>Ga0070741_10001672_pt1 | contig 65311 bp, 57 predicted proteins | sample Coa_R1_4_FD_66440 | JGI IMG/M metagenome (GOLD analysis project Ga0070741, IMG submission 66440) | Surface soil microbial communities from Centralia Pennsylvania, which are recovering from an underground coalmine fire - Coalmine... | ecosystem: Environmental > Terrestrial > Soil > Unclassified ...
CTGCGAGCTGCGCGACCCGCCTGTGCGGCGCTCTGTGGGGCAGCGGACGGCCGCCGGGCGGCGGCCGACATCGATCGTTTGTTGGTGCGATGGCGATCGGGCGATGCCGGCGGCGCCGCGTCAGAGTCGCGGCTCTGTGGGCAATCCCGGTTGTCGCCCTACGGTCCTATTGCCTCGGACCCAAGCCGTCACGTCCTGGGGATCGTAATAAGCGCGCCGGCCAATCTTTATCTGTGGCGGACCGTAATTGTCTTGGTTCCACCGCTGCAGCGTGCGCACGTCGACGCCCAGGATCGCAGCGGTGTCTTTCTGGCTGAGCAGCGGTCGACCGTCTATGATGATTTCTTTGCGAGCGGATGGCACCTGAGGACCGGTGACCGCCGACGGCATGGCAGGGGCTGATCGCTGGACTTCGGGCAGGCGACGCTCAGTCTGCGGTGGCACCGAAATCGCAGTGCGACTGGGCAGCGGGACTGCAGGCAACGCCGCTTTCGCATCCTCAGTACGCAATTTCAACGCGGTTTGCTCCGCGAGCGTCAGGATTCGCCAGCTATCGGGATTGTCCTGCCGCCATTTCGCGGTCGGTGTGCGAATATAGAGGCACCTCGCACGCTCAGCTCTCATCGACGGCGTGTCGAGGAACCTCAAGCCATGGCTGTGGATGATCGGCCCGAAACTATCCGAGATCATTTTGGCCTCCTCTCAGGTTCCAGCCTGTAGCGCTATTGATGATGTGCGTCGTCGGCTTCAGCGAAGCTCGCGATCGGGAGCATCAAAAAGCGCTTGCCTGATAGGCGCTGCCCAGTAAAGCGAATCGGTTCTCGGCGATCAGGCTGGCCATGTTAAAGACCAATGGGACGGCACGCGATCAGCGAAAATCCACCCATTGGCACGTTTCGACCACGATCTAGAGGCTGCTGGGCGTTCGGTCAACCTGTCTTTCGCGCAGGCAAGATGTTGAGCATTTGAGCAACAACAATCTGGCATTCGAGCCTTTTGAATGTTGGAGCGGTTTGACCTGCGCTTTGCTTGTGGCGCTCGCGCGCGAACCGCTCGAATCGCGCAGAGTTGCTGTTTCTTCAAAGCGAGGCGTGTTTCGCCCGGAGGTGCCACGCTGTCGCACGCTGCTGCGCGAGCCTGGCCTTGGCCCAAAGCTCTCGCGCCCGTTCCGCAGAACCTTGATCCGCGGAGCACTGCGCCTCAACCAAATCCTTAGCCGCTTCCAACTCAAACAGACGGGCAGTCTCGATGCAGACCGCGCGTGTGTAAGGGTGGCTTCTGAAGCTTTCGATCATGGCATGCCTATGCGAGGCAGCGAACGAATGATGAACTTTCGATGTCAGCCGGCCTTTTTCTGCCGAGCATTCGACCGATGGGTCGCCTTCTGCACGAGGTCTTTCTTCTTGCCTGGAATTGGCAGCAGCATCTCGCCCTGTCCAGCGATGCGCTTGCCAGACTTCTTCGGCACGACGGATGCAGCCTGCTCCTGAGCGAGGCTCTGGCGCAGCGCGTCCATGATGTTGACGACGTTCCGGGGCTGCGGCTCGGCGCGGTCGCGGGAGACCACGATGCCGGCCTGCTTCTTCTTGAGTACGTCGATGAGCGCTTCCTCGTACCGGTCGACGAACTGTGCAGGCTCGAAATCAGCCGCCTTGCTCTTAACAATATGCTCTGCCAGCTTGAGCATCTCCGGCTCGACCGTCAGGTGCGGGATGTCGTCAAAATATTCCTCTGCGGTCCTGATCTCATAGGGGTAGCGCAGCGTGGTGGCAATGAGGCCCTTGTCCCACGGCTCAAGCATGATCACGCGTTCGCGCTTTGACAGCACGACGCGGCCGACGCCGACCATGTCCTTGCCGCGCATGGCTTCGCGGATCACCGCAAAGGCTTCCTGACCGACCTCACCATTCGGCCTGATGTAAAATGGGGTGTCGAGGTAGCGGGCGTCGATCTGATCGCGCGGAACGAAGGAGTCGATCTCAATCGTATGGGTGCTCTCGATCGCAATGGCGTCGAGCTCGTCGTCCTCAACGGGGAGATAGGCGTTTTTGGCGTACTCGTAGCCGCGGCCCTTGTCCGGACCTTCGACCGGTTCGCGGGTGACTTCGTCTACGAGCTGCTGGCGCAGCCGGTTGCCGGTCTTCCTGTTGATCTGGCGGAATGCGACGCGTTCGGTCGATGACGTGCCGAATAGAGGCAGATCGGACAGGAAACGAGGGAAAGTTTCAGGTAGCCTTTCCAATACGGGCGTGCGGGGGCCATTGGGGTCTCTCCTGGCCTTGCGGGCGCCGTCTTGGGGGGCGCCAGCCGCGTGTTCGGACCACCTTGCAGGAGCGCTGGAGGTTGGTGCCGGCCGATCCGTCGAAACCGGGCTCTGTACGCAACAATAAAGTGGGGAGCCATCCTTCCCTGCGCGAATCCATTCGGTTGTGATGGTTAAAGTTGAGCTGCTTCGGTCACCTTCATGTTGGATAGGCTTGCCCGGTTACGGCGGGTCGGACAAAAGGCCGCCGAGAACCTTGGCGTTCATTTGACCTTGCCAAACATTGAAGAGGATCCCACCAATCCAATACTCTATTTAGCTGAGCTGCCGTGTAGCGCGTTGAGCTGGGCCACCGCCGTGGCTAGTGTGAGGTTAGAGGTCGCGGACATTTTTCGGCGCCATGGCGAGGCATGGCGCGCCGCCAATGCCGATCACATCAACCTGGCCCAGCGCCGTGTGATGACCGCGATAGAAATATGTCGCACCGCGGTACTCGGCGGTCACGTCGAGCGCTGTGAGGATTGTTCGCACCTTCGCGTTTTTTACAACAGCTGCCGCAACCGCCATTGCGGCAAGTGCCTTGGCAGAGCGGCCACAGATTGGCTCAAGGCGCGGCAGGCCGAGCTGCTCGCCGTCCCGCATTACCATTTCGTGTTCAAGCTTCCCGGCGCGATCGCCGCGATGTCCTACCAGAACAAGGCGGCGGTCTATGGACTGCTGTTCAAAGCGGCCGCCGAAACGCTGACCACGATCGGCGCCGATCCAAAGCACCTTGGCGCCGAGATCGGCGTCATTGCGGTGCTGCACACCTGGGGCCAGAACCTGCAGCATCATCCGCACCTGCACTGCATCGTTCCGGGTGGCGGGATTGCGGCCGATGGCAAGCGTTGGGTCGCCTGCAGGCCCGGATTCTGTCTGCCGGTCCGGGTTTTAAGCCGCCTGTTCCGCCGGTTGTTCCTCGAAGGGTTGATGGCTGCGTTCGCTGCCGGCAAGCTAAAATTCTTTGGCGAACTCACTGTTCTCAACGACACCACGGCGTTTGCAGCCGCGCTGGTGCCGCTGCGCGCTTGCGAATGGTTCGTGTACGCCAAAAAGACGTTTCCGGGTCCCGAGCGGCTGTTGGCTTATCTGGCGCGCTACACGCATCGGGTGGCGATCACCAATAGCCGTTTGCGGACCCTCGATGAGAGCCACGTGACCTTTCGCTGGAAGGCCTATCGCAAATGGGGTGGCCGCAAGAGCAAAACCATGCGGCTCGACATCGCCGAGTTCATGCGCCGCTTCCTGCTCCATGTCCTCCCGAATGGTTTTCATCGCATTCGCCACTACGGCTTCTTGGCGAACAGCCATCGCGCCCAAAAACTCGCAGTATGCCGAAGCTTGCTCAGCATCCCAGCAGATACAGACGGCCATCGTGGCGATGACGATATGGATACCGAGTACACGCCGCCGCCGTGCCCTTGCTGCGGCGGCCGCATGGTCGTGACTGAGACGCTGTATAGTCGACTATTTCGGCCATACCCGGCACGCCGGCCTGACGGATTGTAGCTGGAGCGCTGCGTTACTGGGTCGGAGGCAACTACGTTCTTCAGTCGGCTGTTCCGGCAGCGGCTCTACATTGGCTCGATTAGGTTCTTTGATTGGTATCTCAGGCCTGTGGCGCACTAATCCTGGAGTTCGGAGATTACCGTCAATTGGAATACAGCAAAATTCCGGATAACCCGCAGCGGTTAACCTGCCTGTCCCATTCGACCGAAGCACCTGAGACGAAAAAACCACGTAATCCCCATAGCGCGGTGTAGGTGCTGCGCGGGTAGGGCATGGTTCAGAAGCGGTGAGAACAGATGGACTCAAAGATAGCGCGGTGTAGGTGCTGCGCGGGTAGGGCATGGTTCAGAAGCGGTGAGAACAGATGACTCAAAGATAGGCGCACCGCGTCCGCTCCGCGAGAGTATTATATGGCGCCCGGGCAGGGCGCGTATCGGTTGCGCAAGGGGGCCACTGGATCGCCGAAACCGCAAATCCCGCGAGCGGGATCTCAACGGCGGCTCGGGGTCTAAAGCGAATAAGAGCCCGGCCCGCACAAGCGGGCGAGCCAGGCCATTAGCGCATGCCACACTGAAACGATCGAACGTACCCTCCACATCCGTTCAGCTAAACTTGCTGCTCAAACTCATTGATTAGATGAAGAAGCGCCGATTACTCGTTTCGTCTCGCCGATGTTGCGCTTCACCAACGAGCCCTACCGGCTGTGGCTCCAGCGCATCGATCCGCATGACGAGGACATGGAGAAGCTGCTGAATTGCGTAGATTGCGTGAACACTGCGCTGTTCAGGCAATTCGGTGACAAATATGACGGCCACGATGCTGGCAAGCCTGTGGCAGGCTCTTCATAAGGCCTGATTTTCCGAGACCAACCGGCGCAGATTGTCGAGAAGCTGCGCCTCGACTTCGCCCTGTGACTCCCCCCACATCTCGGCCAGCCTGGGCACAATGGTCCATGCTTCCCACGGTAATGCAGGACGGCCGGAGACATGACCGAAGGGGCCGTCGGATTCGGGAAGTATGTATTCGCGCGGCATGGCTTCGATCGCAGCAAGCCCCCGCTTGCTGGTCAGCATGGCGGGTCCAACCGAGAACCAGCATTTCATCTCCGCCGCCCGAGAAATCTGCTTGGCGCTGCCGAGATACCAATGAAGTACGAAGCGGCCCGCAGCCGGTTCGGCCGAAAGACGGTCCAGAATCAGGCCCGTGGCACCCCGGCTATGCAGCGTGATGATTTTGCCTTTCGCGCGAGCGCACTGCTTCAAAATATCAGTGAGAATGGCGGCCTGACGGTCGATGGTCGCGCGGTGATCGGGCGATGCGTCGAGACCAACTTCGCCAACATAGGGAGTCCGGGGAAGCAACTTCTCGAACAACGGCAACTCGTGTTCCCGTGCGACAGCGATCTCCGGATGCAACCCTAGCGCCGTTCTTATTCGTCCGGCGCCAGGGGCGAGCGCTGCCGTTCCCTCGAACGCGCTGGGCACCGTTGTGACGGATAGCACGTAAAGCCGACGCTCGACGCATTGAGCCACTATTTCACGCGGCTCGGAATACAGATCCAGATGGCAGTGAAAATCAATCACGGCCAAGGCACGCTGTTTAAGTAGGTGCGCAACTCTTCGGCTCCGCGACGGACCGTATCCACGAGCGCTGCACGTTGCGTGGGATCATTGGGCAGCGGACCCGCCTCAGCCGCCCAGCGCGCTACGTTGCGAGTGGCGAGCTGCGCAACGGCGAGCCTTGCCGCCTGCACATCATCATTGTGGGCGGCATCTTCGAGGTCTTGCGTGTGATAAGCGGTATCGTCCTTTAATCCCGCTGCGTGGAATGCAGCGCGCCGGATAAGACACGGGACGCAGACCCCGCATTGCTGGTTTAATCGCTTTCCCTTTCCGCAAGAGTAAGAGAGATGCGCCAGCTTTGCGATGTGCGGGTGTTGGCATTGCGCCAGCATTTCGCCTTTCGTCTTAGCCGCATAGGGATTTACCAGCGTCACCCCGAGGCCGACGGCATTAAGGACGGTCTGGAGGGAACCGACAAAATGCGGATGGGTCGTGCGGGTGCTGAGCGAGCCCACGCGGCGGCGCGTCAAGGGTGGATTGATTGAGATGAACCCGTTCTCCGGGACAATCAGGTCGCCGCCGAGGCTTGGGGCGGCTAGCGCTCCGTAAGCAAAGAAGAGCAGAGAGCGGGCCCGCGAGGAAGGTTCATAAGGTTCGCGGCCGCGTTCGATGACGCGGCCCTCAAAGCGGTGGTTTTGAAGACCGAGGCTGTTGGCAAGATAGGCCTGAACTTGGCCTTCCTTCGGCGAAGCTTGACTGATGATGAAAGAGTGTTTTTTGGCCGCAGCGAGATTCATCGCGCCGATAAGGCTGTCGAGGCCGCCGGAAAAGAGACAGGCGCAATCACGGTCGCTTAATCGCGGGGCAAAGACGGGTGGGGGCAGACCGCCCGTGTGAAAACGCAAATACCAGATATCGCCTGACAGAAAGCGGAGGGCTTGCTCCAGCGGCTGTGCCTGACCCCTCCAAGGGGCGGGATCAAACAGTTCAACGTCCACTGCGATAGTCCTCGTCCAAGCGTCCGGAGACTCCGAGCGAAGGACGAATCTGTCGGCGGCAAATACGGCAAGGGCAACCGAGAGAAAATCCCACGCGCGAACCGACGGCGGTTGCGCCAGCTTCGTCGCGATATGGGGAAGCGCATGGCCCAAGCCCGGAAGCTGCGGCCCGCCCACGCTGTACAAGGCCACACCGAGATCGCCACGCGCTTGCGCCGCCGTTGCGCGCGCGGCGCTCGGCGTGGCCAGTATCCGGGTCGTTACCAAGCAGACATCTCCGCTTCCACGGCCTCCACGAGCCGCGAAACGAGATTGGTCATGGCATCGGGAGTCAGGACGTTGCCCGCTGCTTGCAGTATCGGGGTGCCGACAACGTCCGTGACTTCGCGGATCAGCGACCGCAGATCGGCTTCACGCTGCGCGGCAGCGGCGGGCGAAGGCGCAGCGGCCAGCGACTTGCCACCGTCGCCCGCGACTTGCACGAAGACCAGCTCGCCGACAAAGGTGAGGGTTGCGATGCGCACCGAATCTGCGTCGAGCGCGGCCGGGTCGAAGGTATCGACTCGTGACAGCGCGGTTGCCAGCGCCTCGCCGATGGCGAGCCTTGCGACATCTTCATCGAGAATGCCGGGAGGGCAGAAGGCATCGACAATACGGTCGATCGCAACGTTGATGCTGAGGCCTGCCAGTGTGCGGACATCGAGAGCACCGGCAACGGGGGCCAAACCGGCACCGGCCCGGATGACACCGGCGAGGGCCGCGCCGCCTGTGCGGGCGGCGCGCGCTACGCGGGCCGTACCGGCGCGAGAGCCCCCCATAGAGGTACGCGCCCAGTGTCCAAGCGCCCGCCGCGCTTCACCGCGATCTCCGGAAGAGGCGAAGCGGCCAAGGCTCGTGCGAAAGCCTGAATACCGCGCGCGAGGAGCAAGGTCCGTCGGCCGCGGTTGTGGTGGCGCTGGTTGCGGAGCCGGTGGCGCGGACAGTTGGGCCTGACCGTCCGGCGGTTGCTGAACCGGGTCCGGATTCGCATTCAGGCGCTGGTGGCGGGGGACCTGGGTCCTGATCGGCCCATGGCGGGACGAAGGGACGTTGCGGCGGCGCGTCGGGTTTGGATTTCGAGGTGCCCATCAGTTTTTGCCCGCAATGAGTCCCGCCTGTTTCAGGAGATAGGCAATCCCTTTGTCCATCTGGCCGGTCTGAAGCCCGCCGAGAGACGCCTTCAGCTCGGTGGCCGCATCAGTAGAAGCCTTTGCCAGAATAAGGGCGCCATGCACGCCGGGCACAGCCGTTGACCAGTCGGCGGGTCGCATGGCTTCGATAAGCTGCGACATGGCAGCCCTCCTGTCGGGCGCTGGCAGACCATCGACGACTTTTTTCCCGACCGGAGAATTTACGCTGTCCACTTTCAGCAACGCTTCCACGGCGATGCGCGCGGACTCGCTGAGTTCAGACCGTGAGCGGGCGGGAGCCATCACGTCGCGGCTGAGGAATACGGCGGGACGCAATTTGGCGGCTTCGTCAAAGACGGGCTCCATCGCGCGCCATTTTTCAATGAAGTCAGCGTGGGCAGTCCACTCCGGCGGCAGCTCGGGCGCTTTTGCGCCTTTCTTGGCAGGCGCAAGGTGCTTTTCGGCGTCTTCGCCTTCCATCACCATGCGATACAGGGCGAGCGTCGCCGGCCCGTCGGTGCAGCGCTCGAAGACGGCCAGCTTCGCCAGTGTCGCGAGATCGATATTCATTTGACGCTTGGCGGCGAGCATGCGGCGGAGAAACACGGCATTAAGGAGGCGCTTGACGATGCGCGGATTGCCTTGGACGTTGGGTGCCCACGCCAGAATCGGCGCTAGCACATCCGCGATGGCAAGATTGTCGAGCAGTTCCGGCGGCTCGCCCGCAAGCTTGGCGACGGCGTCTTTGTCGAAGGTCTGGCCCTGCCATCCCCGTTGCAGGGCGGCCATGAGATGCGCTTGCACCGCGTCAAGCTTGTCGGGCGCCGCCAAGCCAACGAATAGCGAATACATATACGCGCGCAAATCCTCCGTCCCGACCTGCGGCACGCGCAGCGGCACCTGAATAACCTTGTCCAGATAATCGCGGACGTGCGCGGCGTTGGGATCGTTGAAATGCTTGGCGACGGAGTGCCGGATCATGTCCTCGTCGGCGGCGATGACGAAGGCTGTCCGCGGCATGAAGAGAAAGAGCCGTATGGCCTCCAGCGTACCGATGGCTACGTCAGGCAGGCAGCGGTCCAGATTGTCGATGAACAGGACAAGCGAGGTATTGAGGCCGACAAGCAGTTCGCCGAACTCGCGCCGAAAGGTCTCGATCTCTTGCGGCGGTGTCCGCTTCTCCGCCGGCTTGATAAGGCCTGACAATTCCTTCTTGGCATCGGTGACATCCTTCTTGAGTTCGCCGTAATCCTCCCCGGTTACGGTGCCAGACAGCATCGACGACAACGCGCCGCCCGCACGGGTGAGCAGGCCGGGCGGGATGCCGAGCGCCATGCCGATGCCAAAATCGGCGATAAGACCGAGGCCGCGGAAATAATTAACCCGGCTGGCAAAGTCTTTTGCCCTGTCGATGAAGGTCTGTTTGTTTTCGGCGAGGGCGAGAAGCTTGCGGGAGACGACCTCCATTAACGCGGCGCGGGCGTCATCGAAGCCTTGATACATCCACGCATCGAACCGCACGACAATCGGCGCGTTCTCCGCCCCTTTGGGCAGTTGGCGCTCGACGAGCTGAAGCACGGTCGATTTCCCCGTGCCCCAGCTTCCGAAAACGCCGACCGAGATCGGCAGGAGCGCGGCACTGGTGGCGAGCGCCGCGATCTGGTCCGCCACCTCGGTGAAATTCAAAAAATCGTATTCGCTTTCGCTATCGCGCCACATTGATCGCCTGCTTCTGTACGGTATGCCCGGCTGCGAGAACCCCAACATTAATTTTCGCATTCCGGGCCTCCGGAACGCTACCACACCCAGGGGTCAATCCCACCTCTCACTATTGATGCGAATTCAGGAAAATCCGGCCATCACCGGTCGCGGTTGAAATCTCTGTCATGGCCCCGTCGCGGTGAGCGGTCCGGCGACGGATCGTCGCCCCTGGTCGCGATCGGATCGCTGAGCTCCGGCGTCGCGGTCCGGTTCGCTCGCAGGCAAGAGCCGCAGTCCGGCCTCACACTAAGAGACACTCAGGCGATGTAGTCTATCGAGGCGATGCGTGGGCTATGGAGAACGTCGGTTTGCCATAGGGTCCGACTACAAAAACAACTACAAAACGCTCGTCTTCTGCAGGAAATTATGTTGACTGATCAGTACCTTACAGGAGCGACGGGGGATTCCTCTCGACCGCACCAGGGTTCCTGATCCTCAAACCGGATCAGTCACTTACTGGGCCATCCAGATCGTACCAGAGGCGGGCACAGTGAAGACACGGCAGCCTCGCAAGGTGCCGCTCCATGAGCATTTAGTTGCTCAGGGCTTTCTGAAGTTCGTGAAAGCGAAAGGCGAGGGGCCTCGTTTCTACAATACCGCATTCGCCGCTCAAGGCCACCAAGGTTGACCCGACGAACCCGCCGCGTCCACGTTCAGTGAAGACGCGGAAGCGCTTGGCAGATTGAGTTCGCATGATGTGGGCATCACTGACAAAGCGCTCCGACCGAACCACGCTTGGCGACACACGTTCAAACGTCGTGCAGCGCGGGCAGGAATAGACCCGGGCTCCAGGGAGGCGGGGCGACGAGTCACAGCGACTCATGCTTCAGAGTGGCTATCGACGCTACACGGATCCGTCTCCGACGCGGTTCAACGATTTCTGGCGGAAATGAAAAGGCACGCGAACAGTCTGCAGTGCCACTCCGAGCGAGACCCAGAACAGAGCCAGTGCGGCGGCTAATCCTACAAAAACGCCGAAGCCGCTGACCCAGCCAACCATAGCGCCGACAGCCGCTACGATCCCCAACTCCGCGCCAGCACGCAGATCATCCTCGGTCCACCGGCTGCTGCAGGACGTTATGTTGACGCTGCAGCAGCCTTCCGACGAAGCGGGGTCAGGTTTGATGCAAGGCACATAGTCTGGCTGCGAAAGCTGCGGGACCACTGCGAAAGTGCAAAGCCGACGCGGGAGCGGCGGACACCTCCTTGTGATGATGTGCAGGGATCGAAGGATTACGGCCGGTCGTTTGTGACCGTTCGGTACCTTGGTTTCCGACGCGCCGCCCAGCCGAACGCTGTAGCTGACGCTGATATTCGGCCAAGATCAGCCGTTGTCTGATCTCCCAAATGCGACCAAGCACGAAGCCAAGCAAAAGCGTAGTCATCAGTTCGAGAACTAACATCATGGGTTGCTCCTCGCGCCACAGATGCTGTCGGGTTCTCAGTCAAAGCATCCTGAACGTAGAGCGTGGCGACTACGAGGCGCAGCGCTTCCTTGGTTAACGTCCCGTTGCGATCACGGGCGCTGCGAGACCACTGCTCGTCTCTGATCCCCAATGACACCTGTGGGCATCCGAGGCGATCAATAGTTTCGATATGGGTGAAGAGAACGCTGCAGCTCGTTGGTCCTTATCTGGCAGACAAAGCCCTGCGCTAAACACTACGGGGCTATGGGGGGTGAAGAACGCAGTTCGGATAATCGTTTGGCGGTTTCAGTCACCATGTCTATTCGTCGTTGCAATTTGTTTTGTAAATCGGGGATGTTCACCTTATCCGTGACGCGATAAGCGTTGCCGACGCGTTCCACGTAGCGATTTTTCACTAACTCTTGCAGCCGTCTCAGCACAGTTGCACGGGGCAGTTTGAGCGAGTGCGCGATTTGACTTGCACGGACGGGCGAACACATGACAGTTCGCAGAAACACATAAATGCCAATGGTCCGATAGGTCAGGCTGTCACTCTGAGCGGCGAACTCGGTGCCATAATCGTCCGTGATGGTCCGCAACAGGCCGAGATACAGTCGAGAGATAAGCATCCGCTCGCGTGCCAGTGCGATGCGGGGTGGCGGCTTGCGTTCCTCAATCAAAACAAAAGCCGAACCCACATCCTGAAAGAGGTGCTCTCCGCCATGCGCATCGTCCTGCGGCCACAGCGCCGGATCGTTGTTTTGAACTGACATGGACCTTCGCTCCAGCTCCAGCCCCTGGCCGATTTTACACCCGGCCGACCTACTGACGCTACACTGCCGGGCTTGCGGCGAGCGAGCACAGCGCTGGGCGGCTTCGCCTAGCCGACGTTTGCTACGCCTCCTCCGCCACATGCCAGAGAACGCCTGCCGGATCGAGCAGCCCCCATGGCTCCAACTTGGGAGGGCGAGGCGCGCGAACCTTGTAGCGGGATTCCAGAGCGAGCCTGGAAATGCTTGCCCACCATTGGTCCAGGTTGGTGACCAGCATGTGCATCATGAAATTATCCGCCCAATCCTGCACGAAGTAATCCGAAAGCAGGAACGCAAAGCGGCCGATGCTGACATTGGCAAGCTTGTCGCCCAACGGTGCGACTTCGAAGCCGAGGTCGATGTAAAACTGCTTGCTGGTCCGAAAATCCTTGGCCGGTACGAACGTCCTCAGCGCGACGATGCCGGCCGCAAGCTGATCATCGGGCATGACTGGCTCCTGTCAGGCTTTAAGCGAGCGTCGCTGGGTGGGGGACGTGACGACTTGCGAACGCGGCTATTATAGTGGCCGCAAAAGGAACGACCATGATCCTGGATTGGCATGCCCATATCTACACGCCCGAAGAAGCCGCCGACGATCTGCGCACCTTCGACGGCAAGAGCGGGCCGTCGTGGGGCGAGCGCGGCTGCCCCATGGTGCTCGAAAATTTTCTGGCGGCGCATCACGCCAACGGCATCGATATCAGCGTGGTCAGCAACGCGGCGCATTATCTGCGCGGCAAGGCGGCCGACGAAGAGCTGCCGGCGATCCGGCGCTGGAACGACTATGCGGCGGAGGTCCAGCAAAAATACCAGGGCACGCTGTACAGCTTCGCGACCATTTTGCCGTGCGGCGGCGCGGCGTTCGTCCGTGAGACCGAACGCGCCGTTCGCGAACTGGGACTCAAGGGCGTCTTTATTCATTCCAGCCACAAGGGCCATTACCCCGACGACGACGAGGCGCGACCGTTCTGGGAGCTGATCGAAGACCTCGACGTGCCGGTGATGATTCATCCGCCGCACATCGGCTTCGGCGAGGAGCGGATGAAGGAGTACCGGCTGGCCTCGAGCATCGGCCGGCCGTTCGACCTCTGCCTGGCGCTGGGGCGGCTGATCGTGCGCGGCATTCTGGAGGATTTTCCGCGGCTGAAGATCGTCGCCTCGCACGGCGGCGCCGGCATTTGCGAGGTGATCAGCCGGATGGATTACGCCTATGAACTGCAGGACGAGGCATTCTTCCTCGGGCCGTACGCGCCGATGAAGATCAAGCACAAGCCGAGCCACTATCTGCAGCGCATGTATCTGGACAGCGTGACCTACAACGCGCCCGCGGTGAAGCTCGCGCTGGAGTGGATGGGTCCGGACCGCTTGCTTTACGGCAGCGATGCGCCGCCGCTCACGTCGCTCAAACCGCGCGCCATCGCGCTCATCCGCGATCTCGACATTCCGGCTGGCGACAAGGACAAGATCTTCGCGGCAAACGCATTGCGCCTGCTCAAGCTGGCGGCGTGAAGGTCGCGCCGGAGTGTCGACATGAAGCTGTTGGCGGCATGGCTTGCGATTGCGCTCTTAAGCACCGTCGCACCGGCCGCGGCCGAAGATTACCCGAGCAAGGCGATCCGCATCATCACCGCCGTCAGCGTCGGCGGCACCAGCGACATCTTCGTGCGCGCGCTGGCGGACAAGCTGCAGCCGCGCCTGCATCAGCCGATCATTGTCGAGAACCGGCCCGGCGGTGCCATGACCATTGCGGGCCGGGTCTGCGCCGACGCGGCCAACGACGGCTACACCATTTGCCTCTTGCCGGGCGAGACGCTCACCCTCAATCAGTTCACCTACAAATCGATCCCCTACGATCCGGAAAGGGATTTTGCCCCGATCACCAACGCCTTCATCAACACCCAGGTCATGGTGATCAGCTCGGCGCTGCACGTCGGCTCGCTCGACGAACTGGCCAAGCTGTCGCGGCAAAAACCCGGCACGTTGAGCTACAGCGCGCTTGCCATTCCGATGCAGATCACGATCGAGAACTGGAAGAAACAGACCGGCGCCGATCTGGTCTATGTGCCGGTGCGCGGTGGCAACGAGATGGTCACCGGGCTCCTTAACGGCGCCACGCCGGTCGCCATCGTCGGCTTGCCGAACTTCATTCCGTATATCCGCGACGGCAGCGTCAAAGCCATCGCGGTGGATTCGGAGCGGCGCTCACAGCTGTTTCCCGACGTGCCGACGTTGCAGGAGCTCGGCTTGCCAAACCTGGCGCCGGTCTATTTCGCCTTCGTGGCTCCGGCGGGTACGCCGCAGCCGATCCTTCGCCGCCTGCACGACGAGATCGCCACGATCGGCAACGAGCCGGCGTTCCGTCAAACGCGCTTGCTCGACATCGGCATCGAGCCGGTGTTCGATACGCCGGAGCACCTCGCCGCATACCTCAAAGAGCAGCGCGCCAACGGCGCCAAGCTGATCCGCGAGTCAGGCTTTCAACCGCGGTGAGGTTCCTTTGGAACTTGCGCTGAGCGACCATCCTGGAACGGACCAACACAGCTGTTGTTGACATTGGCGGACGCGGACGCGCGAGGCTGTGTATTGCGGCGCCTGAGTTCGGAAAAGTTTTTTCGGAGGAATGCGGTTATGGAGACGGCTACCCCCAGCGGAGCAGCGGCCGCGCAAGGTCGTGATACGCACGAGAGCGGCTCCTGGTTATTGGCCGCCAAGACCCGAGTGCAAGAGACCGCCAAGCTGCCGCTGGAGTGAGCGCGATGGCGGCTTCGAACGTGCGGGCGCTGCGGCGCGGGGCAAGGACCGATGCGGCGCGCGCGCCGTGGTCGACGGCATTCGCCGCCGGCCTGATGGCGTTCGCTGCCGGCGTGGTGGCGGCCGGATTTTCACGAAGCCGTCGACCTTTGCCGCCTGACCGAACGCAGCCGCCTGATCAGACACCTAAGGATGAGCCCGCCGGTAAGGCGAAGCGCGAGCCCGGCCGCGGCCGCCATGCCAGGACGCCGTCCGAAATTCCGGCGCGCGGCTGGAAGGACATTCTCCTTCGCGTCTACAACAATATCGGCGAGGACCGCGTCATGCTGGTGGCCGCGGGCGTGACGTTCTATTCGCTGCTCGCCATCTTCCCGGCGGTTGCCGCGCTGGTGGCGCTCTACGGTTTCTTTGCCGATCCGGCGAGCATCGCGGGCCATCTGGATGCCGCCTCGGGCGTGCTGCCGAGCGGCGCCTTGGACGTCATTCGCGACCAGATGAACCGCGTCGCGTCGCAGGGCAACACCAAGCTCGGGGTCGCTTTTATCATCGGCTTTCTGGTTTCGCTGTGGAGCGCCAATGCCGGGATGAAATCGATCTTCGACGCACTCAATCTGGTCTACGACGAACCTGAAAAACGCGGTTTCATCAAGCTCAACCTTGTTTCGCTCGGCTTTACGGTCGGGGCGATCGTGTTCGTCCTGCTGGCGATCGGCGGCATCGTGGCCCTGCCGGCGGTGTTTTCCGCGACCGGTTCAAACGGCGCCATGGCTTCGGTTGCAAAGATCGCGCGCTGGCCGATTCTGCTGATCGTGATCGGCTTGGCGCTGGCCGTCATTTACCGCTACGGGCCGAGCCGCGACGAGCCGAAATGGCGCTGGATCACCTGGGGCAGCGCCTTTGCCGCGATCGGTTGGGTCGTCGTCTCGATCCTGTTCTCGTTGTACACGACGCATTTCGCCGACTACAACAAGACCTACGGTTCGCTTGGAGCGATCATTGCCTTCATGTTCTGGCTGTGGCTGGCCACTACCGTGATCCTGCTGGGCGCCGAGATCGATGCCGAGATGGAGCATCAGACCGTTCGCGACACCACGGAGGGGGCGCCGAAACCGCTGGGCGCGCGTGGGGCCAAGATGGCCGACACGGTTGGCGCCGCGCAGGGCTGAGACTGAAAGCGAGGCGGAGCGAAGCCGCCTCGCTGTCAATCCTCAAGTCGGCGGGCCTTTTGAACCCCGTCAGCCTTTGAGCCGGTTATTGCATTGGCTGTAATAGCCGCCGCCCTTCGAAATCCACTTCAGGCCGGCGTTGCCGCCGGTTGCCTTGTTGGCGTTGTATTGATCGAGGCAAGTCTGCATGCGCGCCTTGCCGGCGGATTCGCTGGAATATTTCGACGAGACGGCTTTCGGGAACACGGCGTTGCTGGTCGTGGAATTGAGGAGCTTCCGCGACGAGGAAGCGTTGGGCGCAGCGTTATTGGCTGCTGTATTGGCTGGATTGGCTTTATTGGCGTTCGGCGCAGCAGTATTGGTTGCTTGAGCGCCGCTGCCGCATTCGGATTTGCGGAACGCGTTCCAATTCATTCCCTTGAGGGTGCCGGCGGATTTCGCGGCTTCATACTTGGCGCTGCACTCTTTCATGGTGAGCGCTTGCGCCGAGTTGGCTTGAACAAGAAACGCGGCGAGAAGGACTCCTGCAAAGGGCATCAGGTTGCGCATGGCGCTTCTCCTGCTTGCTGTTGCCCCGTCACCCTCGAATCCGGACCGTTTAGGCGGGAGTAGACACCTCGTGCGCGGCGGGCACGCGGCCCTGCGGCGTCAGCTTGTCGACCGCCTGCGGCAGCTCGGCGCTGAGCCTGCTCACGAGCTGCTCGCGGCTCATGCCGGTTTCCCGGGCGAGCGTGTCCAGGGTGTCGCTCCCGACCGCCTGCTCGACATCGCCCGGCGACACCGCTTGATTGGGGCCGTTGCCGACCCACGATTGGGCGACACCGCCGAGGCCGTTTTGTTCGAAGCGGTTGAGAAGCTCGCCGAGCCCACCGGACACGAGCGCACCGCCGGCGCCGCCCGCGGCCGCTCCGCCCAACGCATTTTGCAGCCAGTTGACCATCCCGCCGCCGGAACTTTCCGGCGCGGCGCCGGCGTTGTTGGCGCCCTGACCGAACAGGCCGCCGAGCGGTCCTTGTCCTTTCATGGTCTTGTAGGCCAGCACGGCCAACAGGCCCATGGTCAACGGCGACATTCCGCTGCGCCCGCCCGCGGCCGGCGCGGACGAGGGGTTAGTCATCCCTTGCAACATATCGAGCAGGCTCATGACGCGACTCCTCGGCAGATGTGAGTCAAGTTTTGCGATGCGCTTTTCGAGCGGATGCTGAGGAGCGGGCGTGCCGACACGGCGCGACGGAGATCGGCTCCTCGCCGGTTTGTCGTTTAAGGCAGCGTATCGAGATGCACGACGCGGCTCCTCGCGCACGTCGATTCAGGCTGCCAACCGTGCCGGGAGGAAAAGGTTGCAACGCGATCCAAAAAGATCGCGGCGCGATCCAAAAGACTCAAATGCCGTCACACGATCGGCAAAACCGGCAGCGCTTCGGCATGTTGGCCGTCGCCGGCCGGATGAGTTCGCCGGCGCAAGTGCAGGCGAAGATGGCGAAACCTTGCACGCGCGGCGCGTTTGCCCGTGTGCGACGCTGGCGGTGGGTCGAGTGCGGCACCGACCAAGCGGCGGCCCTGCAGGCTGACGCCGCTGGCCTGCGGGCTCGGTGCCGCGAGTTCGGCCGCCGCCGAGGAGAACGAGAGCGACGCCGCCGTGACGACCGGCCAATCGGCGGTGGCGATTGCGCGCTCGGCCGTGCCGGTGTCTTCGCCGTTGTCCGGCGCAAAGCTTTCGGGATCCGGAGCCGGTAGCAGCGCATCGGCAGCGGCGACGACGCCACTGGGTTCCGGCCATCGCTGCGCGGCGGGCGCGCCGGCAACGGGCGCGTTTGCCGCCACGCGCGGCGCGCCCGGCACCACCTGCACCACGCGGAAACCGCGCTCCTTGAGCTGCCGCAACAGGCCCGGCAGCGCCGCCACCGTGCGCGCATGGATGTCGTGCAGCAGCAAGATGCCCCGGCCGTGCTTTTCCAGCCGCGTCATCGCGCGCTCGATGATCTGCGCCGGCGAGATGCGGTGGTGCCAATCGTCGGCCACCGCATCGGCGCCGAACACGACCAGCCCGCGCGCGGCCAGCGCATCCTCCACGGTCTCGGAACGGCGCAGCCCGGGAATGCGGAAGAACGGCGCGACCGCGGCCGGGTCGCCGAGCGCGGCGCTCACCGCCGCAATGCCGCCGTCGATCTGCTCATCGAGCCGGTCGCCCAACAGCTTGTCGAAATGCAGCGGATGGCTGGCGCTGTGAGTGCCGATGGTGTGGCCGGCTGCGTATTCGCGGCGCACCACATCGGGAAACGCCTTGGCCATGTCGCCGACGATGAAGAACGTGGCCTTGACGCACTGGGCGTCGAGGATGTCGAGAATCTCGTTCGAGTAGGGCGGCAGCGGGCCGTCGTCGAACGTGATCGCCACCTCCTTGTCGGCAAGCGGCAGCGTCTGTTTGTACTGCATGGTGCCGACGCGGCTGTACGCGCCGGCGTCGACCGCGAGCACGCGGCTGGTGCCGAGCGCATCGGGATGGCCCGGACAGTCTTGGGCGCGCGCGGCACCGCCGTGACACAAAGCGGCGGCAAATGCCGCCGCGGCGATCATCCGCAGTCGAAACGCTTTTAGTCGAAGCATGCCATCCCCCGACGTCCATGGCGCGCTTTGCGCGCCGGACATCGCACCCTAGGCGGAGATTACGGAGGCGGGCGCTTAATGTCATGTTAACGATGAATGTCCGGGAACCCGCGCTGTTGATAACGTTTTGACGCGCGAGGCTTGGTTCGGCTGCCGCCGCGGCCGCGAATTTTTCCTTCGCGAATTTTTCCTTGCCGTTAATGATGCGCCGATACGTTCAAGCCGTCCCGTGTACGATGAGGCGTGAGGATGAAGGCCGCTGCGGCAGCCCGGCAATGGTGGGCGGCGCGACGACGGCCTCGCGCGCCACACGCGCCGTGGCGCCCTGCGCCGAGCGCGCTTACCGCGCGGGTCTCCGCGACGTCGCTCGTCGTTCTCGCCGCGGCGGTGATCGGCTGTGCGGCGGCCGGCCTTGCGGTGACGCAGTCCAACGACCGGCGTTTGGCGGCCGAGCGCCACATGGCGCTGCAGCAGGCGCTCGACGAAGTACGCGCCGTCGTCGGCAATGTCGCGCAATTCGATGCGCCGCAGCTGCGATTGCTCGCGCGACGCAGCCGGCTTGCCGACCTGCGGTTCGACACGCAGGCCGCACCGCAAGACGGACGCGAGGTGCAATCGCTGCAGGATGCGCGCGGCCGCATCGTCGGCTGGTTCTCCTGGACGCCCGACCGCGGCCCGATCCGCGTCATGGCCTGGCTGTGGGGCGTAGCCGGCGCGCTCGGCTTCGCCTTGCTGATCTGCGCCGCCGTCGCCCGTCGCGCCCGCGTGCGGCTCGCCGATCTGGTCTCGCGCACAGTGGAAAGCGTGCCCAAGCCGAGCGGCGAGGACCCGCTGGTCGGCGAGCTGAAAACGGCGATCGCGCGGCACGATTTCGCGATGCACTACCAGCCGATCGTCGCCGCCGACGGCTCGCGCATCGTCGGCGTCGAGGCGCTGCTGCGCTGGATGCATTCTTCGCGCGGCGACATCGCGCCATCGACCTTCATTCCAATCGCCGAGCAGAACGGGATGATGAGCGAGCTCGGCGCGTTCGCGCTGCGCCGTGCGCTGCGTGACGCGGCGCGCTGGTCGAACATGTTCGTCGCCGTCAACGTGTCGCCGGTGCAGATCCGCGATCCGCATTTCGTCGCGCTGGTCCGCGCCACCGTCGCCGACAGCGGCATTGCGGCCTCGCGCGTGGTGCTGGAAATGACCGAAGGCGTCGTCATCCACGATCCCGACGAAACCTTGCGCCGGCTCGAAGCGTTGCGCGGGCTCGGCGTCGGCCTCGCGCTCGACGATTTCGGCACCGGCTATTCGAGCCTGAGCTATCTGCAGAAATTTCCGTTCCAGCGGCTCAAGATCGATCGCGCCTTCGTGGCGTCGCTCGGCACCGTCGGCAATGCCGGCGCCATCATCCAGTCGATCGTCACCCTCGGTCATGCGCTCGGCATGAGCGTCTTGGCCGAAGGCATCGAGACCGACGAGCAGCGGGTGCTGTTGCGGCTGGCGGGCTGCGACGAGCTGCAGGGCTTTTTGTTCGCCCGGCCGTCGCCCGCCGACGCGATCGACGCGTTGTTGGTGCGAACCGCCGGCGGCGGACCCATACGCGCGGCGGCGGCACGCTGACATAGCCCGTATCGAGCAGCTATCTATGAATAGGGCTCCGGCCCTTATTCCGCTCATTCCCGCGAAAGCGGGAATCCAGTAGCTTGCAAAGAGCTGGGTCCCCGCTTCCGCGGGGACGAGCGGAAACAGCCCATCCGGAGCGTGTTCGCCGCGCGGGAGCGCACCATGATCTCCAATCTCTTTCCCGGCCTCGATTTCGGCCTCGGCAGCGACCTCGACCTGCTGCGCGACACGGTGCACAGCTTTGCGCAGGCCAAGATCGCGCCGCTCGCCGGCGAGATCGACCGCTCGAACAGCTTTCCGCGCGCGCTGTGGCCGGAACTCGGCGCGCTCGGCCTCCTCGGCATTACGGTCGAGGAGGAGTGGGGCGGCGCCGGGCTCGGCTACCTCGCCCATTGCGTCGCCATGGAGGAGATTTCGCGCGGCAGCGCCGCCATCGGCCTGTCCTACGGCGCGCACTCCAACCTCTGCGTCAACCAGATCAGGCGCAACGGCACCGACGCGCAGAAGCGCCGCTATCTGCCGAAGCTCGTGTCCGGCGAGCATGTCGGCGCGCTCGCCATGTCCGAGCCGAACGCCGGTTCCGACGTGGTGTCGATGAAGACGCGGGCCGACAAAAAGGGCGACCGCTACGTTCTCAACGGCGCCAAGATGTGGATCACCAACGGCCCGGTCGCCGACACCTTCGTGGTCTATGCCAAGACCGACCGCACCGCCGGCGCGCGCGGCATCACCGCGTTCATCGTCGAGCGCACGTTTCCCGGCTTCTCGACCGGCCAAAAGCTCGACAAGCTCGGCATGCGCGGCTCCGACACCGGCGAGATCGTGTTCACCGACTGCGAGGTGCCGGCCGACAACGTGCTCGGCGCCATCGGCAACGGCGTCAACGTCCTGATGTCCGGCCTCGACTACGAGCGCACGGTGCTGGCGGCCGGGCCGCTCGGCCTGATGCAATCGTGCCTCGACCTCGTCGTGCCGTACCTGCACGAGCGCAAGCAGTTCGGCCATCCGATCGGCGAGTTTCAGCTGATGCAAGGCAAGCTCGCCGACATGTACGTCACGCTCAACGCCGCGCGCGCCTACGTCTACGCGGTGGCGCGCGCCTGCGACCGCGGCGAGACCACGCGCGAAGACGCCGCCGGCGCCATCCTCTACGCCGCCGAGCGCGCCACCTGGATGGCGCTCGAGGCCATCCAATGCCTCGGCGGCAACGGCTACATCAACGATTACCCGGCCGGCCGCCTCCTGCGTGACGCCAAGCTCTACGAAATCGGCGCCGGCACCAGCGAAATCCGCCGCATGCTGATCGGCCGGGAGATCTTCGAGAAGACGCGGTGAGGTCATTTTCTCCCCCTCGCCCGCTTGCGGGAGAGGGCGGCCGCGTAGCGGCCGGGTGAGGGTAAGGACATGCGGAAAGGGCAGAAGCGAGACCTTGCCCGCGTCCTTCGCCGCAACGCAACTGAAGCTGAGCAGATCATGTGGCGATTGATGCGCGATCGCCGCTTGAGTGGCGTCAAATTTCGTCGGCAAGTACCTATCGGCCCGTTCATCGCCGATTTCGCTTCGATCGAACATAGCCTCGTCGTGGAGCTTGACGGGGGACAGCACGCGGATAGCGCGAGCGACGTGCGGCGCGATCGTTTCTTGAGGGCTGGCGGATGGCGCGTTGTGCGGTTCTGGAACAACGAGGTGATGGGGAATCGCGAAGGCGTTCTGGAGGCGATTCAGAATGCACTGGCCCTCACCCCGACCCTCTCCCGCAAGCGGGAGAGGGGGTAAAAAGTCGCCGTGCCAAGCACTCACCCCAGCCGCCGGTCAAACTCCAGCACGGCGTTGAGGAGCACCTGCGCCCCGGCGGCGCATTGGTCCTGGCTCGTCCATTCGGCTTCGTTGTGGGAGATGCCGCCTAAGCAGGGGACGAAGATCATGGTTGTGGGGGCGACGCGGGCGATGTAGGCGGCGTCGTGGCCGGCGCCGGAGATCATGTCGCGCGCGGTGAAGCCGGCTTTTTCTGCGCCGATGCGCACGCAGTCGATCAGCTCGGGGGCGAATTTCACCGCGGGCGAGTCCCAGATGCGGGTTTCGCTGTAGGAGAGGCCGAGCGGTTGGAGGATGTCGCCGAGCGCGGCGCGCAGTTTTGTTTCCATGGCGTCGAGCACCGCTTCGTCGGGGTGGCGGAAATCGACGCTGAAGAACACTTCGCCGGGGATGACGTTGCGGCTGTTCGGCCGGTTCTCGATGAGACCGACGGTGCCGACCGCGTCGGGCGGATGCTCGCGGGCGATGGCGTCGATGCGGTCGACGAGGCGCGCGGCACCAAGGAGCGCGTTTTTGCGCAGCCGCATCGGCGTGGCGCCGGTGTGGGCGTCCTGGCCGGTGACGGTGATCTCGTACCAGCGCATGCCTTGCACGCCCTGGACGATGCCGATCATGCGGTCTTCGGCTTCGAGGATCGGGCCTTGCTCGATGTGCAGCTCGAACAGGGCGGAGAGCTGGTGCGCGCCGGCTTTTTGTTCGCCGCGATAGCCGATGCGCCGGAGCTCGTCGCCGAAGGTTTTGCCGTCGCGGTCGGCGCGGGCGTAGGCGTAGTCCGCGGTGAACACGCCGGCGAACACGCCGGAGGCGAGCATGGGCGGGGCGAAGCGCGCGCCTTCCTCGTTGGTCCAGTTGACGACTTCGATGGGCGCGTTGGTCTCGTAGCCGGCGCGGTGCAGGGTGCGCAGCGCTTCGAGCGCGGCAAGGACGCCGAGCGTGCCGTCGAACTTGCCGCCGGTCGGCTGGGTGTCGAGGTGCGAGCCCATGGCGATCGGGGGCAGGGCGGCGTTTTTGGCGCTGTTCTTGCCTGGCCGGCGCGCGAACATGGTGCCGACCTCGTCGACCGTGACGGTGCAGCCGAGCGCCTCGCACTGCGCCTTGAACCAGTCGCGCACCTGGCGGTCGAGATCGGTCAGCGTGAGGCGGCAGATGCCGCCCTTTGGGGTGGCGCCGATTTGCGCGGTTTGCATCAGGTCGTCCCACAGACGCTGGGCATCGATCTGCAGGTTTTGCGCGGGCATGGTTGTCATGATCTTGGAGGACGTTTCCCTGAGATTGAAATCGACACGAGAGCGGCAAACGCAGCGCTACTCCCTCCCCTTGCGGGGAGGGCTGGGGTGGGGGCGGGAGGCGATGCGCGAACGTCGACGGTAACGAGTGACCGCACGAGCCCCACCCCTAACCCCTCCCCGCAAGGGGGAGGGGAACGCGAGCCTACGGCCAGCGGCCGAGTAAGTCATCGGCCTAGTCGGCCACTGGCGCTGATACTGCGGCCTTGCACTAACTCATTGAATCTGCGGCGAATCAGCTATCATGCGCGGGCTTGCAACAAGGCGGAGCCGGCGCATGTTGCGCGTGCGACTGAAGGCGGACGGACGATTGGTCGAAGTGCTGCCGGACGGTGGCGAGCGGCCGATTTCGTCCGAGCCGCACGCCATCGTCACGGCGGCGCATAACGCGGCGCGCTCGGCCGATGCGCGCAGTGAAGACGCGAGCTACGCCCGCATCGTGCGCGGCCGCACCGGGCTGACGCAGATGGCGTTCGCCGCGCGCATCGGCGTGCCGGTCGAGACCGTGCGCAACTGGGAGCAGGGCAAGCGCTCGCCGCGTGGCCCGGCGCGCGCGCTGCTCAAGGTCATCGAGGAGGCGCCCGACGCGGCGTTCGCCGTGCTCGGCGGCAAGCGGGCCTAAGCACGCGCGGCATAGCCCTCCGGTTCCGCTTCCATTGCCCTGGAAATCGCGCGCGCGATGGCCGATCTTAGAGCACGATGATTTTTCGCCCGATTCATTGCCTCGTCATTGCGAGGAGCGAAGCGACGAAGCAATCCAGGAGTCGGTGCACCCGGCCCCTGGATTGTTTCGCTGCGCTCGCAATGACGACTAGGGTGCGTCACGCTAAAATCATCCCGTTCTAGGCAAGCTTTTCAGGAGCATTTAATGGATGTGATTGAGAGTCATGGTGCGCGCATTCCGAACCTCGGCTTCGGCACGATGACGCTGAAGGAGGATCTCGGCGTCGACATGGTCGATGCGGCGCTGCGGCTGGGTTACCGGCATCTCGATACCGCGCAGATGTACGGCAACGAGCGCGAGGTCGGCGAGGGGCTGCGCCGCTCCGGCATCAGGCGCGAGGACGTTTTTCTGACCACCAAGGTGTGGTTCAACCGGCTCGCCGCCGGCGATCTGGAGCGCTCGGTCGACGAAAGCCTGGAGCGCCTGGCGCTGCCGTACGTCGACCTGTTGATGATCCACTGGCCGAACGCGCAAATTCCGCTCGGCGAAACCATCCCCGCGCTGTGCAAGGTCAAGCGCGCCGGGCTCGCCAAGCATATCGGCGTCGCCAACTTCAATGTGGCGATGATCGACGAGGCGGCGAAGCTTGCCACGGAGCCGCTGGCGGCGCTGCAGATCGAGGTGCATCCTTATCTCGACCAGACAAAAGTGCTCGCCGCGGCGCGCCGGCACGGCATGGCGGTCGTGGCCTATTGCCCGCTGGCGCGCGGCAAGGTGCCGGCCGACGAAACGTTGCAGCGCATCGGCGGCGCTCACGGCAAATCGCCGGCGCAGGTGGCGCTGCGCTGGCTGGAGCAGCAGAACATCATTCCGATCCCGCGCACCTCGAAGCGCGAGCGGTTGTCGGAAAACCTCGGCAGCCTCGATTTCACCTTGAGCGCCGCCGAGACGGCGGAGATCGACAAGCTCAAGCGGCCCGGCTCGCGGATCGTCAGTCCGCCGCAGGCGCCGCAATGGGACAGCTGATGGGACAGCTGAACGCGTGAGCGATATCGGACCAATCCCGAGCGTTGCGGCCAACGGCGCCGGCATCCCACTGCTCGGGCTCGGCACCTGGGAGCTGCGCGGGCGGAGTTGCGCCCGCGTGGTCGAGCAGGCGCTCCGCCTCGGCTATCGGCACATCGACACCGCCGAGATGTACGACAACGAGCGCGACGTCGGCGAAGGGTTGCGCGCTTCAGGCATCAGACGCGGCGACGTTTTTCTTACCACCAAGATCTGGCCGAACCATTTCGCGCCGCGCGAGCTGGAGCGCGCCGCCCGCGATTGTCTGGTGCGGCTGCGATTGAGCGAAGTCGATCTGTTGTTGCTGCACTGGCCCAATCCGCAGGTGCCTTTAGCCGAAACCATCGGCGCGCTGTGCAAGGTCAAGCGCGACGGGCTCGCCCGCCACATCGGCGTGTCGAACTTCACCGTGGCGCTGATCGAACAGGCGCTCCAGGCGGCGAGCGAGCCGTTGGTCTGCGACCAGGTCGAATGCCACGTGTTTCTCGACCAGTCGAAGCTGATCGCCGGTGCCGGGAAGCACGGCATGGCGGTCGTCGCCTACAGTCCGCTGGCACGGGGCGATGTGCGCAACGATCCGGTGCTGGCCCGCGTTGCCCGGGCGCACGGCAAGAGTGCGGCGCAAATCTGCCTGCGCTATCTCGTGCAGCACAATATCGTCGCCATTCCGCGCACCAGCAAGCTCGAGCGGCTGTCGGAGAACGCCGCGATCTTCGATTTCACCTTGAGCGACGCGGAGCTGCGCGAGATCGGCGCGCTGGCGAGCCGCGACGGCCGGCTCATCGACTGGGCCTATTCGGGGCGGATCAAGTGGGATTAACAGCCGCCGTATTGGCGGCAAACAACATCAGTGCAGTGCATGAGGAGAAAGCCATGGCCACCTCGGTCAAAGAGATGCTGGAAGCCGCCAATGCGGCGGTGCCGAAGATCAGTGCGGCGCAGGCGCGCGACATGATGGGCAAGGGCGACACGCTGGTCGTCGACGTGCGCGATGCGCCCGAACTGGCGGCGAGCGGCAAGGTGGCCGGCGCCGTGCACGTCTCGCGCGGCATGCTGGAATTCCGCGCCGATCCGCAATCGCCGTATCACGACAAGAATTTTGCCAAGGACAAGACGGTGATCCTCTATTGCGGCTCCGGCGGCCGCGCGGCGCTCGCCGGCAAGGCGCTCAAGGACCTCGGCTACGACCGCGTCTACAATCTCGGCGGCTTCAAGGACTGGGCCGACGGCGGCGGCGCGGTGGAGAAGGTTTAGCGCATCGCGGCGGCGATGTTGCCGCCGTCGACGGTGGTGACGTCGGCGGTTGTCTTCAGCGCCAGCGCCTGGTGCAGGAACGCTTGCGCGACGTCGTCGGCGGTGACTTCGCGGCCGAGCAGATTGCCGCTCATGTAGTCCTTTTCGCTCAAGCCGCGCGCCTTGGAGCGTGAGGCGATCATGTCGGGCGTGAGCAGGCCGGAGCGGATGCGGTCGGCGTTCACCGCATTGGCGCGGATGCCGTCGGCGCCGTAATCGAGCGCATATTGGCGCATCAGCGCGAGCAGCGCGGCTTTCGGCACGCCGTAGGGACCGAAATTCAGCCCCGGATTGACCGCCTGTTTGGAGACGTTGAAGAGGAGACAGCCGCCGGTGTTTTGCGCACGCATGATCTTCACCGCGGCCTGGGCGACGCGCTGGTGGCCGTAAAAATTCAGCTCAAAACTTTTGCGCAAAATCGCTTCGTCGACGTCGCCGATGCGGCCCTGCCAGGCGGCGCCGGCGTTGGAGATCACGATGTCGACGCCGCCGAAATGTTCAGCGATTTTGTCGAATGCTGCGTTCACCGAAGCGGCGTCGGTCACGTCGCACTCGACCGGAAGCGCGGTCGGCCCGATTGTTTTGGCGGCTTCGCGCGCGGCGGCAAGATTGACGTCGAGCAGCGCCACCTCGGCGCCGGCCGCCGCGAAGGCTTTTGCGGTTGCCGCGCCGATAGCGCCGGCGGCGCCGGTGACGGCGGCGATCTGGCCCGCGAGCGGCAAGTCCTGGCGGGCGCCGAGCTTGGCCTGTTCGAGCGGCCAGTATTCGCAGTCGAACATGTCGGCTTCGGAAATCGACTCGAAGCGGCCGACCGCTTCGGCGCCCAAGATGGTTTCCATCCAGGTCTCGGCGATGTCGGCAGCGATCACGGCGTCCTGCTTGCTCCGGCCCAGGCCGAACAAGCCGAGGCCGAGGACCAGCGCGACGCGGGGCAGGGGATCGAGCTCGTGTTTGACGCCGCCCGTGCGCTTGTTGTTGCGCTCGAAATACGCGCGATAGTGGTCGATGAAAGCGTTGGCGGCTTTGCGGCTGGCGTCGGCGAATTGGTCGAGCTGGCCGGTTGCGGGCGGCGGCAGGACCAGCGGCCAGTTCTTGGTGCGGATGGTGTGGTCGGGTGTCACCACGCCGGCCTGGCTGAGGCGCCCGAAGTGCGCGTGCTCGAAAAAAACGCGCCAGCGCTCGATCGGGCGGAAGTCGAGCACGAGGCGGCGCCAGGCGCCCTCGACTTTATTATCTTTCTCGCTGCAGGCGCCGCGCACGATCGGCGCCACCGCGGCGGCCGGCGCGGTGTCGTGGGATGTTTTTGCAAAACTCACACGCTTGGCGTTACGCGCGATGACATCTTCGGCGAGCGAGACCATTTCGATCATGCGCTCGTAGGCTTCGCGGGCGTCTTCGCCGTAGGTGACGATGCCGTGCTTGCTCAGGATCAGCCCATCGCTGGGCTTGTCCTTTTCGAACACCTGGATCGCGGTCTTGGCCAAGCCAAAGCCCGGCATCACGTAGGGCACGAAGCCGAGCCGGCCGCCGAACACGTCGGCGCATCGTTGCTCGCCGTCCGGCTGATCGATGATGCTGAGCACCGCATTGGCGTGGGTGTGGTCGACGAATGTGTGCGGCAAAAAGGCGTGCAGCATCATCTCGACCGACGGATTGGGCGCCGCAGCGTCGATCAGGTTGGCGCGCTCGATGGCGACAAGATCGATGTCGCCGATGGCGTCGAGCGCGCGCAGTTGGCGCATGGGGAGGAGCCGCACTGCGGAGAAACCGTCCGGCGCGATGCTCGCCATGTCGGCGCCGCTGCCCTTGACGCGTAACGCCTCGACGTCTTCGCCGAGGCGGTCGCGCATGCGCGTCTTCAGCGAGGTGTTGCCGCCGCCGTGCAGGACCAGTTTCGGATCGCGGCCGAGGAGCCGCGTCGTGTAGATGCGCAGCGCAAAGTCGCGGTCAATGCCGGCTGCGGCGCCTTCGGCGACCATGGCTTGCGCATCGCGGTCGACCCAGGCGCTTTTCATGGCGCGCTCCGACGCGTTTTAGGAAGCGCGGGCGAGCTAGCCGGCCGAGCGCTTCGACCACCAGCCGGAGCGCCGCGGCCGGTTGGCGGTTTCATCGGCGTCGGTCTCGGTGATGACCGGCTGCGGCGCCGAGGGCGGAGCGGGCGGGGCGGGCGGTGACGGGCTCTCCGCATCGCTGCCGAACACCGGCGCCGGCTCGCGCACGGTCGAGCGCCGCCGCGGCGGCTCGTCCGGCATCGCCGGCTCCGCAGCGGGCGGTGCGAAGCTTGCCTCCGGCTCGGCATGCGAGGGCTCGGCGCTCATCGGCGCGGCTGCAGCGTGGGCCGGCGTTTGCGCCGGTTCGCCGCGGCGCGGCGGCGCATCGAGGTCGGCGACGGCGTCGTGCAAATCCTGCGCGGCTGCCGGCGGCTGTTCCAGCTCTTCGGCGCCGTATTCGGCTTGCGGCGACGGCTGGTCATGCGCTTGGTCTTGCGCCTCGTAAACGGGGTCGCCGTTACGCTCGCGGTCGTGCCGGTTGCGCCGGCCGCCGCGGCGACCGCGCCGGCGGCGGCGCCGTTCGCCATCGCGCTGCGCGTCGCCGTGCTCATCACGGCCTTGGATTCGCGGCTCGCCATCGCCGTCTGCGGCGGCCATGTCGTCGCCGGCAGCGTGTTCGTCTTCGAACGGCGCAGCGAACTCGCCCTCGCTCTCGCCTTCGGCCGCGGCCTCGTGCTCGGCGGACTGCTCGCGCGGCGGCGCTTCGCCGCCGGTCTCGCGGCCGCGTCCGCGCCCGCGCCGCCGGCGTCGCCGCCGCCCGCCGTCGCGCGGCTCGGCCGCGGATTCGGCGGCCGCCTCATCGGCGTCCTCGCCGTCCAGCGCGGCAGCCTCCTCGAGATCGTCCTCTTCCTCGAGCGGTGCGGTGAGCGGCTGCGCCTGCTCGGCGATGGCGCGCGCCGCCTCGAGCGTGTGCACCAGTTCGCCGCGATCGATGACGAAGGGCACGGGCGCCGTGACCGTCTCGTCCGAACTGATGGTGAGGGTGATGGCGAAGCGCTCTTCCAGGCTGCGCAGGTGGGCGCGCTTCTGGTTGAGCACGTAGGACGCCACGTCGGGCCGCGTGCGGGCGATGAGATTGTGCGTGGCGCCGCGCATCAGCTGCTCTTCGAGCGCGCGCAGCACCTGCAGCGCCAGCGACGACACCGAACGGACATGGCCGGTGCCGCCGCAATACGGACACTTCTCGGTCGAGCTTTCCAGCACGCTCGCCCGGATGCGCTGGCGCGACATTTCCAACAGGCCGAAATGCGAGATGCGGCCGACCTGGATGCGGGCGCGATCCTGCTTCAGGCATTCCTTGAGCCGCCGCTCCACCGCACGGTTGTTGCGGTTCTCGTCCATGTCGATGAAGTCGATGACGATCAGCCCGGCGAGGTCGCGCAAGCGCAACTGCCGGGCGATCTCGTCGGCGGCCTCCAGGTTGGTCTTGAGCGCGGTATCCTCGATGTGGTGCTCGCGCGTGGCGCGGCCGGAATTGACGTCGATGGCGACCAGCGCTTCGGCCTGGTTGATCACGATGTAGCCGCCCGATCGCAGCTGCACGACCGGCGAGAACATGGCGTCGAGCTGGTTCTCCACGCCGTAGCGCGACAACAGCGGCTGGGTGTCGGCGTAGGACTTCACGTTCTTGGCATGGCTCGGCATGAGCATGCGCATGAAGTCCTTGGCCTCCTCATAGGCCTCGGCGCCGGCGACGGTGACCTCGTCGATGTCCTTGCTGTAAAGGTCGCGGATCGAGCGCTTGACCAGCGAGCCCTCTTCATAAACGAGCTTGGGCGCGGTCGATTTCAGGGTCAGGTCGCGCACCGTCTCCCATAAGCGCAACAGATATTCGAAATCGCGCTTGATCTCGGTCTTGGTGCGGTTGGCGCCGGCGGTGCGCAGGATCACGCCCATGCCCTCGGGGACTTCGAGCTCCTGTGCGACTTCCTTCAGTCGCGAGCGATCCTCGGAATTGGTGATCTTGCGGCTGATGCCGCCGCCGCGCGCGGTGTTGGGCATCAGCACCGAATAGCGGCCGGCGAGCGACAGGTAGGTGGTGAGCGCCGCGCCTTTGGTGCCGCGCTCTTCCTTGACCACTTGCACCAGCATGACTTGCCGGCGCTTGATCACCTCTTGGATCTTGTATTGCCGGCGATAGCGCGGCGCGCGGTCGGGAACCTCCTCGAGCGCATCGGCGCCGCCGACCGACTCGACGACCTCTTCGCCGTTCTCGTTGCCTTCGCCGTCTTCGATAGCCTCGCCGTCGTCACCGTTGTCCGGGCCAAGCTCGGGCTGCACCGGTGCTTCCGCGGCGTCTGCTGCTTCGTCCAGGTGGGTCGCGGCGTCCGGCTCCGCCGACATGGCCTCCATGGTGGCCTCTGCCGTCTCCGGATAGGGCTCACCAGGCTCGGCACCCTCGGGCGCCGGTTCGGCATGCGGTTGATCCTCGTCACCGGCCGGCGTTTCAGCCGCGACGGGGACGTTCTCCGCGCCTGCATCGGTCGCGGCTTCGGGGTGTTCGGCAATGAATTCGAAGGTGGCGGGTTGCTCGTCGCCTTCGTGGTGCGGCGCGGTGCTGCCGGCAAACTCGCCGGTGTCGGCGGGCTGCGCGTCGGCACTCTCGCTCGCCTCGGGCGCGGGCGCTTCGGTGGCATCGCCGCGCACCACGTCGTCGCGGTCGCGGCGCGAGGCCGAGCGCCGGCCGTGGCCGCCGCGATGGCGGCGCGAGCGGCGGTCGATCTCGTCGTCGGCGGCACGCTGGGCGCGCTGCTCCTCGTCGATCAGCGCCTGCCGATCGGCGACCGGGATTTGATAATAGTCCGGATGAATTTCCGAAAACGCCAAGAAACCGTGGCGATTGCCGCCGTAATCGACGAAAGCGGCCTGCAGCGAAGGTTCGACTCGCGTCACCTTCGCCAGATAGATGTTGCCTCTTAGCTGCTTGCGGTGCGCGGATTCGAAATCGAATTCTTCGACGCGATTGCCGCGCAGGACCACCACCCGGGTCTCCTCCGGGTGGGTCGCGTCGATGAGCATTTTGTTGGCCATTGGTCAATCTCACGCAGGCCGTGATGGCGTCCCGGCCACGTCGCAGCGGCGACGGCGGAATGCGAACGGCCCGATTGTCGGTGAACGAAACGGATCGGACATCCCGAGCGCGCCAAGCCGATGCGGCGAACGAACCGGCCGGCGGGTGACCGCCGCGTCGATTCTGGCCGAATCTCAACCTCTTTCGGGGAGACTTGCGCCTCGAACATGAACTCCAAACCGCATGTGAAGCGGCGGCGTTGAGCCGCCGCGGGTTCGCGATTACTGACGCGTACCGCGCGATTCAGTGCAGCAGCATGGCGCTGCCGACACTGACGTGACGCGCGAGGTTCCGGTTGTCCTCTTCCTTAAGGGTATCGGGCGTCGCTTGCTTTCCCCGCGCACCAGCGCCGGGGGGTCGGAAAGCGCCCGTCCGCCTCGCTCCCGTCATCATCCTTGGGGAGACCGTCGTGGCGGACGTGCCGGATGCCCTGACGCGACGCAACCGGAACCTTTCACCGTCAGCCCGTCCTTCATAAGGCGCCGACCGGGGAATTGGCAAGGGAGTTGGCGAGGGATTGGCAGAGGATTGGCAAGACGCCTGTGGGATTTCGCCGGATTTGCCTGTTTTCGGCTTGTTCCGGCGCGTTCGGCGAGGTCTTAAGGTTGGGTTAACCACGCCTTCCTAAGGGTTGGAGGGACGAGGATGGGGGTCGAAGCGCATGGCTTTGCGGACGGCGAGCGCGATTCTGCCTGCCATCCTGTTCGCCGCGCTCGCTATTGTCGCGCTTGACGGCAGCGCGCGGGCCCAATCCGGCTCCTATCCAACCGCCACCGACGTGCGGCTCGGCGGCGACGCGGCGCAAACCCGATTCATCATGGATTTGAGCCGCAAGATCGAGCTGCACGCCTTTACGCTCGCCGATCCCTATCGGGTCGTGGTCGACATCCCGCAAGTGGTGTTCAAGCTACCGGCAAAGGCCGGCGCCAGCGGCCGCGGCTTGGTGAAGGCGTTTCGTTTCGGGCTGATGATGGAGGGCGGCTCGCGAATCGTGCTCGACCTGGCCAAGCCGGCGCGGGTGCAAAAGGCGTTTGTGATGGACGCCGATGCGGGCGATCCGGCGCGGCTGGTGCTCGATCTCGTCGCCACCGACCGGGCGAGCTTTTTGCGGCAGATCGCGCTCGACGAAAAGCAGCTGAGCGAGCGCATGCCGGTCCGGCCGCTGCCGCAGGCCAATGCCGGCGATTCGCGGCCGCTGGTCGTGCTCGATCCCGGCCATGGCGGCATCGACACCGGCACGCATGCGCCGAGCGGCCAGCTCGAAAAAGACATCGTGCTCGATTTCGCCACGCGCCTGCGCGAGCGCATCGAGAAGACCGGCAAATATCGCGTGCTGATGACGCGCAGCGACGACACCTTTATTCCGCTCGGCGATCGCGTGGAGATCGCCCGCAAGGCCAGCGCGGCGCTGTTCGTCTCGATCCATGCCGATTCGCTGCCGCACCGTGAAGGCGATGCGCAGGGGGCGACCATCTACACGCTGTCCAACAAGGCGTCCGACCCCGAGGCCGCCAAGGTCGCCGAGAACGAGAACCGCGCCGACGTCATCGCCGGTGTCGATCTCAAGGGTGAGCCCGACGACGTCGCCGGCATCCTCATCGATCTGGCGCAACGCGAGACCAAGACATTTTCGGTGCAGTTCGCCCACAAGCTGGTCGCGGACCTGCGCGGCGTGGCGCGATTGCACAAGCAGCCGCTCAAATCGGCGGGCTTCCGGGTGCTGCGCGCACCCGACGTGCCGTCGGTGCTGGTCGAGCTCGGCTACGTCTCGAACCGCGAGGATCTGCGGTCGCTCCTGTCCGACAGCTGGCGCGACCGCACCGCCGATTCGATCGCCAAGGCCATCGAGGGCTACTTGTCCACCCACGTGGCCGGCGCATCGAGCAGCGCGAACTGAGGCTTTTTGCCCTGCACAAACGGCCTCAGTTTGAACAAAAAACCCCGCCACCACGGGGTTTCGACCAAGGACCGGCTGGCGGGCTTGAGCCATTTCCTTCACATTGGACTCGGATCTTGGGGCTTGGGTCTTGGCGTTTGGATCTTGGCGCTTGATTCTCGGTTTTGGGGCTTCGGTCGTACAGCGGCGGGTGACTAGGCCGGCTTCGGGCGCCGGCCGGGCGCGGGCGGGACGCTTGGCATGAGATTTTTGGTGCGTTTCCTCGGCCTCCTGTTCGCGGCGGGCACGACGCTGTTCCTGGTCGGCGTCGCCGCGGTCGCCGGTTTGCTGTGGCATTATTCGCAGGACCTGCCGGATTACTCGCAGCTGCAGAACTACGAGCCGCCGGTGCTCACCCGCGTGCACGCCGGCGACGGCTCGCTGCTTGCCGAATACGCCAAGGAGCGCCGGCTCTATCTGCCGATCCAGGCGGTGCCGAAGCTGGTGAAGGACGCCTTCATCGCCGCCGAGGACAAGAATTTCTACGAGCATCCCGGCATCGACTTTTCCGGCATCATGCGTGCCGCGCTGTTGTACGTGCAGAACTACGGCAGCGGCCGCCATCCGCAGGGCGCGTCGACCATCACCCAGCAGGTCGCCAAGAACTTCCTCCTCGGCAACCAGGTCACGTTCGACCGCAAGATCAAGGAAATGCTGCTGGCGCTCAAGATCGAGCGCACCTATTCGAAGGACAAGATCCTCGAGCTCTATCTCAACGAAATCTATCTCGGCTTCGGCGCCTACGGTGTCGCCGCCGCGTCGCTGCTCTACTTCAACAAATCCGTGCACGAGCTGACCTTGCAGGAAGCCGCCTACCTCGCGGCGCTGCCCAAGGGGCCGAACAACTACAATCCGTTCCGCCACCATGACGAAGCGGTGGCGCGGCGCAACTACGTGATCGACCGCATGGTCGAGGACGGTTTCGTGCCGGCCGCCGAGGGGGCGAAGGCCGAGAAGGCGCCGCTCAAGGTCACTGCGCGGCCACCCGACACCCACATCTTCGCCGCCGAATATTTCGCCGAGGAAGTGCGGCGCTACCTCGTCGAGCACTACGGCGAGAAGAAGCTCTACGAGGGCGGGCTGTCGGTGCGCACCACGCTCGATCCCAAATTGCAGGTGCTGGCGCGCAAGACCATGATCAACGGCCTCGTCAATTTCGACGAGAGCCACGGCTACCGCGGCCCGATCACCAAGATCGAGATCGCCGGCGACTGGGGCGTCAAGCTCGCCGAAGTGAAGTCGCTGTCCGACATCGATCCCTGGCACATGGCGGTGGTGCTGGAGTCCGACGAGCAATCGGCGCGCATCGGGCTGCAGCCGACCCGCGATCCGGGCGGCAATATCGTCAAGGAGCGCACCGTCGGCATCGTGCCGCTCGAAGGCGTGAAATGGGCGAAGCCGGCGAGCGGACCGTCGCGGCCGGTGCAGCACGTCAACCAGGTGCTGTCGCCGGGCGACGTCGTTTATGTCGAGCCGCTGGCCGACAAGCCCGGACAGTTCCGGCTGCGCCAGGTGCCGGAAATCTCCGGCGCCATGGTGGTGGAAGATCCGCATACCGGCCGCGTGTTGGCCATGGTCGGCGGCTTCTCGTTCGATGAAAGCCAGTTCAACCGCGCCACTCAGGCGCTGCGCCAGCCCGGCTCGTCGTTCAAGCCGATCGTCTATGCGGCCGCCATCGACAATGGCTACACGCCGTCGACCATCGTCATGGACGCGCCGCTCGAAATCGACATGGGCGCCGGCGGCGGCATCTGGCGGCCGGAAAATTACGGCGGCCAGTTCTATGGCCCGTCGACTTTGCGCTTCGGCCTCGAACACTCGCGCAATGTCATGACGGTGCGGCTCGCCCAGGACCTCGGCATGCCGCTGATTGCCAAATACGCCAAGCGGTTCGGCGTCTACGATAACCTGCCGCCTTATCTGTCCTACGCGCTCGGCGCCGGCGAGACGACGTTGCTGCGCATGGTCACCGCCTACGCCATGATCGACAACGGCGGCCGCCGCGTCATCCCCACCCTGATCGACCGCATCCAGGACCGCTACGGCCACACCATCTACAAGCACGACGAGCGGGTGTGCGAAGGCTGCGACGCCAAGGCGTGGACGAACGAAGAAGAGCCGACCTTGATCGACCACCGCGAGAAGGTGCTCGATCCGATGACCGCCTATCAGATCACCTCGATGATGGAAGGCGTGGTGCAGCGCGGCACCGCCACCGTGGTGCGCGACGTCGGCAAGCCGATCGCCGGCAAGACCGGCACCACCAACGACGAAAAGGACGTGTGGTTCATCGGCTTTTCGCCGGACATCGTGTGCGGCGTCTATCTGGGTTACGACAAGCCGCGCAAGATCGGCGGCAACGCCACCGGCGGCCATCTCGCCGCGCCGATCGTGCGCGATTTCCTCAAAGTCGCGCTTGCCGACAAACCGCCGATTCCGTTCCCGATGCCGCGCGGCATCAAGCTGGTGCGCGTCGACGCCAAGACCGGCATGCGCGCCACCCCGGGCGACCCGCGGGTCATTCTCGAAGCCTTCAAGCCGGGCACCGCGCCGCCCGACACCTACTCGGTGATCGGCACCGAATCCGCCAACGGCCGGCCGTTGCCGGAAGGTGCGTCCATGCCGGTCTCGCCCAAAGCCGATCGCGCGGTGCGTTCGAGCGGCACGGGCGGGCTGTACTGAGGTCGGAAAACAGTCGCCAGCGGTTGGTGATCGGAACGAGAGGGCATTGCCGGCTCGCGCGATTCACCTTACCTGATCACCCGAATGCTGATGACCGGCTCCTGACCCATGCGCGCGGAAATCCAATCCATCGTCGGCGAGATCAAGCAGTCGGCTGGGCTGCTGAGGAGGCATCTTTGATGTCGACAAGGCGCGCGCGCGGCTTGCCGAGCTGAACCAGCAGGCCGAAGACCCCAATCTGTGGAACGATCCGCAGCGCGCCAGCCGCGTCATGCAGGAACGCACCGCGCTCGACGAGCAGCTCAGCGCGCTCGCCCGCATCGAGCAAGAGCTCGACGATCAGGTGACCTTGATCGAGCTCGGCGAGGCCGAGAACGACAAGCAGGTGGTGGCCGAGGCCGAAGCCGCCTTGCGCAAGCTCAAGGCCGAAGTGGCGCGGCGCGAGCTCGAAGCGTTGCTGTCGGGCGAGGCCGACGCCAACGACTGCTATCTCGAAGTCCATGCCGGCGCCGGCGGCACAGAGAGCCAGGACTGGGCCGCCATGCTGCTGCGCATGTATGTGCGCTGGGCCGAGCAGCACCGCTACAAGGTCGATTACATCGAGGAGACCTCGGGCGAAGAAGCCGGCATCAAGTCGGCCACCATCGAGGTCAAGGGCCACAACGCCTATGGCTGGCTCAAGACCGAGAACGGCGTGCACCGCCTGGTGCGGATTTCGCCGTTCGACGCCAATGCGCGCCGCCACACGTCATTCGCCAACGCCAGGGTGTATCCTGTGGTCGACGACCGCATCAACGTCGACATCAAGGAATCCGACGTGCGCGTCGATACCATGCGCGCCGGCGGCGCCGGCGGCCAGCACGTCAACAAGACCGAATCGGCGATCCGGCTCACCCACATCCCGACCAACACCGTGGTGGTGTGCCAGAACGACCGCTCGCAGCATCGCAACCGCGCCCAGGCCTGGCAGATGCTGCGCGCCAAGCTTTATGAGCTCGAGCTGAAAAAGCGCGAGCAGAAGGCCGCCGCCGAGCAGGCCGCCAAGACCGATATCGGCTGGGGCCATCAGATCCGCTCTTACGTGCTGCAGCCGTACCAGATGGTCAAAGACCTGCGCACCGGCGTGTCGACCTCCAACACCGGCGCCGTGCTCGACGGCGACCTCGATCAATTCGTCGAAGCGGCGCTGGCGCAGAAAGCGTTCGGCGGCGTGGCCGGGGAGATTGAAGACGTTGAATAGCGGCGCGCCGGATCAGCAGCGCGGCGAGGCTTATCAGCCACCGAACAATTTGACGCCCGCGGCCAGAAATCTGGTCGGGTTGACGGCTTCGCCGTTTATGCGGGTTTCGTAGTGCAGATGCGGGCCGGTGGAGCGGCCGGTCGAGCCGACCCGGCCGATCACCTGGCCGATGTGCACGCTCTGGCCGACCCGCACGTCGATTTCGGAGAGATGGCCGTAGCGGGTCGCCAGCCCCTCGCCGTGATCGATCTCGACCATCTGGCCGTAGCCGCCTTCCCAGCCGGCTTTGCTGACCTTGCCGGCCGCGGTGGCGTGCACCGGATCGCCGGTGGTGCCGCGGAAATCGATGCCGGTGTGCATGGCCGCTTCGCGCACGAACGGATCCATGCGCACGCCGAACGGAGAGCTCATGTCGAGCTCGCCGGTGAGCGGGCGGCGCAGCGGCACGTAGGTCAGCGTGTTGTGGAGGTCCTGCGCCTGCGCGCGCGCAATGGCGAGCCGCGTCAAGGCGCGCGAAAAGCTTTCATTGGCCGGCGGCAGCCTGACCGGAATGAACGGGCCGCCGGCGGCCGGATGCACGGCGTTGAAGTGCAAGCCGAGCCCGGCCAGCACGCCCTTGATCTCGCGCGCCCGGTTTTCGTAGCGCGTCTGTAGGCCTTCGACCGCGGCGTTCTCGTTCTGCTCGACGCGGTCGAGCGCGGCGGCGATGCGGTCGAGCTTGCCGGCGATGCTCGATTGTTTGTCGAGGCGCTCGCCGAGCGGCGCCGGCTTGCCGCGGTTGCCGCCGAGCGAGCCGGTCACCGCCGGCTCGCCGATGCCGCCGAGCGCGCTGGCGCGGGATTCGAGGTTGGCCTGCCGCCGCAGCAATTCGTCGAGCCGCCGCTCGAACTGTTCCTGGTTGAGCAATTGGCGGCTGGTGGTGCGGTCGATCTGCTCGCGCAGCTCGGCGATGCGATCCTCGTAGGCGTATTGCTGGCTGCGCTCGCGCGCCATCAGGCCTTTGAGAACGTCGTCGTGGAACGCGAAATAGGTGGCGGTGACGATCGACCAGCCCGCCATGATGACGACGGTGCCGACCGCGATCCAGAACGCGACGGGGCCGAAGCGCACCTGGCGTCCGGCGTGGGCGATCGTATAGCCGGGGCGGCCGCTGCGCGGATCGGGATGCGGGTGAGGGGCCGATTGGGAGGCCGGGTGGGGGCGCCGCGCCGGCGCGCCGGCTTGATGCGACGCGCGAAGGGGCTGCGGCCTGGACGCCATCGACTGCGACATTGACGCTCCACACGGACGCCGAACCAGACGAAGCGACCGTCCGGGGAGCGGATTTGAGCCGCTTATGGTTAATATTGTGGAAATTGCCGCGGCGATTTTCGCCGGCGCAGTAAACGCTTCGGCAATGCCGCGCCGGTTCAGAGCGCCTTGACGGCCGCCAGCACCTCTTCGGCGTGACCGTCGACCGCGACGCGCGCCCAGACCCGAACGATGCGCCGATCCGGTCCGATCAGAAACGTGGTGCGCACGATGCCGAGGAATTTCCGGCCGTACAGGGTCTTTTCCTGCCAAACGCCGTAGGCTTCGAGCATGCGGTGGGTCTCGTCGGAGGCGAGCGCGACATCGAGCTTGTGCTTGGCCTTGAACTTGTCCTGCGCCTTCACCGGATCGGCGGAGACGCCGACGATCTCCGCGCCGGCACGGGCGAAGGCGCCCTTGTGGCGGGTGAAATCGATCGCTTCGCGGGTGCAGCCCGACGTATCGGCGCGCGGATAAAAGAAGAGTACGAGCGCCTTGCCGGCGAAGTCCTTCAGGGACACCGTGCCGCCGCCGTCTCGCGGCAGGCTGAAATCGGGCGCTTTGCCGCCCGGCGCGAGCCCGCCCGTTCGAGCCTTCCCGTTTGGTTCCGGCATGTGCCGTCCTCTGCGCCTTCCTTTCGACGCTTTCGCAGCGGCATTTGTTCGGCCAGGATATTCGCGCCTGCGGGGGTGGTCGAGTATGGGGCCCCGCGTTTCTTGAGCACCACGGACGAGGGGACGCCCGAGGGGCAATGGCCATAGAGGATCGCCAGAGCGCGATGCTCCCGCAACGGGAGCCGGTCGCGTACCCGCGTCGGCGCGGCAGCGGAAGAGGCGCACGGCGGGACGCCCGCTGGGGCGGCTGGCGCGGCTGGGGTGACGGCCGCTACCTCGCCGCGTATCTGCGGCTGCTCGACCGCCATCGTCGTCTGATCCGCCGCGTCGGTATCGGCAGCGGCGTGCTTGCCGGCGTGCTGCTGGTCGCCGCGCTCGGGCTATGGTGGCGGCTTGCCAGCGGTCCGATCCAGCTCGACATCTTCACGCCCTGGCTTGCATCCGCCATCGAAGAGAATTTCGGCAGCCGCGAGCGCGTCGAAGTCGGCGGCACCCAGATCGAGCGCACCGAGAATGGCGGCGCTGCGGTGCGCATCCGCGACATCGTGGTGCGCGATCCCGACGGTGCCGTGGTGGCGCGGGCGCCCAAGGCCGAGGTCCGCGTCTCGGCGATGAGCCTGCTCAGCGGCCACATGCGCGCCGAGAGTTTGAATCTGGTCGGCGCGCAGCTCAACGTGCGCATCGAGCGCAACGGCGGGGTGACGGTGTTCGCCGGCGCCGACAAGCATCCGATCGCGACCGCAAGCGTGCCGGACGGCGCTTCAGGCGCCGGTGGAGTTCGCACGGCCGAAGCGTTGCCGCCGGTCGGGGCGGCGCGCCCGCTGCAGCCGGAAGCGGCGGCGTCGGCGGCGCGGCGCACCAGCGAACTGGTGGCGGCCTTGCTGTCGTGGATCGACGGCATCGGCGAGACCGGCCTCGACGGTCACGATCTGCGCGAGCTCGGTCTCAAGGAGGGCACGCTCAAGGTCGACGACGAGCGCAGCGGCAAGGATTGGTCGCTGAACAATATCAAGCTCAGCGTCGAGCGGCCGCACGGTGGCGGCGTCATCGTCCGGCTCGGCTCGGAAAGCGACAAACGCCCGTGGGCGCTGGTGGCCGCGGTCCAGCCGATCCACAACGGCGCCCGCGCCGTCCAGATCGAGGCGCGTCACGTTCCCGCCAACGGTCTTTTGCGCGCGCTGCACCTCGGCGACGGCACATTGCAGGCGTCGGTGCCGCTATCTGCGAGCCTGCGCGGCGAGATCGGATCGGACGGCGTGCCGCGCAATCTTGCCGGCCGGCTGGTCGCCGAAGGCGGCTTCATCGGCGACGGCCCGACCGACGATGGCCGCGTCGATCTCGACCGCGCCGAATTCAAGTTCGAGTGGGATGCCGCCGACCGCCTGCTCTCGGTGCCGTTCCAGATTATCGCCGGCGGCAACCGCATCACGCTTTTGGGCCAGGTCGAAGCGCCGGCGCAGCCGGGCGGCCAATGGTCGTTCAAGGTCGGCGGCGGCACCACCATGCTGGCGAGCCCGGGCCAACCGGCCCATCCGCTCATTCTCAACCGCGTCGCCATCAGCGGCAGCTACGATCCGGCCAAGCAGCGGTTTGTCGTCAGCGACGGCGATGTCGGCAACATGGACGTCAGCGTCGCACTGTCGGGCAGCGCCGAATACGTCAATGGCAACCTGCACCTCAATGCCGGATTTGCCGGCAAGCGCATGTCGGTCGCCGATCTCAAGCGGCTCTGGCCGGTGTTCGTGGTGCCGAAGGTGCGCGACTGGTTCAACGACCATCTCGTCAGCGGCACCGTCGATCACGTCACGATTGCGATCAATACGCCGTTCGACACGTTGAAAGCCGACGGTCCGCCGATTGGGGATAACGGCCTGTCGATCGAAGCGGTCGCGACCAATTGCGTGTTGCAGCCGGTGGCCGGCCTGCCGGCGCTCAACGACGCCGATCTCACCGTGCACATCGTCGGCCGCAACGCCCAGATCGCGGTCGGCAAGGCCACCGCCGATCTGCCGTCCGGCCGCAAGCTCGTGCTGTCCGGCGGTTTGTTCGAAGTGCCCGACACCGCGCCGCACCAGCCGCCGGCGCGCGTGCGCTTCAAGATCGACGGCCCGGTGCCGGCCGCCGCCGAATTGCTGGCCATGGACCGGCTGCGCGAAGTGGCAGGCGCGCCGTTCGATCCGGCGACCACACACGGCACGCTGACGGCGCAGGTTTCGCTCACCATGCCGCTCAAGCCCGATCTGCCGCCGGGATCGACCAACTACACGATCACGGTCGACGCCACGAACTTTTCCGCCGAGCACATGATCATGGGGCAGCGGCTCGATGCTTCGACGCTGCGCGTCATCGCCAATACCCAAGGCTTCCAGTTCAAGGGCGACGTGAAGATCGCGGGCTCGCCGGCCAGTATCGAATACCGCCAGACCCGCAATAGCGGCGAGGCCGACATCAAGCTCCAAGGCACGCTCGATGCCGCCGCGCGCAACAGCCTCGGGCTCGATCAGGGCAATACGATCGGCGGCGCTATCCCGATCCGCGTTAACGGCCATATCGACCAGGGTTCCGGGCGGGAAGGGCACTTCGCCATCGCCGCCGATCTCACCTCGGCGCAGATCGACGGCTTCCTGCCCGGCTGGGTCAAGCCGGCCGGCAAACCGTCGCGCGCCACGCTTACGCTCGTCACCAAGCCGGACTCGATCCACATCGACGATTTGGTGATCGAGGGCGCCGGGACCGGCGTCAAAGGCGTGGTCGATCTCGACGGCGCGGGCGCGCTGCAATCGGCCAACTTCCAGTCCTACGGCTTTTCCGACGGCGACAAGGCGACGCTGAAAGCCGAACGCGGCCCGGACGGCGCGTTGCGCGTCACCATGCGGGGCGAGGTGTATGACGGCCGCGGCTTTATCAAGCTCCTCACCGGCCCGCCGCACGATGGCGCCGCCGCCAGCAAGAACCAGACGCCCGACGTCGATCTCGACTTCAAGCTCGGCGCCGTGCTCGCCTTCAACGGCGAGGCGCTGAGCAACGTCGACCTGAAAATGTCGCGCCGCGCCGGCGAGGTGCGCAGCCTGGGGCTCAACGCCAAGATCGGCCGCAACGGCACGCTCAACGGCGAACTGCACGGCCAGACCGATGGCCACGAGGTGGTCTTTCTGCGCACCAGCGACGCCGGCGCGCTGTTCCGGGCCACCGACGTCTATGCGCGCATGCGCGGCGGCCAATTGGTCATGGCGATGGACGCGCCGTCGCCCAACAATCCGGCCCAACAGGGCACGCTGACGGTGCGCGATTTTACCGTACATGACGAAACCGAACTGCAGCGCGCGGCGTCGAGCGGCGGCGGACAATACGGTGCGCCGACCGCGAGCAGCGATCTGCAATTCACCGGCATGCGGGTCAATTTCACCCGCGCGCCGGGCCGCGTCGCGCTGCGCGACGGCGTGGTGCGCGGCCCGGTGCTCGGCGGCACCATTGACGGCATGGTCGATTACACGCGCGACAGCGTCGACCTGCACGGCACGTTGGTGCCGCTGCAAGCCGTCAATGCTCTTCTGGGCCCGGTCCCGATCATCGGCCCGCTGCTCGGCGGCCAGAAGGGAATGTTCGGCTTCACCTACCAGGTGAGCGGCAAGCCGGGGCGGCCGCTGCTCAGCGTCAATATTCTGTCGGGGCTGGCGCCCGGCGTGCTGCGCAAGATCTTTTTCGAATATCCGGCGGCGAGCGAGAGCTACGTCGACAATCCGCGCTGAGCCGTCTCCCAGGGCGCGTACTCTAGACGCAAGCTCGGGATTCGCTTCCGGGGGGATAACCGATATCGCGCGGCAGCGCGGAATCGGCCGAACGTGACATTGGCGGACGTGTGTCTCGCATCCACTTGTGGCTCCTTCCTGCTGGGACTACGGCAGACATCGGGCGCTTGAAATCCACCAGCGTGGGCAGCGATGCACGAGTCACAACGATTGTCGGCGCTGATCGGCGACATCTACGATGCGGCACTCGATCCGGCGCTATGGGTCGAGGTTCTGAGAAAAACCAGAGCGTTCATCGGCGGCTGGTCGATTGCGCTTTCCTGGAAAGATGCGGTCGCTAAACGCGGTGGCTCCTACTTCGAAGAAGGCAACCAGGATCCGCACTATCAGCAATTGTACTTCGAAAAATACATTAAGCTCGATCCATTCACCATGACGCAGTTTGTCGTCGACATCGAGGAGCCGAAATCATTTCTAGAAGTCATGCCATACGCGGAGTTGATCCAGACGCGCATCTACAAAGAATGGATACAGCCGCAAGGTATTGTAGATGCTCTGATGTGCTTAATAGACAAATCCGTCACGAGCGTGGGATTCATGGTGGTATTCCGCAACGAGCGCGATGGCGTCGTTGATGACAACACGCGCGACCGCGCGCGGCTTGTCATCCCGCACATCCGGAGATCGACCCTGATCGGCAGGGTGATTGATCTCAAGCAGGCCGAAGCCGCATCGTTAGCTGACACGCTCGATGGAATCAGTGCCGGCATGTTCCTGGTGGATGCGACCGGCCGGATCGTCCATGCCAACGCGGCGGGCCACGTCATGCTCGATGCAGCCGATGTGCTTCATGCCAAGGGCGGACGCCTGCAAGTCAACGACGCTCAGGCTGACCAGATGCTGGCCGATGCGTTCGCGACCGCCGGCAACGGCGATGCGGCGATCGGCGTCAAGGGCGTCGCAGTGCCGCTCGTTGCGCGCGACGGAGAGCGTTATGTGGCGCACGTGCTGCCGTTGACGTCAGGGAGACGCCGAAATGCCGGCACGAACTACGCTGCCGCAGCTGCGCTGTTTGTGCACAGAGCGGCGCTCGACACGCCGTCGCCGCCGGAAGCGATCGCCAAAGCCTACAAGCTCACGCCAACCGAATTGCGCGTGCTGCTCGCGATTGTCGAAATCGGCGGCGTTCCCGAGGTCGCCGAGGCTCTTGGCATTGCCGAGACCACGGTCAGAACGCATCTCAACCAGACCTACCACAAGACCGGCGTCAATCGTCAGGCCGATCTGGTCAAGCTGGTCGCCGCATTTTCCAATCCGCTGCTCAAATAGTGCCGGCCGTTCCGCGATGTGCGCGTCGTCGTTGCCTTTGGCGCCCCGCTCCACACTTCGGTGACGGGCGCGGCAAGCGCACGCCCGGACCATGCCATTGAAGCCAGTCTCCTCCAATCGGAGGAGGCGGTAGGTGGTCATACGAGTATAATGCCGCCTTATCATCTCGCAGCCGGGCACGGTTCATAAAGCCTTGGCCGAGGCCGTATGGGGAGGATAGTCATGAGCTCGTGCTCTGATTCCGCCGGTGATGCGCGCTACGCCAGCCGCGCTGTCGGACTTGCAGCGGCGCTGTTCGGCTTGCTGGCCGTGCCGCAACCCGTAGCGGCCGACGATGTGCCGGCGTTCGCGCCCGGCATGATCGGCCACATGCAGCAGATGAAACGGTTCGGCGACGCCGATCACGGATCGCAACCGACGCCGCCGGTCATTCCCCGGCTTGGCCTCGATATCGATCTGAGCGGCGCAATCGGCACCTTCCAGCCCAACGGGGCGACGTTCACCAACAATAATGCGTTCTTCCAAAACCTCGGAACCAACGGCAGGACCTGCTTCACGTGCCATCAGCCGGAAAGCGGCTGGACCGTCAGCGCCGCCGGGGTCGCCGAGCGCTTTACCGCGAGCGGCGGCGCCGATCCGATCTTCCGCGTGGTCGACGGCGCGACGTGCCCGAGCGACGACGTCTCGAGCTACACCGCCAAGCAACGGGCCTACAAGCTCCTGATCGATAAGGGCTTGATCCGGATCGGAATACCGCTCCCGGCGGGGGTGCAGTTCGCTGTCACGCGCGTGGACGATCCCTATAATTGCAACACCAATGCCGTCACCGGCCTCACCAGTACGACCACGGGCATCCTCTCCACCTATCGGCGGCCGTTGCCCGCCACCAACCTCGGCTTCCTCAGCGCGGTCATGTGGGATGGCCGCGAACCGAGCCTGACCAGCCAGGCAAACGATGCCACGCTCGGACACGCCCAGGCCGCCACGCCGCCGAGCGCTTCCCAGCTTGCGGAGATCGTCGCGTTCGAAAGCGGCATATTCACCGCCCAGGCAACTGACAAACATGCGGGCAGTCTGGCTGGCGCTGGCGCCACCGGCGGACCCATCGCCTTGTCGCTGCAGCTTCCAAACTTCTTCATCGGCGTGAACGATCCGCTGGGCAACAATACCGAGAACGTGCCGTTCACCTCGCTGATCTTCGATCTGTTCCGGCCGTGGCTCGCGCCGGGACGCGGTGACGAGGTCGCCGTGCGGCAATCGATTGCGCGCGGCGAGGAGGTGTTCAACAACACTCCCATCAAGATCACCGGCGTTGCGGGCCTCAACGACGTCCTCAACGTCCGGAGCATCTCGGGCTTCTGCGGGACCTGCCACGACACGCCCAACGTCGGCGATCACTCGGTCAAGGCGCCGCTGGACATCGGGATTGCCGATGCCGGCGCCAACGCGCCGCCGGTGCTCGACATTTCCGGGCTGCCGGTTTTTACCCTGACGTGCATGCAGGGGCCGCTGGCCGGGAAGGTCTACACCGTGACCGATCCAGGCCGTGCGACAATCAGCGGCCAGTGCGCGGACATCGGCAAGCTCAAGGGCCCCATTCTGCGCGGCCTGGCGTCGCGCGCGCCGTATTTCCACAACGGCTCGGCGGCGACGCTCGGCGATGTCGTGAATTTCTACGATCAGAGGTTCAAGATCGGCTTCACCGAGCAGGAGAAAACCGATCTGGTCAACTTCCTGAACTCTCTCTGACCGCCTGCCATCTGTTTGCGTGGGGCAGGGGGAGACACGCGTTCGAGCTTCGCGCTCCGCTTGCTCGAATAGCGCCAGCCGCCTCAAATCAAAGGAGACCCGCTCACAGGCCCGTGAATGCAGAGCAATCACCGCGATCTGCCCGTCCAGAAAATGAGCGACATGACCTTCGTCTTCGTGGATGGAGATTGAGCAAACCTGGTCGAAAACGACCCGTCGGCGACTTCAGCGGCATCGCCAGGTTGGGCTGGCACGACTCTTCTCGAGGCAATAAGCTGGCAGGCAAGCTAGAGAGCAAGCACGCCAGGGAGTGCGAGCCATGATGATTGACATGCACGCGCATTGGAAACCCGCCGAGGTCGCTGACGCGCTGCGGGCGCGCACACGGGAACCGCGCATCGTCCGTGGCACGGATGGGCTCGAGGTGCTGAAGCTGCCGCGAATGGCCGACGCCCCGGTGGCCGAGGCGTTCAATGAAACCGCGTCGGAACTGGCGCGCATGGACCGGCAGGATGTTTCGGTGAGCGTGCTGTCGGTGCTGGGCTCGTTCTGCTGGATCGAAGCGCAGCCGATCGACGAGGCGCTGCCGCTGTGCCGCAAGGTGAACGATGGGCTGGCGGCGATCTGTGCGAGGCATCCCGGCCGGTTCGCGGCGTTTGCGGCATTGCCGTTGACCGATATCGCGGCGGCCGCGGCGGAATTCGAGCGGGTGTTGGGGCTGCCGGGGATGATCGGGGCGCAGTTGCCCGGAAATTTTTTCTTGACGCTTGATAATGCCGCGGCGGTGCGGCCGCTGTTGGCGGTGGCCAACCGCCATAAGGCTGTCCTGTTCATCCATCACGGTCCGCGGCCGGGCGACGCGTTCCCAAAAATCGCCGGCGCGACGGACAATGCGCGGCGCCGCAACGGCACGCTCGACATGCAGGCAAGTCTGTCGTCGGTGATGGTGACGCTGTGCATGACCGATCTTCTGGCGGAGTACCCCGATGCGACCGTCGTGGTGCATAATCTCGGCGGCAACATCCCCTATGAGGTCGAGCGGATGGATCATCGCTGCCTGCTCGATACGCCCGATGAAGAGCTGCCTTCCGCCCGGTTTCGCCGCGCCGCCTCGGTGTATGTCGACTGCAATTCCTTCGGGCCGCGGGCGATCGAAGCGGCGGTGCGGCTATACGGGGCCGAACGGATCGTGTGCGGCACGGACGGCAGTGCGTTCGGCGTAGACTGGACGCGCAACGCGTTGGCGGAGGCCGAGATCGGGGCAGAGGCGCGAGAGGCGATCCTGCATCGTAACGCGGCCGCGATCATGGCGCGCGTTGGAGCGAGCGTGGCTGGAGCGAAAGTCGCCGCCTGACGGCGGCTTTCGGTAGGCGCATTTCAGGGCGGATCGGCAGTCCATCTGTGCGCTCGTACCGGCCGGGAGCGATGCATTCGAGATTTATGACATCGCGCAATAGCCGCCGTTTGGTCGCTTTCGGAAGCGAGCCCCGCTCTACTCGGGTTTGATGTTCGCAGTCCGGATCACCTTGGCCCACTTTTCGGTTTCCTCAGCGAGGAGCTTTCCGAAATCGGTCGGTGAACCGCCAAGCACCGTAGCATCGAGTTTTGCAAGCTGCGCCTTGAACGTGGGATCGATGAGCGCGGCGTTGACCGCTTTGTTTAGGCTATCGATGATTTCGGCGGGAGTGTTTCTTGGCGTTCCAATGCCAAAGATCGAGCTTGCTTCGTAGCCGGGGACGAACTCGCCAATTGCAGGGAGGTCCGGCAGCGCTGCCGAGCGCGTCGCTGTGGTGACCGCGAGTGCGCGCAGCTTCCTGGCCCTGATGTACCCGATCGATGGCGCCGGGTTGGCGAAGACGACCTGCACCCGGCCGCCCAGCAGATCAGTCAGCGCGGGCGCCACGCCACGATACGGTACGTGCAAAATGTCCAGGCCGCCCGCCTCCTGCTTGAATAGCTCGGGAGTCAAATGGGTGATCCCGCCTATTCCGCCCGAACCATAGGAGAGCTTGCCCGGATTCGCCTTGGCGTAGGCGATGAACTCGGGAAGCGTCTTGGCCGGCACCGACAGGTGCACCAACATGACAAGAGCGCCGCGCATCAGGCCGGCGACCGGTGCGACATCGCGGATGAAATTGAAATTGAGGTTGTCGTAAAGCGTGGCATTGATCGCGTTCGGCGAACCGACCAGCAACAGCGTATAGCCGTCCGCAGGCGCCCGCACGACGGCCTCGGTTGCAAGATTGCTACCCGCGCCCGGCCGGTTCTCGACGATGAACTGCTGGCCGAGGCGTTGCGACAAGCTTTGACCGACCAGACGCGCGAGAATGTCGTTCGGCCCGCCGGCCGCAAAGCCAACGATGATCCGAACCGGCCGCGATGGGTAGGCTCGCCCCCACGAGAGGCGCGATGTGGCGGGAAGCATGCAAGCGCCAGCTGCCAGGCGCAGAAAACGGCGGCGAAGAATGTTCAACGGGCACTCCCCAAGTCCGGCGGTCGCGCGGCGCTCTGTCTTTGGTCCGAGGTCATCAGCGAATCTCGCCCGTGGCATAGCAGGATGCCCATATGATCGAATAACGCTATCTCTCGATATCGATATCCCAATTCGGTGATGGGAGCCGCCACGATGCAGGTGAGTGACCGGATCGGACGCCGGCTGAAGCTGCATGATCTGCACGTCCTCATGGCCGTCGTGGAGGCCGGCAGCATGAACAAGGCAGCAGCGCTCCTGAACACCGGCCAGTCGGCGATTTCCCGATCAATCGCCGATTTGGAGCAGACCGTTGGCGTCCGTCTGGTCAATCGCAGCCCTCGAGGTGTCGAGCCGACCCCGTACGGCCGCGCCTTGCTTGATGGCGGAACGGCTGCATTCGACGACCTGCGCTGCGCGATGAAGACGATCGAGTTTCTTGCCGACCCCACGGCCGGAGAAGTGCGGATCGGAAGCAGCGCCTTGCTGGCGGCGAGCTTCGTGTCTGCTCTCGTCGACCGGCTCTCCCAACGCTATCCGGGCATCGTATTTCATCTTGTCACCGGGCATGTGGAGGCCCTGCACAGGGAGCTGAGCGGGCGTAAGGTCGATCTTGTCATTGCAAGGCGATTCGGTCCCATCCTCGACGAGCAATTCGATTTTGAATTTCTTTTCGACGATTCGTTTGTCGTCGCGGCCGGCGCGCGAAGTTCTTGGGCGCGGCGGCGTAAGATCGAGCTTGTTGATTTGGTCAATGAATCGTGGGTGCTCCCAGCGCCGGGAAGCGTGATTCCATCGGTGGTCATGGAGGCGTTTCGCGCCAGAGGACTTAATTATCCCCGTACCACCGTCGTAACCGAATCCTCAGAGGTGCGGACGAGTCTCTTGGCGACCGGGCGCTATCTCACAGTTTTCCCGGCCTCCGCACTGCGCTTTTCCGCAATCCGCTCGGAAATCAGAATCTTGCCCGTCAAAATGCCAATGGCCGCTCTGCCGAACGGAATCGTGACGCTGAAGAACCGCGCGCTCGGCCCGGTCGTGCAGCTCTTCATTGACAGTGCCCGGGACGTCGCAAAGTCCCTGGTGAAGCGACGATGATGCGCTCGGCAAGCTCGCGCCGAGTGGCTAAGCCGACTTACAGCGGGCATCGCTGAAACGCCGAAAGTGACCCGGAGCCGCACGCGCGACATGGATTTGTTGCCGTGCGCCACCACACAGTTTCAGATCTATCGCCGCTCCAGGAATCCTCGTCCTGCGAAGATATCAGGCATCGACCTCTCGATCCGCGCGGTCCGAGTCGCAGACTGCTTCGCGCCGGCGAAGTGAAACAGGTAGCTCCTTTGCCGACCCGGCGTCAGCGCCTCGAACGTGCGCTTGAACCGCGGATCGTTGCGGAACTTCGCCTTCAACTCATCCGGCACGGGAAGCTCTCGGGGCTTTATCTCGACCTTCATTCCGGCCTTCTCGGCCGCCATGGCCTCGCGCACGTAGGCCTTGATGGTGGCCGCCTTCGTCGCAATCTCCTTGGCGCCGGTGAACTTCATCACCCGCGCTGCCTGGACCTGCCCGAGCTGCACCAAGAGCTTCTTCGGGTCCTTCAGCAACGCACCCTGAAAGAAACCCAACGCGCAATATTCCTTGAAGCCCTGAATGATGACGACGTTTTTTCCATCCACTGTGTAGCAGGGCTTGCCCCACTTGCGCTCCTCTTGGAGGCCGAACCCGGACAAGATCCTCCGGAGCTCCGCAATCTCGGCCTGCCACCGCTCTCGATAGGCCATATCCATGCCGCACCTCCGTTGTTGAAATTGTCGTCGAGCTGATGTCGTTCGCGGGCTGCGTGTGTCCAGAATCGCCGTTCGATGTCGATTAGCTGACGCTGCCCGAAGGCGACCGCAGCAGCCCGCGATTGCTGCTGCGCAACAGCCGACTTCAATATCGTAGACGATGCCGGAAAAGCCGCGATTGCGTGGCGATCAGGTTCCGTAGTATGCTGTGTCAGCTGCCTTGATCCAGGCTTGCCGAAGCCCGGCGAATTAAGCGATTGGCAGCAAAAAGTGCCATCGGCGGGCGCTACCTTTCTCCAGACCCTCTTTTTGGTCCGTTTGTGAAGCCGATGAGTCGCGCCCAGGCATGCTCGCGACCGGTGCACGTTCACTGGGATACAACAACGCCAACGGAGAGGAGTGCATAATGAGCGACCAAATCTCTTTCTACGACGAATCTCTGAAGAAACAGATAGAGGGCTCGTTCAGGTCGGATGGCAGGTCGATCCATATCTCTTCCGTATACGGCACTCAGAGTTTCCCCTATAACGATCTAGGCGCGTGCATCGATTACGATGCACAGGTTTTGTTGGTGCAAAAGCTATTGAGCGAGTTGGCACGTAATCCGGGCAGCGGCAATTTTAAGGACCTTCAGCAGCCGAGGGACGATCAGCAAGTTCGGCCGTCGGAAAGCTTCAGCATGTGGGCGAGCGGTGTAGGTAGTAACCCCTGAACGCGGGCAGGCGCTGACATGCACTTCAGGGTCTGATCCCGCATCCGGCCATCCGGCCGCCCCTCTGCGCGTTTCAGTTTGGCTTTCTGAGGCGGGTTCCCCGGCCCTCGGGAGCCGCCTTGCCGTACGGGCCGAGGCACGCTTCTTCATAGCCGTTGTCGAAGGCCCACTCATACACCGCATCGATGAGTTCGGGGTCGCTTCGGACCTTGGCGCACCAAAGTGGCGTAAGTTCTTCAAGGCTGAGCCGTGGATGCGTTTTCTTGAGCTCAAGGAACGCGGCCATGGCTTTGTCTCTAGAGGCGCTCATTGTGCTCCCTCCCGTGGTTTGGGAAGAACGCCCGGCACACCTTCGCGATTCTCTCGCCGACGTGGGTAGCTTAGCTCATGCGCCTTATGGCGTCGATTGCGTTTGCGACAACGGGCTCGCACCGGCCCGCAGTGCTGCTTTGCTCCACCCGCTTGTGCAAATCAACACGGCCGCCTCCCGCAAGCGTGATCGGGTGTGTGCGCCCGGTTGAAGTTCGGGCTGCATGTCTGTTCGGGCTGCATGTCTGTTGCTGGGCACTAAAGCGAACCGCGCGCCATGTCCGCTGTTTGGTCGCCTATCGGGGGCGAAACCGACTTCGGCGCCGCTCAATGAGTAGACGCTCTAGACCGGCTTGAGCAGAACGTGACGTTTGCGGCCGAGCGACAGCTTGACGACGCCGTCCGCCGTCACGTCGGTCTCGCCGATCATGGCTTTCTCGCTGGTCACACGCTTGTCGTTGATCATGAGCGCGTTGTTGGCGATCGCGCGGCGCGCTTCGCCGTTGGATGCGGCGAGACCGGCTTTGACGAAGGCGGCGAGCACGCTCAAGCCGGCTTTCAGGTCGGCGCGCGGAACGTCGACGCTCGGCAGGCTCGCGCCGAGGCCGCCTTCCTCGAAGGTGGTGCGCGCGGTCGCGGCGGCCTCGTCGGCGGCGGCGCGGCCGTGCACCAGGGCGGTGGCCTCGGTGGCGAGGATTTTTTTGGCCTCGTTGATCTCGGCGTCCTTGAGCGCGGCAAGGCGATCGATCTCGTCGAGCGGCAAGGTCGTGAACAGCTTGAGAAAGCGCGCCACGTCGGCGTCTTCGGTGTTGCGCCAGTACTGCCAGTATTCATACGGGCTGACGAGCTCGGCGTTGAGCCACACCGCGCCGGCCGCGGTCTTGCCCATCTTGGCGCCCGACGAGGTGGTGATCAGCGGCGTGGTAAGCGCGAACAGCTGCGCATTGTGCAGGCGGCGGCCGAGATCGATGCCGTTGACGATGTTGCCCCATTGATCGGAGCCGCCCATCTGCAGCACGCAGCCGTGGCGGCGGAACAGCTCGACGAAGTCGTAGGCCTGCAGGATCATGTAGTTGAATTCGAGGAACGACAGCTCCTGCTGGCGATCGAGCCGCAGCTTGACCGAGTCGAACGCCAGCATGCGGTTGATCGAAAAGTAACGGCCGATGTCGCGCAGGAAATCGATGTAGTTCAGGCTATTCAGCCAATCGGCGTTGTTGGCCATCACCGCATTGCCGCCGGCATCCTCGAACTTGAGGAATTTGGCGAAGATGGCGCGAATGCCCTTGAGGTTGTCGTTGATCATCTCGTCGGTGAGAAGCTTGCGGCTCTCGTCCTTGCCGGACGGATCGCCGACCCGCGTGGTGCCGCCGCCCATGAGCGCGATCGGCCGATGGCCGGTCTGTTGCAGCCAGTGCAGCATCATGATCGGCAACAGCGAGCCAACATGCAGCGACGCCGCCGTGCAGTCGAAGCCGATATAGGCTGTGATCTTCGAGGAGTGCGCCAGCGCATCCAACGCCTCGGGTTCCGAGACCTGGTGAATGAAGCCTCGGCTGGCCAGCACGTTGAGAAACTCGGACTTGTAGGCGCTCATGGTCGTAAATGGGATTGCTGCGCCGCTCGCGGCGGCGCTGGTGTAACAGGTCCGGCCGGCGATTGAAATTGTCGCCGACCGCGTTATGCGAACGCCGGACTGAAGCCGGGGCGGGCTACTTCGCCGCTTCTTCCTTGAGCGGATCCTTGACGTTCGGGAACGTCTCGAACTCGACCGCCCAGGGCGCGCCGTCCTTTTTCTCGACTTTGCGGATGTAGACGTTCTGCACGATGTCGCGGGTGCGTGGATCGATGGAGATCGGCCCGCGCGGGCTTTCCCAGCTCAAACCTTTCACGGCGTTGATCACCGCATCCGCATCGGTCTTGCCGCCGGTCTTCTGCAGGGCGGTGTAGATCACGTGCATGCCGTCATAGCCGCCGACCGAGATGAAGTTGGCGCGGTGCCCGGTCGTCTTCTGATAGGCATCGACATACTGCTTGTTGAGCGCAGACGGATGCGCGGCCGAGTAGATGCCGGCGGTGACGACGCCAAGGAGCGTGTCGCCGGTGCCGGGGAGGTCGTCGTCATCGACGATGTCGCCGGGGCCCACGAGCTTGATGCCGGATTTGTCGAGACCGCGCTCGGCGAATTGGCGCGCGAACGGGCCGGCCTGGCCCGCGGGCACGAACACGAACAGCGTGTCGGGATGCAGGTCGGCGGCGCGCTGCAGGAACGGCGCAAAGTCCGGATTGGCGAGCGGCACCTTCAGGGTGTCGAGCATCTGGCCGCCGCCCTTGGTGAAATGCTGCTCAAAAACCTTGCCGGCCTCGGCGCCCGGCGCCCAGTCGGACAGGATCGAAACCGCCTTGCGGCTGCCGTTCTTGATCGCCCAGTCGGCGATGATGCCGGACTGCTGGCCGAGCGTGAAGCTGGTGCGCACGTAATAGGGCGAGCGCTCCGTCACCACCGAGGTGCCGGATACCATGACGATGGTCGGCACCTTGCCTTGGCTCGCCAACGGCGCCATCGACATGGCGCTTGGGGTGAGGCCGGCGCCGAGGAAGGCGACGTGATCGTTGACGATCAGCTCCTGGGCGAGCCGCTTGGCATTGTCGGGCACGCTCGCATCGTCGCGGATGATCAGCTCGATCTTCTTGCCGGCGACGGTGTCGCCATGCTGCGCCATGTAGAGCTTGGTGGCGGCGGCGATCTCGCGCCCCACGGCTGCCGACGTTCCGGTCATCGGGATGACGACGCCGACCTTGACGGTTTCTTGTGCGGCGGCTGCGGTCGCGCCGAGGCCCGACAGCGCGATGGCGAGGGGCACGATGGCAAGGGAAGCGGCCGCGGCCCGGCGGCCCGGCCGGACGTGGTATTGGCGCATTGATGTCGTCTCCAGTGGTGCGGGAGCTATTGAGCGGGAACGGACCGCGATTGCAAGCTTGCACCCGGCGCACGGTTGACCGCTTGGCTGATCTAGCGCAGGTTCGGCTGATCGGCAGCCGTTCCTCCGTGTGAAGATTCCCACTTATCTCATCGGCATATCAAGACAAATTCATGTTGGTCAGGGATATCGCAAAGGCCCTCGGGGCAGAGCTCGATGGCGATGGCGACATCGCCGTCGATCGGCTGGTTCACCCGGCGCAAGCCGAGGGTGCCGCCGACCTCGCTCTGGCCACGAGCGCCCAAGCGGCGGCCGCATTGGAAGAGACCAAGGCCAGCGCCGTGGTGGTCGGCGCGGCCGCGCCACGGCCGAACCGGGCCTTTGCGGCGCTGATCGCCGTCGCCGAGCCGCGCATCGCGCTGGCACAGCTGACCGCGCTGTTCGATTCCGGACCGCGGCAGGAGCGCGGCGTTCACCCGAGCGCCATCGTTGCCGCGGACGCCGAACTCGGAGCTGACGTCAGCATCGGCGCGTATGCGATCATCGGGCCGGGCTGCCGGATCGGCGCCGGCACGACCATCATGCCGCAGGTGAGCGTCGGCGCCGCGGCGACCATCGGCGCGCGTGGGCTCATTCATTCCGGCGTGCGCATCGGCCACGATTGCCGGCTCGGCGACAATGTCATCGTGCAGGCCAACGCCGTGATCGGCGCCGACGGCTTCAGCTTCGCACCGGATCTGATGTCGGTCGCCGCGTTCACCGCCGCCATCAAGGTGCAGCGGGTCCATTCGCTGGGCCATGTGGTGATCGGCGACGACGTGGAGATCGGCGCCTGCACCACCATCGACCGCGCCACCCTGGAAGCGACGCAGATCGGCCGCGGCACCAAGATCGACGATCACGTCCATATCGGCCACAACGTGATCATCGGCGAGAGCTGCATTCTGTGCGGCATGGTGGGCGTTTCGGGCAGCGTCGTCATCGGCAACCGGGTCCGGATCGGCGGCGGCGTCGGCATTGCCGACCATACCCGCATCGGCGATCATGCGGTGATCGCGGCCGGCTCCGGCGTCGCGACCAACGTGGCGGCGGGGACGTTCGTTTCCGGCTATCCGGCGATTCCGCACCAGCGCTCGATCGAGCAGCAGCTTTATCTCGGCCGGCAAAGGCGGTTACATGATAGAGTGGGCGCCATGGCGTCACGGCTCGAAGAGCTGGAAAGGATCGTGGAGCAGGTGGTGAAGAAGTAACGGGGGGTTTGCCGCCATGAGCGACGTAGCAAGCGATGTGATCGCTGTCATCGCCAAGAAGAAAAGAGTCGATAAGCCGACGGTCGAGCTGTCGGATCGCCTGGCCGACCTCGGTCTGGAGTCGCTCGACGCGGTCGAGATGATCTTCGACCTGGAAGAGAAATTCGACGTGCAGATTCCCTATAACGCCAACAGCGCCAACGTGAAGACCGAGTTCGACACGGTCGGCGACGTGGTGGCCGCCGTCGAAAAGCTCGTGGCGCAGAAGACATCGTGACCGGCGGGCAACGCGTCGTCGTCACCGGGCTTGGCGCGGTTTCGCCGCTCGGCCATAGCGTCGGCTCGTACTGGGACAATCTAAAAGCCGGCAAAAGCGGGCTCGGCCCGGTCACGCTGACGCCGGCAAACGACGAGCTGACCCAAAAGGTCGCCGCCGAAGTCAAAGACTTCGAGCCGCTCAAGCATTTCGATGAGCGCCGTGTCGCGACGCTCGACCGGGTCTCGCAATTCGCCATCGTGGCGGCGCGCGAGGCGATTGCCCAGTCCGGCATCGCCTTCGACATGCCGCTGTCGGTGCGCACCGCGACCATCGTCGGCACCGGCGTCGGCGGCCAGACCACCCACGACGACAGTTTTCGCCGCGTCTACGTCGACAAAAGGTCGCGCGTATTTCCGTTGACCATCCCCAAGCTGATGGTCAACGCGCCGGCGAGCCAGGTGTCGATGGATTGCGGCCTGCGCGGGCCGGCCTTTGCGGTGGCGAGCGCCTGTGCGTCGGCGACCCATGCCATCGGCCTGGCGTTCCAGATGGTGCGCGGCGGTGCGGTCGACTGCGCCGTCACCGGCGGCGCCGAGGCCTGCATCACCTTCGGTACCTTGCGCGGCTGGGAGGCGATGCGGGTGATGTCGCCCGACGTGTGCCGGCCGTTCTCCAAGGGGCGGCTGGGCCTCATTCTCGGCGAGGGCGCCGCCATGATGGTGCTGGAGCCGCTCGAACGCGCGCGGGCGCGCGGCGCCCAAATCCTGGGCGAGATCGTCGGCTTCGGCATGAGCGCCGATGCCGCCGACCTGACGGCGCCCGATCTCGGCGGCATGGTGCGCGCGATGCAGGGCGCGCTCGACGACGCCAAGCTCGCGCCGGCCGACGTTCAATACGTCAACGCGCACGGCACCGGCACCGCCGCCAACGACGAGACCGAGACCAAGGCGCTGCACCAGTCGTTCGGGGCGCATGCGCAAAAGCTTGCGATCTCCTCGACCAAATCCATGGTCGGTCACGCGCTCGGCGCCGCCGGTGCGCTCGAGCTGGTCGCGACGCTGCTCTCGGTGCGCGATGGTATCGTGCCGCCGACCATCGGCTATCTGGAGCCGGATCCGGCCTGCGATCTCGACTACGTGCCGAACCAGGCGCGCGCGCTGTCGATCGATGCGGCGGTGTCGAACTCGTTCGCGTTCGGCGGGCTCAATGCCGTGCTGGCGGTGAAGAGATTTGCCTGAATTGTGCGGCGGACCGGCGGCGCCTGTCGTTCGGCCGATCTTGCTATTGTTGCTGTTCTTTTAATGTTTGCACAAATTGCTAATACATCTTATAGTATAGCAACGTCGCCGACGACATTTGCGAGGAGAGGCCGCTGTGACCAAAGTTGTGACGGGAGGAGCAATACGCCGACGATCCGAAAAGGAGATTTACGCCGTTCCTGTCGAGACGATCACGTTTCCGGACGTGCAGCCGCGCGATGTCCCGCCTCCCGGCGCTCAAGGCACCGCAGTCGTCAAGCGAGTCCCGCACGATCCTTATAAGAAATCCGACCAGCTGTTCTATGAGGATGGCAATCACCACAACGATACAAACTTCATCGTCACTTCCGTAGTGGGGCCGGCGAAATACGTGCTTCAGGTCGAATAGAGACGGGTCTGCGTCTCGCACACAAGGACAATCGCTGCTCGCCAACTGCAATAGACGATCCTGGGCCGCTGCGCGCTGCCGGCGGCGTGGAAGGCCATAACCAAGGAGCGTGAAATGGCCACGAGCGCTGAAGCCGAACTGACTGCGACTCGGCCCCTGTTCGAAACAATCAGCGCACCCGAGGCCGAAGTGCTCCTCGGTCCGCTTGCTCCGTTGATCGGCACCTGGAAAGGGTCCGGCGGCTGGAACCTGATCGCGGTGCCGGCGCCTCCCGCGCCGAACTGTCACCCCTCGTTCACGCTCCTGGTCGAACAGATCATCGACACCATCACCTTCAAGCCGATTCTGGCGCTGGTGCCCAACCGCGGCGGCCTCATCGGAATCATGAAAATCCCCGGGCTTTATTACGAGCAGACCGTCTATCAGCAGACCAACCCGACGCAGCTCATGCATATCGAAAACGGTATGTGGCTGTTGATGCCGCTGCCGCAGCCACTGATGTCAGGCACCCACCCGCCGAAAGATTGGGTGCCGCAGGTGGCAAGGATGAGCACGATTCCGCACGGCAATTCCCTGGTCGCGGTCGGTGACGCGACGCAAGGCAACGGCGGCCCCGCGATACCGAAGAACAGTGCCGTCCCGGACGTCGGGCAGGTGCCGTTCCCCGCCGGCTATCTGGACCCTTATTTGTTTGGCGGCAAAATAAAAACCGACGACGTCAATGCGGTGCTGCGGGACGCGAACCAGGGCGTGCAGATCCGAAACACCACCACGCTCGATGTTTCGACCGCTAATGGCGGCGGCATCGCCAACATTCCCTTCATCCAGGCCAACGCCGACGCCCGCAGCTTCAAAGGCACGTTCTGGCTCGAAACCCTGCAGGCCGATTTGCTGCCCAGGCGGCTGCAATACTCGCAGCAGGTCGATCTGTTCTTCATCAGCCGGCCCGATGGCGAGGGCTTGGTGAAGTGGCCGCACATCACCGTCAGCACGCTGACGAAGCAAGCCTGACGTAGGCGCGCAAGTGCGGTGGCTTCGCGGTCGCTGCACCCACGCTAAAAAAATTTACGCCGCGCTCGTCGTCCGGCCGCCCTTGGTGCCAAGCCGCTTGTCGAGATAGGCGCTGATCGAGCTCATCAGCGGCTCGATCTTGCCGTCGAAGAAATGGTTGGCGCCGGTGACGACCTTCTGCTCGATGACGATGCCCTTTTGCGTCTTGAGCTTTTCGACGAGCGTGGTGACGTCGCGATGCGGCACCACGGCGTCCTTGTCGCCGTGGATGATCAGGCCCGACGACGGGCAGGGGGCGAGGAAGGAAAAGTCGTAAAGGTTGGCCGGCGGCGCGATCGAGATGAACCCTTCGATTTCCGGCCGGCGCATCAGAAGCTGCATGCCGATCCAGGCGCCGAACGAGAAGCCGGCGATCCAGCAGCTGCGCGCTTCCGGGTTGACCGACTGCGCCCAGTCGAGCGCCGAGGCGGCATCGGACAGTTCGCCGATGCCGTGGTCGAAACCACCCTGGCTGCGGCCGACGCCGCGGAAGTTGAAGCGCAGCGCCGAAAAATTGCGGTGCACGAACGCGTAGTACAGCTGATAGACGATCTGGTGGTTCATCGTGCCGCCGAACTGCGGATGTGGATGCAGCACGATGCCGATCGGCGCGTTCTTCTGCCGCGCCGGATGATAGCGGCCCTCGATGCGACCGGCGGGTCCGGTAAAGATGACCTCGGGCATGGCGATCGACCTCGGTTCGAATGGCTGGCGCGGCGACTTGACGGTGCCGGGCGGCGCGCCTAAGTCTTTCAAACGCCTTGAGATTTTAGATCGGCCGGGACGGTTGGCGCCGGCGCAAGCGGATTGCGGCGACTTCTAGCATAGGCGGGGGGTCAAAAAGCAAGCATTCCGAACAGCTTTGGGCGCAAAAGCATCATGGAACGCAGCTACTTCGACTGGAACGCCACGGCGCCGTTGCGCCCGCAAGCCGCGGCCGCGCTCAACGAGGCGCTTGGCGTTCCGGGTAACCCCTCCTCGGTCCATGCCGAGGGCCGCGCGGCCCGCCGGATGGTCGAGCGGGCGCGCGAACAGGTGGCGGCGCTGGTCGGTGCCGAGCCCGGTAACGTGGTGTTCACCTCGGGCGGCACCGAGGCGAACCTGCTGGCGCTCACGCCGGCAATCGAGACGGCACAGGACAAGCGGCCGCGCGACCGGCTCCTGCTCTCCGCCATCGAGCATTCTTCGGTGCAGAGCGGCGGCCGGTTTCCGCGCAGCATGATCGAGGACATCCCGGTCCATTCCGACGGCCGCGCCGATCTCGCGGCCCTGAGCGAGGCGGTGGGCCGCGCGTCGCGGCCGCTGGTGTCGCTCATGCTGGCCAACAACGAGACCGGCGTGGTGCAGCCGGTCGCCGAGGCCGCCGCGATCACGCACACTGCCGGCGGTCTCCTCCATGTCGATGCCGTGCAGGGGCCCGGACGCATCCCCTGCAATATCGAGGCGCTGAGCGCCGATCTCCTGACGATCTCCGCGCACAAGCTTGGCGGGCCGAAGGGGGTAGGCGCGCTGGTGCGCCGATGCGACGACATTCATTTCCCCGACCCGCTGATCCGCGGCGGCGGCCAGGAGCGCGGCTTGCGGGCCGGCACCGAAAACGTGGCCGGAATCGTGGCCTTCGGGGCGGCGGCAGCTGCCACGCGTGAGCAGGGGCGCGGCGAAGTCGAGCGGATGCGGCCGCTGCGCGACGCGTTGGAAGCCGGGCTGAAGGCGATCGCGCCGCTGGCCGTGATTTTCGGCGAAACGGCCGAGCGGCTGCCCAATACGACGCTGTTTGCGGTCGAGGGCATGAAGGCGGAGACCGCCGTAATCGCCTTCGATCTCGAAGGCATTGCGGTCTCGTCGGGCGCCGCCTGCTCGTCCGGCAAGGTGCAGCCGTCCCATGTCCTTGCGGCCATGGGTGTTTCGCCGGCGCTGACGCGCGGCGGGGTGCGCGTGAGCCTGGGATGGAGCACAACCGAAGCCGACGCCGAGCGCTTTCTCGGCGCTTGGAGAAAGCTCGCAACTGCATTATCTAAGGGACACAGCATCGCGGCCTAACCGGCTGCATGGCAATGGACTCTGGAGGCCGTTGGAACCGTTCCACGGCCACATGGGGTGAACCGGCAGTAAGGGACAAAACCGAGGCCAGAGCATCACCATAACCGACGAGATCCAACCCGCGGTCCTTGAAACCGTGAGCGGAGGGACGAATGCCGGCAGTGCAAGAGACCGTCGAACAGGTCCGCCGTATCGACGTCGATCAGTATAAGTATGGGTTCGAGACGCTGATCGAATCCGAGAAGGCCCCCAAGGGGCTTTCCGAAGACATCGTCCGGTTCATTTCGGCGAAGAAGAACGAGCCCGAATGGATGCTGGCGTGGCGGCTTGACGCCTACCGGCGCTGGCAAACCATGCGCGAGCCGCAATGGGCCAAGGTCGAATACGGTCCGATCGACTACCAGGCCATCCATTATTACGCCGCGCCGAAGCGCAAAGAGGGGCCGAAATCGCTCGACGAGATCGACCCGGAAATCCTGCGCACCTACGAGAAGCTCGGCATCCCGCTGCGCGAGCGCGAGGCGCTGCTCGGCATTCAGAAGTCTGGCGCTGCGCCGGCAGATGGTGAAGGTGCGGGCGAAGGCGAGGGCGGCAACGGCTATGGCCGGGTCGCGGTCGACGCGGTGTTCGATTCAGTCTCGGTGGCGACCACGTTCAAGGCCGAGCTCGCCAAGGCCGGCGTGCTGTTCATGCCGATTTCCGAGGCGCTGCAGCATCACCCCGATCTGGTCAAAAAGTATCTCGGCACCGTGGTGCCGATCAGCGACAACTTCTTCGCCACCCTCAATTCGGCGGTGTTCTCCGACGGCTCGTTCGTCTACGTGCCGCCGGGCGTGCGCTGCCCGATGGAGCTGTCGACCTATTTCCGCATCAATGAGCGCAACACCGGCCAGTTCGAGCGCACGCTGATCATCGCCGACCGCGGCTCCTACGTCAGCTACCTGGAAGGCTGCACCGCGCCGGTGCGCGACGAGAACCAGCTCCATGCCGCGGTGGTCGAGCTGATCGCGCTCGACGACGCCGAGATCAAGTATTCGACGATCCAGAACTGGTATCCGGGCGACGCCAACGGCCGCGGTGGCGTCTTCAATTTCGTCACCAAGCGCGGCGATTGCCGCGGCAAGAACGCCAAGATCTCGTGGACCCAGCTTGAGACCGGCTCGGCCATCACCTGGAAGTATCCGAGCTGCATCCTGCGCGGCGACAATTCGCGCGGCGAGTTCTACTCGATCGCCATCTCCAACGGCTATCAGCAGGTGGATTCCGGCACCAAGATGCTGCATCTCGGCAAGAACACGACGAGCCGTATCATCTCCAAGGGCATCGCCGCCGGCCATTCCAACAACACCTACCGCGGGCTCGTCACAGCGCATCGCCGCGCCACCGGGGCGCGCAACTTCACCAATTGCGATTCGCTCCTGATCGGCGATCAGTGCGGCGCGCACACCGTGCCCTATGTCGAGGCCAAGAACTCCTCGGCGGTGTTCGAGCACGAGGCGACAACGTCGAAGATTTCCGAGGAGATGCTGTTCTACTGCATGCAGCGCGGCCTGTCCGAGGAGGAAGCGACTGCGCTCGTGGTCAACGGCTTCGTCAAGGACGTGCTGCAGCAATTGCCCATGGAGTTCGCGGTCGAGGCGCAGAAGCTGATCTCGGTTTCGCTGGAAGGCAGCGTCGGGTGATGAACGAATATTGGTTCAGGCCGAAAACGTATGGCTACGGCGCCACGCCGACCACGTGGGAAGGCTGGGCCGTGATCGCTGCGGCAGTGATCGTGATCGCCGCCGCCGCGCTGTTGATTCTGGGTTACGGCGGTCACACACCGTCGGCTTATGTCGCGTTCTTCTCGGTCGAGGCGTTGGTCATCGCCGCGCTGTGGATCGTCTGCCGCCGCAAGACCGATGGCGAGTGGCGCTGGCGCTGGCGTGGTCGCTAGCCGCCGCTTGGCGCACAAGGGATTAACTGGAGTTTGTATGCCGCTTCTCGAGATCAAAAACCTGCACGTCGAGATCGACGGCAAGGAAATCCTCAAAGGCGTCGATCTCGCGGTCAACGCCGGCGAGGTGCACGCCATCATGGGGCCGAACGGCTCCGGCAAGTCGACGCTCGCCTACGTGCTCGCCGGCAAGGAGGGTTACACGCCGACCGCGGGCGAAGTGCTGTTCAACGGCAAGGACATTTTCGCCATGGAACCGGACGAGCGCGCCGCCGCCGGCCTGTTCCTGGCGTTCCAGTATCCGCTGGAAATTCCCGGCGTCGCCACCATGACGTTCCTGCGCACCGCGCTCAACGCGCAGCGCAAGAAACGCGGCGACGCCGAGCTGTCGACGCCGGAATTCATCAAGAAGGTGCGCGATCTCGCGGGCAAGCTCGGCATCGAGCAGGACATGCTGCGCCGCGCCGTCAATGTCGGTTTTTCCGGCGGTGAGAAGAAGCGCAACGAGATCATGCAGATGGCGTTGCTCGAGCCGTCGCTCGCGGTACTCGACGAGACCGATTCCGGGCTCGACATCGATGCGCTCAAGATCGTGTCCGACGGCGTCAACCGGCTGCGCGGGCCGCAACGCTCCTTCATCGTCATCACCCACTACCAGCGGCTCCTCAACTACATCGTGCCCGACGTGGTGCACGTGCTCTCTCGCGGGCGCATCGTGAAGACCGGCGGCAAGGAATTGGCGCTCGAGCTCGAGGCGCATGGCTATGCGGAGTACCGGGAAGAGGCGGCAGCCTGACGAGGCGGCGCCGGCAAGACGCGACGAATGAACACCATGGCTGATCTGAAGGTCATCAAGACCGACGCTGAGACCGCGCTGGCGCAGGCCTATAGCGCGGCACGCGACCGGCTGCCCGGCGACGACGCCGTGGCGTCGCAGCGCGAGGCGGCGTTTGCGCTGTTCGCCAAGGAAGGCCTGCCGCATCGCCGCATCGAGGACTGGAAATACACCGACCTGCGCGCGCTGATGCGTGAGGCGAAGCCGCTGGCGAGCCCGCCGGATGGCGAGGCCAAGGCGCGCGCCAAGAGCGCGGCGGCCTTTCTGGGCGATGTCGAGACGCGGCGCCTCGTGTTCGTCGACGGCGCGTTCGTGCCGGAACTGTCGGACCTCGCCGCGCTCGAACCGGGGCTTGCGGTCGGTTCGCTCGCCGACGCGCTCGCCGAGGGCGATCCCGCCGTGCTGGCGCATCTCGGCAAGCTCGCGCCGAAGGGCGATCTTGCGGTCGCGCTCAACACCGCGTTCATGGGCGACGGCGCGGTGATCCGCGTCGCACGCGGCGCCACCATCGAGCGGCCGCTGCACCTGTGCTTCGTCAGCTCGCAAAAACCCGCGGCCAGCTTCGTGCGCTCGCTGATGGTCGTCGCGCCCGGCGCGCGCGCCATGCTGATCGAAAGCCATGAAGGCCCCTCCGGCAGCGATTATCAGGTCAACGCCGCGCTCGAGCTGGTCGTCGGCGACGGTGCCCATGTCGATCATGTGAAGATCATCGCCGAGGGCGCCGAGGCGCTGCACGTCTCGACCCTGGCGGCCGCGGTCGGCGCCAAGGCGCGCTTCAACGCCTTCACCTTCACCGTGGGCGGCGCGGTGGTGCGCAACCAGATCTTTCTCAACTTGGACGGCGAGGACACCGTCGCCGGCATCCGCGGCGCGACGCTATTGCGCAACCGCCAGCATGCCGACTCCACGCTCGTCGCCAATCACATCGCGCGCGGCTGCCAGTGCCGCGAAGTGTTCAAGACCGTGCTTGATGACGAGGCGCACGGCGTGTTCCAGGGCCGCATCATCGTGCGCCGCGGCGCACAGAAGACCGACGCCAAGATGATGACGCAGGCGCTGTTGCTCTCCGACCGCGCCGAGGCCGACAACAAGCCGGAGCTGGAGATTTACGCCGACGACGTGCAGTGCGGCCACGGCGCCACCTCCGGCGCGCTCGACGACGAGCTGAAGTTCTATCTGATGGCGCGCGGCATTCCGGCGGCCGAAGCGGAGGCGCTGTTGATCCAGGCGTTTCTGGGCGAAGCCATCGAGGGCATCGAGCACGCCGGCTTGCGCGAGGCGCTGAGCGATGGCGTGGTCGGCTGGCTCAAGGCGCGAGGTGGGCGATGAGCAGCGAAGCGCTCACACGGCGACGCCCGGCGGCTGACACCGCGTACGATATCGCGCGCATCCGCGCCGACTTTCCGATCCTGGCGACCCAGGTCTACGGCAAGCCGCTGGTTTATCTCGACAATGCCGCGTCGGCGCAAAAGCCGAAGGCGGTGCTCGTCCGGCTGCACGAGGCCTACACGGCGCAGTACGCCAACGTGCACCGCGGCCTGCATTACCTCGCCAACGAGGCGACCGAGGCCTACGAAGAGGCGCGCGAGAAGGTGGCGGCGTTCGTCAACGCCAGGCGCAAGGAAGAGATCGTCTTCACCCGCAACGCCACCGAGGCGATCAACCTCGTCGCCTATACGTTCGGCCGCGAGCGCATCCGTGAAGGCGACGAGATCGTGCTCTCCATCATGGAGCACCATTCCAACATCGTGCCGTGGCATTTTCTGCGCGAGCGCCAGGGTGCGGTGATCAAATACGCGCCGGTCGACGACGACGGCAATTTTCTGCTCGACGAATTCGAAAAGCTGCTGACCCCGCGCACCAAGCTGGTGGCGATGACCCACATGTCGAACATGCTGGGCACGCTGGTGCCGGTGAAAGAGGTGACGCGGCTTGCCCATGCCCGCGGCATTGCGGTGCTGATCGACGGCGCCCAGGGCGCGGTGCATCTCGACGTCGACGTCCAGGACATCGACTGCGATTTCTACGCCTTCACCGGGCACAAGGTTTACGGCCCGACCGGCATCGGCGTGCTTTACGGCAAGCACGCCCACCTCGCGGCCATGCCGCCGTTCAACGGCGGCGGCGAGATGATCCGCGAGGTGTTCGAAGACCGCGTCATCTACGGCGAGCCGCCGTACAAATTCGAGGCCGGCACGCCGGCCATCGTGCAGGCCATCGGGCTCGGCGCCGCGATCGACTACGTCGCTTCGGTCGGCAAGGCGCGCATCCGCAGCCACGAAGCCGAGCTTTCGCGCTATGCCCATGAGCGGCTGCGCGAGATCAATTCGCTGCGCATTTTCGGCACCGCCAAGGGCAAGGGCCCGATCGTGTCGTTCGAGATGAAGGGCGCCCATCCGCACGACGTGGCGACGGTGATCGACCGCTCCGGCGTTGCGGTGCGCGCCGGCACTCATTGCGTCATGCCGCTGTTGGCCCGCTTCGGTGTCACCGCGACCTGCCGCGCCTCGTTCGCCATGTACAACACGCGCGAGGAGGTCGACGCACTTGCGCAGGCGCTGGTGAAAGCGCAGGATTTCTTCACATGATGGACAACACCAACAAGACC
>Ga0070741_10001673_pt1 | contig 65176 bp, 60 predicted proteins | sample Coa_R1_4_FD_66440 | JGI IMG/M metagenome (GOLD analysis project Ga0070741, IMG submission 66440) | Surface soil microbial communities from Centralia Pennsylvania, which are recovering from an underground coalmine fire - Coalmine... | ecosystem: Environmental > Terrestrial > Soil > Unclassified ...
CAGTCATCGAGGTCGACCGCAACACGCCGCCGGTGCTGTTCCATTTCGGCGAGGGCGTGCGCCTGGAGCGGCTGCCGCTCGGCTCGCGCATCGTGTATCCGCCGGACCCGCTCGAACCGATCGCGCACCCCGAGCGCGCCGTCAAGCGGGCGCTCGCGAAGCCGCTGGACGAGGACCCGCTGAAGGCGCTCCTGCGGCCAGGCATGAAGCTGACGATCGCGTTCGACGACCTGTCGCTGCCGCTGCCGCCGATGGCCGCGCCGGACGTGCGGCAGCTCGTGATGGAGGAGGTCATCGACATGGCCGCGGAGGTCGGCGTCGAGGACATCCACCTGATCGCCGCTTTGGGCCTGCATCGCCGCATGACTGCGGACGAGGTGCGGCACATCGTCGGCGATCGGATCTTCACGACGTTCTGGCCGGACCGTCTGTACCAGCACGATGGCGAGGACCCGGAGAACAACGTGTACATCGGCAAGACGGCGCACGGCGAAGAGGTGACGCTGCACCGGCGAGCCGCGGAGTCGGACCTCGTCGTCTACGTGAACCTCACGCTGGTGCCGATGGACGGGGGGCACAAGTCGATGGCGACGGGGCTCGCGTCATATCGCGGCATCCGCGCGCACCACAACGTGAAGACGCTGCTCGGCTCGCGCTCGTACATGAACCCGCCGGATTCGGCGCTGCATCACTCGTGCATCCGCCAGGGGCAGCTGATCGAGGACACCGTGCGGGTGTTCCACATCGAGACGACGGTGAACAACCACGCGTTTCCGTCGATCGCGAACTTCATGCAGAAGCGTGAGACCGACTGGACGGCGCAGGACCAGGCGATGTTCCTCGCAATGAAGCAGATGACGGACCTCGCGCCGCCGGCGTTCAAGCGGAGCGTGTTTCACGCGATGCGCGCGCCGTACGGCATGACGTCGGTGCAGGCGGGGCAGGTGGACGTCGTGCACGAGAAGACGCTCGAAGCGGTGCGCAACCAGATCGCCGTTTCGGTCGAAGGGCAGACGGACATCGTCACTCTCGGCGTGCCGTACCTGGGTCCGTACAACGTGAACGCGCCGATGAACCCGATTCTCGTCGTGTGCATGGGCATCGGCTATCTCTTCAACTTCTATCGGAACAAGCCCGTGCTGCGGAAGGGCGGCGTGCTGATCCTCACGCACCCGTGCCGCTACGAGTTCGACGCCGTGCAGCACCCGAGCTACATCGACTTCTACGACGAGGTGCTCGCAGACACGACCGATCCGGCGGAGATCGAGAGTAAGTACGAGCTGCGGTTCGCGGAGGACCCGTGGTTCCGGCAGCTGTATCGGAAGTCGAACGCGTACCACGGGGCGCATCCTTTCTATGCGTGGTACTGGGCAGCGCATGCCATGGAGCACGCGGGCGACATCATCATCGTCGGGGGCGAGCGCGAGGTCGTGCATCATCTCGGCTTCAAGGCCGCGACGACGCTCGAGGACGCGTTCGAGATGGCCGAGCAGACGGTCGGCCGCCACCCGAGCGTGACGCACCTGCGAATGCCGCCGATCATGCTCTGCGACGTCGAGTGAGCTGACGATGCCCTGGTACGACGGCCGCCGCGGCCTCACCCAGCTGACCGGCGCGGTCGGCGACGCCGTCAACGACGTGCGGCGCGTCCGCCGCGCGTGGCATTGGGACTCCCCGCGCCCGCACTCGTGGCCGGAGCGCGGCGACGTCGTCCCCGAGCGGCCGAGCGACCTCGGGTGGGCGCGCCAGGAACCCGTGCGCACGCTGCGCTACCTGATCCAGCGCGGCCTGCTCATCCCGTTCACCGAGGTGATGTCGCACCCGAAGGTCGAGGGAAGGGAGTGGGTCAGCGACCTCGAGCGGCCGGTGATCTTCGCCGCGAACCACTCGTCGCATGCCGACACATCGCTCATCCTCTACGGCCTCGGCGACCGCGCCCGCGAGCGCACCGTCGTCGCGGCCGCCGCCGACTACTGGTTCAAGCGGCCGCTGCTCGGCAACATCGTGAGCCTCTTTCTCAACACCTTTCCGTTCAGCCGCACAGGCGGCGCGCAGGCGCAGCTGCACTCCTCGAGCACGCTGCTGAAGTCCGGGTGGAACCTCGTCCTGTTCCCCGAAGGCAGCCGCTCCCCCGACGGGCGCATCCACGAGTTCAAGCCCGGAGTGGGACACCTCGCGGGCGAGACAGGCACGCCGGTCGTGCCGGTCCACATCCGCGGCGCGCAGCGGATCATGCCGAAGGGCCAGAAGCTGCCGCTGCCCGCACCCGCGCGCATCCGCATCGGCAAGCCGATGCGCCCCAACGTGAAGGAAGGGTCGCGCGAGTTCACCGCGCGCGTCGAGTCAGCGGTTCGCGATCTCTCGAAGGAAGAGCGCCAGCCCACGCTTCAGGGCTCATGGATCGAGCGCTGGCGCGCGAGCAAGCCGCGCGAGCTGACCTACGGCGAGGACTGAACCGGCAAAACAAAACGGGCGGCGCTCATCGCACCGCCCGCTGGTCAGCCGGCCAACGCTCTAGCTGATCTTCACTTCCTGGCTCTTGCTGGCACAGTCAAAGCCGCAGAGGAAGGCCGACGCAGCGCCGGCCCCCGGAGTGAAGAAGCCGCTGACGAAAACGGTGGTCGTGTGCTTCTTGTCGTCACAGATCGGGGAGAAGCTCTGAAAACCCTGGTCGCCGTTCAAGTCGCCCAGCTGCACGCTTCCGAAGGCGCCTCCACCGTAGCCTCCCTTGCCGCCAAAGCCGGGAAAGCACGTGTAGCTGATGGTGACCGTCGCGCCCGGCCCAAACGGCCCGGTGCCGAGATGGACCTGGTTACCGATACTCAATGAAGAGGTGGACTTGGAGGTGCCGCCACCCGCGGCGAGCGTCGCGCTCGCGAAGGCAAAGGTGGCGATGATGAACACCCCGATGAACACCGCCGATAAGCGGACGAGCCGGCGCAGGACCATGGGCGACTCCTTCGGCCTTTTGAAAGGCTCCATGGATTGACGGGGTGCTCGCGGCCATCCTAGGAACGACCGGTATAGCCGTCAAGCACTGACTAAACTGACCGTCCTGACCGATGGTTACGGGCGGCCGGCATTGAGTCGTCGGGGGGTCCTCGCACGAGCGGCGGTCCTCCTGGTGGGCGTCCTCCTGATCGGGTCCGCGACAAGGCTCGTCGTCGCCATACACGACATCGCACCACGGGCCGGAGCCGGCGACTTCCTCGCCCTGGCCGATGGAGCAGACGGGGGCCAGGGCTCGATCACCGATCTGGTTTCGAGGAACGTGCGGGTCAACATCCTTCTGCTTGCACACGGTGGTGCGGGTGGGGACAATCCCGACTTCACGGACACCGTGATCGTCCTATCGATCCGACCGGCGAGCCACATGGCGACCGTCGTTGCGCTGCCGCGCTACCTGTGGGTGACGATCCCGGCAGGAGTTCATGGCGAGCTCCGAGGAAAGCTCTACACGACCTACGCGCTGGCGGCCGAGTCCGGCCCTGGTTTCCTCAAGCCGCAGTGGACCGGGCCGACAGGCCCGGGAGACCTCACCGCCGCGACGGTGAGCGCCACGATCGGCGAGCCTGTCCAGTACTGGGTCGCGATCGACACGGATGCGTTCGCCACGCTGATCGACGCCGTTGGCGGAATCGAGGTCGACATCCCTGCACCGCTCGACGACCCGTCGTATCCGGTCGGGGAGAGCGGCGAGACGACTCACGTGCACTTCGACGCAGGCCCGCAAATGCTGGACGGCGCGCGGGCGCTTGAATACGCCCGGTCGCGGCTCAGCACGTCGGATGCCGACAGGCAGCGGCGCCAGGAGCTCGTCCTTGTCGGCATCATCCGCAGCCTCCGCTCACCAAGATGGTCGCCCAGCGTGCTGTGGTCGCTCGGGCCGATGCAGGACGGTGTGCGCACGAACCTGCTGCCTTCAGACATGCGCGCCCTGGCACAGCTGATGGCAGGCGTCCACGAGAGCGACGTTCAGCGTTTCACCCTCGACGATTCCGGCCTGCTCCAGTCACAGCCGCTGGGTACCCAGTACATCGAGATCCCGACCGACGGGACGTACGCGGCGGTCCGTGCCTACGTGGCGGCGCGGCTGCCCTGATGGGCCGCGTGCGCCGATGAAGTTGAGGCTCGGCCTGGTCATCGTCTGCATGGCCGCGATCGGGATCGGGGCCGGTGTGTGGTTGGCGTGGCTCAGCCCGCCGCCTGAACCGTTCACCGACACGCCGCTGGTGCCGCTGGACGCAACGCCGACCGTGACGTCGCTCCCCGCATACGTGAGCCTGCCAGTGCCCTACACGACGCAGGCCCCGACGGGCGATTGGGCCGCGTCGCAGCACGACTGCGAGGAAGCGACCCTGGTCATGGTCGACCGGTATCTGCGCGGGGATCGTTCAGGCGGGACGATCGACTCGCAGACCGCCTACGACGCGATCAACCGGATGACCCCGTGGAAGGTCGCTCAAGACCTCACCGACGACCAGCTCGGGCGGCTCGCGGCCGATCACCTCGGCTGGGGCTGGGAGGTGCTGCCCGCGACGCTCGCGAACATCGAGGTCCAGCTGGCCCTCGGGCGTCCGGTGGTCGTCGGTGTCCGAACGCACGGACTCGGAAACGACAACTATCCCGGCTACGACAATCATTACGAAGACCCAGCGTGGTCGGTCGCTCACTACCTGGTCGTGGCCGGGTACGACTCGAGCTCGCTGATCCTGAACGACCCCGGTATCAACGCCGGCCACGGCTATCACATCAGCTACAAGCAGCTGGTCTATGCCATCCAGGACCTCGACCGCACCTACCCGAACCTGGACCAGGGGCTCGTCATGCTGGTGGTCGCGCCGAAGGTCTAGGCGGGCTCGACGAGAAACACCGGGTGGTCGGGCGCGATCCGCTGCACGTCCGCATCCGGCGACTCAGCACTCACGCCCTGGAAGAACATCCCGACCTCGAACTTCCACCGCTTCAGGTAGGCGCGCAGGATCGGAATCTTGTGGTCATCGGGAATCTCCGTCACGCGAATCTTCTCGATCCGTGAGCCGAGCTTGAGCTCGCCCTCGTGCGACACGCGGATGTTGCGCACCCACTGCGTGTTGCCACGCGGCGCCAACAAGTACCGGCGGCCCTCAAACGTTAAGAGGTTCACCGGCGACTCGCGCCACTCGCCCGACGTCCGCCCGCGCACGCGCAACACGCGCGAACCCCAAACCGACACGCCCATTCGCGTGAACAGCGCCACCGTCGGGTTGAACACGTTGCTCGTGAACCAGTCCGGCTTGACGTAGCGCGCGCTCACGCGTCCACCGTAGATGGTTTCCAATTCCGGGCGTCGTACGCGCGAAATGCGGGCAACAGCGCCGCCGCCGCCACGCAGCCGATCACGCACAGGATCCCACCCGACAGGATCGAAACCCGAATGCTGAACAACCCCGCCACCACGCCCGACTCGAAGTTTCCCAGCGACGGCCCGCTCGCATACGACAGCATCTCGATCGACGCCAGCCGCCCGCGCAGCGAGTCCGGGATGGTCTGGTTCCAGATCGCGTTGCGGAAGATGCCGCTGGCCATGTCCGCCGCGCCGCCAATCCCGAGGAACAACAAACTCGGCAGCAAACCCGGCACCGCCCCGAAGCCCACGATCGCCAACCCCCACACCGTCGCCGCGACGATCACGCCCATGCCGTGCCGGTGCACGCGCCCCGTCCACCCGCTCGTCGCGGAGAACAGGAACGACCCGATCGCCGGCGCGGCGTACATCAGGCCCAGCACCTTCGGCCCGCCAAGCCCAACCGCGATCGCCGGGAACAGCGCCTCCGGCATTCCGAAGAACATCGCGATCATGTCCACGAAATACGTCCCGAGCAGCTCCTGCCGGCTGCGCGCGTAGCGAAAACCCTCTACCACGCGCCGCAGGCTCGGCCGCTCGGCGTCCGGCGGCGGCGGCACCGCCCGCAGCGCCCACAGGCACAGCAGGCCGAAGACGAACGTCGCGAGGTTCACGCCGTACGTGATCGGCAGCCCCACGAACGCGATGAGCAGGCCCGCCGCCGCGGGCCCCGCCATCATCGCCATGTTCATGGTCAGCGTCCCGATCGCGCCCGCCGCGAGCAGCTCTTCGCGGTCGACGATCCGCGGCAGGATCGCGCCCAGCGCCGGCCGCTGCAGCGCATCGAGCGACGCCGCGACGCCGACGATCACGAACATCAGCCACACCTGCGGATGGGGCAGCAGCGAGTTCACGATGAGCACCGCGCACGTCACCATCAGCCCGACCTCGGTGACGAGCACGAGCGACCGCCGCTCTCGCGCATCCGCCAGCGCGCCGCCCAGCAGGGCAAACCCCAGCACCGCCGCGAGCTCGACCAGCCCCAGCGACCCCGTCGCGATCACGCTGTGCGTCAGCTGGTAGACCTGGTACGGAACCGCGGTATACGTGATCATCCCGCCGAAGAACGAGATGAGCCGCCAGCCCGTGAGCAGGCGGAAATCGCGGTGTCTCCGCAGCGGCGTTATGTCGACCGTCGCGAGGCGCAGCGCCGCGCGCAAACCGTCCTGCAGCCATGGCGGCATGGCTGGCTAGCATGAAGCAGTGACCTACTCGATCGTGGCCCGCGACCCCGAGACCAGAGAGCTCGGCGTCGCCGTCCAGTCGCACTACTTCCAGGTCGGCCCTGTGGTGCCATGGGCCGCCTCGGGGATCGGCGCGATCGCCACCCAGTCGCAGGTCAACGTCAGCTACGGCCCCGTCGGCCTGGAGATGCTCCGCAACGGCTTCACCGCCGAGCAGACGCTGAAGGCGCTCACCACCGGAGACGCCCTCCCGGACGTCCGCCAGGCCGCGATCGTCGACGCGGAAGGACGCGTCGCCGCGCACACCGGCTCGCAGTGCATCCCCGCCGCCGGCCATCGCACCGGCGACGGCTTCTCCTGCCAGGCCAACCTCATGGAGAAGGTCACCGTCTGGGACGCGATGGCAGAGGCGTTCGAGCAGACGAAGGGGAGCCTCGCCGAGCGGATGATGGTCGCCCTCGAGGCCGCGGAGGCCGAGGGCGGCGACATCCGCGGCAAGCAGTCGGCGGCAATGCTCGTCGTCCGCGGGACGCCGAGCGGGAAGTCCTGGGAGGACCGCATCGTCGACCTCCGCGTCGAGGACCACCCCGAGCCGCTGCCCGAGCTCCGACGCCTGCTCACCATCAGACGCGCCTACGACGCCGACTCCGAGGCCGACCAGCTGGACGAGAAGGGCGACCACGACGGCGCGCGCGCGAAGCGCATCGAAGCGCAGCGCCTCGCGCCCGACAACCTCGAGCTCCGCTACTGGGCCGGCATGGCGATGTGCCAGGCGGGCGACGTGCGCGAGGGCGCGCTGATGATCGCGGACGTGATCCGCCAGGACCGCCGCTGGGAGCACCTCATCGATCGCCTCGTCCAGTCGCAGCGGATGACCGCCGAGCAGGCCGAGATGCTGCGCTCGCTGCTCGCCGCCGCCCAACCCCAGTAGACTTTCGAGCGATTTGGGAAAGCAACGAGGACCCCGCCGCGGCACGAGGACGCCGAAGGCGCGCAAGCCGGACCGCGGCGAGGCAGACGGCGACCAGAAAGAGCAGGCGGTCGTCATGGACGCGACCGTCTCGCAAGCGCTGCCCAACGCCATGTTCGAGGTCGAGCTCGAGGGCGGCCACAAGCTGATCGCCTACGCGGCGGGCCGCATGCGCCGCTACTTCATCCGCATCACGCCGGGCGACCGCATCCGCGTCGAGCTCTCGCCCTACGACCTGACCCGCGGCCGCATCGTCTACCGGTACCGCGAATAGACCTTCTCGACGCGCTCAACGCGGCTCGCGTCTTCGACCTCGAGCAGCCGCGCTACGCCGGTGCCCCGATCCATCCCGCGCACGTGCCCGGCTTCAACTACTTTCTGCACCGCCGCCACGAGAAGAGCTCACAGGCGCGCACGAGCGCGAGCGGCATCGTCGTGATGCCCGAACACTCCGGCACGCACATCGACGCGCTCTCGCACCAGGCCGAGAACATGGAGCTCCACGGCGGCGTGCGCATCGACTCGAAGGTCCAGACCGCCACCGGCTTCAGCAAGCACGGCGTCGAGACGATGGAGCCGCTCATCGCGCGCGGCGTACTGCTCGACGTGGCCCGCTCGCAGCGGCCGGCGCCGAACCACGTCATCACCCCGGACGAGCTCCAGGCGACCGGCGTCGAGGTGCGCGAGGGCGACGTCGTGCTCGTGCGCACCGGGTATGGCGCGATCTGGGGTGAGCCGGAGGATTACCTGAAGGCAGCCGGCGTCGGCGCCGCCGGAGCGCGCTGGCTCGTCGAGAAGAAGGTGCGCGCCGTCGGCGCGGACAACATGGCCTTCGAGACGGTCGAGAGCTACGACAAGGAGCTCGGCGTGAGCCTCCCGGCGCACATGATCCTGCTCGTCCGCGCGGGCATCCCGATCATCGAGAACCTGAACCTCGAGGAGCTGGCGAAGGCCGGCGTGACGGAGTTCGTGTTCGTCTGCGTGCCGCTCAAGATGCTCGGCGTCACCGGCTCGCCCGTCCGTCCGCTCGCCCTGGCCTGACCCACCGACTGGTGCTGCTGCTCCGCATCGCCGCCGGCCTGCTCGCCGTCAACGCAGTCGGATTCGGGATCTCGTGCGTCATCGGACTCAGGGGTTCCTCGCCGTCTGCGTCCTGGAGCTCGTGGCCGCCGGGCTGCTGTGGAACGGGCGCCTCGCCGGCGCGATAGTGGCCCTCGTGCTGGTTCCAATCGGTGCGGTTTTCTGGTGGGGCTTCGACCTCCCGTACCCGCCGGTGATCATCGCCGCGAGCACGATCCTGATGCTGATCGCCTGGCGCACCCTGGCGTAGCCAAAGCCCGTCGCCGGGCGTTCGCATTTCGTGATCGGGCGCGCTTTCGTGGTCGTCCTTCTTCTCGGCCTGACGGCTTGGGCGCCGCCAGGCGCGGCCCGACCGATGACGATCCCCCGCGACGATGCGTCGGCCGTGGTCTGGCCCAGCCGGCCGCCCGTGCCGTACGTACGCCCGACCACGCGCGTGCTCAGCATCGTTTGGCACCACCAGGAACACCGGCTCAGCTGCGAGGCCGCCGCTCTCCGGATGGCCCTTTCGTACCTCGGCATCGGCGCCGGTGAGCTGACGCTGATGGGCTACATGGGCTACGACGAGCGCCAGGCCGCATTCGACGCCAGGGCCCACCTTGTCCGCTGGGGCGATCCGAACACCGCCTACGTCGGCAACCCGGACGGTCACATCGAGCGCTACACCGGCTATGGCGTCTACTTCGGGCCGGTGGCTCGGGCGGCGAGGTCGTCAGGCGCGGGCGTTCTCACCGCGGGCACCGGCGTCAGGCCGGCCGAGATCTACGACGCGATCCTCCGCGGAGATCCGGTGGTCGCCTGGATCAGCAACACGTATCACCGGGTGCCGCTGTCCACCTATGTCGCGTACGACGGGAAGCGCGTCGGCTACACAGTGACCGAGCACGCGGTCACGATCGCCGGCGTGCGGCCCGATGCCGTGTTCATCGACGACCCGTGGTTCGGACCCGCCTGGCACAGCAAGGCCCAGTTCGAGTCCGCCTTCGCGACCTTCAACGGAATGGCCGTCATCCTCACCCCCGCGGGAGAGGGCTAAAAAAGAAGAAACCCTCCCCGCCACGCGGGGAGGGTTGGGAGCTAATAAAAAGAAACCCTCCCCGCTATGCGGGGAGGGCTGGGAGCTAATAAAAAGAAACCCTCCCCGCTATGCGGGGAGGGCTGGGTGGGGACGAAACAAAAACTCCTAGCGCCTACCTACCGTCTGGAAGCAGTCGAGGCAGTACACCGGACGGCTCCCCGTCGGCACAAACGGAACCTGGGTCGGCTTGCCGCAGTTCGAGCAGACCACGTCATGCAGGACGCGCGCGCGGCCGTTGCCGTCGGACGCCCGGCGGGCGGCGCGGCACTCGGGGCAGCGCCGGGGCTCGTTCTGAAGCCCCCGCGACTGGTAGAACTCCTGCTCCCCAGCCGTGAACAGGAACTCGCGACCACAGTCGCGACACGTCAACGTGCGATCCACGAAAGCTACCGTCACCGTACAAGGCCTCCTCGAAACTCCAGGTTCCCGCTCAGAGGCCACCGGCGGATTAGCCCGGTCTACCCCCTCGAGCTTGTCGGGCGGGATAATAGCGCTCCCGACAACAATTTGGAGACCGGGCTTAACCTCGGTTTACCGCGCTTTTCAGGCCGGGACGGACTCCCGATCCTCCTCGTCGACCGCCGCTGCCTCGCCGAATCCGCCCCGCGCCGGCGCCGACGTGATCGGAACCTCCTTCATGAACACGGTCGCGACCAGGGCCACGACGAGGACCGCGCCCGCGAACAGGTAGATGTCGTGCAGGGTGTCCGACAGCGCCCACCGGATGGCCGAGACAACCGCCGGCGGTAGGCCCGCCAGCACGCTCGGCTGGAAGATCGAGTTCGCGCCGCCGCTCGGCAGGTGCGCGATGACCTGCGGCGGGACGTGCGCCGACGACAGCCGCGACGCGAGGTTGTCGGGCAGGCGGTTCGCGAGCACAGCGCCCAGGATCGAGCTGCCGACCGTGCCGCCCAGGTTGCGCCAGAACTGGATCTGGCTGGACGCCACGCCCATGAACTGCCGAGGTAGCGCCGTCTGGACGGCGGTCAGGTACAGCGGGAAGGTGACCCCGAGGCCGGTGCCCACCACGATCAGGTCCACGACCACGTGCCACTCCGGGGTGCCAGGCGTGATCTGTGACAGCAGCCACATCCCGAAGATCATGATCACGACGCCGCCGGTCCCCAGGAACCGGTAGTACTTGATCCGCCGCATCACGAAGCCGGTCAGGGTCGAAGCGCCCAGGAGGCCGAACATCATCGGCGTGATGAGAGCGCCCGAGTTGGTGGCGCTGATGCCCAGCACGCCCTGGAACACGAGCGGCGTGAACAGGATCGAGCCGAACATGCCGAAGGCCGTCAGGAACCCGACGATCATCGAGACCGAGAAGGTGCTGTTCTTGAACAGGTGCAGCGGCACGATGGGATGCTCGACACGTCCCTCGGTGAACACGAACACGGCGAGCATCAGAGCGGCGAGCGCGAGCAGGCCGAGCACCTCGGGCGAGCCCCACGAGTGGTCGCGGGTGATCGAGAGCGCGATCAGCAGCGGCACTATGCCGCCCGCCAGCGAGACGGCGCCGACGAAGTCGATGTCGCGCCACGAAGCCTTGGAGCGGACGTAGGGCAGACCGATCAGCACGACCGCGACGGCGATGATGCCGACGGGGATGTTGACCTCGAACACCCAGCGCCAGCCCCAGTGGTCGGTGATCCAGCCACCGGCCGTCGGGCCGATGACCGAGCTGAGGCCGAAGACGGCGCCGAACAGGCCCGCGGTGCGGCCGCGCTGCTCGGGTGGGAAGAGGTCGCCGATGACGGTGAACACGGTCGCGAACAGCACGCCGCCGAAGATGCCCTGCACGCCGCGGGCGACGATCAGCTCCGTCATGCTCTGCGACAGGCCGCACAGGGCCGAGGTGATGACGAATCCGATCATGCCGACGAGCATGAAAGGCTTACGCCCGAAGAGGTCGCCGAGCTTGCCGGCGATGGGCGTCATCGTGGTTGAGGTCACGAGGTAGGCGGTCGTCACCCAGGCGAGGCGGTCCAGGCCGTTGAGGTCGGCCACGATGCGAGGGATCGCGGTGCCGACGATGGTCTGGTCGAGGGCGGCCAGCAGCAGGGCGAGCATCGTGCCCGCGGTCGCGAGGATCACCCTGTTCCGCGACAGTCCTGCGGAGATCGATTGGTTCACTTCCCCAGCTCCTTCCTGGCGTTCTCTGCCAGCTGTAGGCACAGGTGTCTCAGCTGTGCCAGGTCTTCCTTGCTCAGGCCCTCGGTCACCGTCTCCTGGTGCTCGAACCCTTCCTTCCAGATGCTCTCGATGCGAGTGCGGCCGGCCGGCGTCAGGCGCGCGCGCAGAGAGCGGCGGTCCTGCGGGTCCGGGATCCGCTCGACCAGGCCGTCGCGCTCGAGGTGGTCGACCAGCCCGGTGATGTTCCGCGGCGTGGTCTCGAGCTCAGTGGCCAGGTCGCCGAGGGGGCACTCGCCGGCGCGGTAGAGCCTGAACATCACGCCCAGGCGGCCCTCGGAAAGCCCGTGCTGCTCAGCCCAGCGGTTCTGCAGCAGGTGCATGAACTTGCCCGCGATGCGCAGCGCCGACAGCGCCTCCATCGCGGAGATGTCCTTCATTCCCAGCGGTCCGAACAGCTGGCGCATGCGCGCGCTGTACAGCCGGCCGTTTTCGTCTCGTGCGAGCTCCTGCGCCATCCGCGGCTCGCGCACGTCGTGGTTCATAGTGAAGGACTTCATTATTTCCTGATACAGAATTTTCAAACCCCATATTCCTGGCGTCGAGAATTGCCCCCGCGATGCGCCGCCTTTTCGCCGCTGCTTCGGCCCTCCTCGTGCTCGCCGGGTGCGCGAGCAGCAGCGCCTCGGCCGTGGCTGGAGGAGACGAGCACCACCTGTCCGCCGGCGGCCGCGACCGCACCTACCTCGAGCACGTCCCGCCAGTGCACGCGGCGGCCCCGCCGGTGGTCCTGATCCTCCACGGCGGCGACTCCAACGCCACCGAAACCGAGAACGGGAGCGGCTGGGACGCCGAGGCCGACGCCCACGGCTTCATCGCCGTCTACCCGCAGGGCGTCGAGAACGGCTGGGCCGACGGCCGCGGCCAGGACCCGCCCGACAAGGAGGGAGTGGACGACGTCGCCTTCCTCGCGGCGGTCATCGCCGACGTCGAGGCTCGCGACTCGGTCGACCCGGCGAAGGTGTACCTGACCGGCATATCCAACGGCGGCTTCATGGACGAGCGCTTCGCCTGCGACCGCGCCGACCTGGTGACCGCCATCGCCCCAGACGCCTCGAGCCTCGGCCAGTCCACGTACGCGGCGTGCAGGCCGTCGCGGCCGATCTCGGTCATGGACGTGCACGGCACCGCCGATCCGCTCGTGCCGTACGGCGGCGGGACGATGCACGGTCGCGGCGGGGCGACGCAGATCGTGTCCGCCGCCGCCGTGTTCATGCTCTGGGCGTCGACGGACGGCTGCAGCGGCCAGGAGAATTCGCAGCTACCGGACACGGCCCATGACGGGACGTCGGTGAACATCACGCGGGCCACCGGCTGCGCGCGCAACACCCGCGTGGAGCAGTGGACCGTCGTCGGCGGGGGCCACACCTGGCCGGGCGGGAAGCAGTACCTGCCGAAGGCGGTGATCGGTCCAGTGAGCCGCCAGTTCGTGTTCCAGGACGAGGCCTGGGACTTCTTCTCAGCCGGTTAAACATCGCCGGAATCGCCGGCGCTGCCCGTTAGACTCCGCCGGGCGCTGAAGAGGCGCCGAGCGAGAGGAGGACGAAGCTTGGACGCGATTTTGTCTCGAACGAAGGAGCCCCTGCTGGCCGGCTACTGGCGTGTTCACACGCTCGGCGCGTGGCCCCTACCTGCTCGTCAGCGAGGTCAGGGCATGGTCGAGTACGCGTTGATCCTGGTCCTGGTGTCGATCGTGGTCATCGTGATCCTGACCACGATGGGCAGGCAGATCAGGAATGTGTTCTCGAACGTCGTCGGCGCCCTGGGATAACCCGCCGTCTAAAGCGAGTCGACCAGCCGCTTCGCGCTCATGAACGCGAAGCCCATCCCGTGCCCGTTAAAGCCCGCGCAGAGATACACGTTCTTCATGCCGTCCACCTGCCCGACCAGCGGCAGGCCCGTCGTCGTGAACCCCATCGTCCCCGCCCACCGGTGGGTCACCCGCCCGCGCGCGCCCATCGCGTGCACCGCTTCGTCGAGGTGGGCTTGGATCTGCGACGTCGGTTCATCTTCGTACGTCTTTTCGGTTGCCATGGTCGTGTCGCGCCAGCCGCCGATCAGCAGCTCGCCGGTTGGCATCTGCCGCCAGTAGCGATAACCGAAGTGCGAATAGGTGGGATGCTCGGCAAGGCGAGAGCGCTCAGGCTCGGTGGCGAGCATCTGCGCGCGGTTCGGCTCGATCTCCACCTGCGGCAGCAGCTTAGGCGTGTACGCGTTGGTCGCGAGGATCACCACGCCGGCGCGGCACGTCGCGCCGTTCGCGTGCACGACGCCGCCTGACTCGACGGCCGTCACCTCCACGCCCTCGCGGATCGACCCGGCAGGCGCTCGCGCCGCCAGCGCGGCGACCAGCTTCGTCGGATACACCTCGCCGTCCCGCGGGTTGAGCAGCGTCTTCCCGTCCCAGCTCGCCTCGAACCCGTCCTCGCTGAGCAGCTGCGCCGACTCCTCGAGCTCGCCCGCCTCGTCAGGGCCGGAGGCGACGATCGCGCTGCCGGACCGCGCGTGCCCGACATCCGCGCCGCCCACGGCCTCGATCTGCCGGTCGTGGTTCTCCACCGTCAGCGCCCACACCTCGCGCGCCCGCGAACGGCCGTACGTTCGTACGGCTGCCGCGTAGCTCTCGGCCACGCCGGCGAGCAAGAACCCGGCGTTGCGCCCGCTCGCGCCCGCCGCGAGGTGATCGCGCTCGACGAGCACCGCTGACATTCCGCGCTCGCGCAGGTGATGCATCAGGCTCACGCCCGTGATGCCGCCGCCGATCACGAGCACGTCGGTCGCGTCGGGCAGCGAACCGGGGTAGCGCACGCTCGGCGGTTTCCAGAACGGAGTGCTCAAGGGCGAGTCAATTCTGCCGTCCGAATAACATGAACAGGCAAGTGGACCAGGAAAGCTATGACGTCCTGATCATCGGCGGTGGACTCGCCGGCATCAGGGCAGCGATAGCAGCCGCGGAGATGAATCCTCGCCTCAGGATCGGAATGGTCTCCAAGGTCTACCCGATGCGGAGCCACACCGTTAGCGCCGAGGGCGGCGCGGCCGCAGCGCTCGCACCCGACGACAGCTACGAGACGCACGCCTTCGACACGGTGAAGGGCAGCGACTACCTCGCCGATCAGGACGTCGTCGAGGCCTTCGTGCGCGAGGCGCCGCTCGAGATCATCCAGATGGAGCACTGGGGCTGCCCGTGGAGCCGCAACCCAGACGGCACCATCGCCGTGCGGCCCTTCGGCGGCATGTCGACGTGGCGCACCGTGTTCGCCGCCGACAAGTCCGGCTTCCACATGCTGCACACCGTCTTTCAGACGAGCCTGAAGTACCCGCAGATCCACCGCCACGACGAGGCGTTCGTCACGAAGCTGCTCGTCGAGGACAGCAAATGCATCGGCGCGGTCGCGATCGACATGCGCAGCGGCCGCTTCCAGGCCCTAACCGCGAAGGCGACGATCCTCGCGACCGGCGGCCTCGGCCGCATCTACGCCTTCAGCACCAACGGCAACATCTGCACCGGCGACGGCATGGCGCTCGCCTACCGCGCCGGCGTGCCGCTGAAGGACATGGAGATGGTCCAGTTCCATCCGACCGGCCTGCCGTTCACGGGCATCCTCATCACGGAGGCGGTGCGCGGCGAGGGCGGATACCTGGTCAACGCCGAGGGCGACCGCTTCCTGAAGAGCTACGTGCCCAACAAGATGGAGCTCGGCCCGCGCGACATCATCAGCCGCGCGATGATCACGGAGTTCGAGGCCGGGCGCGGCTTCGAGGGCCCGCACGGCATGTACATGCACCTCGACGTTCGGCACCTCGGCGAAAAGCTCATCGACCGCAAGCTCCCCTTCATGCGCGAGTTGGGTCGCGAGTTCGTCGGCATCGACATCGTCAAGGACCCGATCCCGGTGCGTCCGGTTCAGCACTACATGATGGGCGGCGTCGACGCCGACATCACCGGCAAGACGCCGATGGACGGCCTGTACGCGGCGGGCGAGTGCGCGAACGTCGGGCTGAACGGCGCGAACCGTCTCGGTTCCAACTCGCTGCCTGAGTGCCTCGTCTTCGGCGCGGCCGCTGGACGCGCGGCCGCGGAGCGCGCATCGGTCACCGCCGCGGTCGGCTCAAACCCGGTCGATGCGATGCTCCGCGACGAGACCAAGCGCGTCGAGGACGACTACCTCTCGAAGCGCGACGGCGACGAGCGCATCGGCGAGATCCGCGAGGACCTGCAGCGCTCGATGGACGACGGCGCCGGCGTGTACCGCACACGCACCGGCCTGGTCGAGCTCGTCAACCGCATCGACTCGTTCCGCGAGCGCTTCGAGAAGGTGAAGCTCTACGACTCGAGCCGCACCTTCAACACCGAGCTGACGGCGGCGCTCGAGCTCGGGTTCATGCTCGACGTCGCGGCGACGGTCGCCGCCTCCGCCCTCGCGCGCGAGGAGTCACGCGGCGCTCACGCGAGGCGCGACTTTCCCGAGCGCGACGACTCGAAGTTCCTCAAGCACACCCTCGCGTACGACGCGGCGGGCTCGCCGAAGCTCGAATATCGCGACGTCCACCTCGGCCGATTCACGCCCAAAGCAAGGAGCTACTGAGCAGCATTGCCCGACAAGAAGATCACGATCAACGCCACGCGCTTCGACCCTGAGAAGGACCAGCAGCCGCACGTCCAGACGTACGAGATCCCGTTCTACGACGAGAGCATGGTGGTGCTCGACGCGCTGAACTACGTGAAGTCGCACGTGGACGGGACGCTCAGCTACCGGTGGTCGTGCCGCATGGGCATCTGCGGGAGCTGCGGGATGATGGTCAACGGCGTCCCCAAGCTCACGTGCAACGCGTTCGTGCGCGACTACTGGCCGAACCCGATCGTCGTCGAGCCGCTCAACAACTTCCCGATCGTGCGCGACCTCGTGATCGACATGGACGACTTCATGCACAAGCTGCAGTCGGTCAAGCCGTGGATCATCCGCAAGCAGGAGATCCCGCTCGGCGCCGGTGAGCACCGGCAGACGAACGAGCAGATCGACGAGTTCCGGCAGTTCAGCCAGTGCATCAACTGCATGCTGTGCTACGCCGCGTGCCCCGTTTACGGACTGAACAACGAGTTCCTCGGCCCGGCCGCGACCGCGCTCGCGCGGCGCTACAACCTCGACTCGCGCGACGAGGGCCTGAAGATCCGGCAGCCGATCATTGGCGACGCGGAGGGCATCTGGGAATGCAGCTTCGTCGGCGAGTGCTCGGTCGTCTGCCCGAAGGGCGTCGACCCGGCCAAGGCGATCCAGCAATCGAAGTGGGACACGACCCTGCGCTTCGTAATGCCCTATGGCAACCGAGATTAACGCGTCGGGTGGGACCCCAGCCCCTCCCCACGAAGTGGGGAGGTCGGGAGGGGACGAAACAGTCACCACCCGCGTCTATCACCGCCCGATGGCGAGCGGATGGTGGACCCGCCGGCGGAACTACTTCATGTACGTCGTCCGCGAGTTCACCTCGCTGCCGCTGGCGCTGTGGCTGCTGTGGTTTCTCTACCAGGTCCAGCAGGCGCAGCATCGGGCGGTCAACTACCACCCGACGACCTCGATCGCGTTCGTCGTCTTCAGCGCCATCGTCCTTTTCTTTGCGCTGTACCACTCGATCACGTTCCTGAGCCTCGCGGGCTCGATCCTGCGGTTCAGGGTCATCGACAGGCCGGTGCCCGCGCGCCTGATCGTGCTCGCGCAGTTCGCCCTCTGGGCGATCGCGTCGGCCGTGATCGCCGCGGTGCTGATCGGGTTCGCGCGATGAGCGACGACGTGAAGACCAGCGACCGCCCGGCCCTCATGCACCTGTTCTGGTGGTTCATGTTCGCCCAGGGCGGCGTGCTCGCCGCGATCCTCATCCCCGTCCACGTGCTCGTGCAGGGGATCCTCGGCCCGCTCGGCATCGTCCCCGTCGTAGACCAGCACCTCGACACCTGGTACTCGATCCTCGGCAACCCGCTCGTGAAGCTCTACATCGTGGTGCTGATCGCCTTCCCGTTCTTCCACTTCGCGCACCGTCTTCGCTACCTCCTCGTCGACCTCGGAGTGAAGGGCGCGAAAAGCGTGCCGGCGCAGGTGATCTTCTACGGCGGCGCCGTGCTGATCACCCTGCTCGCGATCGTCCTCGTCCTGACCACAGCCCCGCTGAGCTTCTGAGAGCAAGATAGGAGCGCCGTGCTCACTGTTCAGCCCTTCGAGGCGAAGGAGCTGGGGAACGCGAGCTTCGTGGTCGCCGACCCGGACGCCCGCGTCGCCGCCGTCATCGACCCCTTCCGCGACGTCGACTCATACCTGGCGCACACCGAGACCCACGGTTTTCGCGTGGTCCGCGCCCTCGACACCCACGTGCACAACGACTTCATCTCCGGAGCGCGCGAGCTGAAGGCGCTCGCGGGCTCAGCGATCGACCCGCTGGAGCCAGATCGCGAAGTCACGCTCGGGTCGCTGACCATCCGCTCCCTGCACACGCCCGGCCACACGCCCGACCACCGCAGCTACCTCGTCCTCGACGGCGGCAAGCCGAAGGCCCTGTTCTCCGGCGGCGCGGTGATGGTCGGCGGCACCGCGCGGACCGATCTCTTCGGGCCACACCTCGCGACCCACCTCGGCCTCGAATCGCTACGCACGCTGCAGGTCCGCCTGCGCGGTCTTCCGGACGAGGTCGCGGTCTACCCGACGCACGGTAGCGGCTCGTTCTGCGGCATCAGCGGCGGCGCCGGCCACTCGACGACCCTCGGCGCCGAGCGGATGAGCAACCCGTACTTCACGACCACCGAGGTGATGCCGTTCCTCGCCCGCATCCTCGACCAGCACCGCTACCCCACCTACTACGAGGGCATGGGACGGCTGAACGCCGAGGGGATGCCGCTCATCGGGCGCCATCCCAACCCGCCGCCACTGCTCACCGCGGACAACGTCTCCGAACTAAAGGACGCGGGCGCCGCGATCGTGGACATCCGCCGCGGCCGCGACTACGACAAGGGCCACATCCCGGGCAGCTACTCGGTCGCGCTCCAGCCCGGCGAGGCGTTCAGCGCTTGGGTCGGCTGGCTCATCGACCGCGACCGCAGGATCGTGCTTGTCGGCGGCACCGGCAAACTCCATAGAGAGGCGCAGGTGCAACTGTTGCGCATCGGCTTCGACAACATCGCCGGCGCGCTCGACGGCGGCATCGAGGCGTGGGAGGCGTCAGGCCGCGAGCTCTCGACCTTCGAGACCGCGACCATCGAGGACATGGCGCGCTGGATCATCAGCGGCGAAGAGGTGACCGTCGTCGACGCGCGCGACGACCACGAATGGGGCTCCGGCCACGTCCCGGGCGCGATCCACATGTACGTGCCCGACGTTCCGCACCACGCCGCCGACCTCCCGCGCGACGCGCCCGTCGCGGTGCACTGCGGCGTGGGCTACCGCGCCGGCATCGCGGCGAGCCTGCTCGAGCAGGCGGGGCTAAGCCGGATCATCCACGTCAACGCGCCGTTCGACGACTGGGCCGGCAAGCTGCACCTCGCCGAGACGGTGCCCAGCTAGCCCTAGCCGGCGAGCCTGCCTCCCTCGATCGCCGGCACCGCGTCGGCGATCAGCCCCGATTCCGCGGCCGGCACCGGCAGCATCCACTTGGCGATCACCTCGCCAAGCTGCGCCATCTTCACGGGCTTGCTTGCATAGGCGTCCATGCCGGCGGCTATGCACCTCTCGAGGTCGCCCTTCATCGCACTGGCGGTCATGGCGATGATCGGCGTGTGGCGGTGCGGGCCCTCTCTGAGCCTGATCGCCGCCGTCGCCTCGTAGCCGTCCATCAGCGGCAGCTGGCAATCCATCAGGATCGCCGCGAAGTCGTGATCCGCCGTCGCGGCGACCGCCTCGAGGCCATTGCTCGCCAGCTCGATCCGGTAGCCGAGCTTGCTGAGCATGGCGACTGAAACCCGCTGGTTGACGGGGCTGTCGTCGACCACCAGCACCAGGGGCCTGTCTCCGAACGGGATCTCGATCGGCGCGGGCACGGTTGAGAGGTCGGGGCCCGGGATTGGCTTTTCGCCGCCGCCGCGCACATCCGACATGCACGCCAGCAAAGCCCCGAGCTTGACCGGCTTGGCCAGTAGCACGTCGAACAGGCCGGGTCTCACGGGCGGCGAGATGCCGCCCTCCGCGGCCGACGTCAGCAGCACCAACCGGGAGTGGCGCAATGCCTGGTTGGCCCGGATCATCCGGGCCACGGCGACACCGTTGAGCGCAGGCATCTGCTGGTCGACGAGCACCACGTCATACGGATGTCCGCCATCCGCGGCCGCTGACAGCACCGCGAGCGCTTCGATGCCGTCATCGCAGGTGGCGACGTCCACATGCCAGGACTCCAGCATCTGCTCGAGCGCCGAGCGGCTCGTCGCCTTGTCGTCCACGACCAGCACCCACAACCCACCGAGGTCGGCGGCGGCCGGCTGGGCGCCCGAAGCCTCGCCGAACAGGCAGCTGAAATAGAAGGTGCTGCCCCTGCCCAGCTCGCTGCGCACGCGGATCTCGCCACCCATCAGCGACACGAGCTGCCGCGAGATGGCGAGCCCGAGGCCTGTGCCCCCGAACTTTCGACTCGTCGAAGCATCGGCCTGCGAGAAGCTCTCGAAGAGTCGCTTCTGAGCTGTGTCACTGATGCCCACGCCGGTATCCGAGACTTCGAATTCGATCCGCGTGCTCGCCTCGGCGGTCCCCGACGGCCGGACCCTGACGACGATCTCGCCCCGCTCTGTGAACTTGGCGGCGTTGCCGATCAGGTTCAGGATCACCTGGCGAAGCCGGAGCGGATCACCGCAGACGCGCTCCGGGACACCGGGCTCGATCAGCACGGCCAGCTCAACCCCCTTGCTCTGCGCGCGCTGGGCCATGAGCTCGGCGGCCTCTTCGACCACCGTACGGAGGTCGAAATCGATCGCCTCGATATCCAGCTTCCCGGCCTCGATCTTGGAGAAATCCAGGATGTCGTTGATGATCGTCATCAGCGCCTCCCCGGATCGGCTGATCGCCTCCGCATAGCCGGCCTGCTCGGCATTCAGGGCTGTGCCGCGCAGGAGCTCCGTCATCCCGAGCACGCCGTTCATCGGGGTCCGGATCTCGTGGCTCATGTTCGCCACGAATGCCGACTTGAGGTCCGACGCGTCGATCGCCTCCGTCCGCGCGACCTGCAGCGCCTCCTCGACCGCGCGTCGCGCGGTCATGTCGGAGACCATCGCAAGCGAGCCGTCGGGATTGCCGTCGCCGTCGAGGCTCGGCGCGGCGCCCACCAGGGCCCACAGGATCGAGCCGTCCTTGCGGATGAACGAGGTTTCGTAGGTTTCGGTGCGGCCGGAAAAACGGTTCTGCATCCGGTCGTGCTGGCGCAAGCGGACGTCGGCGGGAGCGAGGTCCAGGGCCGGCTTCCCGATGACCTCAGCCGCTTCGTAGCCGAGCATCTCGAGCATCCGGTCGTTCATGAAGAGGGTCCGCCCGTCTCTGTCGGTGGTCCAGATGCCCTCGTTGGCGGTCTCGACGATCATCTTGAAGACCTCGGCCTCGCGACGGTGCACGCCTGCTCTCTCGGCGCGCCGCACGTATGCCGATGCCGTCACGACGCCGGCAAGGCCCACGGCCATGGCCACGAACGTACCCAGGCTCAGGGCGAAGTCCTCGCTGTAGAACCCGGCGTTGCCCACCACGAAAACGAGGTATCCGAGACCGAGCGGCACGACGATGCCGATGGCGCCGAAGCGACGCAGGAACTTCGCCCCCTCGTTCGGTCCGGCCACGACCTGGAAGATCAGGTGCGCCGGCCGCGCGGCGATGACCGCTATGGACAGAAGAATGACGACGGTCGCGGTGCTCGCCGCCATCTGGGTGGCACCCGCAAGTCCGGCCAGCTGGCCGATGCCGAACACGTCGCCGATCAGCGCCAGGGTCGCGATCACGATCGCCGACGACGCGAGCCACTCCGAAGGCCTCACGGCGCGGATGCGCCACCCGAGGCACAGCATCGCGATGCACAGCAAAGCGAGGGCGACGATGCTGCTCACCGCCATCCTGCCGGGGAAGGGGCCCGATGAACGATCGCGGACGATCAGTTGATCGACCCCGAGCGAAGCTCCCGAAAGGTATTCGAACGCGGTCACAGCCACGATCGCCAGGCTGAGCGCGACCAGGACGGTCGCGACCAATCGAGGCTTGTTCAATCCGCGTCTCGATCGGCGGGCCGCGAAGGCTGCGAGCGACAGCGCGAGCAGCGCCACGGCGGTGTTCGCCTTCATGACGGGCCCATTCGGGACCAGCCTGTCCAGCAGCGGCCCGCCCACCAGCCACCCATACAGCGCGAAGGCCGCCGCGACCGCGCTCAGGAATGCCGGAAGGTCGCGCCAGTCGAGTCGTTTCACAAGGACGTCCGTCAAGGCCTACGACCCGTCACGGCGGCCCCATAGACACATGTGCCTGCCATCTTCGGCAAGGTCGCAAAACAAAAGCCATAACGATTTCGGGTATTTGAACCACGTCGTTTGAGACGCGCCGGCGCGGCGGTTGACGCGTAGGGTGGGGCCTGCAGTGGGCTCGCTCCCGGCCGCCAGGCACCGGACGACCGGCTGGGGCGCCTTCGCGATCTTCGTCTCGCTAGCCGCAGTCGTGGTCATTGCGTTTGCCCTCGACGCGATCGTCAAGCCCGTCGGCGTCGACGGCCGCGCCGTGGTCGACAACGCGGGCCAGCTGCTCGCGGCGGCGATCGCGGCGGCCGCCTGCGCGTGGGCCGCGACACGTGGGTCCGGGAAACAGCGGCGAGCATGGACGCTCCTTGCGCTGTCCGCGGGAGCGTTGGGATTGGGGCAGGTGATCTACGCCTACTACGATCTTGTCCTCGCCACGCCGGACTCGGTTCCGGCGGTGGTCCAGCTGGCGTACATCGGAGGCGGCCCGCTGGCCTTTGCGGCGGTGCTGTCGTTCTGGGACGCTCCCCACGGCACCTCGACGCGCTGGAGCGTTTGGCTGGACGGGCTGATCATCGTCCTCTCGCTCACCTTCATCGAATGGGCCCTGGACCTGAAGACGATCTTCCTGGCGGCCATCCAGTCGCCCGACCAGCAGATCGCGGGGTACCTTCCCGCCTACTTTCTCTTCATCGACATCCTGATCGGGACAGTCCTGATCCTGGCCATCCGGCGCGCGACACATCACCAGGCCGGGCGCATGCTGCTGGTGCTCGGCGGGATGGCCGCAATCTCCCTGTCCGACTCGACCTTCGCCTATCTGACGGCCAACAACGCGTACACCGCCGGGGACGTCGTCGACTCGGGCTGGGTGCTGGGCTACCTGATGATCGCGGTGGCCGCGATCTGGCCGGCCTCGGAGGCCGGCCGGCGGGTCAGGAACGCGCCCGTCGACCTCTGGCAGCTCGCGCTCCCGTTGGCGACCGTCGTGGTCGCGGGCATCACCTGCATAGTCATCGCACTGTCGGGGCGTTCACTCGACAGCGTGATGACGGCCATCATCGGCACGACGTCGATCATCCTCACCGTCCGTGTGATCACCGCCAACCGCAACTCGGTGGCCATGCTGATGAAGAGCCGCGCGTCGGAGGGCAACCTGGCCGAGGTCATCGCGCGGGCGCCCACCGGGTTTGTGCGGATCGACACCGGCTTCGCGATCATCGACGCCAACCCGCAGTTCAGCTCGCTGCTGGCGGCGGCTGACGAGTCGCTCCTCGGATCCCCGATCACCCGCTTCTTCTCAGCCGAGGAGGGCGGCCGCTTCGTGGAGCTGCTCGGCGCGCTGAAGCTGGGGACGGTCGACACCGTCGACGCTGACAGCGAGGCCCACCGCGCCGACGGATCCGCCGTCTGGCTGCACTGGAGCGCGACGGTCGTGCGTGCGGGAGCCGGAGGCCGCGACTACTTCATCGCCATGTTCGAGGACACCACGGCTCGCCATGATTCCGAGGCGTCGGCGGCGGCCAGCCTCGGCCTGATGCAGCGCCTCAACAGCCTCAAGAGCGACTTTCTGCGGAGCGTCAGCCACGAGTTCAAGACCGCCCTCCTGGGAATCCAGGGGTTCAGCGAGCTGCTGCGCGACACGCGCGAGCTGAAGGCGGAGGACGTCAGCAGCTTCGCCGCCGACATCAACACCGCTGCCGTCCGGCTCGACCGGCTGGTGACCGAGATGCTCGAGCTCGACCGCGCGGAGACGGGCCGAGCCGACCTCCGGATCGCGCCGGTCGAGCTGAACGAGCTCGTCCGGCGCGAGGTGGTTCTTGCGCGCGAGCTGCCGGAGCACGTGGCCATCGACCTGCGCCTGGACACGAGCGTGACCACGATCCCGGGCGACGAGCCGAAGCTTTCCGAGGTAATCCGCACGCTGCTTGCGAATGCCGTGGCGAGATCGCCACGCGGCGGCGTGATCACGGTCTCGACCGCCGTGTCGGGGCTAGGGGTGAGCGTCAAGGTCGGGGATCAGGGCGTCGGCGTGCGTGCCGACTTCGACGACAGGCTGTTCGACCAGGACGCCCTGTACGTGAACAGCCCCATGCGCACGCTCGTCGGCACCGGTCTCGGCCTGGGGATCGCGCGCCAGATCGTCGAGATGCATGGCGGCCGGCTGTCGGTGCTCAGAACGACCGACGCAGGGTCCGAGTACGGCTTCACCCTCCCGCTGCACTGGCACGATCGGGTGGCCGCCGCCTCGTAGCGGCCACACCAACCCGCACCCAGCGCGTACATTTCGCTGCTGTGCCGAAACCCAAAGAGGTGAGCAAGAAGGGATACCTCAAGGAGCTGCGCCGGCTGCAGGTCGAGCTGCTCCAGCTCGAGGACTGGATCCGGCACAAGGGCCTGAAGGTCGTCGTCATCTTCGAGGGTCGAGATACGGCCGGGAAGGGCGGGGTCATCAAGCGCATGACCGCGCTGCTCAACCCGCGCAACGTGCGCGTCGTCGCGCTGCCCGCGCCGACGGACCGCGAGCGCACGCAGTGGTACTTCCAGCGCTACATCGCGCACCTGCCGTCAGCGGGCCAACTCGTGCTGTTCGACCGCAGCTGGTACAACCGCGCGGGGGTCGAGCGGGTGATGGGCTTCTGCACCGACGACGAATACAAGGAGTTCATGCGCTCGTGCCCGGAGTTCGAAAGGATGCTGGTCCGCTCCGGGATCATCCTCGTCAAGTACTGGCTGTCGGTCAGCGACGACGAGCAGGAGCGCCGCTTTCTCGCGCGGATCAAGGACCCGACGAAGCGCTGGAAGCTCAGCCCGATGGACGTGCAGGCGCGCGCGAAGTGGGTCGACTACTCAGAGGCGAAGGACCGCATGTTCAAGGTGTGCGACATCAAGGAGGCGCCCTGGCACGTCGTCGAGACTGACGACAAGCGGTCGGCGCACCTCAACCTCATCAGCCACTTCCTCACGCTCATCCCGTACAAGCCGGTGCCGCAGACGGAGATCAAGCTGCCGCCACGGCAGAAGCGCAAGTACAGGCGGCCGCCCAAGAGCACGATGCGCATGGTCCCGATGAGGTACGAGGTCCGCTAGCTCATCCGCAGCGCGGCAAACGTTCCTTCGATCAAGGGCCGTCGAAGTGGAACACCGCCGAAGTGAAGAGCAGGAGCACCAGCGCGAGCTGAGGGAGAGATTCTTCGACCTCGCGAACGCGTTCATGCGGGTTCGCATGGCGGTGCTCAGACGGCGGGGTGTCCAGCCGCCGGACAACCGCGACGCGCCGCCGACGGGCAAGCCCTAGAGGTCGGTGTTGGCGGCCTCGAGCAGCGCCGCGAACTTGCGGCGTGCCTCCTCGCGACGGGTGGGCACGTGCTCGCGCGGCCACATTCCTTCGGACGGCTGGTAGCCGGCGAGGATCTGCCGCGCGACAGAGACACGATGCACCTCGTCCGGTCCGTCGACGAAACGCGCCGCTCGCGCGTGCCGGTACATCTCCTCGAGCGGTATGTCCGCCGAGTAGCCCAGCGCGCCGTGCAGCTGGATGGCGCGATCGATCACGTCATGCAGCACCTTGGCGCCGAAGTACTTGATCATGCCGATCTCCTTGCGCGCCGCCGACGGGCCGCCCTGGTCGATCATCCACGCGGCGTGCAGCGTCATGAGCCGCGCGGCCTCCATCTCAGCCGCGGAATCGGCGATCCAGTTCTGCACCGTCTCGTGACCGGCGAGCTTGTGGCCGAACGCCTCGCGCGACAGCGCGCGCTCGCACATCATGTCGAAGGCCCTGCGCGCCTGGCCGAGCCAGCGCATGCAGTGGTGGATGCGGCCGGGCCCGAGCCGCGCCTGCGCGATGAGGAAGCCCTGGCCGGGCTTGCCGAGCGTGTTCGCGATGGGCACGCGAACGTCCTCGTAAAGGATCTCGGCGTGGCCGTAGCCGAAGCGCTCGTAGTCGCCGGCGAGCGTCGGCACGTTGCGCACGCGCTTCACGCCCGGCGTGTCGGACGGGACGATGATCATCGACGCACGCTCCCAACGCCCGGCGTCGGGATCGGTGACGACCATCGCGATCAGGAAGTCCGCGATCATGCCGTTCGACGTGAACCACTTGTGGCCGTTGATGACCCAGTCGTCCCCGTCCCGAACCGCGCGCGTGGCGAGGTTCGTCGGGTCGGAGCCTGACGTGTGCGGCTCGGTCATCGAGAAGGCCGAGCGGATTTTCCCGTCGAGCAGCGGGTAGAGCCACCGATCCTTCTGCTCCTGCGTTCCGAAGTGGGCGAGTATTTCGGAGTTGCCCGAATCGGGAGCCTGGTTGCCGAACACGATCGGCGCCCACACGCTCGCGCCCTCGATCTCGTGCATGAGCCCGAGCTTCACCTGCCCATAGCCCTGACCGCCGAGTTCCGGTGGCAGGTGCGTGGCCCAGAGCCGGCGCTTCTTCACCTCTTCCTGGAGCGGGCGGACGATGCGCATGAACGTCTCGTCGTCGGTGTCGAGGACCTCGAGCGGATAGATCTCGTCATGGACGAACCGCCGCATCCACTCGAGCTGCGACTCGAACTCAGGCTCAGTCGAGAAGTCCCAGGTCATTGGTCTGTCCCTCCCCGCTGAGCGGGGAGCCCCCGATCGTTCCCTCCCCGCTCCGCGGGGAGGCCAGGAGGGGACGAAACAATCACTCCAGCACTCCAATGCCCTCATCAATCATGCCCGTGATGGTATCCGTCATCTGCTCGTACATCGGGTCGGGCCGCTTGCCGCGGCGGTGGAGCATGAGGTTGTAGCCGAAGATCGCGGCGTACTTGTACATCGACATCGCGAGGTACCAGCGCATCTCGCTCATGTCGACGCCGTACATGGGCAGGATCTCCTCGGTGGGGAAGACGGGCCACTCGCCGGGATGGCGACCCATGACGACGGCCAGGCAGCCGAGGTCGAGCAGCGGCTGGCCGATCTCGGCGATCTCCCAGTCGAGGACGGCGACGACCTGCGAACCGCGGAAGAGCATGTTCCCGAAGTGGTAGTCGCCGTGGACGAGCGTGGGCTCGCGCGGTTCCGGCGCCTGCGCCGCGAGCATCCCGCCGAGCTCGCCGGCCCGCGTCGTGAGCTCCTCGGGCGCGCGCTGCATGAGCCAGGCCCAGCGCATCATCTCGGCCTGGAGCGTGACCGGCTCCTCGTCGCCGATCCCCGTGCGCTCGAGAGGTTGCGCGTGGAGCGTGCGCAGCACTTCTACTGCTGACGCGACGAGATCGCGCGCGGAGTGGCCCTTGCTCGTCTCCTCGATGCGCGCGCCGTCGACCGCCTCCATGAGGACGAACGGCCGGCCGTCGACGACGGGCTCGGCGCTCATCGCGCGAATAGCCGGCACGGGCAGCCCGGCGGCGCTGAGCGCGGACATGATCCGACCCTGCCTCACGACGTCGGCCGGCCCGGCGATGCGCGCACCCGGCGGTGGAAGGCGCAGCACGTAGCGCGCGCCGTCCTCGAGGTCGACGAAATACGTGAACCCGGAATGCCCGGTCGCGATCGGCTCGACCGTCTTGATCGGCCGGCCGAGCTGGGCCGCGAGGTCGTCGCGGATGGTGTCCGTCAAGCGCGCCGCAGTCGCTCGTCGGCCAAGGCGAGGAAGTGGGTCGCGCCCATCTGCCGGAACAGCTCAATCGCGCGCTCGATATCGGCGGCCGAGCCGAACAGCCGGGCATACGCCTCGTGGGGCACGGAACCGATTCGCCGGAATTCGTCGGCCGCTTCGCCGTAGTCGCCGCGCAGGAATGACACCTCGGCCTCGACCCACCTGGACACGTTCGTATTCCCGATCAGGGCGAGAAGCTCGTGCGCGCGCTCGAGCCCTACCGCCACGAACGCGGCCTCGGGGGTCATCCAGTACGCGCCAACCGGCGTGGCCGCGCAGGCCTGCAGCACGCGATCGAAAAGCGCGCCGGCCTCGGCGCGCCGGCCGGCGTGCAGAAACACAAACGCCCCGTCGCAGTTTCTCGGAATGGCGGCCTGCGGATCATTGATCAAGGCCTCGCGGTCGAGCCTCGCGACCTCGTTCGCGGCGTCTTCGAGCCTGCCTCGCGCCAGCCAGATCATCGCGCGCACGCCTTCCAGGTGGTGGGCGAGGTAATGAGGTGAGCCGGCGGCCACATCGGCCAGGAACGCCTCGATGCCGGCGAGCGCGTCGTCCCATCGCCCCGCCATGAAGTCGTAGTCGCACTGCTGGGCGCTGAACCACCTCATTTGAGGAGCCAGCTCGTAGCGGCGCGCCGCCTCAAAACCCTCGAGCAGCAGCTCGTTGGCGGTCTTGAGATCGCCATGGTTGCTCGTCGTCGCGCTGAGATTGATGTATCCGCGGCAGATGTCCAGCGGGGACTGGACCTCCTTCGCCAGCTCGAGGCTTCGCCACATATCGTCGATTCCGCCGTCATCGCCCTCGTCAATCCGGGCCATGCCGAGCGTGGTCATCGACCGCGCCATCAGGTCTCGTTCACCGGCTTCGGTGGCGGCTGCCAGCGCCGCGGTGGCACGGGCCACGGCGTCGTCACTTCCCGCGAGCGTCGAGACCCTCGCCAGCTCGTGCAGGACCATGGCCTTGCTTCGACTCGGGGGCTCGTTCTCCAGGGCGGCCACGGAGTTGCGCAGGGTCGCGATGGCGCGGCCGTGCTCGCCTCGGCTCCAGGCCGTCCAGCTGGCGAGCGCGCCGACCTCCGCCGCCGACGTCTGGTCGCCGGTCGAGAGCAGCTCCTCGTACATCGCGTCGAGCGCGGCGAAATCCGCGCGATTGGCCAGGAACACGCAGTGCGCCGTCTGGACCACCAGGCGATTTCTCTCTCGCGCGTCGGGCGGCCAGAGGTCGAGCGCTCTGGCATAGAAGGCCTGGGCGGTTTTGTAGGCGCCGAGGCCGAAAGAGCGGTCACCGGCTTCGGCGAACGCGAGCCTCGCGGCGGGCGCGATGGCGTCTGTGTCGCCGCCGGACGCCGCGAGATATTCGATCGCGCGGGCGTAGTGGTGCGCGAGCATCTCGGCGGCGCCGCCGTGGTTCTCGAGGCCCTCGATCCAGCGCGCGGCGCGCAGGTGCAGCTCGGCGCGATCAGCGCGAGGAATCTGGGCGTAGGCGACGTCGCGCACGAGCACGTGGATGAACGAGAACTCAGTGTCACCCTCGATGGACGACCGCCTCTCCCTGCGCACGAAGCCCATGCGAGTCAGCGGGTGCAGGCGCGCTTCGAGCTCCTCGCGTGGCGACGCGTCCAGGGTCTGCACCGCGCCGAGCCAGAAGACTCGTCCCAGTACAGCTGCGTGCTGCAGCAGCGATTTGTCGGCCGGGTCGAGGCCGTCGAGGCGCGCCGCGATCACGCCCTGCACGGAGTCCGGGATCTGCGCGTCGCCGCCCTGCTGGGCGAGCATCAGCGCGAATTCCTCGGCGTACAGCGGGTTGCCGCCGGCTCGCGCAACGACGGCCGCCGGGGCATTCGGCAGGAGGCTGCTGACGAGCTGCTCCGTCTCGGCCTGCGTCAGCGGCGCCAGGGACAGCGTCGCCGAGTTTCGTTTCCCGCCTCCCCAGCCGGCACGGCGCTCGAGCAGCTCGGGCCGCGCGCTCGCGACGATGAGGATCGGCACGCCGCTCGCCCAGTCGGCGAGCTGATCGACGAAGTCGAGGAGCGCGTCGTCGGCCCACTGGAGGTCCTCGAACACGAGAACCAGCGGCCGCACGTCGGCGAGCGACTCGAAGAAGCGGCGCCACGCGACGAACGCCTCGCCGCGGCGGTCGGTGCTCATGTCGACCTTCCCGCCCAGCCCGACCAGCGGGCGGAGGTGCTGCTCGAGCCAGGCCGCGTCCGGCATGCCGGCGACGGCGGCACGCAGCTTGTCCCCAGCCGTGCTCGGCGGGTCGTTGGCGAGGATGCCCGCGTGGTTCCTGACGATCTCTCCCAACGCCCACAGGCTCACGCCCTCGCCGTACGGGAGCGAGCGGCCGTGCCGCCACCAGATGAGCTCGCGATCGGCCTCGATCGACTGGAACAGCTCGTGGATCAGGCGGCTCTTGCCGATCCCCGGCTCGCCAACGAGGGTGACGAGCTGGACGGATTCCTCGGCTCGCACGCGCGCGAGCGCGTCCACCAATATGTCCAGCTCCCGGCGGCGGCCGACGAGTGGCGAGCGCGGGGCGCGGGCGTCGAGCTCGACCCGCGACCTGGCTTCCAGCGCCTCCCGGACGCGCACGGGTCCGGACTTGCCCTTGACGTCGATCGAACGTGGCTCGCCGTAGACGATCGCGCGCTCGGTGGCGCGATACGTCGCCTCACCGACGTTGATGGCGCCTGGGGCGGCCGCGGCCTGGATGCGTGCGGCCGTGTTGACGACGTCGCCGGCGACCATCGCCTCGCCCGCCGAGGGATCCGCGCCCACGGTGACGAGCGCCTCGCCGGTGTTGACACCGATGCGAATGTCCGTGCCCGTCCCGAGCATGGCGTCGCGAATCGCCAGCGCGGCACGCACTGCGCGCTCGGGGTCGTCGTCGTGGGCGAGCGGAGCGCCGAACACCGCCATCACCGCGTCCCCGATGAACTTCTCGACCGTGCCGCCGTGTCGCTCGAGCTCACTGCGCAGGTGGTCGTGATAGGGCCGCAGGATCGCTTCCACGTCCTCGGGGTCGAGCTTCTCGGCGCGGGAGGTGAACCCCACGAGGTCGGCAAACAGCACGGTCACGACCTTGCGTTCGCGGCGGCTCATTCGAGGTGGCCAGTGTCTCCCAATGTCGCGACCATGCGCCGGTCGCCGAGCGCGCGGACGATGTTGACGCTCGTGTAGTAGGGGAGGAGGCGGAGAGCACCGGGTTCAAGGTGCAGCACGTCGGCGAGGTAGTTGACGATCACGCCCGCGTGGCAGACCGCGATCACGCGCTCGCCCGGATGGGCCTCGGCGATCTCGTCGATCAGCGCGCCCATGCGTTTGACGACGTCCTGCGGCGTCTCGGTGAAGACGATCTGGTTCTCGTTGTTGAGCTCGAACGTCATCTCCATCAGCCGCTCGTCGACCCGCGGATTGGGATCGATCTCGCGCGCGGTCTCGAGCGCCCGCCGCGCCGGGCTCGCGTACACGGCGGCGCGATCGAGGTGCTTGACGCGCGCCGCGAGCAGCTGCGCCTGCCGCCGGCCGGCGGGGCTGAGCGCGGGATCGGGGTCGTCGACCATGCCCTCGTAGCAATCGCCGTGGCGGACGAGCCAGATCTCCGTCGTGCCCTCGACGCCGATGAGGAAGGCGGCCTCGAGGGATTTCATGGCGGTGGTCAACCGTTCCGCGCCCGCCTGCATGGCAGTATCTGAGCACATGCCTGGAGTCGCGGTCAGCGTGGGCGCGGTCACGGTCACCTACCTTCATGACGAGCCGGACAGCGGGTATGCGCTGCTTTCATGGGAGGCGCCTCCTGGCGCGGCGAGCCCGCCGGTTCATGTGCATCACCGCACCGAGGAAGGTTTCTACGTGGTCAGCGGGACGTACAGGTTCCTGGTCGGCGAGAAGACGTTCGATTGCGCTCGTGGCAGTCACGTGCTGGTGCGGCATGGAGTGCCGCACACGTTCTGGAATTCGGGAGACGAGCCGGCGACGGCGTTGATCATCCTCACGCCGCCGGCGTTCGCGGGCTACTTTCGCGAGCTGTCGAGGCGCCTCGCGAATGCGGAGAGTGACGCCGACGCGATCGCTGTTCGGCGCGCGCTTGCATCCGAGTTCGACATCGAGGTGCTCGGCGGGTAGACTCTGCCCGAATGCTCCGCGTTGCGGGCATCGTCGCCCTATTCGTCGCACTAACAGCCTGTGGAGGGAGCAGCGCAGCACCGGTGGTGAGCCCATCGGCGCCCGGCGTCGCTGCCACGTGGAATCAGGACCTCACCCTCAGCGGCGAGATCACGGGCCACATGGCGACGATCGTTCCGGACAACGGCGATCAGCGGAGCGCGTGCACGGGCGCGAAGCCGCGGTCGGGCCAGACGTGGGCCGACGAGTTCTTCGGCCTGATCGATTCGTCAGGTGACGTGTGGGGCGTCGACTTCGTGGTGCTGAACTACGGCGGCCCGGGCGTCTACCGCGACCAGGCGGTCGCGGTGGAGGTGCACGACGCGACGAATCTGAAGGTGTGGGAGAACCAGATCGGCGACGCGGTGACGTTCGTGCTCGACCACACTCAGCAGTCGGGCACGATCGACGCGATGCTGACGAACGCGGACAGCGGCAAGGCCGGGGGGCTCCATCTCACGGGGCACTGGAACTGCAAGGCTTGACGCGCTGACGTTCTAGAGTTCGGTGCGGTGGAGGTTCATTTCGACGGCCACTGCTTCGGGTGCGGGCAGCTCAACGAGGATGGGCTGCGGATGGTCTTCACGCCGGGCGAGAACGGGTCGTTCTGCGACTTCGAGGTGCCGCCTCGGTTTCAGAGCTGGAAGGGCATGGCGCACGGCGGGATCGTCTCGCTGATGCTCGACGAAGCGGTGGGGTGGGCGGCCTGGCACGCGGGGCACCCGGGGGTGACGGGCCGGCTCGCCGTGTCGCTGCGGCGGCCTCTGAAGTTGGGCGAGCGGGTGCGGGTGCTGGGGCAGGTGGAGAGGGTCAGGCGGACGCTGGTCTACTGCAACGCGACGGTGGACAGTCTGGACGACGGCGGCCGGATCGCGGACGCCACGGCGACGCTGATGATGACCGACACGAAGGTGGACGTGCCCGCCCAGTAGAATCTGTGTCTCGTCTCGGCGCGCGGCCCTGTCGCGCGCGGTGTGTCGAACGTCGGGGGCTGGCGCAGTTTGGCAGCGCGCACGGTTCGGGACCGTGAGGCCCCGGGTTCAAATCCCGGGCCCCCGACCAAATTCTGAACTCGAACCCGTTAGTGTCATCCTCGTCGTGTCGCCCGAACGACAGCGCGGCCCCGCCAAGACGCGTCGGTAGCGGACTTCCTGGATCGGCCTTGATCAGCGCCTCAGGTTCACCGATCTCGGCAGGCCGAATCGCGCCATCTCGCCGCTCTCAAAGAGCGTGATCGCGCTGACCCGACTACCGGCCAGGGTGACCACGATGAGCTCGATGCCGTGAGCCACGCGCCGCAAGGGGCTGTACAGGTAGACGCCGAATGCGGGCTGCCCGTTCGCACGAGTGGGCAGGAGCCGGTAGCGCCGGCCATCGCGGAACGTATATGTCGCAAACCACCGCTCGACCGTCTCCTTGCCGAAGTACCCACCGGGTCTCGGTGGCATCCGCACCCACGCGTCCTCAGTCAGCAGCGCCACCAGCGCGCCGGTGTCGCATTCCTCCCAGGCGCGCACCAATCGGTCGACGACCTGCTTTTCGGCCGGTGAGTTCGGCAGCGGCGGCGGCTCGGCGGTCGCTAGTTGGCGGGCGAGCGCGGCGCGTGCTCGCTTGACGGCGCCGTACACCGCTTGCTCCGTCGTCTCGAGCATGTCGGCCACCTCGCGCGCGGAGAAGTCCAGGACGTCAGTGAGGATCAGGGCTGCCCGCTGGCGCGGTGCCAGCACCTGCAGCGCCGTGATGAAAGCCAGCGATATGTTTTCCCGCTGCTCATACCGCGCTTCGGGTCCCGCCGTCGGATCCAGAAGTTCGCCCAACAAGGCATCGGGATACGGCTCCAGCCAGAGAATTTCAACCTGCCGCTCGGCACGTTCAGGTGACCGCCTGTTGGCCCGCAGCATGTTCAGGCAGCGGCCCGTGGCGATTCGGTAAAGCCACGTGCGAAACGAGGCTCGGCCCTCGAATCCCGCAAGGCCCTTCCACGCGGCAGTGAGTGACTCCTGGAACGCATCTTCAGCGTCCGCGACGGAACCCAGGATTCGATAGCAGTGCGCTTGCAGCTCCCGACGATAGGGATTGACGAGCTCTTCGAAGGCCACGTCATCTCCGGAGCGAGCACGCGTGAGCACCTCTCCCTGCACGTCGCAATTCTCTGCCTGCTGCCTCCGCCTCATCGCGGACCTCACCGAAGTACAGACACCGACGGCGACCGGAATTAGGCGGCTACGCACCGGCCAAATCGCTGAGGCGCTGGTGTCTACACATGCATGGCAAAGACGGTTGGACCTTTCAGCCCCTGGCGTCGGATCGGAAATACGATCGCCACGTCCGGCCAGATCGGTCTTGGCGAGGACGGGAAGGTGGTCGCCGGCGGCTTTGGGCCCGAGCTCGAGCAGACGCTCCGCAACCTCGGCAACGTCCTCGCCGACGCCGGCGTTGCGAGAGAGCAGGTCGTCAAGGTCAACGTGTACCTGGCCGACCTCGCGGACTGGCCGGCCCTCAACGGTCCATACGCGGAGTTCTTTGGCTCTTCGTTGCCGGCACGCACCGCCTTCGCGGCGGCCGCGCTGCCGTTCGGGGCGCGGGTCGAGATTGAGGCCTGGGCCGTGCTCGAGGAGAGTCGATGAGCCAGCTCCGGGGCAGCTTCTAGGCGGATGTTCCGCCGGCTAAGGCATCTCATCGCCGGTTGGGGCACGGGCCTCCCTCGCCCCGTGCTCATTCTTCAGGCTGGAAACGCCCTCAACTACTTCGGCTACGGGCTGATCCTCCCCTTCGAGATCATCTATCTCCACCAGGTACGCGGCTTTCCAACGTCGACAGCCGGACTGGTGCTCGCGGCGGTGATGGGGACGGCCGCAATCGCCAGCCCGCCGGCCGGAGCGCTGCTCGACCGGTACCCCGCCAGGGCGGTCGTGGTCGCGGGAAGCCTGGTGAGCGCACTGGGCTACGCCGGCTTCGCCTACGTGGATCAACCGTGGCAGGCCTTTGCCTGCTCGATTCTCAGCGGAGCCGGAATCGGCGCGGCAGGGACGGCCAACCGGGTGCTGGTCATCACGTTGGTCAAGCCTGAGCAGCGAGCGGCGGCCGTCGGGCTTCTCCGCGTCGCAGGCAACTTCGGTATCGGTACCGGCGCGACCGTGGGCGGGTTCATCGTCGCGTCCGCGCAGCAGCTCAGCTCGTTCCAGCTTCTCTATTTCTTCGACGCCGTCACCTACGCCGCTTTCGCGCTGATCGTGCTCGCCGCTGTGCCGGTCCAGCGAGCCGTCAGCATCGCAAACGGAAGCGCCGGCGGAGGCAGCTTTCGCACGGTCGTTCGCGATCGCGTCTTCCTGATCGTGATCGCGGCCAACACGGTGCTTCTCGTCGTCGGCCACGTGTTTTTCTCGAACATCCTGCCGCCGTTTGCCAAGAGCTACACGCCACTCGGCCCCGCAGCGATCGGGATCGTCGTTCTCGTCAACACGTGTTCCGTGGTCGTCGCGCAGATCCCGGCCGTGCGCCTGGTCGTACGGATGCGACGCACTCACGCCTTCGCGCTGACGACCGCGCTTTTTGCCTTCAGCCTGCTCGCGGTGCTGCCGGCGACCCTGATCCGTTCGGAGCTCGCCGCGGCGTGTCTTCTCGCGTGCGTCGGGATCGTCTTCGCGATCGGCGAATGCGTTCACACGGTGGTTCAGGTTCCGGTCGTCGCGGACATGGCTCCGCCCCAGCTCCTCGGCCGCTACATGTCCATCTTCGGGCTCAGTTTCACCCTGGCCCAGGCCCTCGGCCCGGCGGTTGGCGGACTTCTCCTGCAGACATCGCCGGACGCCGTCTGGTGGGGTGGCGCGCTTGCCGCTGTGCTCGCCGGTGCGGTTCTGCTCCGACTCGGCAACCGAATTCCCGACCCGCTCCGCGATGCGCAGTCACGCCTTGTGCCGGCACCCGAGCCGGCCTGACCGGTTCAGGACTTGACGAACACCACGCTACCGCCGGTCGCGTTCGCAACCAGGGCGTCGAGAGTGGGCACCGAAGCAAGGTTGTTGCCGGCCTGGTCGGTGAAGACCCCGGTTACAGCGGCGTTCTGGGTCGTCGAGTGGTTGTGCGACAGCGTGAAGAAGACGCCAGGCTGCTGTGCGCGGAAGATATCGGTCGACGTCGTGGTCGGGCCGTAGCCCTGCCACGTGATGTCGAGCGTCGACGCCCAGGTGGACGGATTTCCGAAATTGTCGAACATGGGCGCGGTCCCGGTCACTGACGCAGTTCCGACTGGCGTGCTGAACTGGGCCGCACCGTTGAAGACCGTGAGCCCGGTCGACGGGTCCTGGTTGCTTGCGCTCGCGATGAACGCCCCGGTGCAGGCGTCGAATTCCGAAAAGGTCACGAAGACGTATATCGCCGTTTCGTTGCCTGGCATGGTGGTGATCTGGAGCGCCTGTATGGATGCATCAACGGAAGTGCAGCCGTCGGCAGCGAGCCCCTCGAAGTCGACAAACGCGTCGTTGCTTCGCGTCGTGCACGCGGGGCCGTTCGGTTGGCACAGGCTACCGGGCCCGTCCGCAAATGCTGTCCTCGGGCCGGCGACGCCGGCGGCGCCAAACATCAACACAGCCACGAGCAGCGCGACCACGAGCATGACGACCGACCGCGATGACCTGACCCAGGACGCGGGAACCCTCAGCATCGATGACCCCTCACTCTTGAACCACGAGCCGGCGGCACCCGGGTTCAGGATTTCTTAAACGTCAGGAAAGCGTAGTCGCACGAACCGGGACTGTCGAGAGGGCCCGCGGCCATGCTCCCCGCGCCAGGAGCTCCACGACGTGATCGTGGACCGCGACCGGGTGGCGGTGCGATGGACGTTGCGGGGAACCCACGCGGGCCCCTTCATCGGCATTGCAGCCACGGGCCGGTGGAGTCGACGGGGTCGACCTGTATGCGATGCGCGATGGTCGGATGGCCGCGCACTGGAACGTCGTCGACCTATGGGCGTACTACCAGCAGGTTCGTGGCGGGGTCAGGGAGTTAGGGAACTGAGCGCGGCCACATCACCTTTGTCTGCCTGCGCTGGAGCGGCGAGCACCTCGGCCAGCCTCTCCAACAACTCGGGCGCCATGAACGGCTTTTGAATCAGAGATGCCTCGGCGCTCAGAAACGTGCCGGTGCCAAGCAGCGGCTGGGCGTGGCCCGACATAAAAAGGACGCGCAAGCCGGGGTTCTCCGCCCTCATCTGCTCGGCGAGGTCGGGGCCCAGCATGTTGGGCATCACGACGTCACTCAGCAGGACATCGATCTTGCCGGCGTGCTCGCGTGAGACGTCGAGCCCGACCTTGCCGTCGCGCGCTGTAAGAACGTCATAACCTTCGTCTCGCAGGATCTCCTCGATCAACTCGCGCAGATCCTCGTTGTCCTCGACCAGCAGCACCGTGGCCGAGCCGTGCACGGCCGGCACGGACGCTGGTGCACCGGGCGCCGCCGGCAGCTGCTCGTCGGTGGCCGGTATCAAGATCACGATCTTGGTTCCGCGCCCAGCCTGGGAATCGATCGACACGTGGCCGCCGAACCCCTGGACGATCCCATAGACAGTCGCCAGCCCGAGCCCGGTCCCTTGTCCGAGGGCCTTGGTCGTGAAGAAAGGCTCGAATGCATGGTCGAGCGCAGCCTGGGCCATGCCGGTCCCGGTATCCGAGACCTCGACCATCGCGTACCGCCCCGACTTGACGCCGGGCCACTTAGAGGCGGAGACCTCGTCCACGATGACGTTGGCGGTCGACAACGTCAGGACCCCTCCTTTTGGCATCGCATCGCGGGCGTTGACCGCGAGGTTGATCACGACCTGCTCGAGCTGGCCGGTGTCCATCTCGACCCGCCAGAGTCCGGCCTGTAGCGTCGTGGTCAGCCGCACGTGCGAGCCGAGCGTCCGACCGAGCAGCTCCGTCAGCGCCGTGATCTGCTCATTGACGTCCATGACAACGGGCTGCACAACCTCGCGACGCGCGAAGGCAAGAAGCTGGCGCGTCAGTCGGCTCGCGCTCTGGGCGGCCTTCTCGATTCGCTTCAGATCGCGCTCAGCGTCGGCGGCGCCGTGCATCTCGCTCTTCAGGTGGGCCGTCACGTTGAGGATCACGGCCAGCAGGTTGTTGAAGTCGTGCGCGACCCCGCCTGCGAGCTGACCGAGACTTTCGAGCCGCTGCGCCTGCTGGTGCTGTTGCTCGATCTTCTCCTTGGCGGTGACGTCCTCGATCATCGCGACCCACGCCGGCTTCCCCGCGAAGTCGACGCGGTAAGCCGTCACGACAGCCCTCAGCACGGATCCGTCCTTCTTGTGGAAGCTCGCGGGACCATACCTCGCATGGGTCTCGGTCGTGCGAGCCTGCATGTCGTCCAGGTCGCGGCGTTCGGCCTCGTCGGCGGGCATGTAGAGCTCACGAGTAGCCATTGACTTGAACTCGTCCTTCGAGTATCCGAAGGCCTTCACCGCGCTTTCGTTGACCTCGATGAACATGCCCGAGAGCGGGTCGCTCACGGTCATGGGAAGCGGGCTCGCCTCGAATAGGCGCTCGTAGGTTCGCTGCGCGCTTATGCGCTCGCCGAGCTCACGCTTCAGCGATGCGGTCAGGGAGTTGATGTTCTCGCCCAGCGCGGCCACCTCCGAAGGCCCGATGACAGGAACTTCAGTCGTGAAGTCGAGTCCGCGGGATGATTTCACCGCCGTATCCAGGGCTGTGATCGGGCGCACGACGCTCCGGTACACCGTAAGCAGCGCGACCAGCACGGCTAGAAGACCGACCACGATGATCGCCAGCTCCCGTTGCTGGAGGCGAGCTGCGGCCGTGAGCGCTACGGATTTGTCAGCGCCGACGTAGACCTTCCAGCCGGTCGAAGCCACCGTCGACGTGCCGTAAAGTCGCTCGACGCCTTCGACATCTGGACGGTCCGCCATCGTGGCCGAGGCTGAGAAACCCGTGCCGGCCGTCGTCGCGCCTGCCCACCGGCTCGGATGGATAGACCGCGACAGTATCGTCTTCCCGTCTGCGGCAAGGACGATGAACTCCAGTTCGTTGATTCCGCTGCCGAACTCTCTCGCCAGGTTTGATCCGACCAATTCGAGGTCGCTGAACCACGCGATCACGCCGAGCTTGCCCATCGGAAACGAGGTGATCGCGACCAGTTTTCCGGTCACGAGATCCCTTACGGGCGCAGAGTCGGTCGGCGCCGCTGCGGTCAGCCAACCCTGGCCGGCATAAGGCTTGCCAGTTGCGGCGGGGTTTCGTGACGAGCACACGATCGACCCGTCGGGCCGGATGATGTCGATGTGTCCGGTATCGAAGCCGTTTTGGGGATCGTATCCAAGGACGCACTTCTCCGGCGTAGCGAAGAGCGTGGCTGAGCTCGGAGCGGATGCGATGGGACCCAGTGTGTCGTGGATGAACTTGAGGCTCGCGTTCAGCTGGTCACCCGCTTTGTGTGCGGCGAACGCCGAATCGTTGGTGGCTAGGTGCTCAGCGTCGACCGCAGCCTGGACGTAGACATAGATTCCGGCCACGCTCCCGACCACGGTGATCCCGATGGCGAGCGCCGCGAAATAGGCGCGCAAAGACCAGCGTGATCGGCGCGGTTCAGTTCCATCGCTCTGGCGCATTTGCCTCCAACCTCACTCACAGGCAGCCAGAGTGATCGGTTACGGGCGCTCAGTATGGGCTTAACGGCGCGACGCAACGCTGCTTAACTTTCTCCGCGCGAGCAGCGCAGCTTCCGCTAGCTGTCGCCTCGGGGCACAACGGCGCCCTGTCTCGTGCTCTCGTTGCCGTTACCGGTGTCGTTTGGCCTGTCTCCAACAGATCAGACGGCCCTCATAGAGATCGCGCTGCAGAGGCAGTGTGGTGACTGAATCATTGGTGACCAGGGCCATCGCGGGTCGGCCCAAGGAGACTGGATCTGATGTCCACAAGTGCCACACGGATAGGACTCACGGCCGCGGCTGAGCGCTCAAGAGCCGAGCACGAAACTGCGGTGCCTAAAGCCCGGCGACATCTCTTTCTGACACTGGGTGCTCTGGCCGCACTGGGTCAGATAGCCGTGATCATCATCCAGGCGCCGGTCTTCGTTTTCTGGCCACAGCCGACAACTGTCCTCGGCCACTTCCAGCAGTTTCAGGAGAATGCGCTTCTTGGCCTCGTTGATCTCGATCTGCTGCTGGTCGTCGGGGTCGTGCTGTCCGTTCTGGTCATCCTTGGCCTGTACTTCGCGCTCCGTCGCGGCAGTCCGGAGTGGGCTCTCTTGGCGCTGATCTTCGGGCTCGCAGGTGCAGCGTTCTTCCTCGCGGTCAACCCAACCTTCTCGATGCTCTACCTCAGCAACGAGTACGCGGCTGCGTCTTCGGACGCGCAGCGATCGGCTTTCGTGGCCGCTGGCGAAGCGCTTACGGCGAACTACAACGGCACGGCATTCGGTCTGTACTTCGTGCTGGGCGGACTCGCGGACTTGATCTTCGCGGTGGTGATGCTCCGGCACCGACTCTTTAACCGCTGGACGGCCTACGTCGGAATTCTCCTGGGCGCCATGTTGCTGGTGCCGCCTCTGCCGCCCTTTGGCTCGATCCCAACGACCCTCTCGTATGTCGTGGTCATACCGTCCGCCGTGTGGAGTCTGCTTGTGGCACGCGGCCTGTTCCGCATGGCAAAGCACGCAGAGGGTTCCGGAGAGGGGACTTAGCTGGAGGGATCGACCTCATTCGCCCGGAGCTTCGGAAAGGCTTCTCGCCAGAGCGCGGCGAGCGCGTCGGTTTCCGTCATCCAGTCGACCGCTCCAGGCCGGCGAGCATCTTCTTCAGCAGCAGGGCGAGCGAGCGACGCTCTTCCTGCATGAGGCCGCGGATCAGGTCCTGCTCGCCGGCGGCGTCAGCGGCGACCGCCTGTTCGAGAACCCTGCGGCCGGGCTCTGTGAGGCTCACCAGGACACCCCGCCGATCACTCGGATGGCGGGTGCGTTTGACGTAGCCACGACGCTCGAGCCGGTCGAGGCGACTCGTGATCCCTGCCGACGAGAGCATCAAACCCTGGAACAGCTGAGTGGGGGAGAGCTGCTGCTCGGGCCCGGCCAGCAGCAGAGCGCCCAGCACGCCAACCTCGCCTCGATTGAGGCCGAAGCGCCCAAAGGCCTCCTCCTGGTGCCGTGCGATGTGGAGGGCGAGACGCGAGACGCGAGCGGTCACCTGGTACGCCTCGATCTCCTTGCGCGATCGGGTCGCAACCAGCCGGTCGAGCAGGGCGTCGGTCCAGTCCTTGTCAGCCATCGGGTCCACATTATAGGAATAGCTCTCTCGCGAGCGAGATTCTTTCTCGCGTGCATCTCGTCAGCAAGCAATATGAACAAAGGAGAGAAGTAATGTTGTCCAAACTCGTGATCGCGGGCGCCGCCACGGCCGCCGCCGTGATGCTCGCCGCTTGCGGCAGCGGCTCCTCATCGCCCTACGGGGCGGCGACCAACCCCTCGCCGGCCGGGCCGTCGACGGCGCCGCCGGTGTACGGGACCCCAAGCGCGGCCCCGACCCCGCAGGCCGCCGGCACCACCATCAAGGTCGGAAGTACGAAGCTGGGAAACGTCCTCGTCGGCCCAACCGGCAGGACGATCTACCTCTTCCTCGCCGACTCCGCCGGGAGGTCGAGCTGCAACTCCGCCGCCTGCGTCCAGTACTGGCCGCCCGTGCTCACCAAGGGCGCGCCGCAAGCGGGCCCTGGGGTGTCGGCTTCACTGCTTGGCACGACGCCGCGCGCCGACGGCACCGTCGAGGTGACCTACGCCGGCCACCCGTTGTACTACTTCATCGCCGACCGGCAGGCAGGCGACGCGACTGGTCAGGGCATCGACAACTTCGGCGCGGAGTGGTACGTGGTCTCTCCGTCCGGAATGCAGATCAGCTGACGGTCCCAGGACGGATCCAACCGCCGTCGCGATACCGCCTTCGTCAGGCGGCCGTCGCGACGGCGGGCTTTGCGTCCGGGCTCGGAGCCGCGTGCGACGCCTGCGGGAGGGCGAACGCGAACTCCGACCCACCCTCCTCGTTGCGCCCGGCCCAGATCCGGCCCCCATGCATCTCGACGATCTGCCGCGCGATCACCAGGCCGAGGCCGGTGCCCGAGATCTTGTGGCCCGACTTGCTGTCGATCCGCTCATACCGTTGGAAGAGGCGGGTGAGGTCTTCGGGCGCGATGCCGACCCCGTGATCCCTCACCGAGATCCGCACTTCACCGTCCGCGTGCGATGTCGTGACGACGACCTCGCCGCCGTCGGGCGAGTACTTCACGGCGTTGCTCAGCAGGTTCGAGATCACCTGAAACAGTCGGTCGCTGTCGCCGTCGACGACCGGCAGCCCGACCTCGAGCCGGCAAACGATCTTGCATTTCGCGCCTGATACGTTCGCGCGGTCCACCGCGTCCTCGACCTGCACGTTCAGGTCGAGCGGTTTTAGAACGAGGGTCACCCGGCCCGACTCCATGCGGTCCAGGTCGAGCATCTCGTTGATCATCCGGGTCAGCCGGTTGGCGTCGTTGAAAATGTCGGTCGCGAACCCCTTGACCTCTTCGGGAGGCAGCACCTCGGTGCACATGATTTCGCTGAAGCCCTGGATCCCGACCAGCGCGTTGCGGAACTCGTGGCTCAGGTTCGACATCACCTCGCTCTTGGTCCTGCTGAGCAGCGCGATCTTGGCCTCGTTCTCGCGGCTCGACTTGAGCAATCCCGCTGTCTCGACCACGAGGTGACGGTTCACGAGCACCTGGAGCATCTCCCTCACGGCCACGAGCGCGCTCACCACGACCAGCGTGACCGCCAGCGACTTGGCAATGTCGGTCCCCGGCTTCGCCAGCACCACGAAAAGGGTCGCGACCATCAGCGGGACGAACGCGAAATAGGGCAGGACCATCCGCGCCAATCCCCAAGCGCCCGATCCGGAAAGCCGCGAGCCCGCGACCTCGTGTCGCACGTCGAATCGCGGAGCCTGCAGTCCGACCATCACTCCGGCTCCGTATATGACGCCGTTCCACCACGGCGGCAGGAGCTCGCCCCGCACCACCCCGAGCGCGCCCGCGAAATTCGCCAGCATGAGGATCGCCATCATCCCGCCCATCACCAGCAGGCCGCCCGGAGACCTGTCCGCGGGGATTCTGTACGCCAGCACAAGGTAGCCGCCGCCCAGGAACAGGATCGGCAGCCAGGCCGACGCCAGGATGGTCACGCGCAGGTCGCCCGAATGGACCGCGGGGGCAATCAGGACCGGCCCGAGCAGGCCGCCGATCGACAGCACGATGATCGTCACGTCGAGCACGGTGCTGGCCCCGGCGCGTGAGCCTTCCTGACGATTCGAACGTGAGGCCATGCTGACGATCAGCAGAGGGATGCCGGCCACGACGGACACCCCGGCGATCGCATCCAGCCACCGCGTCCCGGTGAGGTCGGCGAGGCCGGCCGCCACACCGTAGCCGGTCAGGCTGAGCGCGCTCCACCCGAGCAGCTTCCAGAACCGCGAAGTCGTCGCGTCGCCCGACCGGCTCCAGTGCCAGAAGGCGGCAAACCAGAGGACCGCCGTCGCCAGCTCGATCAGCCCACGGGTCGTCCCATCCGCCAATCCCTGCCACGATGCGATCGCAACCGCCGCAACGACCACGGCATACGCGGCGCCAAGCAGCGCATGCGTCGAGCGAGCGGGGCGCGCTTCCGAGCTCGGAGCCGCCCCGGGCAGGATCTGCACGAGGCGAGCATGAGGCGACGGGAAGAACAAAGGGCGTAATAGCGCAGATCGTGCAGCGCCCTCTGCCGGCGACGTTACCGCCTGATGGGCGGCCGCTAGACGCCGTCCACGAGGCCGATCTCGTAAGCAAGGATCACGGCTTGGACCCGGTCGCGGAGCTCGAGTTTGTCGAGAACGCGCGCCACGTGCGTTTTCACGGTCGACTCACTGACCGACAGTTCGGCCGCCAACTCGGCGTTCGTCAGGCCGCGCGCCACCAACCTCAAGACTTCGACCTCCCGCTCAGTCAGCCGTTTCAGCGCCGTGAGCGCTTCGGTCCGCGCCTGTTTCGTATCCACCACCTTCTCAATAAGCCGCTTGGTGATTGATGGATCAATCACCAGGTCGCCCGCAGCCGCCTGGTGAACCGCCCTGACCAGCTGCCCCTTCCGCAGGTCCTTGAGCAAGAACCCCGATGCGCCGGCGCGCATCGCCTCGACGACGTATTCGTCGGCGTCGTACGTGGTGAGGAGGAGCACCTTGGGACCGCCCGGTTTCTTGAGCAGCTGGCGCGTCGCCTCGAGCCCATCGAGACCAGGCATGCGGACGTCCATCAGGACGAGATCCGGCTGGCTGCGCCGGACTGCGTCCAGTGCACCTCGGCCGTCTGCCGCCTCTCCGACGACCGAGATTCCATCGTCGAGTTCGAGCATCATCCGCAGGCCGTCGCGGATCAACGCCTGATCGTCGACGATCAGGACTTTGATCAAGTCGAACGATCGGCTGCGGGGATCGACAGCCGTACCTGGAACCCGCCGTCCGCCGTCGGCCCAGCAGTGAAGTGACCGCCGAGAACGGTCACGCGCTCCCGCATCCCGACCAATCCGCGGCCATCCCCACCCGCGCCTGGTAAACCCCTCGAGATGCCCGTACTCGTCGTCGGTCCATTCTCGACCTCGAGCTGGATCGTTCCGTCGGCCCTGCTTGCCACGACCCTGGTCGGTGCACCGGGCGCGTGCTTGACCGCGTTCGTCAACGCCTCCTGCAGGCAGCGGTACACCGTCAGCTCGAGATCGTCGCTCAGCTGGGGACTGAGCTCGATGCGCGACTCCACCGGTTGGCCGGCTGCGCGAGTGCGCGCCACCAGCTGATCCAGTGTTTCACGACGATCTGATGCCGCGGCCAATCCCGGACGTGGCGAGATTCTGCCAAGCAGCTGTCTCATCTCACTCAACATCGTCCTGGCCTCCGACTCGATTGACTCGAGGGCAGACTGCGCCCGTTTCGGGTTCGAGTCGAAGACGCTTTGAGCTGCTACGGACTGGACCACGATCAGGCTCGCTCCGTGCGCCGCGACGTCGTGCAGCTCGCGCGCGATCCGCGCGCGTTCCTCCTCGACCGCGCGGTTGGCGGTCTCCTGCTGCTCGCGGCGCGCCTCGCGAGCCTCCGCCGCCGCCAGTTCGGCGCGAAGATCTCGCGTCTGCAGCGCTCGGCCCATCGGGAGCGCACCGAGCAGGACGACGTCAAACGTCGCCACCGACCCGCCCGGGCTCTGCCCGGGGACACGGAGATCATGGATGGCGATCGTCGCGAAGAGAAGGACCGCGGCGCCGATCAGCGTGAGCCATGGGTGCCGCCCACGGTGGTAGCGGCCCACTGAGTAGCCGGCGATCAGCAGCGGAATGAAGTATCCCAGCCCGGGCGAAGCCACCCAGACCAGCGCGACGACCGAGGACAGAGCCGCAATCGAAACCAGGACCTGCATCGGCCACCGGCGCCGCCCCAGCAAGAGCAGGCTCGCGACGGTCGTATACGCGACCGCGACCAGGTGCGGCGCCAGCGACTCCCCGAAGTTGCATAGCCCAAACGGATAGTTGCCGCCGATGCAGCCACCCGGCGGAAGCCAGATCTCGGCCTCCGCCACAACGATGACGATCGCCACGACGGCGAGGTCGAAAGGCGCCACTGCCCGCAGCGCCTTCGGCCAAGGATGGTGCCATCCGCTCCGAGACGGTGGGGGAGGGTTCAGAGCGCTGATCTGGCTGACGGAACCGCCGCACGCAGGCTCCGCCGGGAGCCGTCGCTGGCACTGCGGATGGCGATCGCACAGGTGGTCAGAAGCCAGCTGATGGCGACCGCAAGGATGGTCCGCTGCCCGACCCCGAAGAGCGAGCTCGGCAGCACGAAGGTCAGGACGATGGCACCAAGCTGCAGGCCCGCCCAGACGGCGCTCGCCAAACCCAGCGCGCGGTGCGACGAGGAGCGCAGGTAAGCCACGGCGCATGCGGTCATGGCCGCGATCACCAGCACGAAGCTCCCGAGGCCCAGCGCGATGTGGATGGCTCCGTGCAGGGTTGAGGGCGCACCATCGGCATCGGTCTGAAACACCGCCGAGAGAAGTGTCGTACAGGCGCTGGCGGCCAGCAACCCGGGGCCGACGATCGCTCGCGGCGCCAACCGCCGAACGAGGGGTGCCATGAGGAGGTTTCCGACGCCCAGGCTGATGAACGCGAGGGTCATCAACCAGCCGTCGCGGCCCAATGCGAGGTCGCTCATCGCCTGGCTCGCTGCGTCGTAGTGGTCGCGCTGGACCACGTTCGCCGCTATGACGAAGCATGGGTATCCGAGCACGAAAGCAGCCGCAACGAACGCGAGAGTGCGTGTTGGAATCTGACTGACCGAGGGCATCTCAAGGCTCCTTTGCTGAGGTGTTACTGACATGGATCGGAGCCTAGGGGCGAGTTCTGCAGCCGTCGTCATGCTGGCGGACAGACATGGTCGGCCTTACGGATGACGGATCAACCGGGAGGATTACTCGATGCCGCGCCGTCTAGCGAAAGTCTGCGGCTGTCATCCCATATGGGTGGCCTGGCGGCCACTGCACGAGCTCGATGCGGTAGCCGTCGGGGTCGGTGAGCCATGAGATCTGCGGCCCGTCCGGTCCGGCGGGCCGTTCCACCGGCCCCGGCTCGAGCGCTGCGTCCCGAAGTTCGCCCAACGTGGCAGCGAGATCGTCCACCTGCACCGGGAGGTGGCTGAACCCGGTCCCGATGTCGATGGGCCCGTCGGCCGGTCGGTGCACCAGCTCGAGCGTGACAACGTCTTCCGACGGGAACTTCAGCATGGTCAGGCTCGCGCCGGCCTCGAGTTGAACCTCCCCGACCTTTTCATATCCGAGCGCGGAGTAGAACGCGAGCGAAACGTCGAGATTCGAAACCCGGTACGACGTGTGGAGCGTCCGCATGTTCTTTCCAAAGAATGCTCCAGACCCGAGTAGGCTGGCCGTCGTGGACGGCACGGCGCCACTGACGGTCTCGCTCGCCGAGATCGACCGCGATGCCGTCGCGCTCGCGGGCGGCAAGGGCGCCAACCTCGGCGACCTGTTGCAGGCCGGCTTCCTGGTGCCCGACGGGTTCGTCCTCACGACACGCGCCTACGCCCTCGCCGCCCACGCGGCTAGCGTCGATCCGTCGCAGCCCGCGGATGCGGCCGAGCGGCTCCGAGCTTCGGCTGTGCCGGACGAGATCGCCGCCGCCGCTCTCAAGGCATACGCCGCCCTCGGCTCGGGACCCGTCGCCGTACGTTCCTCGGCGACGGCCGAAGACCTGCCCGGCGCATCGTTCGCCGGCCAACAGGACACGTACCTGAACGTCTCCGGCGAGGCGGATCTGCTCGACGCGATCCGCCGCTGCTGGGCCTCGCTCTGGAACGAGCGCGCGGTCGCCTACCGGCGAGCCAACTCCGTCGACGACGCAAACGTAAGCCTCGCCGTCGTCGTGCAGGCGATGGTGGATGCGTCCGCCGCCGGCGTGCTCTTCACCGCCGACCCGGTCACCGGCCGGCGCCGCCAGGCGGCCATCGACGCGGTCGCGGGCCTCGGCGAGAAGCTCGTCTCTGGGGCCGTCGATCCGGACCACTACGACGTCGACGTCGCGAGCCGCCGCGTTCTGCAGCGTCCGGAAGCGGGCAGGTCATCGGTCCTCTCCGACGACGACCTGCTCGCGCTGGCCGGGCTTGGCGATCGCGTCGAACGCCACTTCAACGCCCCGCAGGACATCGAGTTCGCGCTCGACGCGGAGCACACCATCGCGCTGGTGCAGTCGCGGCCGATCACGACGCTGTATCCGCTGCCGCAGGACGCGCCCGACCCGGAGCAGGACCTTCGCGTCTATTTCTCAGGCAGCGTCTTCCAGGGTTACTTCGAGCCCTTCACGCCGATGGGCATCCAGCTTTTCCGGCTCCTGAGCGGCGCCCTGTCCGGCCTGTTCGGCTTCCCGGTCAAGGACCCGGTGTCCGGCGCGGGGCTGTTCAAGACCCCCGGGATGCGGCTGTATTTCGACGTGACCCAGGTCCTGCGCGATCCAGTGGGCCGGCGCGCATTCGTGACCGTGATGACCATGGGAGAGGCGCGAAGCTCGACCGCCCTCGCCGCGCTCGCCGGCGATCCGCGCCTTGCGCCGGCGAAGCGGTCGCGTTTCCACTCGGTGCGCGCGATCGGTGGCGCGCTCCTCCGTGCCGGCATCCCGCAGGCGGCGCTGGGCGTGATGCGATCGCCGGACAGGACGCCCGACCGTTACGTCCGCGAGATCGAAGAGGTCGCGCGGATCGACCTTCCGAGCGATGCGACCGCGGAACAGCGCCTCGACGCGTTCGAGCGCCTGATCCTGACCGCCACACCGCGCCTGTTTCCGCGCATGTTCGGCACGATCGCTCCGGCGATGCTCTCGTTCGGCCTGTCGGCGCGGCTGCTCCGCGGCAAGGCCCGCATGGACGAGCTGCAGACCATCACCCGCGGCGCGGCGCACAACCCGACGACCGAGATGGACCTCGCGCTCTGGGCGCTCTGCACCGAGGTTCGGACCGATCCCGACTCGCTCGATGCGCTGCTCGGGCGCGGGCCGGCCGAACTCGCGGCCGCATATCGAGACGGCACGCTGCCGCCTCGTCTGCAGAACGGGTTGAAGTCATTCCTGGACCGCTTCGGCTTTCGATCGATCGGCGAGATCGACATCGGGGTCGAGCGCTGGTCCGAGAACCCCGAGCACATCCTCGGCTCGCTCGCGAACTACGCGCGCCTCGGCAACGATGCGCTGTCGCCCGACGTGCAGTTCGAGCGCGGCGCGCGCGAGGCGGACGCGATGATCGCGTCGCTGCTCACCAGGGTGCACGGCCTTCGGCGGGCGCTCCTGCGCTTTGCGCTCCGTCGGGTCCGCGCCCTCATCGGAAGGCGGGAGGTGCCGAAGTTCCAGATCGTCCGCCTTCTCTTCACGCCCTCGCGGGAGCTCCTCAAGCCGGTCGGCCGCGAGCTCGTCAAGCGCAGCCTGCTCGCGCGCGAAGACGACATCTTCTTCCTCGACCTGCCCGAGGCGCGGCGCGGCGTGGCGGGCGAGGACATGCGCGAGCGCGTCGCCGCACAACGGGCTGCGTTTGCGCGCGAGCGTGCGCGCCGGCACATCCCGCGGGTGCTCCTTTCGGACGGAACCGACGCCGAGGCGGCGCTGGTATCGGCCGGTGAAGGCCTGCGCGGATCGCCCGCGTCGCCCGGCGTCGTGTCCGGCATCGCGCGCGTCATCCTCTCACCGGCCGGGGCCCGGCTCGAGCCTGGCGAGATCCTCGTCGCGCCTTCCACCGATCCCGGCTGGACTCCGCTGTTCCTGACCGCCGGCGGCCTGGTCATGGAGATGGGCGGCATGATGTCGCACGGCGCCGTGGTGGCCCGTGAGTACGGCATTCCCGCGGTCGTCGGGGTGGCCGGTGCCACAGAGCAGATAACGACCGGGCGGCGGATCACCGTGGACGGCGCCGCCGGTACCGTGGTTCTCGAAGATGAGGCAGCGGTTCCGTCGATGAGCACGAGCGCGTGACCGAGGTATCCGCGTCCGGGCAGATCGACGCGATCATCAAGAAGACGGCGGGGTGGAGGGGCAAGAGGCTCGCCGAGCTGCGCGCCCTGATACTGGCCGCCGACCCGGGTATCGTCGAAGAGGTGAAGTGGAAGAAGCCCTCGCGGCCTGAGGGCGTCGCGGTCTGGTCTCACGACGGCATCGTCTGCATCGGCGAGACCCTGAAGAGCGCAGTGAGGCTGACGTTCCCGAAGGGCGCGCTGTTGAAGGACCCGAAGGGTCTCTTCAACACCCGACTCGACAGCAAGTCCGTGCGCGCGATCGATTCGCACGAGGACGACGCGGTCAACGCATCGGCCCTGAAGGCGCTAATCGTCGAAGGCGCCCGCCTGAACCGGAAATAGAGGATGAAGACCGAGACGCTCGTCACCCCCGAGGCGGACATCGTCTACGACGTGCGCGGCCCGCTGCCGCCGCAGGGCGGACGGCCGCCGCTCTTCATGATCGGCCAGCCGATGGACGCCGGCGGTTTCGCGACCCTGGCCTCGTACTTTCCCGAACGCACCGTAGTCACGTATGACCCGCGCGGCCTCGGGCGGAGCACCCGCAAGGACGGCCGCGTGGACCACTCACCGACCGTCCAGGCGCGCGACGTGCACGCGGTTATCGAAGCGCTGGGCGCCGGACCGGTCGAGATGTTCGCCAGCAGCGGTGGCGCGGTGACCGCCCTCGCGCTTGTCGCGGCGTATCCCGATGACGTCACGTGCCTCGTGGCTCATGAACCACCTCTCCTCTCACTGCTTCCGGACGCGCCCGCCGCCGAGCGCGCCCAGGCGGAGATGCGCGACGTGTACGAGGCGAAGGGCCGGGGCGCGGGGATGGCGGCGTTCATCGCCATGACCTCGTGGCGCGGCGAGTTCACCGACGACTTCTTCGCGCAGCCTCCGCCGGATCCGGCCCAGTTCGGCATGCCGGCCGAGGACGACGGAAGGCGCGACGACCCGCTGCTCTCAGACCGGTCGCGGGCGGTCGCGGAGTATCGCCCAGACGTCAAGGCCCTCTCCGCGTCGCCGGCGCGCATCGTGATCGCGGTCGGCGAGGAATCCGCCGGCACGCTCACGGCGCGCACGTCCGAAGCAACCGCGCGGTTGCTCGGCCAGGAGCCGGCTGTGTTCCCGAGCCATCACGGCGGCTTCCTCGGCGGCGACTTTGGCTACGCCGGCCAACCCGAGGCCTTCGCCCGCAGGCTGCGCGAGGTCCTCGGCGGCTGACCCGGGCTACTTGCGGACGCGGAACCGCAGGATCGTCACGGCGCCGGATCGCGTGCTGCTGATCGGTTCCAGGTCGATCCGCGCCAGGCCCGGCGGCGCGAAGCGAACGCCGTCGCCGAGCAGCACCGGCACGACGTAGACCAGGATCTCGTCGACCAGGCCGCGCTCGAGGCACTGGCCGGCGACATCGGCACCAATGATCTCGAGGTCCTTTTCACCCGCGGCAGCAAGCGCCGTGGCCACCGCCTCGCCGATGTCGCCGCTCAGGAACGTCACGTCTGGATCGGGCGGCTCCGGCGGATGGTGCGTCAGCACGAAGACGGGCCCGTCGAAGGGATACGTTTCGCTGCTAGCCTCCGACGCGCGCTCGCTCATCCTCTTGCCGACCTCGTACGTGCGCCGGCCGACGAGCATCGCGCCCGTCTTCGCCGCGATGTCGGGAAACTCGGCCGGGCCCACGAAGTCGAAGATCCAGTCCATCGCGTCTCCGGGCCCGGCGATGTAGCCGTCGACCGACATCGACCTGTTCACCACCACCCGGCCGGTTGTCAGCGCAGCTCCTCCGCGAGCCCGACGATGATGCCCTCGGGTCCGCGCATGAAGCAGAGCCGGTAGACGTCCTCGTACTGCGCGATCTCGCCGACGAGCTCGGCGCCGCGGCCGCGCAGGCGAGCGACGACGTCGTCGAGGTCGTCGACCGCGAACATGATCCGGCGAATCCCCAGCGCGTTCGACGGCGCGTTCTCCATCTCTGCCCTGATCGCGGGCGGCGTGAGGAACTGCGAAAGCTCGACCCGGCCGTGGCCGTCCGGGGTTCGCAGCGTCGCGATGTACGAGCGCATGCCCTCGAGCCCGACGACGCGGTCCGCCCAGCTGCCCTCGACCATCATCTGGCCCTCGAGCTCCATGCCGAGCTCGATGAAGAACGCCTTGACGCGCTCGATGTCCTCGACCACGATGAGCACGTTGTCCATCCGCTTGAGCGCCATGGCCCGAGCATAGGGCCGGCCTCCGAAGCCCCGCCAATAGGTGTCGGCCGGCGATTTCGAGGCTTCAGCTCCCTGACGGTCATGTGTGCTGGGCCGGACAATGGTTGACATCGCCACTCGCGCTGCCTCCGTCGCACCGCTTCCGCTCGGGCTCACCACCGCGGAGGTCGAGAAGCGGCGCGCGGCCGGCCAGGGCAATCCGCCGGCACCGCCGACCACGCGCTCCTATCTCGAGATCGTCCGCGAGAACGTCTTCACGTTCGTCAACAACGTCCTGTTCGGGCTCGGGATCGCGCTCGTCCTCGTCGGCCGCCCGCTCGATGCGCTCGTTTCGGTCGGCGTTGTCACCCTCAACACGCTGGTCAGCGTGATCCAGGAAGTCCGCGCAAAGCGCACGCTCGACCGGATCACGCTGCTCTCGCGTCCAAAGGCGACCGTGCTGCGCGACGGCAGGGCTGCGGACGTCGCGCCGGAGGAGCTCGTCACCGGCGACGTGCTCGAGCTGGGCACCGGTGACCAGGTCGTCCTCGACGGTCACCTGCTCCAGGGATACGTGGAGGTCGACGAGTCGCTTCTCACCGGCGAGTCCGAGACGGTCGTGAAGAAGCCGGGCGACCAGCTCTACTCCGGGACGTTCGCGACCGCGGGCCGTGGGTTCTACGAGGCGAGCGCGGTGGGGGAGGCGAGCCTCGCGAACCGCATCACCACCGGGGCGCGCACCTTCCGCCGCATGTTGACGCCGCTCGAGAAGCAGGTCCGGCTCGTGGTCCGCGTGCTGCTGGCGATCATGGTTCTGCTCCAGCTCCTGCTCGCGCTCCGCGCGATCCTCCTCGACGTGCCGCTCGGAGACGCGATCGGCAACGCGACCGTCGTCGCGAGCCTCGTGCCCAACGGCCTGTTCCTATCGATCGCGATCGCCTACGCCCTGGCCGCGGTCCGCCTGGTCCGGTCCGGCTTGCTGGTTCAGCAGTCGAACGCGGTCGACTCGCTCAGCAACGTCGACATGCTGGTCTCGGACAAGACCGGCACGCTGACCACCAACCACCTGGCCGTGGCCGCGGTGCAGCCGGCCACCGGCGTGACCGAGGACGAGCTGAAGGACGCCCTCGGCGTGATCGCCGCGAGCAGCACCTCGCAGAACAAGACGACGCGCGCGCTGGCCGGGGCGTTCCCGGCCGCCGCGCAGGCCGTGGCCGGCGAGGTTCCCTTTTCGTCAGCGCGACGGTGGAGCGCGGTCGCGACCTCGACCGGCCTGCTCGTGCTCGGAGCTTCCGAGACGCTCCGCCCGCGCCTCCAGTCGAGCTCCGGCCTCGACGGCACTGCGCAGACCTGGGAGGCGCAGGGCCTGCGTGTGCTGATGCTTGCCTCGGGCGCGCAGGGATTGGGGCTCAGCGGCGATCCGGCCGCCGGCCCTCCCGACGGCCTCCGCGCGCTCGGCCTGGTCGCGATCAGCGACGAGTTGAGGCCCGCGGTGGCCGAAACTGTCGCCTCGTTCCTGGCCGCCGGGGTGACGCTGAAGATCATCTCCGGCGACAACCCCGACACCGTCGCCGCGCTCGCCCGCCGGGCCGGGCTGAGGGGCGACCTCACCGCCGCCTCGGGCGCGGACCTGGCGGGCCTCGACGATGCTGCGCTCGCCAACCTCGCCGAGAAGACGACGGTGTTCGGGCGCATCGGCCCGCAGGACAAGGACCGCCTCGTCGCCGCGCTGCAATCGCGGCAGCACTACGTCGCGATGGTCGGAGACGGCGTGAACGACGTGCTCGCGCTCAAGCGCGCGGACCTGTCGGTCGCAATGCACGGCGGCTCGCAGGCCGCGCGCGGCGTCTCCGACCTGATCCTGCTCGACGACTCTTTCGAGTCGCTGGTGCCCGCGGTCGCCGAGGGACAGCGAATCCGCAACGGCATGCAGTCGATCCTGAAGCTGTACCTCGGCCGCATAGCGACGGTCGCGTCGCTCATCGTCGGCTCGCTCGTGATCGGCATCTTTCCGCTCGAGGTGAGGAACGGCTCCGCGGTGACGCTCTTCTCCGTCGGCGTGCCGACGCTCGCCGTGACGCTGTGGGCGCGCGCCGGCCCGGTTCGGAAGAAGGGCCTGGAGCGCGAGCTCCTCGCCTTCGTGCTGCCGGCGGTGGTGCTCTCCACCGCGATCGGGCTTGTCGTGTTCTACGGCGTCCTGTTCATGCTCGCCGGGATCCCGCGCCCGGAGGGCGGGGAGACCCCGGTCGACCTGCTGCAGCAGGTCAACGCCGCAGTCCCGGCCGCGCAGACGGCGCTCACCGGCTTCCTCGTTTTCTGCGGCCTCGGACTCTTCGCGCTCGTGATCCCCGTCCGCGACGATCGGCGCCCCGCGCTCGCCGCGGTGGCGCTGGCCCTCGCGTTCGTCGTCGTGATGCTGACGCCGCTGCGCGAGCTCTTCGACCTCGAGCGCGCACAGCCCGCGGCAATGCTCGTGGTCGCGTCCGGCCTCGCCCTGTGGGCGGCGGCGCTGATCGCGACCTGGCGATGGCGGCTGCTGGAGCGCTACCTCGACCTCCCGGAGTAGCGAGGGCGCGGGTCCAGTCGTCGGCGTGCAAACTCACTCAGCGGCTGTGTAACGTTCCAAGTTGTGAGCGGGGGAGCGGTGCGAGCCGCCGTCATGACGGGTCCCGGGCACGTCGAGGTCCGCCGTTTCGACCTCCCCGAACCGAAGCCCGGCGCGGTCCTGATGAAGGTCACCTACTCCGGCATCTGCGGCACCGACAAGCACACCTACCGCGGCGAGTCGAAGCAGTACGCCGGCACCGACCACGAGCGGGACATCATCTACCCGCTCATCTGCGGCCACGAGAACGTCGGCGTGGTCGAGGCGATCGGCGGCGAGGTCACCGACAGCGACGGCACCCCGCTGCGCGTCGGGGACAGGATCGTCCCCGGGGCGAACGTGCCGTGCGGACACTGCCGCTTCTGCCTGAACAGCTACCCGTACTACTTCTGCGAGAACCTGCAGGACTACGGCAACAGCCTCCACGCCGGCATCCCGCCGCACCTCTTCGGCGGCTGGGCCGAGTACATGTACCTCCTGCCGCGGACGCCGATCTTCCGGGTCCCCGACGACCTGCCCGACGAGCTCGCCGCGCTCACCGAGGTGATGTCGGTGACCCATGGCTTCGACCGCGCGCGGATGCTGAACGCCGGATGGGGTAGCGCCGCGTTCGCCGAGTCCGTCGCGGTCGTCGGCGTCGGGCCGCTCGGCTTCTGCCACCTGGTGAAGGCGCGGCTGACGGGCTGCGGCAAGCTCATCGCGATCGATCGCCTCGAATCGCGCCTCGCGCTGGCGCGCAAGTTCGGCGCGACCCTGACCATCAACGCGGGCGAAACCACCGAGAAGGAGCGCTTGGCCCTGGTTCGCGAGCACACCGGCGCCGGGCCTGACATCGTCATCGACTGCACGGGCTTCGCCCAGTCGTTCCCCGAGTGCCTCCACATGGTCCGCTACGGCGGCACGGTCGTCGAGGCCGGCACCTTCGTCGACATGGGTCCGGTCGGGGTCAACCCGAACGCCGACATCTGCACCAAGAACGTGAGCGTGATCGGCGTCGGCGGCGAGACCGCGACGTCCTACGTGCCGGCGATGAACCTGCTCGCGCGCAACCTCGACCGGCTCCCGCTGCGCGAGATCATCACCCACAAGATGCCGCTCGAGCGGGCGGCCGAGGCGCTCGAGATCGCGCAGAAAGACGGTGCGATGAAGGTCCTGATGGCGCCCGCGCTCGGCGCCTGACGCATTAAGCGAAAGTTAAGCGCTTGACTCCGGGGCGCCGTGCCTAGACTATAAGAACGTTCCATTGGAACGCTCCAAGTGGCGCCTGGCAGCGCCCCGCGGATCGTGGGGGGATTAGAGAACATGGCTGTGGCACAAGGCCTGGGCCCTCGGCAGGACAGGACTCGGTTCCAGTGGTCGAGCCTGGTGATGCTCGCGCCTGCCGTCGCGGTGCTCGGCCTCCTCTTCGTCTTCCCGGTCGTGTACGCCGGCTACCTCGGCTTCACCAACCTCGCGCTCGTGGGCTCGCGCTCGCGGGACTACACCTTCACGGGGCTCGACAACGTCACCCGCATGATGGGCGACTACGTCTTCACGAACGGGGCCTGGTTGACCATCCTGTTCGTCGTCGGCTCGGCCATCGTCGGCCAGTCGGTGCTCGGGATGCTGCTCGCGCTCCTGCTGCGCAACGCGCACTTCTCGGTCCGGGCGGTGGTCGGATCCGTCGTCATCGTGGCCTGGGTGCTGCCGGAGATCACGGTTGCGCTGATCTGGTACGCCTTCTCGCAGGCGGGCGGGACGCTTTCGATCCTCCTCCACCGCCCGGACACCGACTTCCTGGTCGTGGTCCCGATGCTGATCGTCTCGATCGCCAACTTGTGGCGGAACGTCGCGTTCTCGATGCTCGTCTTCTCGGCCGGGCTGCGAAACCTGCCGACCGAGGTGCTGGAGGCGGCCGAGGTAGAAGGCGCGTCGGCGTTCAGGCGCTTCCGGACCGTCGTCCTGCCCCTCCTGAAGCCGACCATCGTCACCAACCTGCTGCTCGTGACGATCCTCAACCTGTCCGAGTTCACGCTCATCTACGCGATGACGCAGGGCGGCCCGGGCAACGAGACGATGACGCTGCCGCTATACGTCTACCAGCAGGCCTTCGTCTTCCACCAGCTCGGCTACGGCACCGCGATCTCGCTGGTGCTGGTCGTGATCGGCGCCGTCTTCTCGCTGCTGTTCGTGCGCGCGTCGAGGACGCAGATCTGATGGCCGTCGCGCAGCGCGTCGCGACTCCGCACCGGAAGGAGCTCATCGTCGTCCCGTACCGGCGCGTGTCCGCGGCGGCGATGGCCACCAACGTAGTCCTCATCCTCCTCGGCTGCTTCTTCGTGCTCCCGATGCTCTGGATGCTCTTCGCGGCGGTCGACTCAAACCCCGACTGGGCGATCAAGCTGCCGTCGCTCACGCTCGACAACTTCAAGGACGTGCTCGCCCGCCAGGACGCGATCGACTCGTTCAAGGCGAGCGTGATCGTCGCGGGCACCACCACCGTCGTCACCGCGATCCTCTCGGTGCTGGCCGCCTACCCGCTCTCGCGCATGCACATCCCGTTCAAGAGGTCGTTCATGCTCGCGGTCCTCTTCTGCTCGGGCCTGCCCGTCTCGATGCTGATCGTGCCCGTCTACCAGATGTACGTCTACCTCGGCTGGCTCGATTCGCTGTACACGACGGCGCTCTTCCTCGCCGCCAGCTCGCTGCCGTTCGCCATCTGGCTCATGAAGAACTTCATCGACGCCGTCCCCGCCGAGCTCGAGCACGCCGCCGCGATCGACGGCGCCGGCACGGTGCGGATCCTGCGCGAGATCGTGCTGCCGCTGACGCTGCCCGGGATCGCGGTGACGGCGATCTACACCTTCATCAATGCGTGGGGCGCGTTCATCGTCCCGTTCGTCCTGACCTACAGCCCCGAGAACCAGACCGGCCCGATCGAGATCTACAACTTCATGGGCTCGCACGGCCTGTTCAAGTTCGGCGACCTCGCCGTCTTCTCGCTGCTGTTCTCGCTGCCCGTCGTCGTCCTCTACCTCTTCATGTCGCGCTACTTCAGCGGCGCTTTCAACTTCGGCGGGGCGGTCAAGTAATGCTGAGCGAGGTCCGCTTCGAGGGCGTGCACAAGATCTTCGGCACCGAGACAGTCGTCGAGGACCTGAACCTCACCGTGAAAGCGGGCGAGTTCCTCGTCCTGGTCGGGCCGTCGGGGTGCGGCAAGACCACGACGCTCCGGATGCTCGCCGGCCTCGAGCGGCCGTCGTACGGTCGCGTGTTCATCGGCGACCGGCTCGTCAACAACGTCCCGCCGCGAAACCGCGACATCGCGATGGTCTTCCAGAGCTACGCGCTATACCCGCACATGAACGTGTACGACAACCTCGCGTTCGGCCTCCGCTCGCGCGGCGCCTCCGGAAGCGTGGTCGCGCAGCGGGTCACGGAGACCGCCGACGTGCTCGGGCTCGGGCAGCTGCTCAAGCGCAAGCCGTCCGAGCTTTCCGGCGGCCAGCGGCAGCGAGTCGCCCTCGGCCGAGCGCTGATCCGCCAGCCGCAGGTCTTCCTGATGGACGAGCCGCTCTCCAACCTCGACGCGGGACTCCGCGTTCAGATGCGCGCCGAGCTGAGCCGCCTGCACCAGCGCTTCGCGGTGACGACCGTCTACGTGACTCACGACCAGGTCGAGGCGATGACGATGGGCGACCGCATCGCCGTCATGAACGCGGGCCGCCTGCAGCAGGTCGACACGCCGCAGACCCTGTACGACTCGCCGGCGAACATGTTCGTCGCGGGTTTCATCGGCTCGCCGCGGATGAATTTCGTCCCGGGCCGGCTCGGCGGTGCGCAGGGCAGGCGGACGGTCGAATTCCTCGGGGCCCAGGTACCTCTCACGAGGGGCCAGGACGTGACTCGCGAGCCGGCGGAGGGCAGGGTCATCGTCGGCATCCGGCCGGAGGACCTGCAGTGGAAGCAGGACGCGCCGGCCGGCGACACGGTCTCGGTGCAGGCGACCGTCGACGTCGTCGAGCCGATGGGCCACGAGGCCCTGGTCACCGCGGTGTGCGCGGGAGAGCTGTTGACGTCGCGCTTCCCGCCGCGATCCGGAGTCAAGACGAAGGACCAGGTCGAGCTCGCGCTCGACCCGGCGCGCCTGCATCTCTTCGATGCGGAGTCAGGCGAGGCGATCTTGAAACGGCCGCCCGCGAGCGGCACGAAACAGGCATCCGTAGGGGAGGCGCGTATGGACGAATCGGCCTGACGAATCCGGGGGGATCGTTGGAATGAACCTCTCGACATTTCAGCGCTAGGAGGTAGGAGTGGAAACCAATCGATATCGGAGCGGAATCCGATGGCTGGGGGCGGCGTTTGCGGCCGCCCTGATGGTCAGCGCGTGCGGCGGTAGCACCGGCAGCACGTCGTCGAACCTGTCCGACGACATGAAGGGCACGATCACCGTCGCCTACTCGACCACGTACGTGTTCGACTCGGACGACCAGTCGGTCATCTGGTGGAACAAGGTCAAGTCGGAGTTCGAGCAGGCGTATCCCAACGCGAAGCTCAACCTGCAGGGCTTCAACGGGACCGACGTCGACCTCGTGAACAAGGTCGCGCTCGAGTACAAGAACCCCTCGACGACACCGGACGTCTTCATGATGCCGACCGGCTACGTGGGCCAGTGGGTGGCGTCCGACTACCTGCTGCCGGTCGACTCTTTCGTCAACGATTCGAGCAAGGCGCCGTTCTGGTCCTCGTTCCCGGACGTGATCAAGAACGAAAGCAAGATCAACGGTCACGTCTACGCGGTGAACACGGGCGAGAACAACTCGGCGATCTACTACAACGTCTCGATGCTCCAGAAGGCCGGCGTCCAGGTGCCGTGGCAGCCCAAGACGTGGGCCGACATGCTTGACGCGGCGAAGAAGGTGCACGCGTCCAACCCCGGCGTCGTCGCTCTGTGGGCGCCCGCCGGCACCAGTGCCGGCGCCGGTGGCGTGCTGCAGGGCAGCGCCAACCTCGTGTATGGCTCGTCGACCCCGACGATCTTCGACTACAACAACAAGAAGTGGGTGGTCGACAGCCCCGGGTTGCGCGAGGTGTTCCAGTTCTACAAGGACGTCTACAGCAACAAGCTTGGAGGCTCGACGTCGGACCTCTTCTCGCCCAAGGCGGTCGGCCGGCCGGTGGTGCTGCTGAAGGACCACCAGATGGCGATCGCCATCGGGTCCAACTGGTTCGCGGACGCATGGACTGAGCAGAACCGCCACTGGGCGACCGCGGCCCAGGAGGCGAGCGCCGTGCCTCTGCCGACGTCCAAGGGCCAGGCTCCCGGCTCGGCCAGCACCCTCGGCGGCTGGGCCGTCGCCATCTCGCAGGCGACCAAGCACCCGCAGCTTTCGTGGGGCTTGATCAAGATCATCGAGAGCGATGAGAACCAGGTGTTCATCGCCAACCGCGCGGGCTTCGTCCCGCCGAGCCAGACGGTGGCGCACTCCGACGGCTTCCTCAACTTCGCGCCGCCGTTCAACAAGGCGTTCGGCGACGCGCTACCGAACTCGAGGCCGGTGCCGTCCGAGCAGGAGGGCTACCCGGCGTGGGTCCAGGGCATAGGCCAGGCCACGGGCCAGATCGCAACCGATCCTTCGACGTCGGTCGACCAGGCGATCAAGATCCTTCATGACGCCGTGGCCAACCAGGTCGGCGCCGATAAGGTCGAAACTCTCAGTAGTTAGCAATGCCATAGCGCGGCGGGGCGGCAACGCCCCGCCGCAACACCTAGGGGAGCCATGTACTCAGGGCCGGTGATCGACTGCGACATCCACCACGCGCGGAACTCCGACGACGAGCTCACCGCGTACCTCTCGAAGGGCTGGCGGGAGTACGTCACCGGCCGCGGCCGCGCCGGCAACGTGCCGCTCACGGTCCAGGACGGGTTCCCCAACCCCCACGGTTTCATGCGCGCCGACACGTATCCCGAGAACGGCGGCGAGCCGGGCGGCGACTACGCCACGATGCGGTCGCAGCTGCTCGACGCCTCGGACGTGCGGCGCGCGATCCTCACGTTCGGCGACGACAGCCACGCTGCCGGGCATCACAACCCGTACTTCGCCGCCGAGCTTGCGAGGGCGATCAACGACTGGAGCATCGATCGCTGGCTGAGCCAGGACGAGCGGCTGTACTCGTCGATCCTCGTCGGCAGCCAGCTGCCGGATGATGCCGCGGCCGAGATCCGCCGCCACCGGGCCAACCCGCGGATGGTCCAGGTGATGCTGGTCGACAACCCGTTCAACCGCCCGTTCGGCCACCCGGTCTTCCATCCGATCTACGCGGCCGCGGTCGAGACGGGCCGCCCGGTCGCGATCCACGGAGGCGCGGGCAGCTGGGCGAATCCGCCGAGCACCGGCGGCGGCAGCGTCGGCACCTATTTCGAGACCCACGTCCTCTGGCCGCAGGCGATCCAGACGCACCTCGTGAGCTTCATCGCGAACGGCGTCTTCGAGAAGTTCCCCGAGCTTCGTCTCGTGCTCATCGAGGGCGGGTCGGCCTGGATCCCCAGCCTCCTGTGGCGCTTCGACACCGAGTACAAGGGCCTGCGCCGCGAGGTGCCGTGGCTGAAGCGCCTGCCGAGCGAGTACTTCGCCAAGCACGTGTGGGTCACGACGCAGCCGCTCGAGGCGGGCGCGAAGAAGGAGGACGTCATCGCCGTCCTCCGGTCGATGGGCCTCGAGGATCGTCTCGTCTACTCGTCCGACTACCCGCACTGGGACGCCGACGAGATCGACTACCTCTCGTCGCGCCTGCCCGCGGAGTGGCACGACCGCATCTTTTTCGAGAACGCGTGCGCGCTGTACGGGTGGGACCGTGACGCAATGTCGCCGGCGCGCCAGGGCGGAGCGGCGAAGGCCACTTGATCGTCGACGTCGGCGCGGTCGGCGATTTCGACGATCGGCGCTTCCGCATCGTCACGGCCGGCGGGAGGGAGGTCGGCGTCCTGCGCTGGCGCGATCGCTTCTACGCGGTGCACAACCGCTGCCCGCACCAGTCGGGGCCCGTGTGCCTCGGCGTCGTGAGCGGCAAGCTGCAGGGTGCCGCGCCGGGATCGATGGACGTGGACGACGAGACGCCGGTGCTCGCGTGCCCGTGGCATGGGTGGGAGTTCGACCTCGACCGCGGCCGGGCGCTGTGGGACGAGAGCTACGCCGTGAAGACGATGCCCGTGCACGTGGAGGACGGTCGCGTGCTGGTCGAGATGGGGAGGGCCGGCCGGGCGGACTAGCGCGACGTGTGCGTGCTGACCGTGTGCCGGTTGATCCGCTCCTCGTCCAGGACGATGCCGAAGCCTGGCCGGTCGGGGACGTGCACGAATCCCTCGCTGTCGATGGTCAGCGGCTCCGCGAGCATCTGGTCGCGCGCCGCGAGGTCGAACCCGCTCGGCGGGTCGTGCGGAAACTCGAGGTACGGACAGTTGGGGATCGCCGCCGCTAGGTGGAGGTTGGCGAGCAGCCCGATGCCGTTGCCCCACGTGTGCGGCGCGACCTCGAGGCCGTACGCCTCCGCGAGCGCCGCGATCTTGCGCATCTGCCCGACCCCTTCGGACAGGAGAGCGTCCGGCTGCAGGATGTCGTAGCTGCCCTTCTCGATCAGCAGCTTGAACTCGTGCAGGCCGTGGTTGTCCTCGCCGCCCGCGATTGGCAGCGTGTCGAGCTTGTCTCGCAGCCGGCGCAGGTTGTCGTACTCGTGGCGCGGCAGCGGCTCCTCGAGCCAGCGCACGTTCATCGCCTGCAGCTCGCGCGCGATGCTGAGCGCGGTCGGAAGTCCCCAGAGCCGATGGCCGCCGTGCCCGGGCTCGACGCCGGCCTGGTTCGCGTCGACCATGATCGCGATGCGGTCGCCGACCGCCGCGCGCACCGCCTCGACAACCTTCAGGTCCTCGAACGGGTCGTCGAGGTGGAAGCGGAACTTCACCGCGCGGTAGCCCTCCGCGAGCATGCGGCGCACGTCCTCGACCCTCTGCTCGGGCGGCCGCACCTCGGCGGTCGCGCAGTAGGCAAGCACGCGGTCTGAATAGCCTCCCCACATGTGCGCGACCGGCATCCCGGCGACCTTGCCCGCGATGTCCCAGAGCGCGACCTCCATGCAGTAGACCGGAGCGCCGAGGATCTCCGAGTCGCGCATGACGGGCGCGAGCCGCTCGATGAAGAGCGGGTCCTGGCCGATGTAGTACGGCGCGACGAAGCGCTCGATCGCGATGGCCGCCTCGACGCCGGCGTGCGCGGCCGCAATTCCCGTGACTCCCTCATCGGTGGCGACCTCGACGAGGACCATGAGGATGTTCGGCTGGTTGCGGCCGCGCGCCCACGCGGGGTGGAACGGCCGCTGCAGCGGCAGGTCCACGACGCGACAGGTGATGCTTTCGATCTTCATCCGAAGCGCGCCACCGTGTAGCGCTCCACGAGCTCCTCGTCGAGCTCGATGCCGAAGCCCGGCCGGTCGGGAACCGGCAGATATCCGTCGGCATCGATCCAGGGCTTCTCGGCGAGCATCTGGCTGAGCGCCGAGGCGGGCCAGCCCGGCGGCTCGTGCGGGAACTCGAACCACGAGCTGTTCGGGATCGACGCGACGAGGTGGAGGTTCGCGAGCAGGCCGATCCCGTGGGTCCAGGTGTGCGGCGCGACGAGCAGCCCCGCCGCTTCGGCCAGCGCCGCCACCTTGCGCAGCTGGTAGACGCCCTCCGAGAGCACCGCGTCGGGCTGCAGCACGTCGTAGCAGCCGTCGTCGATCAGCGCGCGGAACTCGTGGATGCCGTGGTTGTTCTCACCGCCCGCGAGCCGCAGCGTGCCGAGCCGATCCCTGAGCCGCCGCAGGCCGTCGTGGTCGTGGCGCGGGAGCGGCTCCTCTAGCCACGTGACGTCCAGCCGCTCGAGCTCGAGCGCCACCTCGGTTGCGGTCTGGACGCTCCACTGCCGGTGGCCGCCGGTTCCCGGCAGCACGCCGGCCTGGTTCGCGTCGACGAGGATCGCCAGGCGTTTTCCGAACTGCTTGCCGATCGCCTCCACGACCGCGATGTCCTCGCGGACGTCGTCGGAGTGGAACCGCAGCTTCACCGCGCGGAACCCCTCGTCGAGGATCCGCGCGCAGTCCTCGACGCGGCGGCCGGCGTCGCGCACCTCGCCCGTCGCGCAGTACGCCGGGACGCGGTCCTTCTCGGCGCCCCAGAGCTTGTAGGCCGGCAAACCCGCGATCTTCCCGACGATGTCCCACAGCGCGACCTCGACGCAGTAGACGGGCGAACCGAGGACCTCGGCGTCGCGCAGGATCCCGATCAGCCGCTCGGGCGCGGCGGCGTCCTGGCCGATCAGGTTCGGGGTGACGAAGCGGTCTATCGAGACGGCGGCCTCCGGGCCGGCCTCCGCGGCCGTGCGGCCGACCGTGCCGCCGGCGGTCTCGACCTCGACGATCGTGGCGAAGAACGACGTCTGCACCTGGCCGCGCCCCCACGCCGGTCGGAATTCCGCCGGCAGCGGCAGGTCGACGACGCGGCTGCGCACACCCGTGATCGTTGTCGGCAGCACGCGCTTTCCCTCTACGCCTCGAGCGCCACGGGCGTCGACGTCGACCGGCGCTTGACGAGCTGCACCGGCACGAGGGTCGTCGTCGGCGCGCCCTTCACGCTGCCCTCGATGCGTCCGATCATCGTGTCGATCCCGCGCCGGGCGAGCTCGTCCCGCGGCTGGGCGACGGTCGTCAGCCCGATGCGCGCGAGCCCCGCCATCGGTACGTCGTCGAAGCCGACGATCGAGAGGTCGTCGGGCACGCGGAGGCCCGCGCTGTCGGCGAAATCCATCAGGTCGATCGCCGCGAGGTCGTTCGACGCGAACACTCCGGTTATCCGGTCGGGCCCGGTGAACGCGCCGTGCAGCTTGGCCTGCACGCCGTCGATCTCGGCGCGGTCCGCCTCGGGCGACCAGCTGATCCTCTTCACCGGGACGGCGCCCGCCTCCTTGATGCAGCCCTCGTACCGGGCCTGGTCCGAGCTGTCCGCGAGCTCCGGGATCGAAAGGAATGCCAGCCGCCGGTGGCCGCACTCGAGCAGGTGTCGCGTCGCCAGCCGGCCCCCGAGCTCGTCGTCGACCGCTACAACGTCGCCCCACCGCTCGTGGCAGCTCAGGAAGACGGCGGGGACGTTGTGCTGGTGCGTCTCGCGCATGGTCCTCGCATCGCCCGAGAACGCGAGGAACACGACGCCAGCCACGCGCTGCGCGAGCAGCATCTCGATGCCGGCGAGCTCGCTCGTGCTGTCGCCCTCGGTGTTGCAGAACATCGCCGTGTAGCCGCGCGCGGCGGCCTGCCTCTCGACCGATTTCGCCATCTCGGCGAAGAACGGGTTCGCGAGGTCGCCGACGACGACGCCCAGGATGTTGGTGCGCTGCTGCACGAGCTGCCGCGCAAGGATGTTCGGCCGGTAGCCGAGCTGCTTGATCGCAGAGTCGACCTTGCGCCGCGTCTCATCCGAAACGCCGACGACGCCGCGGATCACGTTGGACACCGTCGACTTCGACACGCCGGCACGGTCCGCGACGTCGAGGATCGTCGGCGAGCGGCGCAAGCGGTTCAGTCCAGCTGCCAGCGGTGCTGCGGGTCGGTCGTGATGCACCACCGGCGCACCGGGCCGGCCATCA
>Ga0070741_10001674_pt1 | contig 65164 bp, 70 predicted proteins | sample Coa_R1_4_FD_66440 | JGI IMG/M metagenome (GOLD analysis project Ga0070741, IMG submission 66440) | Surface soil microbial communities from Centralia Pennsylvania, which are recovering from an underground coalmine fire - Coalmine... | ecosystem: Environmental > Terrestrial > Soil > Unclassified ...
AACACGCCCGAGGCGATCGACCTGCAACGGCTCTTCCGGGCGATGCTCGACGCCGGCGACCGGTCGTGCGTGATGGAAGCGACGTCGATCGCGGGAGCAATGGGTCGGCTTGCCGGGACGCGCTTCCGCGTCCTCGTCTTCACGAACCTGACGCAGGACCACCTCGACTTCCACGGGACGATGGAGGAGTACTACGCCGCGAAGCGGGCGCTGTTCGACCAGGCGGAGGTCGCCGTCGTGAACGTCGGCGACGCGTGGGGGAGACGGCTCGCGGACGAGCTTCCGGATGCGGTGACGTTCACCGCCGACGACGAGCTCGGCGTCGATCTCAAGCTGCGCGCGCGCTTCAACCGTGCGAACGCCGCGGGCGCGATCGCCGCGGCCCGCGCGCTCCGCATCGCGGACGACGCGATCCGGGCGGGCGTCGAGTCCGTCCAGGGTGTGCCGGGCCGCTTCGAGACGGTCGAGGCCGGGCAGCCCTTCGCGGTGATCGTCGACTACGCGCACACACCCGACTCGCTCGAGAACGTCCTCCGCGCTGCGCGCGATCTCGACTCGGGCCGGCTGATCGTCGTCTTCGGCGCCGGTGGCGACCGCGACCGTGACAAGCGCCCGCTGATGGGTCGCGTGGCCCGCGACCTCGCAGACCGCGCGATCGTCACCACCGACAACCCGCGGTCCGAGGACCCGCGGGCGATCGCCGAGCAGGTCGCAGACGGGAAGCTGGAGATCGTCGTCGACCGCCGCGCCGCGATCGAGACGGCGCTCGCCGACGCACAGCCGGGCGACGTCGTCGTGATCGCGGGGAAGGGCGCCGACACCGAGATGGAGATCGCGGACGGCAACGTGCCGTTCGACGACCGCGTGGTCGCGCGCGAGGTGCTCAGCAAGTGATCGCTCTCGAGCTCGACGTGCTCGAACCGCTCGGCCGTGTGATCGCGCGGCCGTGGGCGGACGCGGTCACCGGCATGCAGGTCGACTCGCGCCGCATCGAGGAGGGCGATCTGTTCGTGGCGGTGGGCGGCGGCGCCGACTTCGTCGAGCACGCGCTCGCGCGGGGAGCTTCTGCGGCACTCGTCCCCGAGGACGGATTCGCAGCGCTGGCGGCGATCGCCGGCGAGGTTCGTTCACGCTCGACCGCGCGCGTCGTCGGCATCACCGGCTCGACCGGCAAGACGTCGACGAAGGACATCCTGTTCGCGCTCTGTGCACCGCACTTCCGCACGGTCGCGAACGAGGGCAACTACAACACCGAGGTCGGCGTGCCGCTGACGATCTGCCGGATCGAGCCCGACACGGAGATCGTGATCAGCGAGCTCGCGATGCGGGGGCCGGGCCAGATCGCGTGGCTCGCGTCGTTCGTGCGGCCCGAGATCGGCGTGATCACGAACATCGGCCCGGCGCACCTCGAGTTCCTCGGCTCGCTCGAGAACATCGCCGCTGCGAAGGCCGAGCTGATCGAGGCGCTGCCGCCCGGCGGCATTGCGATCGCCCCGCCCGAGCCGCTGCTCGAGCCGCACCTGCAGCGAACCGACATCGAGATCGAGCGTGTCGACCTCGACGAGCCGCTGCCGTTCACGACGGCGTACACGCAGCGGCACCAGCTCGTGAACACCCGCCTGGCCGTCGCCGCCGCCCGCCGCCTCGACGTGCCGCTCCCGGACGGCGAGCTCGATGTCGAGTTCTCGAAGCATCGCGAGGAAGAGCGTGAGCTGCCCGGCGGCGGCCTGCTCTTGAACGACTGTTACAACGCGAACCCGGTGTCGATGCGGGCTGCGCTCGAGCACCTGAGCGAGCGCGCCGCCGGCCGCCGGCGAGTCGCCGTGCTCGGCGACATGCGCGAGCTCGGCCCGGAAGGGCCGGCGTACCACGAGGAGATCGGCGAGCTCGTGCGCAGCCTGGGGATCGAGCAGGTGATCGCCGTCGGGGAGCTCGCGCGTTCCTACGGCGGGGAATGGGTGGCGACCGCGGGCGAGGCGGCCGAGCGGCTGCGGGCCGGGCTGCAGCCGGGCGACGTCGTCCTCGTCAAGGGCTCGCTCGCGGTGGGACTCGAGGTCGTCGCGGAGAACTTACCGGCGTAATGGCGAGAGTATTGGTTGCCGCGCTCGTTGCGATGATCATCGCGATCCTCAGCGGTCCGACGTTCATCGCGTTCATGCGCCGGAACGAGTTCGGCCAGCAGATCCGCGAGGAAGGCCCCGAGCGGCACCTCGAGAAGCAGGGCACCCCGACGATGGGCGGCCTGCTGATCCTGATCGCGGCGTCGATCGCGTTCCTGCCGCTGTCGGACTTCACGCTGCCTGCGCTGACCGTCCTCGGGACGGCGCTCGCGAGCGGTGCGATCGGCTTCATCGACGACTACACGAAGCTCCACCACCAGCGATCGCTTGGGCTGCGCGGCCGCTGGAAGATGGTGTTCCTCATCCTGATCACCGTCGCGGTCGGCTTCGCAGCGCATCATCAGCGGTTGAGCCACGCGGTGTTCGTGCCGATCGTCGACAGGTCGATTCCGCTCGGGCCGGCGTTCTACCTGCTCGTGTTCCTGATCATCGCCGGTGCGGTGAACGGCGTGAACCTGATCGACGGCGTCGACGGCCTCGCAGCGGGAACGAGCATCATCGCGCTCGCGACGTTCACCGCGATGGCGGTGACGATCTACATCCGCTCGTCGACGGCGACGCACGGCCGAGTGGAGAACCGGCTCGACGTCGCGTACATCGGCGCTGCGCTGATCGGCGCCGGCGTCGGCTTCCTTTGGTTCAACGCGCACCCGGCCGAGGTGTTCATGGGCGACACGGGCGCGTTCGCGCTCGGCGGCGCGATGGGGGCGATGGCGATCATGCTCCGCGTGCCGTTGCTGCTGCTTTTCGTCGGCGGCATCTTCGCGATCGCCGCGATCTCGGTCATCCTGCAGGTGCTCTCGTTCAAGTGGTTCGGGAGGCGCATCTTCCTGATGGCGCCGTTGCAGCACCACTTCGAGATGAAGGCCTGGTCGGAGACGAAGATCATGGTGCGCTTCTGGATCGTCACGGCGATCTTCTGCGCTGCCGGTTTCGCGCTCTTCTACAAGTACTACCTGCCGCACTTCTACGTCGCGCACTGACGTGAGGGTGCTCGTCTACGGGCTCGCACGGTCCGGGAACGCGGTGGGCGAGCGGCTCCGCGAGCGGGGCGACGACGTCGTCTTCGTCGACGCGACGCTCGGCAACGAAGGCGAGCTCGCGCTGCTCGACGGCGTCGAGCTTGTCGTCAAGAACCCGGGCGTTCCCGGCGAGCGGCCGCTCGTCGTCGAGGCGCGGAAGCGGGGGATCCCCGTGTGGTCGGAGATCGAGCTCGGCTGGTCGCTCCTGCCGGACACACGCTTCGTCGCCGTCACCGGCACGAACGGAAAGTCGACGACGGTCGAGCTGCTCGGCGAGATCTTCCGCGCCGCCGGGCGGAACGTCGTCGTCGCCGGGAACATCGGCCGGCCGCTCTCGGCGGTGCGCGAGGCGGAGTGGGTCGTCTGCGAGGTGTCGTCGTTCCAGCTCGAGGACGTCCATCGGTTCGCGTGCGACGTCGCCGTGCTGCTCAACCTCGAGCCCGACCACCTCGACCGGCACGGCACCTTCGAGGCGTACCGCGACGCGAAGCTACGCATCTTCGAGCGCGCGCGTGCGAAGGTCGTGCCGCGCGGGCTCGGGCTCGACGGCATCGAGTTCTCGGGCGACGACGAGCTGCCGGCCGAGCCGCTGATCCGCGGCGCGCACAACCGTGAGAACGCCGCCGCCGCGACAGCCGCCGCGCGTGCCGCCGGCATCGACGACGAGCAGATCGCAGCGGGTCTGCGCTCGTTTCCCGGCGTTCCGCACCGGCTCGAGCTCGTCGGCGAGCGCGACGGCGTGCGCTACGTCAACGACTCGAAGGCGACGAACGTCGCCGCCGCACTCCGTGGTCTCGCCGCGTACGCCGAAGAGCCCGTGCACCTGATCCTCGGCGGCTCGCCGAAGGGCGAGGACTTCGCGCCGCTCGCCGCCGCGATCGGCCCGAACGTGAAGAGCGTCCACCTGATCGGCGCAGAGGCCGAGCGCATCGGCGAGCTGATCGACGGCTTCCGCGACGAGACGCTCGAGCGAGCCGTCCTGCACGCCGAAGAGCTTGCGGAGCCGGGCGACGTCATCCTGCTCAGCCCCGCCTGCGCGAGCTACGACCAGTTCACGAACTTCGAGGAACGTGGCGAGGCGTTCCGCCGTCTGACACGCTCCGCCTGATGGCGTTGCAGTTCCCAACTCGGGCCGAGCGGCCCGGGCATCTTCCGCACACGGCCGGACTCAAGGAGAAGCTCTGGCCCGAGTTCGTGTACCACGACCCCGTCCTCGACCGCTTCCTCGGCCGCGTGATCGCCGACGACGCGGAGTTCCAGTTCTACGCGTGGGACGACGAGCGGAACGAGGTGGTCGGTGTGGGCATGGCGGCGCCCGCAGCCTGGGACGGAGACCCTGCGAGCCTGCCCGACGAAGGGATCGACGCCGTCGTCGAGGCGCGATGCGCCGAGAACCGTCCCGAGCCGACGGTGCTCTGCGCGCTGCAGATCCTGATCGCGCCCGAATACCGGGGACAGAACCTGAGCACGCGCATGATCCGGAGGATGAGCGAGATCGGTCGCGACCACGGCCTCGGCACGCTGATCGCTCCCGTCCGGCCGACGCTGAAGCACGTGTACCCGCTCGCGCCGATGGAGCGATACATCGGCTGGCGCCGCCCGGACGGCACGCACCTCGACCCCTGGTTGCGGACGCACGAGCGTCTGGGAGCCGAGATCGTGAAGGTCGCGCCACGGTCATCGACCATCCCGGGCTCGGTCGCCGACTGGGAGGAGTGGACGGAGATCGCCTTTCCCGAAACGGGCGCCTACGTCGTCCCCGGCGCGCTCGTGCCCGTCGAGATCGACCGCGAGCGCGACGAGGGAATCTACGTGGAGCCGAACGTCTGGATGGTGCATCCCGCGGGCTGAAGCGTCGGCCGGGCCCGGAGAGACGATCCTCCCGAGCCCGGCCTGCGCGCGGTGGGTCCAGTTCGGCCTAGCGGCGACTCGGAAAGACCCCGAGGTCGCAGATCGAGTACGTCATGTTGTTCGGCGCGAGACCGTTGAGGTCCGGCAGTGCGAAGGTCGTCGTGCCGTTGCCGCCGTAGGTCGTGCCGAGCAGCGAGAAGAGCGCCGTGTTCTGGTTGATCGGCAGCAGCTGCCCGTTCGCCGGGACGCCGTCGGCCGTGACTGCCGGTGACGCGGAGAGCATGATCTCGCCGAGCGTGCACGTCTCGCCGTTCGCGGCTGCGGCTGCGTTCGTGTTCGTGCCGAAGTGGCTCAGGAAGGCATCCGCGGTCGGATCGCCGCCGGAGCCGGCGGGCCCTTGCGGACCGGCGGGTCCCTGCGGACCGGCGGGTCCTTGCGGGCCTTGCGCGCCGGCGGCGCCCGCCGCACCCTGTGGCCCGGCGGGACCGGCAGGACCTGCGGGACCGGCCGGCCCGACCGGCCCGGCGGGACCGGTGACGTTCCAGGTGAGCACCGAGTCGTTGTGCGGACACGAGCTCCCGCTCGAAACGATGCGGATGGCGCCGTTCGGCTTCTCGCACGCTGTGATGACGCTCGTGGCCTGCTTGGTCAGCGCCGCGGTCGTCGCCGAGGCGCCGGCTGCGACGGCAACGAGCGCTGCCACGATCAAGAGCAGCTTCTTCATCTTCCCGATCCCTCCCATGGTCCCGTTTGTCTGAAGCTGAGGCGCCGCAGCAGTGACTCAGGTTCAACCGATGCCTTCAGGACGACGTGCGCGGGAGCGATCTTCCCTGCGGGCGGGGTGCGCGATGCAGACGAGAATAGGCAGGGATGGACGTCTCGGACGTAGAACGCGCGACCGGCGCGGCGATCGAGCTCGCGTCGGCGTTGGAGCTGTCCGTCGACGAGGCACGGATCCTCAGCAACTCCAACAAGCTCGGGTTGCGCCTGCTCCCGTGCGAGGTCTTCGCCCGGGTCGCGTTCAAGGGTGAAGAGGTCTTCGAGTCGGAGCTTGCGATCGCGCAGGGGCTTGCCCGAACACAAAGTCCCGTGGCGGCTCTCGACCCCCGGGTCGAACCGCGCGTGTATGACCGCGACGGGTTCGCGGTCACGTTCTGGCGGTACTACGAACCGGTCGCCGGCGAGCTGCCGGCGGAGGACTACGCGAGGGCGCTCGAGCGGCTCCACGACGGGATGGCGCAGCTCGGGGTGGAGGTGCCGCGCTTCACCGAGCGCGTCGCCGAAGCGCAACGTCTCGTAGTCAATCCTCAACTTAGTCCCAGGCTGCAAGCTGCAGACCGCGAGCTTCTCGACGTGACGCTGCGGAGCTGCGTCCGCGCGATCGACGAGCGCTCTTCGCCGGAGCAGCTGCTGCACGGGGAGCCCCATCCGGGCAACGTGCTCGAGACTTCTCAGGGGCCGCTGTTCGTCGATCTCGAGACCTGCTGCCGCGGGCCTGTCGAGTTCGATCTCGCTCACGTGCCCGAAGCGGTCAGCGCGAGCTACTCCGGAGCCGACGACGACCTGGTCTGCGAATGCCGTCGCCTCGTCCTCGCGATGGTCGCCGCGTGGCGCTGGGATTCCCGGGACCAGTTCCCGAACGGCGAACGAGCCGGGCGGGCGTTACTGGGCGCCCTGCATGCCGGCCCGCCGTGGCCGACGCTCGACGCGGTGATGAGCGCGGGGTGAGCTAGGGATGCAGCTCTGTGGTTGCCGTTTCGCCCGTCTCTTGGTCTTCGGCGACGACCGTCAGGAGCCGGGCAGTCTCCGGTACTCCCGTCGGGAACCACCAGTCGCCCCGGAACGGTCGGCTGCTTCCCCCGGCTGATCGGGTCTTCCATTGGTACGGCGTTCCGACATCGTCGGTCAACGACACTTCTACTCGCTCGAGCACTCGCTCGCCGCGCGACCTGGGAGGCGGCCCGTTACGGCCCGCGGCTGCCCAAGCATCAAGTTCCGCGCCGTGGGAGGCGTCTTCGGCAATCGGGTCCGCGAGGAGGCCTGCCAGGCGCACGACGGTTTCGGTCGGCCAGATCTCGACGCTCACCAGAGCAATGTCGACGCCCTCTCGCTGGAGTAGCGGAGTGATCGGACTGATCACGACCGGGCGACGCACCGCGCAGGATGATCGCACGCCGACGGGCGCCAGCGATACGTTGGTTCTAACGACGGAACAGGCACTGGCGATGTGCTTTCAGCTGAAGCAGCCTGCGACGGGCTAGCCGTGCAGGAGATTCACCTGATGCCAGGTGCTCCCACCGTCGGACGTTTCGAACAGTGCGGTGCTGGCGGGCCCGCGGCGGGCAACGACCCAGGCGACCCTTGCGCTCGAGGCGCTGACGCTCATCACCGAGCATGGCTCTGTGGGCAGGCCGCGCGCGATGACGGCCCGCCAATGTTGTCCCGCATCGGCTGTCACCTGCACGATCTGATGACGGCGACCTGCCACGACCCACCAGACACGGGTGTTCGCCACTGCTGTCGGCCACAGATCGGCGCTGGCATCGCCCTCCAGCGGGCAGGAGGCGATCGGACGGATCGACTGCAGCGACCAAACTCGCCCTCCGTCCTGTGAGCCGAAGAACGCGACGTTCCTCGTCGCCGCAGCTTCGCTTGGCGGCCGCGTTCCGAGCGTCGCCGACACGACGCCCGCGCTGCCGTCAAACGAAGGGAGATCGAATCGCGCACGCGAACTGTCGGCGAACCGAATCGTGACGCGTCCCCAGCGGCGCCCACCGTCATGGGTCGAGAACATGCCCCCGTCACCACACCGCGCCGTCCATCCGATGGCAGCCGACACGAAGCGGATTGGCGCGAGACAGGGAAGCGCGGGTTGCAGAACCTGAGACGACGGTCCTGATGCAAGCCGTGCCCACGTCCGCCCTCCGTCGCGTGTCCCGAGTAGCTCTCCCTCCGGTGCGTTCGGGCTGACCGGCTCCATCCACCCATGCTGAAGACCGACGAAGCTGAGAAAGGTCGGGCCGCCGCCGCAACTGTGATAGCCCACCTTGCCGAATGACTGCCAGGAGCGGCCGCCGTCATTCGTCCGGTACAGGTACACGGCGACCTTGCCGCAGTTGTACGCGGCCACCCACCCGTGCTGCCGATCCAGGAATGTGACGTCGTCAATCGTGTTGATGCCGTCCGTGCGCAGCATCGGCGGGGTCACGTTTCGCCACTGACCAGCATCGTCCACGAACACGCCGATCGCTGTCTGCAGGGTCGTGCCGCGCGTGACTGTCCGATACGCGACCGAATACCCGAAGCCAGGTTCGATGAGCCGCGTCGGTCCAATACCCGTGCGCACCGAATCCGGCTGGTGCCCGGACGGCGATCCGCTTGGCGCGGCCGCAAGACTCCCGTCAGCCGACGCTCCCCCGATCGCGCCGAGCACCGCAACGCATGCAACGACGGATAGGCCCCTCATCGTTGGATGATGACACTCGCCTGGGCGAGCCTTCTGGAAATGAATCCCTGAGACGCCGGTAGGCTCGTCCGATGATGTTGGCGGACTCGCTCCACACCCTCGTTCACTGGCCAACCCATGGGGGCTACAACTTCATCAGCGGGCCGCTCGCTGACATCACGCTGATCACAGCGCTTGCGAGCACGCTCTACCTCTTCTTGCGGAGACACAACTGTCACGTCCGCGGCTGCTGGCGAATGGAGTGGCATCCGCATCCCGACAACGGCCACCCGGTCTGCCGAGCGCACCATCCCGACGGCTCGGGCATAACCCTCTAGCGACTGAGGCCAACGCTTCGCTTGCCCGAGCGAGCGTCCGTTACGCCCGAACGTCCGGACGCGATTCGTTCAGACGCTCGGTGCGAGCCGGTTCCACACGTTGGTGAGAATCTGCTCCGACTGCGGCCACAGCATCACCTGGCCGCCGAAGTTGAGCGCGCCGGCGCTGAAGACCTGCGCGCCGCTCCAGTGCTCGTAGTACGTCATCTCCGCCGTCTTGCCGGGGAAGAGGTTCGGGATGTTCGCGAGCACGATCGTCGACGACGGCGAGACGGCCGAGCGCGCGTCGATCTCGATGCCGTACGTGCCGAACTGCGCGCCGTTGCCGAGCCCTGTGCCGTCGAACACCCACGGCGCGGCGTCCGCGCCGACGACGGTGAAGGGTGCGTGACGCTGCCCGCGGTCGCTCGCGACGTACTCGACGCCGAGGAGCGCCGATTCCGGCCGGCCGAGGTTGCGCCACTCGTCGATCAGCGTCAGCCGCTCGTGCGCGCGGTCGACGCGACGGAAGAAGTTGTTCGCCGAGAGGAACATCAGGTTGCCGCCGAGATCGCGGTAGGCCTCGATCAGGTCGTACAGCCGCGTTGTGACGTACTCCGTGTGCCCAGGGAACACGATCAGGTCGTACGCGGCGCGCAGCGCCTGCGGCGACGCGAACAGCTCGATGTCCTCGTCGGCCCACGTGTCGACGACCTTGCCGGTCTGGTTCAGCCAGTGCTGGAACTGCAGGTCGTAGCTGCGGTAGCGATAGGGGACGCCGCGCTGCGGGTTCGGCCGTGTCAGGTCGGCCTCCTTCGTCTTCCAGCGCGCGTACCAGGTGTCGCCCCAGCCGTCGCCGTCGGCGTCGTAGAAGTTGTAGGCCGTCCACGTGCTCGTCGGCATGACGACGGCGACGCGTGAGCTCGGCGCAGACGGCCGGACGATGACCGGCGCGAAGCCGATCCGTCCGTCGTCGGCGGTGAGCTGCGCGAAGTACACGCCGCTTTGCCACGACGGGTCCGTGGCCAGCACGATCGGCGCCGGCGCGTTCGTGTGCGCGGTCCAGTCGACCTCGATCGGCGCGCCGACCGCGACGCCGTTGACCAGGTCGTTCGCGTACGTCGGCACCGATTCAGGCCCGCTGTGCAGCATCTGCACGGTCAGCTGCCGCGCGTCCGTGCGTACGACGAGGGTCAGCGGGTCACCCGGCGCGACGCTGCGCGCGGAGAACGCGGCATCGACGCCGAGCACGCGCACGACGGCGTCCCTGCTCTGCGCCGCCGCGCCGCTCGCCTGCGCGGTGACGCGCGCGATGTACGTGCGCGGCGCGAGGGTGGGGGCGGGCTCCCACTCGAGGACGTGCGTCCCGGCGGCGAGCATCGAGCTCTTCGTCCGCAGCGACGTCTCCGCGACGGTCGAGGGCTGCTCGGACGCCACGCCCTGCCCCGTCTCGAGGATGTTCAGCGAGACGTGCGCGCGCCGCGCGAGCGTGAACTCGATCCGCGCGACGTTCCGGCCCGGGACGAGGCTGACCGTCGTGAGCTGCGGGCCGTCTCCGGCGAACGGGGGCGCACCGCCGTTCCGCACGCGGAGCGCGCCGAGCAGCTGGCGCGACAGCGCCTGCGCCGGGCCGGTGTGCGCGAGCATCCACGCCCCGGCGGCGCCCGCCAGCCCGAGCACCCGCGCCCGCGTACCGCGCCACGATTCGAGTCCGAAGCTCATACCGACAACGCCCCCCGCGTCGGTGTAAGGGTTCCCTTACAAGGGTAGGTCACTCTACGGTACGGTACGAACGGTAGATGACGGAGCATTGCCCCACAGCTGATGAGATCGCCCGTCGCAGGCTGATCTTGCGCCGCTCGGCGTGGTCCGTAGTCGCCGCCCTGGCGATCGGCGCGCTCACCTGGAAGGCGATCACCGCCCCCGACGGCGTCGCCGATCCGACCGCGCCGGGCACGCACCTGGCCCACGGTGCGGTCGTGATCAACAGCGCGCTGCTGGTCTTCCGCGAAGGGCTCGAGGCCGTGCTCGTCCTCGCTGCGTTCACCGCGAGCTTCGTCGGGACGAACAAGGGCTTCCGCAAGCCGGTCTTCGGCGGCGCGTCGATCGCCCTCGTTGCCTCGGTCGCGACGTGGTTCCTCGCGATCGGGATCATCGGCGCGCTCGGCGGGCCCGGCCTCGACGTGCAGGCGGCCACCGGCCTCCTGGCGGTCGCGGTGCTGCTCGTCGTGATGAACTGGTTCTTCCACAAGATCTACTGGACGGGCTGGATCTCGGCGCACAACCGCCGCCGCCGCGCGCTGCTCGGCGGTGCCGGGAGCGCGACGCTCGGGTTGGCGATTCTCGGCTTCACGTCGGTCTACCGCGAGGGCTTCGAAGTCGTGCTCTTCCTGCAGAACCTGCGCATCCGGGCCGGCTCCGAAACCGTCCTGGAAGGCGTCGCGCTCGGCCTGGCGCTCACCCTGGCGGTGGGTGTGATCACCTTCGTGCTGCAGCACCGGCTGCCGTACAAGCGGATGCTCGTCGCGACCGGCGTCCTGCTCGGCTTCGTGCTGCTCGTGATGGTCGGCGAGTCGATCCAGGAGATGCAGCTCGCGGGCTGGCTGCCCGCGCACTCGATCGGCGTCTCGTTCCCGGGCTTCGTCGGTCTCTGGTTCGCAACCTTCCCGACCGTCGAGGGGCTCGTGGCCCAGGGGATTGCCGCGCTGCTCGTGATCGGTTCGTACTTCCTCGCGGAGCACGTGCGCGTGCGCCGCCCGCGCGCCCGGGGCGAGTCTGCGGCCGTGATGCTCGAAACCGCGCCTCAGCGGTAGGAAAAGCCCCCGTGCCCGGAGAAACGGGCACAGATGAGGCGCCGCGAGCTCGATTCCCGCCTGCTGATCATGGTCACCCTCGCGCTCGTCGCGTTCGGGATCGTCATGGTCTACAGCGCGACCTCCGCGCCGGCTGCGGTCGGCGGCGGTAACCCGAGCTACTACCTCGAGCGCCAGAGCGCGTACGCCGCGATCGGGATCGCGTTGATGATCATCGCGCAGCGGTGGGACTACCGGCGGCTGCGGAAGATCGCGCCGACGCTCGTCGTCATCTCGCTCGTCGCGCTCGCAGCCGTGCTCGTCGTCGGCCAGGCCGTGAACGGCGCGCGCCGCTGGGTGTCGCTGGGGCCGGCGGTGTTCCAGCCGTCCGAGTTCGCGAAGCTCGCGCTCTGCATCTGGGCGGCCGCCTACTTCGCGAAGCGGCGCGCCCCACGCGACCTGCGCGAGCTCTGGCGTCCGGTGGGCGCGCTCACGTGCGTGTTCGCCGTGCTGCTCATCCTCGAGCCCGATCTCGGGACGACGATCGCGCTCGCGGTCATGCTCGTCGGCGTCCTGCTCGTCTCCGGCACGCCGACGCGGGTCGTCGGCTCGGCCGTCGGCATCGCGTCGGTCGCCGGTCTGGCCGCGATCTGGATGAAGCCGTACAGCCGCTCGCGCTTCTTCGCCTTCCTGCATCCGTCCCGCGACGCCGCCGGCGCCGGCTACCAGATCCTGCAGGCGCGGATCAGCATCGGCTCCGGCCACATCTTCGGCGTCGGCATCGGCAACGGGATCGGGAAGATCTTCTACCTGCCGGAGGCCTCGACCGACATGATGCCCGCCAACATCGGCGAGGAGCTCGGGCTCGTCGGGCTCGGCGCCGTGATCCTCGCCTACGCGCTCTTCGCCTACGCAGGGCTGGACATCGCGCTCCGCTGCAAGGATCCGTTCGGGAAACGGCTCGCCGCGGGCCTCACCGTGCTCGTCTGCGGGCAGGCGGCGATCAACCTGCTGGCGGTGATGGGGCTCGCGCCGCTGACCGGGATTCCGCTGCCGTTCCTCTCCTACGGCGGCTCCAGCCTCGTTGCTCTCCTCGCCGGGGTGGGAATTCTCCTTAACATCGCGCAGCGTGGCGGTGCAGCGGCAGCTTCGGTGCCTGATCGCAGCCGGGGGGACGGCAGGACACGTGCTGCCCGCGCTCGCAGTCGCGGAGGAGCTGACCGCTCGCGGCGTGCACGTGACGTTCGCCGGGTCGCCGGATCGCGCCGAAGCGCGTCTGGTTCCTGAGGCGGGCTACGAGCTCGACACGTTCCGCATCACCGGGCTGCCGCGCCGGCCGTCGGTTGCGCTCGCGCGCTCGCTCCTGCTCGCCGGCTCCGCGCCGCGCGCCTGCCGTCGGATTCTCCGTGCGCGGCGGCCCGACGTCGTGCTCGGCGCGGGCGGCTTCGTCGCCGGGCCGATGGTGTTCGCGGCGTCGACGATGCGCATCCCGGCGGCGCTCACCGAAGCCGACGCGCACCTCGGGCTCGCGAACCGGCTCGCGGCGCCGTTCGCGAAGCGGCTGCTGCTCGCGTACCCGCTCGAGACGCGCTGGCGCGGGAAGGTGCGAGTCGTCGGGCGCCCCCTGCCGCGCGGCGCGAAGGCGGTGCCGCAGGACGAGGCGCGCCAGATCTTCGAGCTGCCGCCGGAAGGACCGGTGCTCGGCGTCTTCGGCGCGCTCGCCGGCGCTTCGGCGCTGAACGAGTTCGTGATCGAGACGTGGGCCGCAGGAGGCCCGTCGATCCTCCACCAGACGGGCCAGCGCGACTACGCGCGGATCCGGAACCGCGTCACGCGTCCCGGCTACCGCGTCATCGCCGAGACCGACCGGCTCGGCGCCGCGTTCTCCGCCTGCGACCTCGTGCTCTCGCGCGCGGGCTCGAGCGTCTGGGAGCTCGCGGCGACCGGCACGCCGGCGATTCTCGTCCCCTATCCGTTCGCGACGGGCGACCACCAGGCGGCGAACGCGCAGCACTTCGTGCGCGCGGGCGGCGCGATCATGGTGCGCGAGCTCGACCTCGACGACGTGCCGGAGCTCGTGCGCTCGCTGCTCGACGACAAGCCTCGGCTCGCGAAGATGCGCGAGGCGATGCTTCGCACCGCGCGGCCGGAAGCCGCGCAGTCCGTCGCGGAGGAGCTGATCGCGCTGGCTCGCCCATGAACGGGCGGAAGCTCTGGTTCGTCGGCATCGGCGGGTCGGGCCTTTCGGCGTACGCGCAACTCGCGCGGGCGTGGGGCGCGGAGGTGGGCGGCTGGGACCGCGTGCGCACGCCGTACCTCGAGCCGCTCGCGGACGTACGCGTGGAGATCTCGGACGAGCCGGTCGTCCCGGACGGCTGGGAGGCGGTGGTGTCGTCGGCGTATCCGTCGGTTCCTGGGCTTCGTCGCAGCGAGTTCCTGCGCGAGCTCGTCGCCGCGCGGCCGGCGATCGCGGTCAGCGGGTCGCACGGCAAGGGAACGACGGCCGCGCTGATCGCGTACGCGCTGCGCGAGACCGGGCGCGACCCGGCGTGGCTGATCGGCGCACCCGTCCCACAGCTCGGCTCGAACGCCGGCTTCGGCGACGGTCATCTCGTCGTCGAGGCGGACGAGTCGGATCGGACCGCGTTCGCGCTCCAGCCGGCGATCGCAGTCGTGACGAACATCGAGCTCGACCACCACTCGGAGTACGCCTCGGAGGCCGAGCTGCGTGACGCCTTCGAGCAGTGGCTGGCGTCGGTGCCGCAGGTCGTGCGCGACGCGCCTCCATACGACGGCGAGCTCGCGCTGCCGGGCGACTACAACCGGCGAAACGCGGGCGCGGCGCTCGCGGCACTCGAGCTCGTCGGCGTGTCGCGGAGCGAAGCGGCGCCGGCGCTCGCGCGTTTCACGGGGACCGGGCGCCGGTTCGAGGTGCACGAGTCGCGCCGCCGGACGGTGATCGACGACTACGGCCACCATCCGTCCGAAGTCGCGGCAGTGATCCAGGGCGCGCGGGAGCGCTTCCCGGGAGCCGCCGTTCGCGTGCTCTTCCAGCCGCATCTCTACTCGCGCACGCGTCATCTCGCGGCGGAGTTCGCGGACGCCCTCGCGGCAGCGGACGACGTCACCGTGACGGACATCTATCCCGCGCGCGAGCAGCCGGTCCCGGGAGTCACCGGCAAGTTGATCGTCGACGCGCTCTCGGACCGAGGGGTGCTCGCCGGGTGGACGCCGACAGTGGAGCAGGGTGCTGCCCGGCTCGACCGCCGCGGCCGTGCCGGCGACGTGCTGATCGTCCTCGGCGCCGGCGACGTCGACCGCGCCGTCGGCATGCTGGGCGCGTGATCCAGGAGAACGTCAGCCTCGCGCGGCACACGACGATCGGCACCGGCGGGCCGGCGCGCTGGTTCGCGACGCCCGAGTCGGTCGACAAGCTGGTCGAGGCGCTGCGGTGGGCGCGCGAGCGCGGGGTCGAGTCCGAAGCGATCGGGCTCGGCTCGAACCTGCTCGTGCACGACCAGGGAGTCGATGCGCTCGTGATCAAGCTCGCCGGAGAGCTCACCGCCGCCGCGGTCGAAGGCGAGCTGCTCGTCGCCGGTGGCGGTGCAGCCAACGCCGTGTGCCTCCATCGCGCACGCGCCGCCGGGCTCGGCGGCTTCGAGTTCGCGTCGGCGATCCCCGGCACGGTCGGGGGCGGCGTGCGGATGAACGCCGGCGCGTACGGCCGCGAGTGGCGCGACGTGCTCGTCGACGCGGTCGTGTGCTCGGCCGACGGCGCGCGAACGCTGTCGGCCGGCGAGCTCAACCTTTCCTATCGCCATTCCGGCCTCCAACCCGGCGACGTCGTCGCACAGGCGCGTTTCCGGCTCGAGCCGAGCTCCACCGAGGCGGTGAAGGCAAGGGCGGCCGAGCTCCTCGCACAGCGCAAGGCGTCCCAGCCGACGAACAAGCGCACCTTCGGCAGCGTCTTCAAGAACCCGAGCGCAGAGCTCGGCGCCGGCCGGGCGATCGAGGAGTGCGGGCTGAAGGGGCACCGCATCGGCGGCGCCGTGATCTCGCCGCGCCATGCGAACTTCATCGAGAACGCCGACTCCGCGACCTCGGCAGACTGTCTCGCCCTGATGGCCGAGGCGCGTCGCCGCGTGCACGAGCGCTTCGGCATCGAGCTCGAGCACGAGGTGCGGTTCCTCGGCCCGCTCGAGTTGCCGCCGCTGTAGGGGATAGGCACCACGCGGCGAAGTGGGGCGCGTGGCCGCTCGGCGGAGGACGAGTGCACGCACCGCGGTGCTCCCCGCGCGCCGCAGCTTGCCCGATTCGCGTCAGCTGATCCCGTCGCCCCGCTCGATTGCCCTCGGCTTGCTGCTGCTCGTGCTCGCAGTCGGCGCGTACTTCGGCGCGCGCGAGACCTCCGTCTTCGCGGTGCAGAAGGTCGACGTCCGCGGCGGCACGCCGGCCTTGCGCGCCGAGGTGAACGCGGCGCTCGCGGGCGAGGTGGGGTCGAGCCTGCTGACCGTGGACGAGCGCGCGATCGGCCGGCGGCTGTCCTCGCTCTCCGACGTTCGCAGCTTCACCTACGACCGGGCGTTCCCGCACACGCTGCGGATCGTCGTCCGGCCAGAGATTCCCGTGCTGATCGTCCGCCGCGTGCCCGGCTCCGACGCCTTCCTCGTCGCCGCGAGCGGCAAGGTGATCCGCCCGCTGCCGCACTCACGCCTCTCGAGCCTGCCGCGGCTGTGGGTCAAGGCGACGACGCCGATCACGGTGGGCGCGCAGCTGCCGCCCCGTCTGCTCCCGGCCGCGGCGACGCTTGCCGCGGCCCGCGGCACCTCGCTGCCCGGGGGGATCAGGACCGTCTCCGCCGGCTCGGCGGGCCTCGTCCTGACGCTCGGCGGCGGCCTCCAGCTCCGCCTCGGCGATGACGGCGACGTACGGCTCAAGTTGGCGATCGCCCGCCGGATCCTCGCCGTCACCAGCGCCGCGGCGAGCGGCGCGAGCTACCTCGACGTCAGCCTCCCGCAGCGTCCGGTGCTCGGAACCAACTCTCAAGTCGGAGGTTGAGCTTTAGGGTTAGGTGAGTCGAGCTTCAGAGTTTCCGCGTTGACAGGGCAGGAAACCGTCCGTACTCTGCCGAAGGAAGGAGGCGCTCGGCAGCCCCACTCTTCAGTTGAGGTCGAGCCATATCGATTGTGAGGACATTCCGATGAGGGATCGCTCCGGCAACTACCTGGCCGTGATCAAGGTCGTCGGCACCGGCGGCGGCGGGACGAACGCCGTGAACCGCATGGTCGACGCCGGCCTGACGGGTGTCGAGTTCGTCGCCGTGAACACGGACGCGCAGGCGCTCCTCATGTGCGACGCCGACGTGAAGATCCACATCGGCGCGAAGGCGACGCGCGGGCTCGGCGCCGGCGCCGATCCGAACGTCGGCCGCGAGGCCGCGCTCGAGTCGCGCGACGAGTTGAAGGAGGCGCTGAAGGGCGCCGACATGGTTTTCGTCACCGCGGGCGAGGGCGGCGGCACCGGCACGGGCGGTGCGCCGATCGTCGCGGAGATCGCGCGCGAGCTCGAGGCGCTGACGGTCGGCGTCGTCACGCGGCCGTTCTCGTTCGAGGGCCGCCGCCGCGCGCAGCAGGCGGAGGCCGGGATCGCCGATCTCGCCGACAAGGTCGACACGCTCATCGTGATCGAGAACGACCGCCTGCTTCAGGTTGTCGAGAAGAAGACGCCGCTCTCCGACGCGTTCAAGATGGCGGACGACATCCTCCGCCAGGGCGTGCAGGGGATCACCGACCTGATCACGGTGCCCGGCATCGTGAACCTCGACTTCGCCGACGTGCGCACGATCATGCGCGACGCCGGCTCGGCCCTGATGGGGATCGGCTCGGGGACCGGCGAGAACCGCTCCGCCGAGGCTGCCCGCACCGCTGTCAGCTCGCCGCTGCTCGAGTCGTCGATCGAAGGCGCGACCGGCATCCTGCTCAACATCAGCGGCCCCGCCGACCTCGGGCTCTTCGAGGTGAACGAGGCGGCCGAGGTCGTCACCGGCGCCGCCGACCAGAACGCGAACGTCATCTTCGGCGCGGTGATCGACGACCAGCTCAAGGACGAGGTTCGGGTCACAGTGATCGCGACCGGGTTCGGCGCCCAGCGGCGCCGGCGCGCCCGTGCCGCGGTCGGCGAATCGACCCCGCTCGGGAGCCGCGGCGGCCCGGAGTTCGACCCCGGCGACGCGCTCGAAGTGCCCGCCTTCCTGCGGGACGAGTAGCCGAAGGCTGCAAGCTGGTTCTACGAACCAGGTTGCCGGGTTTGAGGTTTGCGCCTAGGGGGACAAGACGGTTGCCCTCTCGGGACTGGAGTGCAGTCCCACACGACCCGGTCCGAAGCCCTGTCGACTCGTCGGCAGGGCTTCGCCCTATCTGGAGCCGGAGCTAGGCTCGTGCCGTGAGGCGGGTCGCCGGGGTCATCGTCGCAGCGGCATTGTTCGGCCTCGTCACCGCCTGGGTGAAGGATCCGGGCGGGAGCGGGCTCGGCAGCGCCTACGAGCTTCGCAGCTCGCTCGGGAACCTGAGCGCACCGTGGGTGCTGCTCGCGTTCTTCGCGGGTGCCCGCGCGCGGCGTCCGGTGGGCGGGGCCGTTCTCGGCTCGGCGGCGACCGCGGTCGCGCTCTTCGCCTTCTACGTCTTCGGCGCCGCCGCAGTCGACATCGGGCTCGCACGGGAGCTCGCCGCGAACCGCCTCTACTTCGAAGGCGGTGTGCTCTCCGGCCCGCTGGCCGGGGCGCTCGGCGCCTGGTGGGCTCGCGCGCGGAGCGTGCGCGCGTCGCTCGTCGCCGGGATCCTGCTCGCAGGCGAGCCGTTCGCGGCTGCCGCCTACGGCCTCCTCCGCGACGCCGTGAGCCGCGGCGTCTACGGGCTCGAGCTGGCGCTCGGCCTTGCGGCCTGCGGGATTCCGCTGATCCGCCGCGCGCTGACCCGGACGCCGGGTTAGCATCGCCCGCGGTGCAGACGCTCCGCCGGACGCCCCTCTTCGAGCAGCACGTCGCCCTCGGCGCGCGGCTCGTCCCCTTCGCCGGCTGGGAGATGCCGGTGCAGTACGAGGGCGTGATCCCGGAGCACAAGGCGGTGCGGACGGACGCGGGCGTCTTCGACGTCTCGCACATGGGCGAGATCGAAGTCGAAGGGCCGACCGCGCGCGACCTGCTGCAGTCGGCGCTGTCCAACGACGTCGACCGGCTCGAGCCGGGCCAGGCGCAGTACACGCTCGTCACCAACGAGACGGGCGGGATCCTCGACGACGTCATCGTCTACCGGCTCGACGAGCATCGCTATCTCGTCGTCGCGAACGCCTCCAACAAGGACACGGTCTACGGCTGGCTCAAGGAGCGCGAGCTGCGCGGCTCCGACGTGCGCGACGTCTCCGACGACTACGCGCTGCTCGCCGTGCAGGGACCGCACGCGCTCGCCAAGCTCGGGCTCGAGCCTGCGACGGCGTTCACCTGGTCGATGGGCGAGATCGACGGCGTCGAGGTGATGATCAACCGCACCGGCTACACGGGCGAAGAGGGCGTCGAGCTCGCGTGCATGAGCGAGGACGCGACGCGCCTGTGGGAGGCGGTGCTCGCGCGCGACATCACGCCGTGCGGGCTCGGTGCGCGGGACACGCTTCGGCTCGAGGTCTGCTTCCCGCTGCACGGCAACGACATCGGCCCCCAGTGGGACGCGATCTCTTCCGGCCTCGGCTGGGCCTGCGCGCTCGCCACCGAGTTCACCGGCGTCGAGCGGCTCCGCGAGATCAAGGCCGCAGGTCCCGAGCAGAAGCTCGTCCCGTTCGTGATGACCGAGAAGGCGATCCCGCGGCAGGGCATGGCGATCGAGGGCGGCGGCGAGGTGACCTCCGGGACGATGTCGCCGATGCTCGAAGTCGGGATCGGGATGGCGTACGTTCCCGCTGCGGCCGCAACGGCCGGAACGGAGATCGTGATCGACGTTCGCGGCAAGTCGCGCCGCGGTGTAGTGAAGAAGAAGCCCCTCTACAAGAAGGAGCACTCCTAGTGGCTGCGAGCGAGTCCTATCCCGACGACCTGCTGTACCACCCCGAGCACGACTGGGCGCGCATCGACGGCGACGAGGCGGTGCTCGGCGTCACGTGGTACGCGCAGGACGCGCTGGGAGAGCTCGTGCACTACGAGCCTCCGAGCGTCGGCGCGAGCGTGTCGAAGGACAACTCCTACGGCGAGGTGGAGTCGGTCAAGGCGGTGTCGGACCTGATCTCGCCGCTCTCGGGCGAGGTGCTCGAGGTGAACGAGAAGGTCGTCGACGCCCCCGAGACGGTCAACGAGGATCCCTACGGCGACGGCTGGCTGATCCGCATCCGGATGACGAATCCGAACGAGCGCGAGCGGCTGCTGTCGATCGGCGAATACCGCAAGCTCCTCGACGAAGGATGAGCTACCTCTCGCTCACCGACGCCGACCGCGACGCGATGCTCGCTGCGATCGGCGTCTCGTCCGTGGACGAGCTGTTCCGCGACATTCCCGCAGGCGTCCGCTACGCGCGCGAGCTCGACGTGCCGCCGGCGCTCACCGAGTCCGAGCTGCAGCGGCACATGGAGGAGCTCGCCGGCAAGAACGTGGTCGACGAGATCTGCTTTCTCGGCGCAGGCATCTACGACCACTACGTCCCCGCCGTCGTCGACGCAGTGCTCCAGCGCGGCGAGCTGCTGACCGCGTACACGCCGTACCAGCCCGAGATGAGCCAGGGCGTGCTGCAGGCGATCTTCGAGTACCAGACCGCGATCTGCGAGCTGACCGGGATGGACGTCTCGAACGCGTCGGGCTACGACGGGACGACGGTCGCTGCCGACGCCTGCTTCGTCGCCAAGCACGCGACCGGCCGCTCGAAGATCGTCGTCACCGAGGCGACCAACCCGCAGGTGCGCCAGGTCGTGAAGACCTATGCGCCCGGTTTCGGCCTCGAGGTCGTCGAGGTGAGCCACGAGGGCGGTGTGACGGACCCCGACCGCGTGCGCGAGGCGGCGCAGGACGCGGCGGCCGTGATCTTCCAGCACCCGAACTTCTTCGGCGTGCTCGAGAACGCACCCGAGCTTGCGGCTGCGGCGAACGAGGCGGAGGCGATGCCGATCGCGCACGTCGACCTCGTGTCGCTCGGCGTGCTCGAGGCGCCGGGCGTCTACGGCTGCGCGATGGCCATCGGCGAGGGCCAGTCCGCCGGGAACGCGATGAGCTACGGCGGCCCGCACTACGGGTTCCTCGCCGCCCGCTCCGACTACATCCGCCGGCTGCCCGGCCGGATCGTCGGCGAGACGGTGGACGCCGCGGGTGAACGCGGCTATGTGCTGACCCTGCAGACGCGCGAGCAGCACATCAGGCGCGAGAAGGCGACCTCGAACATCACCACCAACCAGACCCTGCTCGCCCTGGCAGGGCTGGTGCACCTGAGCCTGCTCGGCCCGCAGGGGCTTCGCGAGCTGGGGGAGACCTGCATGGCACTCGCCGAGCATGCGAAGCGTCGCCTGCAGGAGGCGGGGCTCGAGCTGCTGTTTCCAGAGCAGACAACGTTCAAGGAGTTTGCCGTCCGCACCGGACGGAACGCGCGTGAAGCGCTCCAGCGTGCGCGCGCGAAGGGCGTCTACGCCGGCTACCCGCTCGGACGCGACTACCCGGGGCTCGACGACGCGCTGCTCGTCGCGGTGACGGAGCAGCGAACGCTCACGGAGATCGAACGGCTCGCCGAGGCGCTGTCGTGAAGCTGATCTACGAGAAGTCGCAACCCGGCCGCCGCGGCCTCGGCGTGCCCCGGCCGGAAGGGCTCGAGCCGCCCGAGGTTCCCGCGCACCTCGCGCGCAAGACCCCGCCGCGCCTCCCCGAGCTTGCCGAGCCGGAGGTGCTCCGCCACTTCACGAAGCTCTCGACGCGCAACTTCGGAATCGACACGGGCTTCTATCCGCTCGGCAGCTGCACGATGAAATACAACCCGCGCATCAACGAGCGCGTCGTCGGCCTGCCCGGCTTCGCGCGCCTGCATCCGCTCGTCGAGGACGACGCGGCACAGGGAGCGCTCGAGCTCGAGTGGCACCTCCAGGAGATCCTGCGCGAGGTCACCGGGCTCGATGCGGTGTCGCTGCAACCCGCCGCCGGCAGCCAGGGTGAGCTGACGGGCCTGATGCTCTTCCATGCGTACTTCGCCGACAAGGGTGAGGACGAGCAGCGCACCAAGATCGTCATCCCCGACACCGCCCACGGCACGAACCCGGCGAGCGTCACGATGGCGGGCTACGAGCTCACGCCCGTCAAGACCGACGCGCGCGGGAACATCGACGTCGAGGACCTCCGCGGCAAGGTCGACGAGCACACCGCGGGGCTGATGCTGACGAACCCGTCGACGCTCGGGCTGTTCGACGAGAACATCGAGGCGATCCGCGACATCTTCCACGGCGCGGGTGCGCTCATGTACTACGACGGCGCGAATCTCAACGCGGTGTGCGGCATCTCGCGGCCGGGGGACATGGGCTTCGACGTCGTGCACATCAACCTGCACAAGACCTTCTCGCAGCCGCACGGCGGCGGCGGGCCCGGCGGCGGGCCGATCGCGGTCCGCGCGAGCCTCGCGCCGTTCCTGCCGGTGCCGGTCGTCGCGCGCGACGGCGCGACGTTCCGACTCGACTACGACCTGCCGAAGTCGATCGGCAAGGTGCGCGCGTTCAGCGGCCCGTTCGGCGTGTTCGTGCGTAGCTACGCATTCATGCGCAGCTACGGGCCGGCGCTCCGCGAGATGAGCGAGGTCGCGGTGCTGAACGCGAACTACCTGCTCGCGCGGCTGAAGGACGCGTACGACCTCCCGTTCGACCGGCTGTGCATGCACGAGTTCGTGCTCAGCGCCCGCACCCTCAAGCGCGAGCACGGCGTGAGCGCGCTCGACGTCGCGAAGCGGCTGATGGACTACGGCTTCCATCCACCGACGATCTACTTCCCGCTGATCGTCCCCGAGGCGCTGATGATCGAGCCGACCGAGTCGGAGGCGAGGGAGACGCTCGACGAGTTCATCGAGGCGATGCTCGCGATCGCGCGCGAGGCCGCCGAGGATCCGGAGGTCGTGCACAGCGCCCCGCACGCGCGACCGGTGCGCCGCCTCGACGAGGTGCGCGCCGCGAAGCAGCCGGTCGTACGCTTCGGTTTCGGCGATCACCCGGCGGAGCAGGGAGCCGGTGACCGGCAACTCGAAGCCCAGAAAGGCGCCTGACGACAATGGCCGAGAACCAGTACCACGAGCCGCCCGACGAGCTCTCCGAGGACGTTCGCACGTTCGCGCGCATGGCGCAGTCGCTGATCGAAGAGGCGGAGGCGATCAACTGGTACGAGCAGCGCATCTCGATCGAAAAGGACGATCAGGCGCGCGCGATCATGGAGAACGCGCAGCAGGAGGAGTTCAAGCACTTCGCGATGGACCTCGAGTTCCTGCTGCGCCGCAAGAAGAAGTGGCGCATCGCGTGCGAAGGCGTGCTCTTCCACGACGGCGACATCGTGGAGCTCGGCGAGAAAGCCGAGGAAGCCGAGGACGACGCCTAGTTCGTGCGGCGGCGGCCCTTGTCCGCCTGCGCCCGCGCATGTGGCCGCGCGGCGAGGGCGGCGAGCAGGGCGACCGAGACGAAGTTGCGGAACGTGGGCTCGGGCCAGCGCACCTGAGCCGAGCCGTGGAACCACGACGGGTCGACGAGGAAGACGACCCCGGCGATCACGACCTTCCCGGGCCAGCCGACCACGAGGAAGAGCGTCGCGAGCACGATCCCCCAGAAGCCGAGCTCCGGAAGCCCGACCGCGTGCGCGAAGTTCAGCACGTTCCACGCAAGCCAGAAGACGAGCGGGCCGACCAGCAGCATCGCCGCGAAGGCGAGGAGCGCGACGACGAGCCCGCCCGCGACGAGGGCGCCGATGCCGAGGATGCGGAAGAGCAGGTGAAGCGGCCGGCTCACCGGCCGAGTCTACGCTCCCGCCCAGGGCTTCTCGATCATCTCTGCCTCGCCGCCCTGGCCGAAGCCGATCGCGATCAGCTCGAGGCCGTCCGGCCCTGCTGCGAACGCACGCGCGGTCTCCGGCGGGACGCGGACGACGTCCCACTGCTTGAGATCGCGCACTTCGTCCTCGAGCTTGATGCGGCCGCCGCCGCTGATGACGACGTAGACCTCCTCCTGCGTCTTGTGCCGATGCCCGAACGGCGCCTCGATATCCGGAGCGACGCGCTGGTAGCTGAACCCGCCGCCCTGGAGGCCGAGTGCATTCCGGCCGAAGCGGGCTTCGAGATCGGGCGCGAGCCCGAACTTCTCCGACATGTTCTCGACGTCGTCCTTCAGGTTGAGATGCGTGTAGTCGGCCACGGCAACCCCTTTCGATCTGGCACGGTGCGCTCATGAAGACACGCAGACTTGGACAAGGGCTCGAAGTATCGGCGATCGGGCTCGGTTGCATGGGGATGTCGGAGTTCTACGGGACCTCCGACGAGGGCGAGGCGATCGCGACGATCCACCGCGCGCTCGACCTCGGGGTCACGTTCCTCGACACCGCCGACATGTACGGCCCGTTCACGAACGAGAAGCTCGTCGGCCGCGCCATCGCCGGCCGCCGCGACGAGGTGACCCTCGCCACGAAGTTCGGCAACGAGCGGCGCGAGGACGGCAGCTGGATCCGCATCAACGGCACGCCGGAGTACGTGCACCAGGCGTGCGACGCGAGCCTCCAGCGGCTCGGCGTCGACCACATCGACCTCTACTACCAGCACCGCGTCGACCTGGACACGCCGATCGAAGAGACCGTCGGCGCGATGAAGGAGCTCGTCGAGGCGGGCAAGGTGCGCCACCTCGGGCTCTCGGAAGCCGGCCCCGAAACGATCCGGCGCGCCGCGGCAATCCATCCGATCACGGCGCTCCAGTCCGAGTACTCGCTCTGGACCCGCGATCCGGAGGACGGGATCCTCGAGACGACGCGCGAGCTTGGGATCGGGTTCGTCGCCTACAGCCCGCTCGGGCGCGGCTTCCTGACCGGCGCGATCAAGGATCGCAACGACCTCGACGAGGGCGACAGCCGCCGCGGCCGCTTCCCGCGCTTCAACGACGACAACTTCGATCGCAACGTCGAGCTCGTGGCGAAGGTCGAGGAGCTCGCCGGCGAGAAGGGCGTCACCCCCGGCCAGCTCGCGCTCGCCTGGGGGCTCGCGCAGGGCGAGGACATCGTCCCGATCCCGGGGACGAAGCGCGTCGCACGGCTCGAGGAGAACGCCGCCGCTGCCGAGGTCGAGCTGACCGACGACGATCTGCGCCGCCTCGACGAGGCGTTCCCGCACGGCGTCGCCGCCGGCGACCGCTACGCCGACATGTCGACAGTGAACCGGTAACGAATCGCCCGCGAAACGGTCTGTAGAGACGTGAAGAACAGAATCGAGAAGTCAGAGGCCGAGTGGCGCGCCGAGCTCTCGCCCGAGCAGTACCACGTGCTGCGCGAAAAGGGCACCGAGCGGCCGTTCACCGGCGAGTACGACCACACCTTCGATGACGGCGTCTACCGCTGTGCGGGCTGCGGCGCCGAGCTCTTCCGCTCCGAGACGAAGTACGACTCCGGCTGCGGCTGGCCGGCGTTCTACGCGCCCGCGGGCGAGGACGCGGTCGACGAGGAGACCGACACGAGCTACGGAATGGTGCGCACCGAGGTGATGTGCGCCGCCTGCGGCGGCCACCTCGGGCACGTGTTCCCGGACGGCCCGCATCCGACCGGCGTCCGCTACTGCATCAATTCCGCAGCTCTGAAATTGGAGGAGGAGTAGGTGAACGAGAAGATCGCGACGTTCGGCGGCGGCTGCTTCTGGGGCGTCGAGGCGGCGTTCCGGCGGCTCGACGGCGTCACGAGCACGCGCGTCGGCTACGCCGGCGGCCACAAGGACGACCCGTCCTACAAAGAGGTCTGTTACACCGACACCGGACATGCCGAGGTCGTCGAGGTGACCTACGACGAGGACGTCGTCCCGTTCGAGGCGCTGCTCGCGACCTTCTGGGCCGAGCACGACCCGACCCAGCTGAACCGGCAAGGCCCTGACGTAGGCGAGCAGTACCGCTCGGTGATCTTCGTGCACGACGACGCGCAGCGCGCGGCCGCCGAGGCCTCACGCGATCGCGTCCAGGCGAAGCTCTCGAAGCCGGTCGTCACGCAGATCGAAGACGCGCCGACGTTCTGGGAGGCGGAGGACTACCACCAGCAGTACCTCGAGAAGCGCGGCCTCGCGAGCTGCACCGTTCGCCTGGCGTCGGTTTCGTAGTTAGCTGAAGCGGCAACCCGCACCTGCGATGGCGATCCATCCGCAGGTGCGGGTCTTCGTGCGGCCATACGGCAGCTCGGTCCCGCTCGGCTTCCTCGCATTCGCGGTCGGGATGTTCATGTACGCCGCGCTCGACGCGCCGTGGGTCAAGGCGACCGACGGCAAGACGATCGGGATCATGCTGATCGCCTTCGTTGCGCCGCTGCAGTCGGTCGCGACGGTGATCGCGTTCCTCGCCCGCGACACGGTGCCCGCGGTCGCGCTCGGGCTCTTCACCGGCTCGTGGCTGACGACCGGCGTGCTCACAGTCCTCGCGAAGCCCGGCCAGCTCGACGCGGCGCTCGGCTACTTCCTGATCGCGTTCACGATCGCGATCCTCGCGCTCGCTTCGGTGGCCTGGATGGGGCAGCCCCTGGTTGCGTTCATCCTGACGCTCTCGTCCGTGCGCGGCGTCCTTTCCGCGGTCTACGAGCTCGGGGGCGGCAAGGGCTGGAACGAAGCAGGCGGCTGGCTCGCGCTCGGCATCTTCTGCATCGCCATCTACACCGGCCTCGCGTTCCTGTTCGAGGACGCGCGGGGCGAGCCCCTCCTTCCGATCGGCCGGCGCGGCTCGTCGCGCGAGGCGATCGAAGGAGGCCTCGAAGCTCAGCTCAAAGACATCGCCGACGAACCGGGAGTGAGGAAACACCTATGACAGAGCATGTTGAACCGCCGGCACCGGATCCGGAGCCGCCGGCACCGACGCCTGATCCAACGCCGCTGCCGCCGGATCCGAATCCGCCGACGATCTAACTGTTCGGCCCGCCCGCCCGCGGGCCGTGCCCTCGTCCCCGCCGTCAGTACCGCGTCAGCAGCCGCAAGAACAGGCCGCCCGCGGGAAACGCCGCGAGCTTGCGCCGCAGTTCCTGCTGGGTCATATCGCCGCTCCTTTGCCGCACTTCGGGGGAACGGTTGCATCATGTCGCCGGGGAGGAGTGGGTTCGCCCCCCGATAGGTGGTTCACGGCGACGCTTGACTTGCGGCTTCGCGCTTGCGGCGCGAGGTAGCCGTCGAGCGCTTCGACGCGGAGAGCTCGACCTTGCGCAACCGCACCGATTTCGGCGTGACTTCGACGCACTCGTCCTCGCTGATGAACTCGAGGGCCTGCTCGAGCGAGAGCGGTCGAGGCGGGATCAGCCGCACGAGCTCGTCGGCAGACGCGGCGCGCATGTTCGTGAGCTTCTTGGGCTTCGACGCGTTCACGTCGAGATCCTCGGCGCGCGCGTTCTCGCCGACGACCATCCCTTCGTAGAGCTCCTCGCCCGGCGCGATGAACAGCGACCCGCGTTCCTGCAGGTTCTGGATCGCGAAGCCGGTCGCCTGCCCGCGCCGGTCGGCGACGAGGCTCCCGGTCGGGCGGGTGCGGAGCTCGCCGAACCAGGGCTCCCAGCGGTCGAAGACGTGGTGCATGATCCCCGCGCCGCGCGTCTCGGTCAGGAACTCGGTGCGGAAGCCGATCAGCCCGCGCGCGGGGACGGTGTACTCCATGCGCGCCCAGCCGGTGCCGTGGTTGACCATCTGCTGCATGCGTCCCTTGCGCAGCGCGAGGAGCTGGGTGACGACGCCGACGAACTCCTCGGGAACGTCGATCGCGACGCGTTCGACGGGCTCGTGCCGCTTTCCGTCGATCTCGCGGACGAGCACCTCCGGCTTACCGACCGTGAGCTCGAAGCCCTCGCGACGCATCAGCTCGACGAGCACCGCGAGCTGCAGCTCTCCGCGCCCCTGCACCTCCCAGGCTTCCGGACGCGACGTCGGCAGCACGCGCAGCGACACGTTGCCGACGAGCTCCTGGTCGAGCCGTTGCTTGACGAGGCTCGCGGTCAGCTTGTCGCCCTCGGTGCCGGCGAGCGGGCTCGTGTTGATCCCGATCGTCATGCTGAGACTCGGTTCGTCGACGGCCGTGACCGGCAGCGGGCGCGGGTCGTCCGGGTCGGCGATCGTCTCGCCGATCGTCACCTCGGGGAGGCCGGCGAGCGCGACGATCTCGCCCGGGCCGGCTTCGTCCGCGGGAACGCGGTCGAGCGCCTCGGTGACGTACAGCTCGACGACGCGGGCCGAGCCGATCTCACCGTCGGCGCGGCACCAGGCGATCTGCTGCCCCTTGCGGATCGTCCCATGGCGCACCCGGAGGAGCGCCAGACGGCCGACGTACGGTGAGGAGTCGAGGTTCGTCACGAGCGCCTGCAGCGGATGCTCGGGGTCGTAGGACGGAGGCGGGATCGTCGCGAGCAGGGTGTCGAACAGCGGCATCAGATTCGGCTCGAGCGCGTCGGGCTCGAGCCCCGCCTTGCCTTCACGGGCGATCGCGTAGACGATCGGAAACTCGATCTGGTCCGCGCTCGCATCGAGGTCGAGGAAGAGCTCGTAGACCTCGTCGACGACCTCCTTCGCGCGCGCGTCCGGGCGGTCGACCTTGTTGACGACAAGGACGACCGGCAGCCGTGCCTCGAGCGCCTTGCGCAGCACGAAGCGGGTCTGCGGCAGCGGGCCCTCCGAGGCGTCGACGAGCAGCAGCACGCCGTCCACCATCGTCAGCGCCCGCTCGACCTCGCCGCCGAAGTCGGCATGGCCCGGGGTGTCGACGATGTTGATCTTCACGTCGCCGAACTGGACGGCCGTGTTCTTGGCGAGGATCGTGATGCCCTTCTCGCGCTCGAGGTCCATCGAGTCCATGACGCGCTCCGCGACGTCCTGGTTCTCCCGGAACGAGCCGGACTGCCAGAGCATCGCGTCGACGAGCGTCGTCTTGCCGTGGTCGACGTGGGCGACGATGGCGACGTTCCGGATGTCCTTGCGGGCTGCGAGCGGCACGGCCCGGGAGGGTAGCTGGGCACCTGGGCTAAACCGTTCCGGCATTTGTGCCGAATAGGGCATGGTGCGGCGGTTCTCCCCGGCGATGGCGGCAGGGGCCCTGATTGCGGCGGCTCCGGCCGTCGTGCAGGTGCTCGTGGGCGATCGCACCGTCGCCTTCTACGGCGAGCTTCATTTCTACGCGGTCGGCTTCAGCGCGCTCGCGGCCGCGACGGCGGCGATCGGGCTGACGGTCGTCGGCGCCCGCCGGGGCGACACGCGCACGATGCTGATCGGCACGGCGTTCGCCGTGATGGCGAGCCTGCTCGCGCTCCACGGTTTCGCCACGCCCGGCGTCTGGTTCGGGAACAACGGCGTCGTCGAGATCACCGGCGGCGCGACGCTCCCGGTCGGCGCCCTGATCCTCGTCTGCTCGGTGCTGCCGCTGCCGAAGACCGTCGCCGACGTTCGCCCGTTGCTCGTGCTCGAGGCAGCGCTGCTCGTCACGGTGTTCGCGCTCGGCGGCATGGCTCTGCTGTGGCCGAGCCTGCTGCCGGCGGTGCCGGCGCCGTCGAGCCCCGCCGCCCTGACGCTGCTCGCGATCGGTCTCGCCGCCTTCGGGATCCTGATCGCCCGCGCTCTTCGCACCTATCTGCTCACGCGGCGCCCGGTCGACCTGTCCGTCGTCGTCGGGCTGGTGTGGCTCGCGACCGCGGTCGTCCCGGCGCTGACGATGGGCTGGAGCCAGCTCGGCTGGTGGATCGGCCACGAGGTCGAGCTCGACGGGATCCTGGTGGTCGGCGTTGCCGTCGCGATCGATCTCGCGCGCTCGGCGCAGTCGCGGCCGCTCTCGGGCGATCTCAGCCCGGCGGAGCTCGTCGCGGCCGAGGCCGAGTACCTCGGCTCTCACGTGCGCGCGCTCACCGTGACGCTCGCCGAGAAGGACGCGTACACCGAACGCCACACCCGTCGCGTCGCCCTCCGGGCGGTGCAGGTGGGTGAGGAGCTGGGTCTCTCCGCCCACCGGTTGCGGATCCTCGCGATCGGCGGGCTCGTCCACGACATCGGCAAGCTCTCGATCCCGGACGCCATCCTCCAGAAGCCCGGCCCGCTCGACGACGAGGAGTACGCGGTGGTGCAGCAGCACCCGGAGCGCGGTCACAAGCTCCTCGCTGAGCTCGGCGGGTTCCCCGATTCCGTGCGAGCCCTCGTGCGCGACCACCACGAGCGCCTCGACGGCACCGGCTATCCGCGCGGGCTCGTCGACGCGGAGCTGAATCTCGACACGCGGATCCTCGCCGTGTGCGACGTCTACGACGCGCTCATCTCGAAGCGCGTCTATCGCGCCGCCTGGTCACACGGCCAGGCGCTCGCGCATCTACGGGCCGAGGCTGGCATGGCGTTCGACGAGCGCGTCGTCGAAGCGCTCGCGCGCGTCGTTGCGCGCGACTCGACCGTCGAGCAGCAGCCCGCCGCGATCGGTCAGGTCGCGTTCGCCGCCAGCTGACCGCAGGCCGCTGCGATGTCACGGCCGCGCGTGAGCCGTACCGTCGACGGCAGCCGCGCCTCGTCCAGCACCGCCTTGAACTCGGCGATCGTCTCGCGCGCGGAGCCGTCGTACATCCCGGTCGGGTTGTACGGGATCAGGTTCACCTTGAAGACGCGGCGGTCGAGCAGGTCGGTGAGCTCGTGTGCGTGCTCGACGGAGTCGTTGACCCCGGCGAGCATCACGTACTCGACGAAGACCTTCCGGCCGCGCAGCTCGAAGTAGCGCCGGCACTCCGCGAGGACGTCCTCGAGCGGGTAGCGGTCGTTCACGGGCATGAGCTCGCTCCGCAAGGCATCCGCGGGCGCATGCAACGAGAGCGCGAGGCGGATCGGTTCCTCGACCTCGTCGACGAAGCGGCGCAGACCCGGAAGCCAGCCGACGGTCGAGATCGTCGTCCGGCGGTGCGTCACGCCGACGTCCGGCAGCCGGCGGGCCGCGGCGATCACGGCGTCGACGTTCAGCATCGGCTCGCCCATGCCCATGAAGACGACGTGGTCGATCGGCTCGACGCGCCGGAAGTGCAGCGCCTGGTCGAGGATCTCCCAGGCGGTCAGGTTGCGGCGGAACTGCATCTGCCCCGTCGCACAGAAGGTGCACGTGAGCGGGCAGCCGGACTGCGACGAGACGCACGCCGACCGGCGGCCGTCGCGGTAGCGCATCAGCACCGCCTCGACAGGGTGCCCTTCGGCGGTGTGGAAGAGCGCCTTGACCGTCCCGTCGGCCGAGCGCGCCTCGTGCACGAGCGTGAGCGTCGAGAACGGCGCCTCCTCGGCGAGCCGCGCCCGCAGCGCCACCGGCAGGTTCGTCATCGCGTCGTAGGACGACGCGCCGCGCGCGGCCCACTCCCAGACCTGCCGCACGCGGTAGGGCAGCTCCCCCGAAAGCGCTTCCTCGACCCGTTCAAGATCCATCGAAAGACACCGTAGCGCGACCCAAATCGGGGATCGCATTGCCACGCAAACCGTCCATCCTGAGCGTTGTGCATTCGATCTCGGTGGCGGCACCGGCGAACGAAGCCGTGCTGTACCGCATCGACGCGAGCGACACCGTCGTAGAGGTGGGGGGCGGCTGGGATGCGTTCGCGGAGCTCAACGGTGGAATCGGCGAGGTGGTCGGTCGCCCGCTCTGGCATTTCATCGCCGGGGATGATGTGCGCGCCGTCTGGCAGCTGCTGCTGCGCCACGTCCGTGCCGATGCCGAGCCACTCGTCTTCCTCTACCGCTGCGACGCCCCCGGCCTGCGCCGGCTGATGCAGATGGAGCTGCGGTCAGACTCGGACGACTCCGTGCAGTTCCGGTCACACGAGGTGCGTGCGCACGCAGCACCGACGGTCGGCGGCCGCTGGGACACGGGCAGCCGGCGCGAGACCGTGACGGTGTGCGGCTGGTGCGGCCGGGTGCGCACCGACGGCTGGGTCTCGCCGGACGACGCGATCGACCTGCTCGGGCTGACCCTGCCGCAGGCGCGGTCGCCACGCTTGACGCACGGGATCTGCGAGACGTGCGCGCGCGACCTGAACAACCTCGCGCACGAGTAGGCAAGTAATCTGCGCGCGGTGGTCGACCTCCGCTCGGACACGCAGACGAAGCCGTCGCAGGGCATGCGCGCCGCAATGGCGAATGCCGACGTCGGCGACGAGCAGGAGCGCGAGGATCCGACGGTGCTCGAGCTCGAGCGGCGCGCCGCCGCGCTGCTCGGTCAGGAGGAGGCGGTCTATCTCCCGACCGCGACGATGGGCAACCAGATCGCGATCGCCGTCCTCGGCGAGCCCGGAACGGAGCTGCTCGTCGAGGAGTGGGCGCACATCGTCAAGGCGGAGCTCGGCGGTGCGGCCTTCCACTCGCGCATGCAGACGCGCACGGTCGCGGGGCACCGCGGCCGCATCAGCGCCGAGCAGGTCCGACGCGTCGCGTGGAGCGACGGCAACTACTGGACGCCGCGCACGTCGCTGCTCGCGCTCGAGAACACGCATAACACCGCGGGCGGCGCGGTCTGGCCGCTCGACGAGCTGCGCGCAACCGTCGGTGCTGCGCGCGAGCTCGGGCTGAAGGCGCACCTCGACGGCGCGCGGTTGATGAACGCGGTCGTCGCTTCAGGCGTCTCCGCGGCGGAGATCGGCGGGCTGTTCGACACGGTCACGCTGTGTCTCTCGAAGGGGCTCGGCTGCCCCCTCGGCGCGCTGGTCGCCGGCTCGCACGAGCTGATGGAGCAGGCGCGGCTCGGCAAGCACCGCTTCGGCGGCGCGATGCGGCAGGCGGGCATCGTCGCCGCCGCCGGGCTCTACGCGCTCGAGCACAACGTCGAGCGCCTCGCCGACGACCACGCGCGCGCTCGCCGGCTCGCCGAAGGGTGGTCGGAAGCCGGGCTGCCCGTCGACCTCGAGCTCGTCGAGACGAACTTCGTCCAGATCCCGCTCGCCCCGCTCGGCCTCGACGAGGAAGACGCGCTCGCGCAGATCGCTGCGCGCGGCGTGCTGCTCTCACGCACGCGGCCGGGGATCCTGCGGGCCGTCACGCACCTCGATCTCACCGACGACGACATCGAGCAGGCTGTCGCAGCCGTGCCCGAGGCGCTCCGGCAGTACGCGAATGTCTGAGCAGCTCGACCGCATCCTGCAGCAGCGCCAGGCCGACCGGCTGCCGTCGGTCGCCGCGTCGGTCGTGCGCAGGGGCGAGGTCGCGTGGAAGAACGCCGTCGGCTTCGCGAACTACGACGGTGACGTCGAAGCGACGACCGATACGCAGTACCGCATCGGGTCGATCACGAAAACGTTCACCGCCACCTCGATCATGCAGCTCTACGCCGCCGGCGAGCTCGACCTCGACGACCGGCTCGAGCAGCACCTGCCCGGGATCGAGAACGGCTCGCCGACGATCAGGCGCATGCTCGCGCACCTGTCCGGCATCCAGCGCGAGGTGGGCGAGATGTTCGTCGACGGGACGACGCCGACCGAAGACGATCTCCTCGTGCAGTTCGCCCTCGACCCGGCGCAGGCGCACCACTACTCGAACCTCGCCTTCGGCCTGCTGGGCCGCGTCGTCTCGGCCAAGAGCGGCATGCCGTACCGCGAGTACGTCGACGAGGGCGTCTTCAAGCCGCTCGGCCTGTCGCGCACCACGTGGTATCCCGAGGCGCCGAAGGCGCAGGGCTACCTCGTCGACGAGTACGCGCGCACGGTCTGGCAGGAGCCCGAGACCGATCTCGGCGGCGTCGCCGCGATGGGACAGCTGTGGTCGACGGTCGAGGACCTCGCGCGCTGGGCGACGTTCCTCGCGCGCGGTGACGACGCCGTGCTGCCGGAGCCGGTCGTCGAGCAGATGTGGTTCCCGCAGGTCATGTACTACCCCGACGACTGGGTGCTGGCGTGGGGGCTCGGGATCGCGCTCTACAACCACGAAGGCAAGATCTTCGGCGGTCACGGCGGCGCGATGGCCGGGCATCTGGCAGGCGTCTACATCAACCGCAAGACGGGGATCGGCGCGGCCGCGCTCACGAACTCCGGCACGCGCGGGAGCATGGACCTCCTGTGCATCGAGCTCGCGGCGAAGGCGATCGAGCTGTGGCCGGAGCCGGTCGAAGTCTGGCGGCCCGAAGAGGAGCCGCCGCCGGAGGTGCGCGCGATCCTCGGCCGCTGGTGGTCGGAGGGGAACGAGTTCGTGTTCTGGTGGGAGAAGGGCGCGTTGCAGGCGAAGGTCGCGGGGACGCCGCCGGGGCGCGCCGAGACGACGTTCGAGCGCGACGGCGACGGCTGGCGCGCAATCAAGGGGCGCGAGCGCGGCGAGCGGCTGCGTGTCGACGGCGACCAGATGGTGTGGGCCGGCTACGCGTTCACCCGCGCTCAGGAGCCCTTCAAGGCCTAGGCTTGGAACGTGGCCGACAAGCCGACCGTCCGCATCGAGTACTGCGTTCCCTGAAGCGCCCTTCCCAACGCGACCAGTCTGGCCGCGCGGGTGCTCGAAGAGTGGGAGAGGAAGATCGGCGCCCTCGAGGTGATCCCCGGCACGGGCGGCATCTTCGACGTGTGGGTCGACGACGACCGGGTGTTCACGAAGAAGATGCTCGGGCGCTATCCGCAGCCGGACGACGTCGTGCCGTACCTGCGCGAGAAGCTCGGCTGAGCCTCTAGGGAAACAGCGCGTACGCGACGACGGCGAGGCCGTACGCGCCCGCGAGCAGGTAGCCCTGACGGCGGTTCGAGCGGCCGTTGCGCGTGAAGAGCCACGCAAGCACTGCGGCGAGCATCATCGTCGCGATCTCGACCGGCCGGAACGCGAGAGTCAGCCGGTGCGTGAAGAGCAGTGAGAGCAGCGCCACCACCGGTGCGACGAAGATCGCGACCTGCATCGACGACGTGATCGCAATCTCGGTGGCGAGCTGGGTGTTACCGCGGCTCGCGATCACGATCGCGCCGCCGTGCTCTGCGGCGTTCCCGACGAGCGCGACGATCACGACGGCGATGAAGAACTCACCCAGCCCGACCGACTTGCCGAACGAGTGCAACGAGTGCACGAGGATCTCCGAGACGAACGCCGTCGCGAGCGTGGCGATGCCGAGCGCTGCGAGCGCCGACGGCAGCGACCAGGCGTCCGCGCTCGGCTCTTTACGAGCGGCTTCCGCGTGGATCCGCAGGTTCTTGAACGTGACGACGAGGTACGCCGCGAGCAGCACGACGGCGACCGGAACGGTCACGACGAGCAGCGCGTGCCGGTTCGGCGATCCGTGCCAGCCGGGAATCGACGGGATCAGGAACAGCAGCACGCCTCCGGCGACGCCCGCGAGCTGCCAGCGCAGCGAGCGCGCGTCGACGCGGCCGTCGCCGCCGAAGATCATCCCCGCGCCCAGCACGAGCAGGATGTTCGAGACGACCGAGCCGGTGATCGTGCCGCGCACGACGCGCGGGAGTCCGTCGGCGACGGCGAGCAGCGCGATGATCAGCTCCGGCGCGTTGCCGAAGCTCGCGTTCAGGAAGCCGCCGACCCCGGGGCCGGTGTGCTCCGCCGCATGGTCGGTCGCCTCGCCGATCACCCAGGCGAGCGGGATCAGCGCGGCCGCGGAGAGCACGAAGAGCGGTGTCGCGCCGAGGTGAAACGCGTAGCGCGCTGCGAGCGTCACCGGGGTGAGCGCGAGCGTTCCCCAGAGGATGCGTCGCGCCACGCGGCTAGCCTAGCCGCCTTGTGATCGAAGCGGTCCTCTTCGACTGGAACAACACGCTCGTGCACCTCGAGTGGGACGACGAGCGCGTCGAGCTCGCCCACCGTGCGGCGCTCGGGCGCGACGACCCGGAGTTCACGGCGCGCTGGCGCGACGTCATGTTCGGCGACCACCGGCACCGGCCGTACGCGGAAATCCTCACCGACCTCGGCGTCGGCGATCCCGAGGCGTTCATCGACGCCGAGCACGAGGTGTGGCGCCCGGCACACTCCGTCCTCGCGTCGGCGCAGGCGTTGCTCGACGCGCTGCGCGCACGCGGCGTCAAGACCGGGGTCGTCGCGAACTCCTGGCCCGATCCCGGCCGCGTGTTGCGCGCCGACGCCGAAGCGTTCGGATTGGCGGAGCGCTTCGACACGATGGTGTTCTCGGAAGAGCTCGGGGTACGCAAACCTGCTGCGGAGATCTTTCTGCACGCGTGCCGGGAGCTCGGGGTCGAGCCGATCGCCACGGTCTACGTCGGGGACAACCTGGAGACCGATGTGCAAGGCGCGGCGAATGTGGGCATGACCACCGTTCAGGCGCTGTGGTTCAGAGCAGACGACACTCCGGGCATCGAGGCCGACTTCATGGCGTTCACGCCGATGGACGTCCTGAATGTCGTCCGTCGCTTAGCTCCGTAGCGGCAGAAAGTCAAGTCTTGCGGTCGTCCGCGGACGCTCGGAAAATGCCCGTATGACACCCGAGCAGACCGCCGCTCCGGCGCTGCCGCTCCATCCGCAGGACGAGATGGAGTGCCGCCGCTGCGGCGTCCACTGCGACAAGGTCGTCCATCCCGGCGCGTGTCTCTCGCGCGGCTGTCCCTTCGTCTACTCGTACGAGGCGTGGGGTCACACGTACGTCGGCTGCATGCAGAAGGTGTACGAGGTCGAGATCGATCTCGAGATGCTGCGCGCGGCCGAGGCGCGCAAGCCGGGCTTCGGGGCGATCCGCGCCGTGCGGCGCCCGCTCCCGATGTGCAAGGCGGAGGTCGAGCGGACCTACGAGTCGCGGCTCGATGACGAGCTGGGCTGCATCAACCCGGAGTTCGACGAGCTGCCCGTGGGCGAGCCGACGTTCCGGGTGTTCGCGCGCATCAGTTGAGCAGCGCGTCCTCGCGCCGCCGGCGGATGAAGCGCACGGCGAGCCAGATCAGCGCAAGCACGATTGCGACCGGCACGCCGATCGCGAGCGCGTAGACCGCGCCGATCCCGAGCCACCGCAACGCGACGACGACCCCGTGGAGCGGGCCGTGTCCGTGCTTCCTGGGCGCGGCGGGCGGCGTCGCGAGGTGCAGCTTGATCGTCGCGTAGTGCGCGTTGAGCCGGGTCTGCGCTTCGCTCCGCTGCAGACGCTGGATGTGCGTCGCGAGCGCGGCGATCTGCTTCGGGTTCGGCGGCGACGCGGCGCGTGCCGCGGCAAGCTGCTTCTGCAGGCGCGCGATCTCACGGCCGGTCGCGTTCAGGCCGGCGGTCTTGTCCGTGACCTGCACCTGCTCTGCCGTGATCGTCCCGAGCTGCGCGAGCCTGCTCATCGCCTGCTGCACGTGCGCGCGCGGAACCTTCAGCGTGAGGTTCGCACTCGCGAACTTGCCGTGCGTCTGCTCGTGGACCGACGCCGCGTAGCCGCTGAGCGACGTCGTGATCTGCACCGCGCGCTTCACGGCGTCGGAGACGTCTTTCGCAGTCGCAATGCGGAGCGAGAGCGTCGTGCCGACCACCTGGACGCGATTGCGAGCCGACGGGACGAAGGCGGGCGTCCCGCTCCGCGTGGTGATGGTTGGCGCAAGCTTGTCCGCGCCGGCCGCCGCCGAGCCGTGCGGGATCGCGCGCTGCTCGGCCGCCTGCGGGTGCGGGTGAGACGGGCGCGTGAAGACGACCGCCGCAGCGACGGCGGCAGCGACCGGCACGGCAATGACGAGCGCACGCCGCCACGTGACGTGCCGCCGCGGCGGCGCCGGCGATTCGGCCACGACCAGGCGCACGCGCTCGCGCACCTCGGCGGGAGCGGCGACCTGCGCGGCGCGCAGCTCGGCGAGCACGTCACGCTGCGACATCGAGAGCCTCCTCGAGCTTCTTCAGGGCGCGGTTGAGCCGCGTCGTGCAGTTGGTGGGCGAGATGCCGAGGATGCGCGACGCGGCGGCGGCGTCGAGGTCGAGCAGCACGCGAAGCGCGACGACCTCGCGCTCGCCCGCGGTCAGGCGGGCGAGCGCGCGTTCGAGGTCGGGGGAGAGACCTTCGGCGAAGCGGAAGTCGACCGCTTCGGGCGGTGCGGCGAGCTGCTCGCGGCGGGTTCGCCGCTTCTCGGAGCGGAAGTGGTCGAGCGCGACGGTGCGGGCGACCTGGCAGAGCCAGGTGCGCGCCGAGCCGCGGTCGGGGTCGAAGCGGTGCCAGAGCCGCAGCGCACGCTCGAACGTGGTCGCGGTCAGGTCCTCCGCCGCGTAGCGGTCGGACGTGAACCACGCGAGGTAGCCGTACACGTCGTCGAGGTGTGCCTCTGCCGCCTGGGCAAACGTCATCTCACAGGTTCTACGCCGCGGAGCGGCCGAATGTCACACGCACGCGGTGCGTGAGCGAATCCCGATTCGAGTCCCGCCGTCGTGCGTGCTGTCAGTGACCCGCGGCGGGGTCCTGGAAGAACGCGAGCTCGTTGCCGTCGGTGTCCGTGACAATGAGACGTCGGGGCGCTCCTTGGCTCTGTTCGACTGCGAAGACCACTCCGGCGGCATGCATCCGTTGCTCGTGGGCGTCGAGGTCGTCAAGGGCCAGCGTCACAAGCGACTTCCCCGCGCGCTGCGGATCTTGCACCACGTAGATCGAACTGGTCGACGTCAACCGCCATACGCACTCTCCGTCGTGCGGGAACATGTCCGCATCCCGACCCAGGAGACGCACGTACCACTGGTAGGCGGCGTCGTAATCGACGACCGGTAATCCGGCGAAGGCGTGCGTGATCGTCATTCAGGGATTCTGCCGCTCCCAAGACGGCGGGCATCGAGCTCTCTAGGGCCAGTAGGGAGCGCCCGCCGGGCGGAGATCGAGCGCACCGCCGGGCCGGCAGTCGGCCGACCAGTACGAGGGCTCGTCGTGCTCCTTCAGCGGGTACTCGGCGAGCCAGAAGTAATCGGCGATCGCCTGCGTGTCGCGGCCGGTGTCACCCAGCTCGTAGGCCACCCAGGGCACCCACTGCATCCCGTAGCAGTCGGCTTGCTGCTCGACGAGATCTCCCTGCGGCACCGGCTTGCCCGCCTGCGCCTGGAACGTGTGGATCGCCTCGTGCGCGAGCGTCTGGATCGCCAGGGCGTACTGCGCATACGCGCTCCAGTAGCTGCGCGAACTGGCGACGACCGCGTAACACGACGGGACGCCGGCTTCGCAGATCGACGGAGCGGTCGAGTCGCTCGTGACCGGAGTGCCGGTGAAGCACGGCACGAAGCGGCCGTTGCCCGCCTTGCAGCGCGTCGGCTTCATGGCCGCGTCGGCGAACCGCTGCAGCGGGCCACAGACCTGCGACGTCAGCTCGATGACGGTGGCCGTCTCCGCGTAGCGGCCGGTGCTCCGATCGGTCAGCGCGCGGACGAAGCCGAGGACGTCGCGGCTTCCGGCAAGCGCGCGGAACTTCGACGCGGTCTCGCAGTTCACGGTGACCGGATGCTGCGCGATCCGCGTCGCGATCCGGCCGGCGAGCGCCTCGAGCGGCGTCACGACAGCGTCGCCACCGGTCCACGGAGCGACGGCCTGCGGGCTCACGGTGGCGTGGTCGCCGCTCGCGCGTCCGGCCGCGCAGAGCGCCACGGCTGCAAGCAGGGCGACGGCGGCCGGCGTTCTCCACGGCATGCACGACGTGTCGGCACGAACCGGGGCACGCTTGAGACGTCGCCGACTACGACATCCAGCGGGCGTGCAGGTCGCGGAGCTTCTGGATCTCCTCCGCGTCCGGGCCTTGCTTGTTCTTACCGGGAACTTCCATGTACGCCGACAGGTGCTGGAACGAGGGATGCGAGAGGAACGCACCGAGGCCCTCGCCGAGCTCGCCCTCGAGGATGTTCGCGTGCCGGTCGCGGTTCGAGCCGAGCGGCGTGGCGCTGTCGTTCACGTGGAGCGCACGCAGACGGTCGAGCCCGAGCAGCTCGTCGAACCGCGCGACGAGCTCGTCGACGCCCTCTCGCGTCGTCACGTCGTAGCCGGAGACGTACAGGTGACACGAGTCGAGGCAGACGCCGAGCCGCGGATGCCCGTCGAGCCGCTCGAGCAGCGTCGCGAGCTCTTCGAGCGAGCGGCCGATCGTCCCGCCGGCACCGGCGGAGTTCTCCATCAGCAGCCAGGTGTCGCCGTCGCAGCGCTCGAGGATCTGCGCGAGCGCTGTGCACGTCCGCTCGAGGCCAACCTCGAAGCCGGCGCCGAGATGGGAGCCGACGTGGAAGATGACGCCGTCCGCGCCGATCGCGCACGCGGCATCGACTGTCGTGCGCATGGTCGTGACCGACTTCTCGTAGATCGCGTCGTCGGGCGCGGCGAGGTTGCAGAGGTACAGCGCGTGACAGACGACGCCGCCGATCCCGTGCTCCGCGCGCTTCGCGTGAAACGCGTCGATGGCCTCCTGCTTGTGGTTCGTGGGCCGCCACATCCGCGGGCTCTGCGTGAAGACCTGAACGCAGTCGCCCCCGATCGCGGCGATCCGGTCGATCGCGGTGTCGATGCCGCCGCTCGAGGACATGTGCGCTCCGAACTCCATCGCGGCCTACGATAGAGAGCCGATGCCCGCCGACGTCAAAGTCCGTATGGCTCCGAGCCCGACCGGCTTCTTGCACATCGGGAGCGTCCGCACGTTCGTCTTCAACTGGCTGTTCGCGCGCCAGCAGGGCGGCGAGTGCCTGCTGCGGATCGAGAACACCGACACGAGCCGCGAGGTCGCCGAGGCGGTCGACCAGATCCAGGATTCGCTGCGCTGGATCGGCATCGACTGGGACGGCCCGGTCAGCTTCCAGCTCGACACCGCCGACCGCGCGCGCGAGCTCGCACAGGAGCTGCTCGCCAAGGGCGACGCCTACGAGGACGAAGGCGCGATCCGGTTCCGCCAGCCGACGGAGGGGACCGTCTCCTGGCACGACGCCGTGCGTGGCGAGATCGAGTTCCGGAACGAGCTGCTGCCCGACCTCGTGATCGTGCGCTCGGACGGACGCCCCACCTATAACTTCGTCAGCCCGGTCGACGACATCCTCGACGGCATCACCCACGTGATCCGAGGCGACGACCATGTGTCGAACACGCCGTCGCAGATCAACATCCTGCGCGCGCTCGGCGCGGAGCTGCCGGTCTACGCGCACGTGCCCATGATCAACGGCGCCGACGGCAAGAAGCTCTCGAAACGCCACGGTGCGGTCGCGACCGAGGCGTTCCGCGACGACGGCTATCTCCCGCAGACGATGATGAACTTCCTCGCGCTGCTCGGCTGGAGCTACGACGACAAGACGACGATCATGTCGCGGCACGAGCTGATCGAGCGTTTCTCGCTGGACCGTGTCGTGCCGAGCCCGGCCACGTTCGACTACAAGAAGCTCGATTGGATGAACGGCGTCTACCTCCGCAACCTGCAGCCGGAGGAGTACGCGCACGACCTCCGCCGCTTCCTCGCCGAGCAGGGCATCGACTGGCCGGCCGAGCGCGTGAACGCGACCGTGCCGCTCGTGCAGGAGAAGATCGAGAAGTTCTCGCAGTACCCCGACTTCGTTCGCTTTCTGTTCGAGGACATCGAGGTTCCCGCGGATCTCGACGGACGCATCTGCCGCGCCGCGGCGGAGCGCCTCGCCGGCGTCGAGCCGTGGGACGCGGCGGCGATCGAGGAGGCGCTGCGCGGGCTCGTCGACGAGCTGGGAGAGAAGCCGCGCACGGCCTTCCAGCCGATCCGGCTCGCAGTGACGGGTTCGAAGGTGTCGCCGGGGCTCTTCGAGAGCCTCGAGCTGCTCGGGCGGGACGAATCCCTGCGACGGCTCAGTGCGGCCGGGACGGAGGCCTGAGCGGTTTTGGCGCGGCGAGCGGGTCGAGCGCGCGCTGGAACGTCCTCCAGGCCTTGAGCCTGAACTGAAGCGTCGGACGCGGCAGCACCTCGTTGTGACCCACATCGCCCGCCGCCGGGGGGAGGGGGGCGCGGCGAAACATCATTTACAAGTAGTAAACGACGGCACGGGGCGAGCGGTTACGGCCGGTAGCAGAGCACCGAGACGACGACGGCGACGAGCCCCGCCACCCATACGGGCCAGAGACCCAGCGTGGCGCCGGCGGCGAACGCGAGCGCGCCGCACAGCGCGAGCAGGAAGGCGATCAGCGGCCGCGCGATCCCGTCAGCGGCGGGCTCCTTCGACGGCGGACGCGTCGCGGCGGGCAACGCGAGCCGCAGCCGGGCGAGCCGCACGCGGAAGAGCGCGCCGCGCCACTCGTGCAAGAGCGGCCCGACGGCGTCGGCGCCCCAGTCGGCCACCGCCTCCGCGACCTCGGCGGTGGCGTCGCGCGCGCAGGCGAGCGCGTCGGCGAGCTCGGCGTGCGCGGTGCGCGCGCCTTCGGGCGGCTCGACGCCGTAGGCCTGCTCGCAGGCGAGGTGCAGGGAGTACTGAAGGCGCCGGAGCGACGCTTCGACACGTGCGTCCTCGAGCCGCTCGGGCTCGGCGGCGATCCGGTCGAGCCGGCCGAGCGTGGGCGTCAGCCCTGTCCAGAGCTCGCCCATCTCCTCGGTGTACGGCATGGACCGATGCTAACGGCCGGGAGGCACCTGACTTCGTTACCATCGGCCGCCGATGCAGGCGTCCAGGCCCCGGGCGCTCGTCGTGGACGACGACGAGGCGCTGCGGATGTTGATTCGCGTCAATCTCGAGCTCGACGGATTCGAGGTCGCCGAGGCGGCGACGCTTGCGGACGCCGAGCGCGCGGCGCGGGAAAGCCAGTGCGACGTCGTGCTGCTCGACGTGCATCTCGGTCATGACGAATCGGACGGCCTGCTCGCGCTGCTTCGCTCGCGCGGCGTTCCGGTCGTGCTCGTGACCGGATCGAGCGACGCGGATCTCTATCGGGACCGGGCGGACGCGGTGCTCACGAAGCCGTTCGAGCCGCAGGCGCTCGTGAACCTCGCGCGCCGGCTCGCTAGGGTTGAGGCGTGAGCATGGGCTCGGCGAAATGAGCAGCACCTCCGTCCTCTCGGCGACCGACTTCGAGGCGCGGCTGCAGCGCTACCTGTTCGAGCGCTCGGAGGAGTGGCGCGCGGTCCGCGTCGGCGAGAAGGAAGTCTCGGAGCAGGCGGAGATCGTCCGCCGCTACGCCGATCTGTTCAGCCGCGACCAGCTCGATGCACTGCGCGAGTCCGAGGACGGCGCGAGCGGCGAGGAGCGCGAGCTGCTCTACCGCCTCAGGAAGACGTGCGAGTCGGGCCTCATCTCCGCCGAGCTGGCCGAGCGCGAGGACGAGCTCGAGAATCGGCTGCTGGCCGAGCGCGTCACGTTCAAGGGCGAGGAGATGCCGCTCCGCAACGCCCAGGCGCAGCTCGGCATCCTGCCCTCCTACAGCGACCGCGAGGAGCTCGGGAAGCTGCAGTCCGAGGCAAGCGCGCGCTTCAATCCCGACCGGCTGGAGCTCCTGCGCGCGACCGAAGAGCTTGCCGCCGACTACTCCGGGATCGCGGCCGCGATCGAGCGCAACGAGGAGGAGAAGGGCATCTCGCTGCGCGATCTCTCGCGCGCGCTCGCTGCAGCAGGCGAAGCCTCGACGGAGAGCTACGAGCGCCTCTGCGCGACCTGGTTCGACAAGCTGCTCGGGCCGGAGCGCGACGAGCGGCCGACGAGCTTCCACACCTCGTACATGCGGCGCCTCTCGATTCTCGAGTCGACGTACACCAAGGACCGGGCGACCGACGTCTGCCTGCAGACGCTCGAGGCGCTCGGCTTCGACCTGAACGAGCAGCCGAACATCAAGCTCGATCTCGACGACCGCCCGCAGAAATCGCCGCGGGCCTGCGTGATCGCCAGCGACCCGCCGAAGGTGGTGCATCTGATCACGCGGGCGCAGGGTGGCCTGCACGACTACCAGGCGTTCCTGCACGAAGCGGGGCACGCGCTGCACTACGCCGGCTGCGACCCGTCGCTGCCGTACGTGTTCCGGCGCATCTCGCGCGACCATGCGCTGACCGAGATCTACTCGTACATCTGCGAGGCGATCTCGCGCGAGCCGGAGTGGCACGAGGCGTACTTCGGGCTGAGCGCCGACGAGGCGCGCGAGAACGCGGAGGCCACGACGTTCCTCGAGGCGCTGCTGTTCCGCCGCTACGAGGCGAAGCTGCGCTTCGAGCTCGACTTCTGGTCGCGGTTCGACGGCGACGGAGGTGATCCCGAGGTCTACGAGCGCTACCTCACGGACGCGACCGGTATCCGCTACCGCAAGGAGAACTACCTCGCTGATATGGATGCCGGCTTCTATTCGGCCGACTATCTGCGCGCCTGGATCCGCTCCGCGCAGCTCCGTGAGCACCTCGTCAGCGAGGTCGGCGCCGACTGGTGGCGCAACCCGCAAACCGGCGAGCTGCTCCGCGAGCTCTTCCGCGAAGGCACCAAGCCGACGAGCGAGGAGATCGCGGCGCGGCTCGGCTTCGACCCGCTCGACTGCGGGCCGCTGCTGCACGAGATCGGCGCCGGCCCGACCTAAGAATTTGCAATTACTCCCTCGGTCGAGGGAGGTGCGCGGCGGCGTGGCCGACGATGCTCGTTGCGATGGAATCTGCGGTCCATCGCTACGGCCTGCCTGTCCTCGCCGTCGTCCTGTACGGCGTGGTCACTGCCGGCGTGCTCTTTCTCGAGCATCCCGGCCTCGGTCTCGGGCACTTCTACTACATCCCGATTCTGCTCCTCGCCATCTGGGGCGGCCCGCTGGTCGGCTTGACGGGTGGGGTCGTCGCGGTCGTCCTCTATCAAGGGGCAGTCGTCCTCAATCCCGAGCTGCCGTCGATGCCCGTCTGGTCGTCGGCGGCGATTCGCCTCACCACCTTCGTCGCTGTCGGGGTGATCGTGGGCCGTTACGCGCAGTCGAATCGCACGCTCGTCAGCGAGCTGTCGCGCCTCGCCGGCCGCGACAAGCTGACCGGGCTGCCGAACACACGCGCCTTCGAGAGTGCGATCGCGACGCGTCTCGAGCGCGACGAGCCGTTCGCGCTCGTCGTGGGCGACATCGACGAGCTGCGTCATGTGAACGGAGTCGGTGAGGAGCATGGCGACGATCTCCTGCGCAAGCTGGCGGACAGGCTGATGAGCGCGAAGCGGGCGAACGAGGACGTCGCGCGCGTCGGCGGCGACGAGTTCGCGGTGCTCTCACCGTTGCCGCGCGGCAGCGCGCGCATGCTCGCGCTGCTCCTCGAGCGGCAGCTTTCCGGCCCGAACGGAACGATGACGTTCGGCTGGGCCGCGTACCCGCACGACGGCGACAACGCCCTCGCGCTCTACCGCGTCGCCGATGAGCGTCTGTACGCGCGCAAGGTCGCACGCGGCTTCCGCCGCGGCGTCTCGCGGTCGCTCAGCGGCGCCGCCGCGACGAGCCCTGCTTCCTGACGAGCTCGCGCAGGTGGGCGTCGACCGTGACGCCCAGCAGGAACGCGATCGCGGACACGTGCAGGTAGATGAGCAGGAGCACGATCGCTGCGAACGCGCCGTAGAAAGACGAGTACGAGACGGTGCTGATGTAGGCGGCGAATCCGAGCGTCGCCACGATCCAGCAGACGATCGACACGCTCGATCCGACGGAGAGCCACTCGACGGGGCGCTTCTTCGCTGGCACGGCGCGGATCAACGTTGCGACCGCGACGAGCAGCAGTGCGATCGCGACCAGCCACCGGGTGACGAACACGACGACGTACACCGCGCCGGAGGGATGCATGAGCCGGCCGGCGAGGACTGCGAGCATGGCGCCGTAGACGCAGACGAGGACGACCGCCCCGCCGGCGATCGACTCGACGAGGCGGCGCAGCCACGACCGCGTCTCGCGTGCGCCGTACACCGCGTTCAGCGGCGTCATCATCGAGCGCAACGCAGCACCGACGCCCCACAAGGTGACGACGAGCCCGATCGACGTCCACCAGATCTTCTCCGGGCCGATCGCGTTCAGCGCAGTGCGGTTCGCCAGGCTGTAGGCATCGTGCGAGAGTGCGTGGCGGAGCGTGTGAGCGATGTGGTTCGTGTAGACCGACTGCGCGCCGACGTCTCCGAGCACACCGAGCGCGAGCATGACGAGCGGGACGACCGCGTACAGGACCTGGAACGCGATTGCGCTCGAGTAGGTGAGGAGGTCGTACTGCATGAAGTCGTCGTAGACCCCCGCGACGGCTTTCTTGATCCGCTTGCGCGTGACCTGGTCGAGCTCGAGCGCCGCCAGCTCAGCCTTCATCCGCAAGGCGGTCGATCGCGCGCACGAGCTGCTTCGCCGCCTCACCCTCCTCGTCGTAGGACGGCCGGAGCATCTCTGCGAGGTCCTTTGGGAGCAGCGGCATCAGCGTCCGGTACGCGGCCATCTCCCAGTGCTCTGTGTGGAGTGCGGCCTGGGCGTGGAAGAGGTCTGCGAGGCGTGGGTCGACGATCGACGACGCCTGCTCGTCGTGCTGGGAGACGGCTCCCTCGAACGGCTGGGAGCGGTTCGACGTGACGGCCACCTCGAGCCCGCGGAAGACGGTCTCGATCCGCTCCGCATGCCGCTTCGTCTCCTCGCAGTGGGCCTCGAGCGCCGCCTTGAGCTCCTCGTCGTGCACGGACTCGACGAGGTCGCGGATCACCGCGTCGCCGAGTCGACGCTCGACGTAGAGCAGCTCGCCGAGCAGCTGCACGATCAGGTCACGCCGGTTCGACACGCTCATAGCAGCCCTGCGCAGCGGTCGGCCAGCGCCATGATCGCGAGCGCCGGGTTGGCGGCGCCCTGGGTCGGGAGCACCGAGCCGTCGACGACGAGCACGTTGTCGACGCCCCAGATGCGGTGCGACGAGTCGACAACCGAGTCGTCGGGCGAGAACCCCATGCGAGCGCCGCCGACGAGGTGTGCATAGCGGTCGATCGTCAGCGTGTCCATCGCGTTCGCACCGTCCCAGATCTCGTTGAGGATGTTCTTCGCGTAGGCGACGATCGCCTTGTCGTTGTCGCACTGGTTGTAGTTGAAGTGGGCAACCGGAACGCCGAACTGGTCCTTCTCGTCGGCGAGCGTCACGCGATTCTCCGGCTGCGGCAGGAACTCGGCGAGGATCCCGAGCACCGTCCAGTGGTTGTAGTCGCGCATGTACTCGCGCAGCGCCTGGCCCCAGTGCCCCTCGGCGAGCACGTGCTCCGCCCAGCCGATCGGGAGCGGTGAGATCGTCTGGATCGAGAAGCCGCGCGCAAACCCCCGCCGCTCGTCGGTCTCGTAGAACTGCTCCGAGGAGATCTCGGGCGGCGGCGCCTTGTACATGCGCATCAGCTCGGGGAAGCGCGCCGCTGTCTGCGTCGCACCCTGGACCATGACGTAGCGACCGACGAGGTCGGCGTTGTTGCCGAGCCCGTTCGGGTGGCGCTTCGACGTCGAGTTGAGCAGCAGGCGCGGCGTCTCGATCGCATAGCCGCACACGGCGACGGCGTCGGCGCGCTGGAAGCGCTCGACGCCGTCCTTCACGTACGTCACGCCCGTCGCGCGGCCGGTGGCATCGTCGATCTCGACCCGCGTGACGAACGCGTCGGCGCGCACCTCGCAGCCGCGCTCGATTGCATCGGGGAGGTGCGTGATCAGCGGCGACGCCTTCGCGTTCACCTTGCAGCCCTCGAGGCAGAAGCCGCGGTAGATGCAGTGCGGCCGGTTGCCGAACGAGCCGTTCGTGATCGACACCGGCCCGACGCGCATCTCGATGCCGTAGTTGCGCGCGCCTTCCCACGCGACCACAGCCGCGCCCGCGACCGGATGCGGGGCGTGCGGGTAGCCGTGCGGATCGCCCCACGGCCAGTACTCGCCGGCGACGGGCAGCTCGCGCTCGACGCGCTCGAACGACTCCTTCAGGTCCCAGTAGGAGATCGGCCAGTCCGCGCCGACACCGTCGCGCGTTCGCACTTCGAAGTCGGAGGGGTGGAGGCGCGGCACGTAGCCGGCGAAGTGCGTCATCGAGCCGCCGACGCCGGTGCCCGAGTTGTTCTTGCCCATCTGGATCGGGTCGTTGCCGGAGATGATCCGGTTGTCCGTCCAGTAGAGCCCGGCCTGGCCGGCGCCTTTCTCGTCGCTCACCCAGTCGCGGTCCGGGTCCCAGAACTTCCCCTTCTCGAGCACGACGACCTTCCAGCCGCGCCGCGCGAGCCGCTGCGCGAGCACGCCGCCGCCGGCGCCCGAGCCGACGACGACGAGGTCGACGGTGTCCTCGTCGCGGTAGCGCGCCATCTTGTGGAGGTTCTGCAGGCCGCGCTTGTGCTGGTCGAGCAGAAACGCCGAGTCGTTGTCCTTCGGCATGAGGACGGACCCTTTGAGCATCAATCGAGCCCTCGTTCTCGGGTGTCGCGGACCGGGTCGTAGTGCACGGACTCCTTCGCCTCCCACGACTCCTCCTCGCCGAGCTTCGGGCTCCCGAAGGCGCCGTAGCCGCGCGGGTAGGCCGGACCGCCGAAGCCGATCTCGTTCCAGGCCCACGGGTGCGAGTAGAACGCCTGCACGACGTAGCGCATGACGACCGACCAGGCGCGGCTGACGTTGATCGTCTCCCAGACGCCGCCGTGGAGCTCCGCCTTCGAGAAGCGGTGCACGATGCCGACCTGCGCCTCGGCGGGCGCTGCGGCGAACGAGGCGAACGACAGCTGCCGCGCTTCCTCGTCGAGGCCGCGCGCGAGCCTGCGCCACACCTCTCCGTCCCCGGGCAGGTCGAAGAACTGGTACCCGTCGCCGACGCCGCCGTGCAACTTCTCGTCGACGTACGACAGCACCGGGATGCGCGGCTCGGCGTCCTGGGCGGTCGCGATGTCGCAGAACGCCTTCAGCGTGTCGGCCTCCTCGGGGGTGAAGAACCGGATCGGCGGGACGTTCTCGAGACGGTCGAGCACGACGCGCCGCGTGACCTCGTCCCAGTGCCGGGTCTGCGTGAGCACGTCGTAGGTCGGATACCGCCCGACCATCTGCGGCGTCACGCCCTTCTCCTGCTTCGGCAGATGGTGCGGGTCCGGGTGTGCCTGGTCCTCGAGCGGCATCAGCGCTCGCGCTTGACGATTGCGGCCGCGATGCCGAGCGCGCCGACGAGGCAGAGCGAGCCCGGTGCGAGGAGCGGCGGGCCCATCACGAGGTTGTAGTGCGCCTCCTTGAACCCGCCCGGCCGTTTCCGGACGCCCTGGACGTGCGTGACGATGCCGACGAGCCCGTCGAGGAAGTAGAGGGTCGAGACGAGCGGCAGCGCCGTCTTCGCGGCCTTCTCCGACGAGAACCCGGCCACGCCGGCAGCCGTGAGCGGCGGCGTGAGCACGAGCGGCGTCCACATCCACTTGTCGCCGAAGGAGCCCTTGTAGTGCTCGAAGTAGATCTCCATCCCGAGCGCGGGCGCCGACATCGCCGTCGTCGCGGCAAGCAGCTTCTGCACGCGGCCTTCGCGGATGTTCTGGAGGAGGCGCCGGATCATGCCGCCCACCGTTGTGCCTCGGCACGCCTCAGTTCCAAACCGTGCCCGGGGCGGGAGCGGTCGGGCACGAGCGCACCGTCGACCGGTTCGAGCACGCCGTCGAAGAGCATCGACTCGATGCGGACGTGGTCGTGGAAGTACTCGAGGTGGCGCAACCGGTCGACCCCGCACAGCGCGTGCGCGGAGAGCTGCGGTGCACAGTGACCCGACAGGTCGAGCCCGTGCGCCGACGCGAGGCCGTTCACCCGCAGCAGTCCGGTGATGCCGCCGCAACGCGTCACGTCGGCCTGCAGGCAGTCGACGTTGCCGATCAGGTTGCGGAAGTCCGCAGGCACGTATGCGTACTCGCCGGCCGCCACGTCGAGCAGGGAATGCTCGCGCACGAGCCGCAACCCGTCGAAGTCCGCCGACGACACTGGCTCCTCGAACCAGCGCACGTCCCAGTCGTCGACGTAGCGCGTCGCCCAGCGCACCGCTTCCTTCGCGCCGAAGGCGCCGTTGGCGTCGACGTACAGCTCCGCGTCGCCGATCGCCTCGCGCGCGACGTCGAGCCGGTGCGGGTCGCGCGCGGGCTCGCGGCCGAGCTTCATCTTCACGCGCGGGATGCCCTGCGCGACCCAGCCTGCGAGCTGCTCGCGAAGCTGCTCGTCGGAGTACGAGCAGAAGCCGCCGCTGCCGTAGATCGGCACACGGTCGTGGACGGCAGGGAGCAGCGTCACGAGCGCCACGTCGTGGATGCGGGCGCGCAGGTCCCAGAGCGCGAGGTCGACGGCCGACAGCGCACAGCGCGCGATGCCGGGTCGGCCGGCGTTCCGGAGCTGCGCACCCATCTCGAGCCACAGCGCCGCGACGTCGTCCGGATCGCGGTTCTCGACGAGCGGCGCAAGCGTGTCCTCGACGACGTGCGCCGCCGCTTCGGGCGCATAGGTGAAGCCGAGGCCGCGCTTTCCGCCGGCCACGGCCTCGACGACGACGACCGTCGTCGAGTCCCACTCGAGCGTTCCGTCCGATTCCTTCGCGTCCGTCGGGATCGTGAAGGACGAGACCTCCAGCTTCATCGGCCTGGCAGGAACTCGAGCATCTTCTGCTTGAACGACTCGCGCATCACCGCACGCGCGTCCGGGTCGCCGTGCCGGAGTGACGACATCAATGACTTCGCCTGCTCGAGCGTGATGTGCGGGGGCAGCGGCGGCACCTGCGCATCGACCACCGCGTCGATCACGAACGGCCGGTCGGCGGCGAACGCCTCTTCCCAGGCCGCGTCGATCGCGTCCGGCGACTCGATGCGCACGCCGTCGAGCCCGACCAGGCGCGCGAAGTCGGCGTAGCGGACGTCGGGGATGCTCTGCGTCTCGAGGTTGCGGGGGTCGCCTTCCATCGCGCGCTGCTCCCAGGTGACCTGGTTCAAGTCGCGGTTGTTCAGCACGAGCACGACGAGCCGCGGGTCGGCCCAGCGGTCGGAGTACTTCGCCGCGGTGATGAGCTCGGCCATGCCGTTCATCTGCATCGCGCCGTCGCCGACGAGCGCGAGCGCCGGCCGGTTCGGGTGCGTGAACTTGGCCGCGATCGCGTACGGCATGCCCGGCCCCATCGTTGCGAGCGTTCCCGAGAGGGACGCGAGGTGCGACGGCTTCAGCTTCAGGTCGCGTGCGAACCAGTCGGCGCTCGTGCCGGAGTCGGCGCTGATGATCGTGTCGTCGGGGAGGTGCTTGTTCAGCTCCCAGAAGAGCCGCTGCGGGTTGATCGGGTCCGCGTCCTGCATCGCGCGTTCCTCGATCAGCTTCCACCAGTCGCGGATCTCGCCCTCGAGGCTCTCGCGCCACTTCCGCTCGGTCTTGTGCTGGACGAGCGGGATCAGCTCCTGCAGCGTCGACTTCGCGTCGCCGACGAGCCCGAGCTCCATCGGGTAGCGGATGTTCAGCATGCGGCCGTCGATGTCGATCTGCACGCCGCGTGCCTGTCCCGGTTCCGGCAGGAACTCGGAGTAGGGGAACGACGAGCCGATCATCAGCAGCGTGTCGCACTCGTCCATGAGCGTCCAGCTCGGCTTGGTGCCGAGGAGGCCGATCGAGCCGGTGACGTAGGGGAGGGTGTCGTCGAGGACGGTGCGGCCGAGCAGCGCCTTCGCGACGCCGGCGCCGAGCTTCTCGGCGATCTGCATCACCTCGTCGGTTGCGTTCTTCGCGCCCTGGCCGACGAGGATCGCGACCTTCTCGCCGGCGTTCAGGATCTCGGCGGCGTGCTTCAGGTCGGGCTCGCGCGGCACGATGCGCGGCGCGCTCCAACCGGGCGACGAGTGGATCGTGCCGTGCTTGAGCGGCGGGTCGGGGACGGCCGGCTCCTCGGCGAGGTCGTTCGGGATGATGATGCAGGTCGGCTGCCGCTGGTCGAGCGCGATGCGGTGCGCGCGGTCGACGAGATGGCGGATCTGGGACGGATCGGTCGCCATCTCGCAGTACTCGTGCGCGACGTCCTTGAACAGCGTCTGCAGATCGACTTCCTGCTGGTAGTGACCGCCGAGGGCGCTGCGCGCCTGCTGGCCGACGATCGCGAGCACGGGCTGATGGTCGAGCTTCGCGTCGTAGAGGCCGTTCAGCAGGTGGATCGCTCCCGGGCCGGAGGTCGCAAGGCAGACGCCGACCTCACCCGTCCACTTCGCGTGCCCGCAGGCCATGAACGCTGCCATCTCTTCGTGGCGGGTCTGCACGAACTCGAGCTTGTCCTCCGCGCGCGCGAGCGCGCCGACGATCGCGTTGATCCCGTCGCCGGGATAGCCGTAGATGCGCCGCACGCCGTTCTCGTGCAGCCGCTCGAGCAGGAAGTCGGCCGTCGTCTGTCCCATGGAATCCCTTTCGTCAGTCTTGCGGTGCGCCGCCCGGTCCGCTCATCGCGGTGCCGTCGCTTTCGACGATCTCGGTCGGCTCGGCGGTGCGGTACTCGGGTGCCTGCAACCCGCCGCGGGGGTCGCCCTCGCGCTCGAGCGCGCCGGGATCGCCCTGCTGCTTGTTCGCGCGGTGATCTTCCTTCTTGCGCTTCCAGCGTCCGAACATGGGCGGCGGATACCCGAGAGGGCGTTTCGCTACACTGGCGCGCCGCGGGGCCCATTCGTCTAGTGGCCTAGGACACCGCCCTCTCACGGCGGCGGCACGGGTTCGAATCCCGTATGGGCCTTACCTCACCGCATCGACACACGCATTCGGCTCAACTGCGTGTGTCAGGCGTGTCGCCGGAGCCAGCGGGGGGCATGTGGTGCAGACCCTGGTGATACCTAAGAAGATGCGCCCCCGGTCGACGGCCGCCCGGAGACCGCCTACACTTGGGGTATGCAGAGTCCTCTCCTGGTGTTCGACCACGTGACCAAGAAGATGTCTGTCGTCGCGACGGGACCAGCGCGGAAGCAACTCGCCGAGATTGCGCGCTCGGCAAGCCACGTGGGCACGCGCGGCCGGCCTGCAAACTAACCAACCCGCCGGGCGAGCCACTCCCCTGAACATCGACTGGGTTATCCCCTGCCGGTACGTCGAGGTGCATGACAACCTCGGCACGATCGTTGGTGCCGGAATCGACACATACTGGTTACGCGAACTGCCCTCAACAATCGCTGTCGTGGTCGCCGTGCGTCTACTCGCGACCCATGAAGAACTCGATCCCGAGGTGGCTCACAGCGCGATCAACCGCGTCCGCGACACCCGGGGCGATCTCGTGAGCGAAGTGGGAGGCGAATTCCGGATGGAAGGGTCCGAGGGTGCTCGCCAGGATTGGCTGACGGGCATCATTCTGAGCAGCGTCGTTCAGCTCGAGGTCGCCGAAGAGGGCAGTTACACGGTCGAACACGAGGTAGATGGGAACGTCAAGGCGTTCCCGATTCACGTTGTGAACGCGCCGCCGCCGGGCCAGGAATGGCCCGACGAGGACGAGGAAGCCTAGGTTCCGCCTCGCGACGCTCTGGCACATGGCGGGTGTTCCACCCGTTCAAGCCGCTGCATGGCTGGGGCACTCGCCCGTTGAGCAGCTGAAGACGTATGCGCATGCGTCGCTTGTCGATCGAAGCGAGCTCGATTACACGACCGTGACGGCCGCCTTGGTGCAGTTGGCGTAAGGCACGTTCGGGTACATCTCTTCGAACATGGCGGCGAGCGTGGTGCGGTCTCGTTTGAGATAGCGGCGCTTCGCGATCCGCTTCGTCTCCCAATCGTGGCTGCGCTGGTAGACGTTGTCGTCGAGGTCTCGCCATCCCCAGACGAGATACGAGGGTGCTTTGTGGTTCGAGCTCACGATGTCGGTCTCCATCGCGACCTTCTCATCAACCCGAAGGTGGCCGTCTCCGACGAGGCCGAAAGCCATCCTGTCGTCGACGACGAGCATGAAGACGACCTGGACGGCGAGCACCGGGCCGGCGTTTGCGAAGGTCATCCCAATCCGACCGGAGGGAACATGATGAAGAACCGCGGCCGAGACCTGCGGCACCCGGCTCGCGCGCTGAATCGCCGCTGTCGCGCGAGCGGAACGCCACGCCGCCGATGCCGCTGCAGCGGCGAAGAGGGCGCCCAGGACTGTCGCCCACTGCACGGCTGACCAGTGCCACCCGTGCCCCTGCAACGCCGCAATCATTGCGAAAGCGTGCGTGCGTGACCGGACGGTGCAGACCTCGGTGATGCCCGCGGCGTTGAAAGCGGCCGATGTGCAGGTCTGTCCGAGTCCCGTATGGGCCTCCTTCTTTTGTGGCGCGAAACTCCGGAACTTAGTTCGGCGCAGCCGAACTAAGTTCCCGCGTACGCCGTGAGCATCGAGGGCCGCATCTACTACGAGCGCGGCGAGCCGGTCGTCGTCGTCATCCAGTGGGGGCCCGGCGGCGGGCCGCGGAACGTGCTCGTCCGCCGCGCCGACGGTTCCCTCGTAGTACGACCGTTTCGCGGACTGCGACGCGGGAAATCGAGCGCCCGCACACCACCGCGACAAGGAGGGGTCTGATGGGGTTGGATTCACTGCGCGACGTCTTCGAGGAGCAGATCAACGACCTGCGGAGCGCTGAGGAGCAGCTCGTCGAGGCGCTGCCGAAGATGGCGATGGCGGCCACCTCGCAGGAGCTCAAGCAGGCGTTCTCGGAGCACCTCACCGAGACGAAGCAGCATCTCGAGCGGATCGACGACGTGATCGCCCAGGTCGGGCTCGAGAAGACCGGCGAGACCTGCGACGGTATGAAGGGCCTGATCAAGGAGGGCGAGGAGACGATCGAGGAGGACGGCGACTCGATGGCGAAGGACGCCGCCCTGATCGCGGCCGCCCAGCGTGTCGAGCACTACGAGATCGCGGGCTACGGCACCGTCGTCGCCCTCGCCGACCACCTCGGCCTCGACGAGGCCAAGGACCTGCTCGGCCAGACCCTCGAGGAGGAGGGCGCGGCCGACAAGCTGCTGACGAAGATCGCGACCGGCGGCATGTTCAAGTCCGGCGTGAACCAGAAGGCGAGCTAGCGGCACACCGCGGCGAGGGGCCGGCGGAGGCCCCTCGCCGCGTTTCCGCCTGCACCGAGCGGGAATAGGCGGCGCAGCTTCCGTTCCGCGGGGCCGGGTCAGCTCCGCGGCGCGGGAAGCGTGTTCCCGAGTGGTGTTGCCTGGACGGGTGATGCGCCAGCCTGGGTGATGACTACAGTTCTCGCCAGATGAGTGAAGCCGCCGTCAACCCCGAAGCCCAGCTGTCCCTCCCTGTCGATCACGCGACCCTGCGGCTGATCGCCGAGAACGTGCCGTCTGGCTCGATCTACGTCTTCGACGGCGACCTCCGGTTCACGCTCGCGGCCGGCGCGGGCACGACGCCGGAGGTCGAGGGGAAGACGGTGCGCGAGGCGTTCGACGACGACATCGCCCATCAGCTCGAGCCTGCCTTCCGCGCGGCGCTCGCCGGGGAGAAGTCGGCGCTCGAGCTCCGCCACGGAGACGACGACTACCTCGTCACCGTCGCGCCGCTCCGCGACGGCGCCGAGGTGATCGGCGGCCTGATGCAGGCCCAGGACGTCACCGCGCAGCGCCAGCTCGAGCACCGGCTGCGCCAGGCGCAGAAGCTCGAAGCGGTTGGCCGGCTCGCGGGCGGCATCGCGCACGACTTCAACAACCTGCTGACGGTGATCGGCGGCTACACGACGCTCGCGCAGAAGAAGGCACCCCCCGACGACGACCTGCGCCGCACACTCGACAACATCGCCGGCGCGACCGAACGCGCGACGGCGCTCACGCGACAGCTGCTCGCGTTCAGCCGCCAGCAGCTGCTGCTCCCGAGCCTCGTGGACGTTGCCGAGGTCGTCGAGCAGCTCCTGCCGCTGCTCTCGCGCCTGATTGAGTCGCGAATCGAGCTGCGTTCGAGCATGGCGACAGGCGTGCCGCCGGTGCTCTTCGATCGCAGCCAGCTCGAGCAGATCCTCGTCAACCTCGTGCTGAACGCGCGCGATGCGATCCCGAACAGCGGCTCGATCGTGATCGAGGTCTCACAGACGACGCTCGACGAGGGATACGTCGCCGCGCATCCCGACGCGTCGCTCGGGCAGCACGTCGTGCTCACGGTCAGCGACACCGGCGAGGGAATGGACGACGCGACGCGCGCACGCATCTTCGAGCCGTTCTTCACGACGAAGGGCGACCAGGGCACCGGGCTCGGGCTCGCCGTCGTTCACGGCATCGTCAACCAGAGCGGCGGGACGATCTGGGTCTACAGCGAGCTCGGGCGTGGCACGACGTTCAAGATCTATTTGCCCGCCGCCGACGTGGCGCAGGGCGCCGCGACCCAGCTCGTCCTCAACGACGGCGCCGAGGTCCATCGGGCGCCGCCCGACACGATCGTGCTCGTCGTCGACGATCACCAGGCCGTTCGCTCGCTTGCGGTCGCGGTGCTCGAGGGCGCGGGCTACACCGTGCTCGAGGCGGCGTCGGCCGACGAGGCGCGGATGATCCTCGCCGACAGCGTGGTCGACGCGATCGTCTCGGATGTGGTCCTTCCGGGCGGAACGTCGGCGGCGCCGGTGTACCCGCAGGACGCGCGCGGCCGGGAGCCCGGCGTGATCTACATGTCGGGGTACACCGCGGACGCGCTTCGCGACGACGTGCTCGCGCCGAACGCGCGCTTTCTCGAGAAGCCGTTCTCGCCCGCGGCGCTGCTGCGCTGCACGGCCGAGGTCATCTCCGACTAGCGAGATCCTCTTCGGCTTCGGCGAGCTCCGCGGCGGCCTGGTCGGCCTCCTGCCGCTTCGCGGCCGCGTCGCGCTCGGCCGCGTCGGCTTCCGCAGCGAGCCTGCGCGCCTCCGCGCGGAGGGCCGCGACGCGCTCGCGTGCCGCGCGGCGCACCTCGTCCGGGCTCGGACCTCGGTGGCGCGGCGTGACGGCCTCGAGCGGGCCGAAGCCGACGGCCTCGAGCTCCTCGGTCAGCCGGCCCGCGGCGAGTCTCCGCGACGCCTCGGGATCGACCGCGGCCGCCCGGAGCGTCTGCGAGAGCCGGTCGAGCATCGGCGCGGTCGTGCCTCGCCCGCCTTCTTCCCGCGCGGCGGTGAGAAGCGCACGCACCGCATCTCGCTCGTGCGCCGCGGCGTCGTTCACCTCGTCGACGTCGGCCTCGCCGGCGAGCCCGCGCTGCTGCACCTCGCGGAGCCGCTCACCGGCGGCGACGAGCGCGCGCACGAGGTCGGGCTTCGCACGCGCCAGCCGGTTCGCGGTCCAGACGACGACGCTCGGCTTGCGCAGCGCGCTCACTTCGGCTGCCTTGTCGGACTGGTGCGCCTTCCGTAGCCGCGACGCGAGATCGTTCCGCGCCTTCGTGAACTGCTCGAGCGGCAGCGCATAGAGCTCGTCGAGCTCACGCTCGAGATCGGGGACGGCGGCGAGCGGCGGCACCCAGAGAGCGTAAACGGCGAAGGGAGGGCTGACGCCCTCCCTTCGACCGTACCGTCTGGGGTCCCGGCTTACGCGGACTTCACGAGCGACTTCGGCGGGACGATGACCCGAAGGGTCGTCGACTTGCCGCCGACCACCTTGTAGATGGTGACCGGGTTGGCCGTCACGTCACCGTTGTGGTTGAACGAGACGTTGCCGAGGATGCTGTTCTTCAGATCGACCTTGAACAGCTGCTTCGCGATGTCGGCGCGGGTGCCGTTGGACTGAGCGATCGCCGCGACGATGACCTCAGCAGCCTGGGCCGCATAGACCGAGTACGGGTCCGGCGGCTGGTGGTCTGCCTTGGTGAACGCCGAGACGAACGCCTTGCCGGCGCCCTTCAGGGCCGAGTTCGGGAGGCCTGCGACCGAGACGGTCGCGTTGTTGGCCGCCGAGCCCGCCTGCTGCACCGTGGCCGAAACAGGCGTGAACCCGTCCGGCATCATGATGTGCACGCTGCTCGCGACGCCGGCGCGGATGTCCTTGATCAGCTTGCCGCCGTTCTCGCAGATCAGACCGCCGAGGAACACGCCCTGCGCGCCCGACGCCTTGATCTTCACAGCGGTCGCCTCGTAGGACGACGCCTTGCCATCCCATGCCTGGAAGCCGACGACCTTGATGCCCAGCTTGACCGCCGCGTTCTTGAAGTTCGTGGCGACGCCGAGCCCGTAGGCCTCCTTGTCGTTCAGGATGAACACCTTGTGGACGCCGAGCGACTTGGCCAGGATCGCATCAGCAGCGCCCTGATAGTCGTCCGCCGCCACGACGCGCGCGTAGTTGCGCTTGCCGGTCGGGTAGTACTTGCCCGGCTCGCCGGCAACGGTGCCCGGGCCCGGGTGCGTCAGACCGACATAGGTGTTCGCCGGGCTGACCATCGCGATCGGACCGTTCGGCGCGCGGTTGAGGATCGGGATCTCGATCTCCGCCGCACCCGAGTTGAACGTCCCGATGACGGCGCCGACGCTCTGGTCAGAGGCGTAAGCGCTCGCATTCGCGGAGGCCTTCCCGGAGTCCCACTTACCGGCCTGGGCGGTCGCGTCATCGCAGCTCTGGTAGGCGATCGAGTACTTACCCGCCTTCCAGCCATGCTGGTTGAAGATGAACTTGATCGCCCGGGTCATCTGCTCGGTCTGGGTCCGGCCCGAGCCCTCGAGGGGCAGGTCGGACGCAACCAGGATCTGGCCGCTTCCGTTCTGGATCGCCGAGCAGGACGACGCCGGCAGGGGCGTTGCGCTGCTGCGGGCGAATGCGCCGCTCACGGTCGCCACGAGCGCGGCGATCGCAATGAGGGCGGACGCACCCGCTCCGACGTACATGCGCTTCTTCACTCGTCCTCCTGTCTGGGGGGTCAGGGGAATGCGCAAGAGCATAGAGAGACGCGGCGATAACGCCAACCCCGCGCCTGGTTACGCTGGTGGCGAAAGGCACGACGAGTGACGTCCTTAACGTCATCTGAACGCGCCGGCCCGGCGCGCGCCGCCCGCCTCCGAGGTGCAACTGGCCCCTGGGCGTTCATCGCCATGGGCGCGATCGCGATCGCCGTCTACTTCGCGGCGCTCCCCGCTCACGGCAGCGCGCAGTCGATCCTCTACGTCGCGGTCGGGCTCGCGTCGGTCTGCGCGCTCGTCTACGGCGCCGCACGGAACCTGCCCCGTCGCGAGCGGCTGCCGTGGCATCTGTTCGCGCTGGGGCTCCTCGGCCAGGTCGTCGGCGACGCGATCTCCGCCGTCTACGAGATCGGGCTGAACCGCGAGCCGCCCAACCCGTCGATCGCAGACGTCTTCTATCTCGGCGGCTATCCGCTCCTCGGCCTTGCGATCTTCCTGATCCTGCGGAGGCTCGGCGGCCAGACGAGCCGCGCAGCGATCCTCGACTCGGTCGTCGTCTTCCTGGCGGTCGTGCTCGTTCAGTGGGTGTTCTTCCTGGAGCCGATCCGGGACAGCTCGCGCTTCGCACGCCTCGTCGACATGGCCTACCCGGCGGCAGACGTGCTGTTGCTCGTCGGCCTGGCACAGCTCGTCCTCGGGCCGGGCGGACGCACACGCGCGTACCGGCTGCTGCTGGTGGCGGTGGGGCTCTGGGTGGTGGGGGACGAGATCTACGGACTGAACGTCTCGAGCTACCGGGCCGGCGACTGGATCGACATCTATTGGCTCGCCGCGTACGTCGCCTGGGGCGCTGCGGCGCTCGACCCGTCGATCGCCCGGCTCGCCCGCCCGGACCGGCGCCGGCTGCCGCGGCTCACGATGTCGAGGCTCTGCCTGCTCGCGGCGGCGCTGCTCGTCGGGCCGGTGATCATGCTCGTCGAGAAGGCGCACGGCCGGACGCCGCACGCGTACTCCGTGGCGCCGTTCACGGCGGCGATCGGGATGATCGTCCTGGCCCGGCTCGCCGGGCTCGTGCGCGCGGTCGAGCGGTCGCGTCGCGCCGAGCGGACGGCGCGCCACGAGGCCGAGCGGGCGCAGCAGCTCCTCAGCTACCAGAACGCGCAGCTCGTCGAGCTCGACCGGCTGAAGGACGAGTTCGTGTCGAGCGTGTCGCACGAGCTGCGGACGCCGCTGACCTCGATCACCGGCTACGTCGAGCTCCTGCGGGAGGACGAGCACGACGACGAGCGCCGCGCCTACCTCGACATCGTCGAGCGGAACGCCGATCGCCTGCTCGGGCTCGTCTCCGATCTGCTCTTCGCCGCGCGCCTGCAGGACGGGCGACTCGAGCTGAAGCGCGAGTCGGTCGACATCCGGCGAATAGTCGAACAGGCGATCCAGTCCGCACGGCCGCGTGCCGATGTCGCGAAGGTGCAGCTGACTTCCGACCTGACCGCTGTTCCCCCGGTCTCGGGCGAGCCCGACCGGCTGGCACAGCTCCTCGACAACCTCGTCTCGAACGCGATCAAGTTCACGCCCGCGGGCGGCGAGGTCTGCGTCAGCCTGTGCGAGCGCGAGGACGGCGTGCTGATCGAGGTCTCCGACACGGGCATCGGTATCCCCGAAGAGGAGCGCGAGCGTCTCTTCCAGCGCTTCTTCCGCTCGCAGGCGGCCCTCGAGCGGCAGATCCAGGGAACCGGGCTCGGCCTCTACATCTCGAAGGCGATCGTGCAGGCGCACGGCGGCCGCATCGGCGTCGAGAGCGGCGACAACAGCGAAGGGACGAAGTTCATCGTCGAGCTGCCGGTGGAGGGGGCGGAGCTATGAGCCGTAGGCTCGACGGAGGCTCAGAAAGAGCGGAGGTGCCGGCTTGGCCGGCACCGGAGCGGAGCTATGAGCCGTAGGCTCGACGGAGGCTCAGAAGGAGCGGAGGTGCCGGCTTGGCCGGCGCCGGAGCGGACCTATGAGCCGTAGGCTCGACGGAGGCTCAGAACGAGCGGAGGTGCCGGCTTGGCCAGCGCCGGAGCGGGGATGAGCGAACGCCCGCTCGTCCTGTGCGCCGACGACGACGAGGACATTCTCTCGCTCGTCGCGCTTCGGCTCGAGCGCGCGGGCTTCGACGTGGCGAAGGCGGGAGACGGCGAGGCGGCGATCGCTGCGGCGCGCGAGCTGAAGCCGGCCGTCGCGGTCCTCGACGTGATGATGCCGCGGCAGACGGGCCTCGAGGTGCTCGCGGAGATCCGCGCCGACCCGTCTCTCGCCGACGTGAAGGTGATCCTGCTCTCCGCCCGCGTGCAGGCCTCCGACGAGGCGCGCGGCATCGACGCCGGGGCCGACGCCTACCTGCCGAAGCCGTTCAAGGCACCCGAGCTCGTCGCCACGATCGAAGAGCTCCTCGGTTCGGGTTAGCCGCGTCGATATCGGTAGCCGAAGCCGCGCACGGTCTCGATCGGCGCCGAGTCCGGCTGGTCCGGGACGAGCTTGCGGCGCAGGTAGCCCACGTAGAGCTTGACCTGGTCGCCGGAGACGCCGTACGGGTCGCCCCAGACGAGCTCGAGCAGCTGGTCGCGCGAGAGCACCTGGTTCGGGTTCTGCACGAAGGCCGCGAGCAGCTTGAACTCGAGCGGCGTCAGCTGCACGTCGCGGCCGTCCACCGACACACGGCGCTGCTGGTAGTCGATCTCGACGAAGTCGTCGGCGTACGCCTCGAGCACCTCGGTCCTGCCGCCGGAGCGGCGAAGCAGCGCCTGCACCCGTGCCAGCAGCTCTTGCCGTCCGAACGGCTTCGCGACGTAGTCGTCGGCGCCGGCGGAGAGACCGCGCACCTTCTCGAGCTCCTGTGTCCGCGCGGTGAGCATCAGCACGGGCACGTCGGACAGGTCGCGGATGCGCTCGAGCGTCTGGTAGCCGTCCATGTCCGGCATCGTCACGTCGAGGATCACGAGCGCCGGGGCGTTCGAAAAGAGGTGACGGAGGGCGGCGCGGCCGGTGTCGGCCTCGTCGACGGTGTAGCCCGCGCGCTCGAGCAGCTCGCGCAGCAGGAGCCGGATGTCCTCGTCGTCGTCCACCACCAGGACGCGGGGGCGCGAATTCATACCGAGTTCATACCATCCCGTCGCTGGAATCCCTGCGTCGAGGGTCGAACATGCCTCAGTGGCCCGCGTGCTCATCTGTGAACCGCACGACGACATCAGCGCTCTGCTGGAGCTCGTGGTGCGCCGGCTCGGGCACGAGCCGATCACCTACAGCGAAGGCGACGACGACGACCTGAGCGTCGACGCGGCCGTGATCGAGCCCGGCGAGCCGCTCGGCCTGAAGCTCGCGCGCACGTTGCGGGCCCGGAACATCCCTTCGCTCTTCACGAGCATCTACCCGGCGGACGCGGACCTGCTCGCGCTCGATCCGGTGGCGTACCTCGTCAAGCCGTTCCCGCTCTACGCGCTCGAGCGGGCGCTCCAGTCGGTGCTCGCGCCGGCGCCGCACGCGGCCGCCTGCTAGCGGGCGGCAGCGCCTAGGATCGCTTCGTGTCCTTCGACGCGGAGCTGCGCGACTGCCTCGAGGTCGTGCTCGGCGAACGCCCGCCCGAGCCGGAGGGCGACGCGCTTCTCTTCACGAAGCAGTGGCTCGCCGAGCGGAACCTCGGGCTCGTCCCGATCGCCGATCCCGCAGCGTTCGCGTGGCCCGGACATTGGCTCGCCCGGGCCGGAGAGCACGCGGTCGTCATGTTCGGCTCGCCGTCGGGCCCGCTGCACGACCCGGCCGGCGCGCTGACGAACGGCGCGGCCGTCGACGAAGGCTGGGTCGTCGCGCGTCTCGACGTGCACCTGCCGATCGAGTCGCCGTACGGGGTCGACGCCCACACCGGCGCCGTCGCCGGGCTGCTCGTCGCGCCGGATGCGGAAGCACAGCTCGTCCCGGTCGACTCTGTCGCGGCCGTTCCGGGCCGCGGACTCGAGGGCGACCGTTACTACGAGGGCCGCGGAACGTTCAGCGGCGGCGGGCGCGGGTACGAGCTCACGCTCGTCGAGTCGGAGGTGCTCGATGAGCTCGGACTGCCCTGGCCCGATGCGCGGCGCAACGTCGTCACCCGCGGGGTCGAGCTGAACGCGCTCGTCGGGAAGCGGTTCACGATCGGAGAGGTCGAGTGCATCGGCCGCCGCCTCGCCGAGCCGTGCGCGCACCTGGAGAAGGTCTCCGGCGCGGGGCTCATGCGGCCGCTCGTCCACCGCGCCGGGCTGCGCGCGGACATCCTCCGCGGCGGCACGATCACGGTCGGCGATCGCGTTGAGTGACGACGTCGTCATCCGCGACTTCAAGGTGACGATGCTGCTCGCCGACGCGGCGCAGTACGTGCAGGGAAAGCTGTACATCCTCGGCGGCGGCTGGTCGATCATCGATCCCGGCACCGTGTCGTTCGCCGTCGCGGTCAACATCCAGACCGCATGGCATCGCGCCGATCTGCAGAACCAGTTCCGGCTCGAGCTCCTCGACTCGGACGGGAACGCGGTCGTGATCCCGACACCGCTCGGCGAGCAGCCGTTCCTCGTCGAGGGCGGCTTCACCGCCGCGCGCCCAGACGGCGTGAAGCCGGGAACGCCGCTCGACGGCGGATTCGCCCTGAACGTGGTGACGCAGCTGCCGCCGAACGCGCGGCTCGAGTTCCGCATGACGATCAACGGCGACTCGCACGAGGAGTGGACGCTGCCGTTCACGACGCGCGCAGCGCCGTCGACCCGTTCCTAGAGGCGGTCCGTACCGCGGCCGGCTGTTCGCTCGTTTTGCCTACGGGTGAACGAATCGGGGGAAGAGCGGCTCGAAGATACGCTCCTCGACCGGGCGCAGCAGGCGGTCGACGCGGCCGCCGGGATCGTGGCCCGGTCGGAGGTCGTCGCCGCCCAGCGGGAGGATCTGCGGGAAGGCGCTTTGACGTGTCGCTGCGCGTGGTGCGGGCGCTACCGGATCGGCGAGGCCCGCTGGGTGAGGGTCGAGCCGAGCGCGCATGCCGCGATCGCGCAGACGACGCACGGCATCTGCGACGACTGCATCACGATCCTGCGCGAGTCCGGTCTCAGTGCGTGACCGGCAGCGAAAGGACTACGACGAGAGCTCGGCCCGGCGCGACCACCAGGCCTCGGCGGCGGTCATCGCGACGTCGGCCTCGCGGATGCCGTCGCCTGCGAGCCCTGCGGTGGCGGCCCAGTGCAGGGGTATAAGGGCGAGCGCACCGGGGAGCCAGCGGCGCTCGTCGGGAGTCAGCGGTTCCGGAGCCGTCCGTTCGTAGGCAGCGAGCAGCCGGCGCGGCTCGAGCAGTTCGCCGCTCGGTGCGGCGTGGTGCAGGCTGGCGGCGACGTCGTACAGCCGCTCCCTGACCCGCGCGAAGTCCAGGTCGAAGGTGGCCCACGAGCCGTCCGACAGCTCTCCTGCGTTGCTCAGCTTGTAGTCCCCATGAATCGGTGCGCAGGGAAGCTCCACCTCCTGCCGGAGCTTCGAGAGCTCGCCGGTCAGGTCGCGCATCCGCTGCACCACCGGCTCGCTGGCGGTTCCGAGCCTGCGGCGGGTGAAGCCGATCGAGTAACGCAGCTGGCCGAGCGTTCTGTGGTCGTCGAGCGGCTCGGGCGGACCCGGCTCCCACACTGCTGCCAGCGCAGCGTGAACGCGTCCGAGCTCCTCGAACAGGCGGACGCAGGAGTCATCGCCGGCCGATGGCTGCACGTGCTCGATGAACTCCTCGAGCTCCGCCCAGCGATCCGCCACTCGCACGAGGTCGCCGCCGGAGATCGGCAGCGGGCGAGCGACGCGGACCGGTGTGTGCTGGAGCCGCTCGCGCAGGCGCCGCAGTCCCGCAACCCGGCCGCGGCGAACCCAGGGCAGGTCCGAACCAGCGCGGCAGGGCAGGGGGAGAGGTCGAAGCTTCGACTCCGGTCATGGCAATGGCCTACCAGCAACGGCGCCGATGCCCTGACCGCGTTGCTCTCCGAGCAAACAAAAACCCCGCCTGAGCGGGGCTTTCCGAACGAGCTGCGGGACTAGGACTCGAACCTAGACTACCTGATCCAGAGTCAGGCGTCCTACCATTAGACGATCCCGCAGGGCGCCCGGATTGTAGCCGGGCTCCGGCGCTACAGATCCAGCTCGTACAGCGGGACGAGGCGCTTCTCGGCTTCGGTGTCGATGTGGGCGATCACCTCGACGTAGGGCTCGAGCCCCGAGCCGCGAAGCTTCGCCTTCAACAACCCGTCGACCTGGTAGATCCCGGACGAGTTGTTCATGCGGATCGAGATGCGGATCGGCTTCTGCTCGCCGTCCGAGATCTCGACCTCTTCGATCGCAGCCGCCGAGAGCGAGTGGATGCCGACGCGGCCGCGCTCGAACGCGATCCGTGAGCGTCCTTGCTCCATGTCGAGCGCGTCGGCGACGCGCAGAATGCCCGCCTCGAGCGTGAGCGGCTCGCCGTCGGAGCGGTGGCTGATGATCCCCTGCAGCACCTCCGAGACGATCACGGTGAGGTCGGGCTCGTCGTAGATCCCGTCGAGGAGCTCGCGCAGCTTCGGCTCGGCCAGGAAGAGGCTGAAGTCCTCGTGGCCGTGGCGATGAACCGACATGCCGACGCAGTGCGTCAGCGCCGTGAGCGCGACGATCACCTCCGCGTCGTCGCGTGAGTAGCCGTAGTCGCGGACCGCGTTCGGCTCGACGTGATGCTTCGTCAGCTGGCGCAGGAGCTTCAGCGCGATGTTCGTGACGATCTGGATGTGGACCCACGAGTGGTCGTTGATCTCCATGCGCGCGACGGCGTTCACGTTCGCGACGTGCCACCAGCCCTT
>Ga0070741_10001675_pt1 | contig 65160 bp, 52 predicted proteins | sample Coa_R1_4_FD_66440 | JGI IMG/M metagenome (GOLD analysis project Ga0070741, IMG submission 66440) | Surface soil microbial communities from Centralia Pennsylvania, which are recovering from an underground coalmine fire - Coalmine... | ecosystem: Environmental > Terrestrial > Soil > Unclassified ...
CTACTTCACGAACACATCCTGCCGAACGGAATCTACGATTTTGCGGGCTGCTAAGGAGGGGGTTCAGATTGCGTTCAATACGCTAACGTAAAAAACTTCTGGTTCCGGCCCTGTAGGCCTAAAAGCGGCGCAGACGAAACGCTGCTAAACATCTATCTCCCGAATTGTTTCGGTTCGAAGCATGACGTGGAACAGGCCGCTTACTTAGGCCATCTCGGTATCGCCGCTACCAGGCGGCGGGTGTAAGCGTGCTGCGGAGATGTGAGAAGTTCCGTGGTTTGCCCGCTTTCTATAATCTCGCCACGGTACAGGATAGCTAACCTGGAACATAGCGTGGACACCGTCGGCAGATCATGCGAGATGAATAAGATTGTCATCGAGCGCTGTTTGCCGATCCGTCCCAGCAGTTCCAGCACATCGCGTTGCGTAATCACGTCCAGTGCGCTGGTGGGCTCGTCCGCAATCAGGAGTGGCGGCGCATGCAGAAGCGCCATCGCTATCAACACACGCTGTGCCTGCCCGACACTGATCTCGCCTGGATACCTCCTCAGAAAAGACGCATTTTCTGCCAGACCCACGGAAACGAGAAGATTTTCCACCCTCAGTTTCTGTTCTGACCAGGGTGCGGATGAGTGCGCGCGCCACGCTTCGCGGAATTGAGTCCCGATCCGCAGTGCGGGGTTGAGCGCCGCGACCGGACTCTGCGGGATGAAGCCGACCAGGCGCCCCCGAATGTCTCGCAATGCCCGGTTCCCGCAACGCATCAAATCGGTCCCCAGGATCACTGCTTCTCCGGTCACTTGTGCCCCGGTGTGTTTGAGGAGGCGGAGAATGGATAAGGCCAGTGTACTCTTGCCCGAACCGCTCTCACCGACCAGTCCGAGGGATTCGCCGGCGAACACTTCGATCTGGACATTCCGCAGGACGCCTCGCTTGCCTGGATAATCAACCGAAAGATCCGTGCGAAGGATAGGTTCCAGGCAGCTAGTGCTTCCTTTCTGACGACGCTGCCGCCAATGAAAGATGGTCGATGTTCCAGAAAAGATGCGGGGGCAGCACCGAGGGCGCCGCGTCGCGCACAGCCGGCGCGACCGCTACGAGCACGTCCGGATTAAGCAGGTAGACGATCGGCACCTGCTCCGCTACGATCTCCTGCACCCGGTCAAATGCTTCTTTTCTCGTTTTGGGTTCGATCGCCGCATGCTGTAGTTGCATCAATCGATCGATTTCAGCTTCCCATGACGTGGCAGGCTTCGCCTGCGCGGGATTCCAGGCATGATGCGTCCCGGAGCTCAGCCATACGTTCATCTGGGAGTTCGGGTCAATCTCCACATTGGTTAATCCGAGCAGACAGGCCTCATATTGTTGTGTCCGGGTAATTCGCTCGATCAGCGATTGGAATTCGATCGGCGTGAAATGGATTTGGATGCCGACTTGCTTCAAATCCTGCTGAACCATCGCACCAATCCGGGCGCGGGTCTGTGAGCCGGCATTCGTGATCAGCGAGAATTCCACTACGTGACCGGTACGGTCCCGCAACGTGCGGCCATCCATGTGAAAGCCATCCTTGCGCAAAAGCTCCAGGGCTCGCGCGGGATCGTACGCAGTGGGACGGAGCCGCGAATTGAACCAGAAATGATTTGAGGCAGAGACGGGACCAATCGCGGGGTGTGCATACCCGTGGTAGACGAGGCGAATGATATCATCACGGTTCACTGCCGCCGATATCGCCTGGCGGAAGAGTTTGGATTCAAACCAGCCTTTTACGTGCGGGGGCAGATGGCTGTTTGGGCTCTGATTGAACCAGAAGAACTCCGCATCCAGCGAGGAGCCTGCATTCCGCGTGGCGGCTGGAAGCTCCTTTCGCAGCCGCTCGAATGCTTCCGGCTCCAATTTGTCGATCCAGTGCAGCTCTCCCCTACGGAAGCGGAGCAGCTCGATCTCGCGATTCGCTTGAATGTCGATGCGGATCGAATCCAGGTGCGGCAGCTTCGTACCGCTGCCATCCGTCTTCCAATAGTATGGATTGCGCCGCAGCAGGATGTATTGCCCGCTTTTATAATCGGCCCGCAGGAACGGCCCGAGCACGGGGCCGTCCGCCGGCGGCCGGCGCGCCGAGGATATGGGGAGCTGATCGAACAGAAGTTCCAGGCCAGCCACCGTCGTGGCGAAGAATACGGAAACGCCATGAGCGCCGTTCAGCTCCGCCCTGATGTTTCCTCCGGCAGAACGGAACGTGTCACCGATAGACGAATGAAGATCGGGATTGGCCAGGCGTCGTACGGTCGCTATTACATCCTCGGGACCAAAGGGGGTGCCATCGGAGAAACGGACATCGGATCGCAATAGAAAATCGATCCGCTTGCCCTGATCACGAACCTTCCAGGAGTTCGCGAGTTCCGGCCCCAGTTTTTGGGTACTCCGATTCAAACGGATCAGCACTCCATTGGTGAGATAGGCAATGGTTTCGGCGGCCTCCTCCTCCGCCAGGAGGGGATCGAATGTAGCCGGGTCGGTGCGGATACAGAATCGCAATTGGGCCGGCGCGGAAGAGGTGACGGCCAGCAGTATCACTCCGGCACGAAGTAAACCTATTCCCACGTCTTATTCCCCGATACAACGAAGTGCAGGCTCGCAACCACCAGCACAAGCAGAATGCCGGGTGTCAGGATCCATGGCATTTCCAGGATCCGTTGATAATTCTGAAGTTCGGCCAGCAGATTACCCCACGAAGGCATCGGTTCGGCGATGCCCAACCCCAGCATCCCAAGATTTGCCTCGGCCAACAGGCAGACGGGAACAAAGATCCAGAACTGCGCGGATAGCACTGGTTTCAAATCGGCGGCCACATGAACCGACAACAAACGCCAGCCGGTGCAGCCATACGCCATCGCATGCAGCATCGCGCCCGCGCTGCGCATCCGGATCACGGAAGCTCGAACCACCCGCGCGCCTGATGCCCATCCCACCAATGCAATGAGTCCAAAGACGGCCGCGATGGAAATATAGGGAGATACGTTCAGCGGTAGCATCGCGCGCAGGCTCAGCAGCACGAACAGCCAGGGAAGCGATAAGAACAAATCTGTCAGGGACGTGGCGGCTTCATCCACCCAGCCACCGAAGTAACCGGCCAGTACTCCGAATCCGGCGCCGATCGCCGTTGCAAGCAGCGCGGCGGCTGGAGCACAAAGCAAGGAAACTCGCATCCCATGCAGCAGGCGCGAGAGACGGTCGCGGCCCAACTCATCCGTCCCCAAGGGAAACGTCTGGGACGGAGGCTCATCGGCGTGCCGGCGGAATTGCGTCGTGTAATCGTGCGGAGAGAAAACGTCGGCCCCCAAAGCCGCGAGCGACACGCAGCCCAAAAAGCCAACAGCGAACATGCGGATCATCCTCATGAGCCATGCCGTGCCAGGCGCTCCGCAGCGAGATCGACGAAGGTATTGACGATCACGGTAATGCCCGTTAGCAGGAGCGTGATCGGGACGAGAACCGGAAGATCGCGCCCGAGCGCCGCGCGCCAGGCCAGTTGGCCGATTCCGGGCGAATCTGCGAAGGCTTCAATCGGAATGGAAGCCCCAAAAGCCAGGGTTACTGAAACGCCTGCCAGGGCGAGTAAGGGCAGTGCAGCGGCCGGCGCGGCGTAGCGCAGAAAAACCCTGGTTGCCGATAGTCCTCTGGCATGCGCCATAATGACGTGCGGCGCAACCAGGCTGCCCCGCAGTTGCTCATAAGCGTGGGGGAAAACGCGTGGGAAAACGACGGCCGCGATGGCGGTGCCCGGCGACAGCCTGAGCAGAAGACAAAGGGCCGCGAGGAGCGCTGATGGTATGCTCAGCAGCGCGCCGCTCAGCGCGGTGCCGGCCAGAATCGCTGCGCCGCGTCCGCTCAGCGCTCCAGTACTCGCCACGATCAGGGCGGCGCACCAGCCGAGCGTTAATCCCAGCAGCACGGATCGAACCGTGGTAGCTGCGCGTTCGCTGATCAGTCGCCGGACGGGCTGACGATATACAGTGGACTCGCCCGCATCTCCCCGCATTAGCCCGAACCAAAACCGCGCATAAAATACGAGCGGATTTCGTTCCCCCTCATGCCGGCGTTCGATGGCGCGCACACTCTCCGCCGACCGCCGCGGATCCATCACCTGCTCCTCAAGGCCGAAGCCGGGCGCCAAACGGATGAGGGTCGTCCCGGCGAGTCCTGCGATCACAAGGATGGCGAAAGCGCGAAAAATGATCCGCCCAGGGGAACGACGCGTAAGGCACCTCCACCGCGGACCTTCATGGAACTGCCCGGCCCCGCGGATATTCGGACAGCAAAACTTATGAGGTAAATTATACGTCGAGACGGGATTAACTCGGAAAAAATCGGCTTAATTCAGCCGGGAATGATTTTCGCGAGACGGAAATTCGGCCCCACCCGCGCTACCTGGGCGCGAGTGCCGTTCCCACCGCCGCCAGCAGTTGGTCCGGCGTATATGGTTTCTGCAGGAGGCTGATATTCTGTAAAACGCCGCGTCCAAACAACGGGTGGTCCGAATAACCGGAAATATAGAGCACATTGAGCTCCGGATGGGTACGTTTAAGCTGCGCTACAAGATCCGGACCGTTAATTTCTCGCATGACTACATCCGTGATGAGCAGGTCGATTTTGGCCAGGCTTTCGCCTGGAAACTCCAGAATCTCGCGGCCGTCCGCTGTGGCGATTATGTCATAGCCCGCTGCCGATAGAATGTTCATCGTCAGTTTTCTGACACTCTCGTCATCTTCCACCAGCGCGATTTTCTCCCGGGAAACGGGGCGGCTAACGTGGACTGCCGCCGCAGTTGCCGGCTTGTCATCGTCGGCGGAACATGGCAGATGAATCGTAAATGTCGTTCCCTGTCCCGGATGGCTGTTTACGGAAATGACGCCACTATATTGCTGGACAATTCCATAAACCGTGGACAAACCCAACCCGGTTCCCTTTCCTTGCTCCTTGGTCGTAAAGAACGGCTCGAATATTTTGGCCTTGGTAGCCGCATCCATACCCTGACCTGAGTCACTGACATTCAACACGGCGTAGCGACCTGGTTTGAGCATTTTGTCTTCAGTGGCCTGCCATAAATCCGAAGTCGTAATCGTCAGGCGTCCTCCGTCGGGCATGGCATCGCGGGAATTGACCGCCAGGTTCATAATAATTTGTTCCATTTGGCCTGGGTCTGCTTTTAAAGTGCCGAGCTTTGAATCGAGCACCACGGATAACTGGATATCCTCGCCGATCAGGCGCTTGAGCATCCCTGACATGCCGTCGATGACAGTATTCAGTTGCAAGACCTTGGGTCTCACCACTTGCTTGCGGCTGAAAGCCAGAAGTTGTTGCGTTAGCGCAGTCGCGCGTTCCCCTGCATTCAGAATTTCGCGGGCATCTTGCCGTAGCTTGCCCGCAGGCAGCACGTTCATGAGCTGATGGGAATAGCCGATGATAATCGTCAGCAGGTTGTTGAAATCATGTGCGACTCCACCCGCTAACCGTCCAACAGCCTCCATTTTCTGCGACTGCCGTAATTGTTCCTGCAACTCGCGTTGTTCGGTAATCTCGCGGAGGTAGATTGCCACACCGTCCGGCGACGGGTAAAAGTGGACATCGAACCACGCTTTCAGTTTTGGAAAGAACTGCTCACAGTTGGCTGGTGCTTTCTCGTTTGCCGCTTTCTGGCATAGTTCGCCAAATATCGTGCCAGCGATCTCCGGCAGGGCCTCCGCGAGATACATCCCTTCCAACTGTTTTCCGGCAGAGAACCGGGCGCGCGCGCGCTCGTTCAGATAAATGATTTTTGATTCGTGGCTGACCGCCAGCACGCAGTCGCTGGTGCTCTCCAAAACGGATGTGACCCGAGCTGCCGCCGAGCGCATTTGTTCGGCCAGCGCTGTCTCGGCCTTGAGACGGTCGAGGTACAAACAGTAGGACCGGTACATCCCGTACAGCAATGGCAGGAACAAGAGCACGGTAGGCCATCCGCCGGCCTGTGTCGTGATACTGGCCAGGCCAGCGATTGCCGCGCCCGCCAGATAATACGGAAACGACCAGAAATAGCAGCGCTGCCAAGTTTGACTCAGCGGTTTGTTTTCGCTGAAAGCGATCACCAGGGCCACTGGAAATGTATTCGCCAGAAAGAATACAACCGCGGTAACCGCGAGCCGCCAGAAAGTAGGGGAGTACAGATTCTGAAAAAGCGGAAGAGTATAGGCGAGGGTCGCAAGCCGGATGGCGATCATCAGGCTTGCCATATTAAACGTCAGTTGGACCAGCCGCGGGCGCCGCTGGGCGGCAAAGAACGACTGCACGAAAACCGATCCGGCCCCAATAATCAACGTTTCCGGCAGGGATAATTCGACAATTCCGATCAGCAGCAGAACGAACAGAACGGATATATTGCCTTCGACACCCGGAATCTTTACTTTCATTAGCGACGCCATCGCCGCCAAAGAGCTGTATACAATGAACCTAACCGGATGCTCGATACTGAGATGAGGGATCTGGAGAGCCAGCGTGAGAGCGCCTAGAGACAAAATTATGCCTACATAGACCTTCGTTCGAAGTGTCACCCGCCTCCAGGCTGCTCAGGCGCTTTCAGCTCCCCCAAGCCACAACAAATACTTGTTGGCTACGCAAAATTATTTTACCTCCTTTCTTCACTGTTGCACCCCGGCATTCTCTAAAGTATCCTTTTTCAATGACTTATATGAATTCTATCGTTCGCCGGCCAGGAATTTAGTATCTATTTTCGATACATCGTCCAATCCGGCAGTTCCCCACATCGCCGCGGTCCCCCACATCGCGGCAGTTCCCCACATGGCCGCAGTTCCCCACATGGCCGCCACACCAGTAGGTAATGCCGTTGTCCCCCACATGGCGGCAGTCGCGCAAATCGATCCACTGTCGCAATTCAGCCAGGCATTACCACTCGCTGGCACAAATCGCACCACGGGGGACTTCGCGTCGACCGTAGCAATATTTGCGACGCCTAAGGCCGCCGCGATATCAACATAGCCCGCTCCTACCGTGAAGGGATCGTCATGGCTCTCGTAGGTGAATCCCGTGTTCGGATCCGTCGCAAAACTGGTTTTTGGCAGCCGCTTGGCGGCTGTCTGCATCAACACACGTTTTACCTGTGCCGGAGTCAACGCCGGGTTTTTCTGGATAAGAAGTGCAGCCGCGCCACTGACTATCGGTGCAGCCATGCTGGTTCCGCTTAATTGCCCATATCCCGATGAACCGATATCGCCCGAATTGAAAACGCCGGCGGGAACCTGGTTTTCGGGATGTGTCATCGCCAGTTTTGAGTTTCTCGGCAACAGCGAAATAACCTGGTTGCCCGGCGCCACCAGGTCCGGCTTCAAAATATGATCTACCGCGGTCGGCCCTTTGGAGCTGTAACTCGTCATCTTGTCGTCATCGATGGTGGCCGACCCCATCGTGTTGACGGCGCCGACGGTGATTACAAAAGGACTGTTGCCGGGAGTCGTGATCAGCCCGTAACCTTGCGTCCCGAAGTCGTTATTGCGCCCTTCATTACCAGCTGCGACCACCACCACGATCCCGCTCTCCCACGCGCGCTGGACAGCCTGGCACAAGGGATCCGTATTGTAAGACTCAAAAACCGGGCGACCTACCGAAAGATTTAAAACCCGGATGTTATAGCGGTCCTTCAGATGGATGACGCGGTCAATGGCGGAGATAACCGCGCTATCTGATCCCACACCGTCGCCATCCAGCACGCGCATATTCAGCAGATGCACTTGGGGAGCGATTCCCCGAACCGTGTACTGGGAGCCCGGGCCGGAAGTGCCCTGCCCGTTGCCTCCGATGATCCCTGCGACATGCGTCCCGTGACCCCACAGGTCTTGCGTGATTTTGCCGTCCGGCACTACAAAGTTCGCGTCATAGACCACCCGGTCCACTCCGGCGGTTATCAAATCATCTTGATGCTCAATGCCGCTATCCAGGACCGCCACCCCGATACCGCGCCCGTCGAGACCGAATTGATCGGTTGCCGCCTGAGCGCCTACTGCAATCCACCCGTAATCCGGAGTGCCGCTATAGGCAGATCCGTGAACCTGCCGGTCGGGCCAGACATACTCCACATTGGGATCGTCTGCGAGCAATGCCAGATCGCTGCCCAGGACCGACACTGCCTCGGCGTTCAAGAGATCGAGTCGCGCCATGATCCGTAGACTATGAAGGGGCGCCCGTTTGGCGCGGTACGCTTCCGCCTCGGCCACCGGAGCACGATATTTGACGATAAGGCGCGCCGTCGCCTGGAACGGCAGATTGTTCAGATCCGCGGCGATCTTGGGATTACGCCCCGAAGCCGTTATCGTTAGTAAGCATAAAGCCAGAAATCCTGCGATAAAAGTAGGAGCCAATCTACACATTTTTTATCTTTGGCAAAGTGCCTGCCTCCGTAAGTATTCGATTTAAGACCGATCTCTCCGAAGGTTCAAGACTCGATTTAAGTAACGATGTTACATTTACCGTTAACGTTGCTTCCCGCATATGCGGGTATTCTTTCGTTAATAGCATCGCGATTTCCGCGAAAACTTTCTCTTTTTCGCTGAGGCAGGACGGCTCGACGAGCACCTACACGACGTCTGCAAGCCTTACAACGCACATGAGATAGGTTTTCGCGATGAGGGCGGCTGACTCAAACGGTATCACCTGCCATCGAACGCTGTCATTCCGTGGGGGGTATCGTCTTTAATTAGCGCGAACCAGGAACTGCGAGAACCAGGGTCACCAGCCGAGACCCCATAGACCTGGCGTGGCAAGTTCGATTAGATGGCCGTCTGGATCCCGAAAATAGAGGCTGCGCGCTCCTCGTTCCCAAACCACTTCGCTCAGCACCTCAACACCACTCGACTTCAAGCAGTTCCGCCAGCCGTCGACGTCGGGCTCTGCAATAGCGAAAGCAATATGGCCCGCACCTAAGCTCGCAGTATTGCGACCGAGGCAGGCCGGCACCTCACCTCCGGGAGTTTTGCTCGGCACCGTGGCTTTTTCATCGCTGACCAGCAGAAGGAGCTGACCTTTCGCGACCATGAAGACGCAGCCAACGTCGCTCTCCTGGATTATTTCCAGGCCAAGTACGCGGAGGTAGAAGTCCCGGGCCCTCGGGAGTTCCTCTACGAAAAGTGCTGACTCGACCAGACCATTGATCTTCGGCATCGCTCCCGCCTTTCTTCGGTCTTCCGCGACCTTACTAATACCACTTTGGTCCTGCAGCCTGCCGCGAACGGGCACTCCTCACATCCAATATCCAGCGCCGACATCAGCGCGCAGCGAACCGGTTGCGTGGTTTCTTACCATCCATTGAACCAAGCCGTGTCCATCCATCGGCGGGATGGATGTTAAGTCTACGTCTGAAGCAGAGCGTCAAAGCGTTCTGATGCAAGAAACGCCATACCCTGGAGGACATTCGCGGCGGCCGTTTTTACATGATAAGCGGCACGCGCAAAGACTTTCGAAAGTAGAGATCCGATAGCCGGTTCGTCATCGAGAATGAGCAAACGAGCCATGTGGTCGGCCGCTGTTTGGAATATCACCAGTAATACAGAGTCTTTTATCTGTAATTCGCTTCGCGTTTACCCATTGAATCACCCGCCGAGTTTCTCCTTCGATAGCGAGTCAGCATGCGCGCTTTTGCACGTTTGGCGATGTTTTTGTTGTCAAACCGATAGAACGAAGATACGATTTCCGGTAACATCCGGTCATGGTTATTCGTTTCCGCAGAACTTCAGTATTGGTGTTGAATCACGCCATTGATGAGGCTTTGCTGCTTTGCCGGCGAGCCAACGGGGTCGGGTCGGAATCGCCGAAGGACGAACTTAGGCGTCGTTATTTCGATATTTTGACGACAATTTGCAAACTCGCCAATGAAGAGGCCGATTTAATTGAGCCACAATTCACTGCGCTGGAAAACGAGTTATGTCGTTTGGAGGCGGTTGAACTCGGACGAATACGGCAGTCTTCAAGGCTTTACCAGGCCGGCTCGAATCGCGGCACGAAGGAGTTCAACCGCGTTAGTGACGTTGAATTTGGTCATGATACGGCTTCGATGGCATGCCGCGGTCTTGAACGCAATTCCTAATTTAAGAGCGATTTTCTTTGTAGTAAGGCCGTCGGCAATCAAAACCAATACTTCCAATTCGCGGGGAGTAAGCCGATTATGGCCTGTCTGGTCCACCTCAAGTCACTCCTTTTCGCCAGTTCACAGAACCAGCGTCGCCATAACAACACTGGCGTGCGATATCATATCGCCCGGAATATAGCACGTTGCGACTCGTCCACTGATACTGGCGCTGAACAGCCGTGGCCGGGGGGAGCGCCGTCAGAGGTTTCCCACTTAGTGTTTGCCGTTCATCCCGGTTAAAAACTTCCCGGCCCAAGCAGGACCGGGGGATAAGCACACACAAGGTTCTTGGTCAAAGGGCTGGCAACGAGCGTGACGCGCGCGTGGGGGCTTGACTGCGCAAAGAAGGTCCATGACGGCGGCCGTGTGGGCACACCTCGCTGTTTTCTAACCGCCGGCCTTGAGATCGGGCCAATGGTCTCGGCAACGGGGCCTTCTCGCTTTGCCCGCGCAAAGGGTTCAGGATCTCTTGGATTGCGATAAACGGAAGGTTATCGCAACTTCGTAATTCAGGGGGACCGGACCGGCTGTTTACGATAATGTGCGCTGAACGGTTTGTGCAAAAGCCCAAAACTCGTCTGAACCTCTGCCCCGCTTGCCGAACTGCAAGAGGTGCTCGCCGCGCACTGAACGTTCGGAACGTGCGCGTTTTCGGAAACGACGATCGATGGCTATAACTTGGGATTGATCGTGACCGCCCCAATCACACCAAATGAACTAACGAGCAAAATAGCAAGGGTTATCATTGCTTGCCAGGCAAACCGAAACAGTAGACGTTAGAATCGTGATCCACGGCAAAGACTTTCCCGTTGGACACGGCTATCCCAGTGAAGTGCACCCACGACGTAATCTCAGTGTTGTTGTACAACTCCTTGCCGGTCCACGCATCCAGAGCCTTGAGCACGGCCGGATGGGTGGGACCTTGCAGGCGGCGGGCTTCGCCACCTTTTTGTACTGCATTCTCGCCCGTTGAGAGTGCGAATACCACGCCGTTTGCGATCACCACAGCATCCGGGAGGTCGAAATCGCCCGAGATCCACGCGGGCTTCAGAACAGGTTTATGCGTCTCCGCGTCAGCCATTACCTTGAACGCCATCACACTGCCATGCGGAGTGTCCCCATTTGTGACTGGAAACGTCAGGCCGGTTGACGCGGGTGGACCACCCATCGGGACATAGAGCCAGGTTTCTCCGCTGGTGTCGCGAGCGGTCGACAGTCCTCCCCAAATCCCCAGACCTGCGCAGCATTCTGCGCGATCATTTCCTAACCGTGGCGAAGTGTACAGTGTGGTCTGTTTGTCACCGCCTCCCAGCCTGTCCGCATCCAGAAGATATATGACGCCCTCTTTGGCGCCGTGGGCTACCAGGTCGCGGTCCTTCCAGCCGAAGTATACCGGGCTCGCCGACCCCAGATCGAAATCCTTCTTGCGCAGATACAACCAGTTCGGGGGTAGAAAATAATCCACCAGGTTCAGATCCGGAAGCGATGCAGCCACCACACTGTTGGAGTAATCTCCAGCAATCGGGTCGAACATGCCGTCGGCTGTGCCACCGTAAACGCGGCCGTTGGTGCCGATGATAGGACCGCCGCGTCCCCACATCCCTGCCGTGTTAGTGTTCGAGATTAGCATCTGTCGCACTATTGGGTGATGTGCCGACTTCACGTCGAGCGCGTAGAATCCTGAAATTCCGCTTCCGCATCCCTGCGCCAACGTCGTATAGATGACGCCATCCACGAGATTGAGGCTCCAGTTTTTCGAGTACGGCGCCACAAACTGAACCGGGCCGTAGCGCACCCGGCCGCTGCCGAGGTCGAGTCCGTAGAGCGCGCCATCGCCGGCAATGACGTACAGGCGGTTTGTGCTCTTATCGATGACCGGCGTGGCCGTAATCCCGTTGGGACACAGAAATGTGCCCTGATAACCGCCTTTACCAGGCAGGATGACGTATTTAAAGGTGTGGGTCCAAAGCTCTTCGCCGGTTTCCGCGTCCAGCGCGAAAACGGTTCCCCCGATGCCGGCTGTGTAGACCACGGGGCGCAGCCCGCGAACAGTTGAAATATCGCTGGCCACAACCGGGGCTGTCAGAGCGGAAAGACTGTAAGGCTCATTCTTCAACCTCGCCTTCCACTTCAAGCGGAGATTAGAAACGTTCTCCGGCGCGAGAGCCGTCTCCTCGAAAGCCCATCCGGTACGCTGCGGATCATGGCCGAAGGTGAGCCAGTCGCCCGCCGATCCAGTGGCCGGAAGCAGCGCCAGGATTATTACCACGTATGTGAACGAATTCATCGGAAGATATCGAGTATATTCCACGGCGGGTGTGTCACGTCGGTAAAGTTTCGCAGTACCCCCGGCCGATCTCGGACGGCAGCGTTCCTCTCGACCAGAACTCCCGGCCAACCGTTTTTAGGCCAAGGCGAGCACGAGAAGGGAGATGCCGACCAAGAGCACGGAGCAAATATGGGCATCGTCGAAAGAGCCGGGTTCTGCGGGAGATAACGCCGGCCCATCCTTGTGTTTCCCAGTCCTGCGGGACAGCCAGCGAGCCAACTCTTTAGATTCGCGGCGTTCGGACCAGCCATGGCGACAGCGTTGCCGGCCGCCATACCTGGCAGGACGGATCATCTCGTAATCAGAACGCGTACGTCAATGGTTGCGCGGGGAGACTTACTTCCGGTGCGATAGGGGCAGCTGTCTTCTTAAGCAGCTCTCCGGCTGGTCTTCTTAGCGGCGGCTTTCTGCGCCTTGTGGAATTCCGCCCAGCGCTTTTTCGTCGCCTCGACAATCGCCTTCCGGCCCGCCGCCGACATCTTCCGCTTGGGCTGTTCTGCCGGTTTCCCGGCGTTAGCCTTCTGTTGCCTGAACAACATCCAGCGCCGTCGAGTTGCTTCGCCGATGCGCCTGCGTGCCGCGGTGCTCATTCTCCTCTTTCCGGGTGCCGGGTTCATCCCGTTACTTGAAACTACCGCTCTCGTCGAATGTCGCACGCCCAACTGCGACTGAATTTCACGAATGCTTTCATCTATTCGGTTTCGCTGGTGCTCGAAACCAACCAGTGCCGCTTCCAAAATATCCCGATCATTTATGACTGATTCACTCGCCATCGTTTTTTCCTCTGCTTCGATCCTAGCACCACATCTGCTACCGAGAGAGACGCCATCGCGGATTCGTGTAACTGCCGTTTGCCAGTTTCCTTTGCGATGTACTCCAGTTTGTCCACAGAGTCAATTTGACTTACCGTCCTGTAATTCCTCCAACACGGCCGGCGGGATCAGAACCTGGCCGAAAAACCACGGCAGCAGGTCGGCGTGGCCGATGACTCCAGTGTAATGCTGGTCTGTGCTGAAAAAAGACGAGTTGTACGACACCGACTTGACAGACGAAGCCCATAAGGCTGGGTGGGGAGGCGCTTTGGCGGTCTCCGGACGCCGGGTATCTGACAGCTACAGTTGGCCGATTCACGTCTGTCGCGATGGGCTCGGCTGAGTTTGCCTCGATAGCAGAAGGAAGCCGAGAGTCCGCCGTAGTGCACCCACAACTTGGCTCAATGCCAAACCTTCCACCTGCAGAAGGCAATACAGCGCCGGCGCTGCCCCAGCCCCTATTCGCGGGATGTGATACGGGTTGGTGTGCGGTCCAATAAAGCCGCCATGTGCGGAAAACAGGGCGGCATAACCCGCCGTTGAAACCGCATCTCGCGCCGGACTGGAGATGTTGTCCAGACGTCCAAATGGGAAGGAAAATACCGTCACCGGTTGCCCGACAGTTTTTGCCAATGCCTCGCCGCAGACCACCACTTCGGCGTCGGCCTCCTCCCGCGTGCAACTGCCCATGTCGATGTGGTTGACCGTATGTGCCCCGATCTCGAAGCCCTGACTGACCCAATTCCGCAGATCTTCGGAGCGAAAGTTCTCGAAGACAAACGGGTACTTTGCGGCGTCGTGAGGGAATATGCGATCCGTATCGACAAAACCGCTGTTGACAAAAGCGCAAGCAGGAATGCCCAGCGCTTTGAGGATGGGCGCGCCTTCCGTTGAAACGTCGCGATAGCAATCGTCGAAATGAATCGCGATGGTAGTTGGCGGAATCCGCTTGCGGTTCCGCACGCAATCGACCAAGCCATCCGTTGATGAGACCGGATAAAGTCGAGAGATGGCCAGTAACTGTCTGGCAAAAGTGTCCGTGTCCACGGTCAGAACGTCGTTGGCGTAGTCGTTCACGCGATGGTAAAGAAAAATCGCCCCACGCGAGCGTCCCCGCAGAGAATGCCAACCCCGTACCAGTGCATAGAGTCCCGAATAGTAAACGAGCAAGTGGTAAACATTCCGGGCGGCCCTGCCGGCACCGCCGTTCGGTTTCCAGTGCGGCAAGCGTTCTTGCAATGACGCGACCTCTTTTCGAGTAGGCCGCGTGCGAAGCTTATTCGATCCTGGCTGCTGCGGCTGCCGCGTCGCGGTGCCGTCACGGAGAGCTGCAACTGTCTCGGCAAGCAAGCGCGCACCTTCGTGGTGCAGCTTTTGGCGCAGGCTATCTGGTGTTTCGTATTTTGCGATCGGTACGGTGCTGCTGGCCAGGATATCGCCGGTATCCAGACCCTTGTCCACAAAGTGGATCGTGACACCGGCCGACGCGGCGCCATCGTACAACTCCCAGAAGCCGGGCGGCATGCCGCGATACTCCGGCACCTTACCCTTGTGCAAGTTAATGCATCCCATTGTCGGAACCGAGAACGTGCTGGCTTTCAGAATGCGGGTACCGAGCACGATCCCCAGTGTGGCGCCGCATTCGCGCAAGGTGTCGGCGGCATACGCACTGTTCAGGCTGCCCACCCCTTTTACAGCAACGCCGTACTTGGCACCCAACTCAGCCAGCGAAAAGCACCGCCCCGGAAAAGCCTTGCGCAGAACCTCTCGGGCGTCGGCAGGAGAAACGGCGGCACGCTCCATGGCCGCGCCAGTGGCACTACACACCGCTTCCGCGAGTCGATAGGCAGGATATGACCAACCGTTGTCGCGGATGTTTCGGGAAAGATTCTTTAGGCGTCGAGAGAAGGGAATTGCCGCGGTGTCCCGTAAGATGGCCACCGGTTCGATACCTGGTAATGCGCACACCGCCTCGATGCTGCGCCGCGTGGAGGCATTATCGTCGCCAACAAGAAACGCTACCCGTAGCTTTGCGTTCTCCATGTGTTTGCTGTCCTCAGCCGAAGGGATATCCTCAAAAATTTGATCGGCTCCACCCGCAATGACCATGATCGCGCGATCTGCGCTCCTGGCACTGCCTTGGGTGCCGTCGTTCTTGATCTTCGTGGCCCCAGAACTTCTCGGAGTGCCTAGGGTTTGCTTCAATCACCCCGAAGAACCTCTTCGCCTTGCGGATCTCCTCGCCCTCGAGCTTCCGCTCATAAACCCGGCCTCCGCGCCGGCCAGGTACGGTCGAGGGACTGCCGCTCGTCGACCACGGAGTCGCCCGAGCGGTAGGCGGCCGCACTCGCGCCGCGGCCGGAACTGCGATAGATGGCCACTACGGCGCTCCTTTTCCCCGTCACCCCGGGCGTGACGTTGTTGCCGTTGGCGAACGCGACCGGTCCGTGCCAAACGCAGGCGGTAACAGGGTCGCAGGACGGCAGAGTCCGCGCACGCGACTTCGGTAAGTGAGCGAAAACGTGAACGGAGCAAGCCGTAAGTACGCACTTCGTGCCGCCGCTTGCAGCCATCCCACATATAAGGGATTATGACCAACGCGGCGAGCCAACACAAGCACACGCCTTTCCCTTCCACCAGCCGAAACAATGGTCCGGAGCCCGGGCATGCATGACTTCAGTGAGTGGGCTCGAGACGGCGTCAAGCACCAGGTTGCGCAGCACTCCCATAATCATCCGCGCCGCCCAGAGCGCGAGAAACCGACTGTCACTTCATTTTCCGGCGGAAGCTTGCTATATGCCTCGCGGCTGCATAGCCGATCACTCGGCGGGAATGGCCGATGCGCGTCGTCCGAACCTCCCAGACCTGCTTGAGGTGGAGCGACGGGTGGAACGGATCTTTGCGGAACAGTTCATATTGCTTGTCCGCCAGGCGCTGCACTTCGGCGGGCAGTTCGCTGTAAAGCTGCCAAAAGCGCTCAGACGCAAAGGATCGAAAAGGCATCCGCAGGTCAGCGCTTCGGCTACCGGCCTTCTTCAAACGGCCGGAACTTGCTCGCACGGAAGTCCGCCTTGATCTCCTCGAGCGAAGCGATGCCCGGCGCCGCCAAGCGCAAAATCGCGCTCGATCTCGGTATCCCAGTCCGCCTGGTCGCGCCCGGCTACCCAACGGCCAGCGTGGCCTGCTGCTCGTTCGGCAGTTCCTCGATCGCGTGTTCGATTTCCGCAAGGTCCATCGTCGCCCCTAGCTACTCCGAACCCAGGCTGCTGCGAAATTCTCGGTCGATAACGTGCATTTTAGGACGGTCTAATCGCCGCCAGTCGTAGCTCGCAGCAGTTCAAATACCTGTCCGCGTCCGCTGGCGAAAATCAATTTTGGTTCTGTGAATTCCCGACTCGGCAGACCGGCGGCGCGCAATGTGCCAGGCAACGTCAGTACCGACGGATCGAGGAGGCCGTCGCCACGCGGAGGCAACGGCGGGCCGATGCGCTGCATGGCCACAAGCACGCGGCACATTCCGGGGTCGTCATCTGAAAAAGTCTTGTAGTCTAATCCGAGACGGAGCAGGTCGTATTCAAGGGGTGTTCCCGCGGACAACGAAATGATCAGCCGGTCACAGGGTTGGAGCTGATTCGACAAGAACCGGGCGATCGCGTCGCTCTCTTCGAAGTAGCGATAGGACTTAATATAGCCGGACCGGACAAAATGCCATGTGCCGACACCGAGGAATAACAGTACGACACAGGCAACCGCTCCACGATGGCGCAATTTTATATCGATCAGCGACCATCCAGTAGCCGCAACTATGTAATAAATGGAGAATAGGGGCACGAGAACCCGAGGAAACGGCACAATGCGCCGGCCCAGGGATGTAACCAGAATTACGAGAATTCCCACCATAAACAATCGAGCTGACTCGCGACCACCTTTTCGGTACGCCCAGAAAACTGTTATCAGACCGAGCGCGATTGCTGCCGGCAGCAGCAAGAGATCGCCACCGTGCAGAAGTCGGGTCAGCTCTACCGGAAATCTCTGCGCCTCAGTGACGAATTCTTGCCAGTCGAGCGGTCGTACCCACGGATTGCTGAGGAGGGCGGCCGGTCCGCTCACAATCAGGATGGGCATATAAAGAAAAAGCAAAGCAGCGGCAGTACTGGCGGCAGAGCGCAATAATGGTCTGAGAAGTCGGCGACCACCGGTCCACAGCATCCAGGCGGCCGCTGTGAGGTACGCGTATACCATGGTCGGCGCAGTCCAGAAGCCGATAACCGCCGCTACCGTGAACAACGGCCACGAGTTGCTATTTCCGCCGACGATATCGATGACGAAATTGAGCATCAGGGCAAACAAAACTGCCTGTATCATGTAGCCCCGGCCATCGCAGGAATATAGGATAAGTGGTCCAGAAACTGCAGTCAGTGCCGCCGCATACAGCCCGGCGTTCCGTTGCCGTATACGCCGAGCGGTTATGTAAGCCAGTGGAATCAGTATTACGCCTGCTATGAGAGCCGGCAGCCGCCACGCCGCCGGGGAACCGCCAAAGATCCGACATGATGCCCAGGCCAGTAAACTATAAAACACATGATTGTTAGGCGCAGGATAAAATGCGAGCACATGAAAAAGGGATCTGCTGGCGAAAAGCAGGTAAGTGGCCGACTCGTCGTAGCGAGGCGGTTCGGTGATATATGTAATCCGGAATATCGTGCCGATCAACGTAATCAAGAGCAAAGTGAGTAGGTGACCTCTGCTTTCGATCCGAAGCATCGCTTCAACTCCGCGCCGGAATTGAACGATAGCCCGCCAGCCGGAGATCAGGAAGTTAGATAACCACTTCAGGATTTGTCGACGGAACAGCAGGAAAAAGGAACCGCATAACGCATAGTACAGTGCAGCCGGCAGAAATCTCGGCAGCAAATCCGAGCCGGGCCCCAACATTTTTTCAACACCCTTCGAAGTGTGAACGAACTTGTGCCAGAATCCGTACGGCATAAACCGTAACGCAAGCAGCCCGAGGGACAAGACGCAGCAGCTTACCGCAATGGCCAGCACGAGAGCCTTTGCCAGGAAGCGTGAACCGTCAGACACGCGTGCCGGTCGAATCGCGAGTTCTACGTCTTTATTCGTGAGCGGGACGGACCGAATCGGGTCGTTTTTCTTGCGCATGATCGATTACGTAGCCATCCACGGTGTAGACGACAAAATCACGGTTGTGGAAAACACTGGGAAAAAGGTCGCGCTGGTGTTCAATGTGTGGCAGGAGCCATTGCCGGTCATCTTCATTGCGCAGATAAACCAGGATATATCGCGCGTGCACACGGTTCAGGTATTCGTCGAATACCTCATCCTGAGGAACGAAGGGATACCAGGCGGAGGGTTGATCGGTGTACAGAGCCAGGACGCGCGGATTCCACGAGACCACGACCCCGGATTTATCGCTTCGCTGCAGAAAATCGGAGACCTGGCGAAAACTTGGCTGCTCCACACCCTCCTGGTACGCGCCTTTTTGCATTCCGATCACATTGGCGACTGCTCCCATGGCCAGCAGCAGTCCCGCGGCTAAAACCGCCCATCGCGTCTTCGGCAAAAGCCTGTTCTGCAGGTCGACTACGCCTTCCACGAAGTAGAGCAGGTAGATGGGAAACAGCGGCATCAAGTACCGATCGGAATGTCCGGCCGAATAGAGAATCAGGGGAAGAACTACCGTGATCGCATAGAACTCCACGATCGAGGGACGGGTGAGTAGGTGCCGAATCCAGGTTGCGGTGAAAATAATAAGCGTAATCGCAAAAAGCGCGTATCGCAGGAACGCCGGTGAACCCGCCCAGAGCGCAGCCGGCGCCCGCACGTAGAGAACTGCGTTGTGCAGGTACGCCATTGGGGCCACGACGAACTGGTTGGCGTACGACCGGGTGTCATAAATCCGGAGGATCAGGAGTACGCCGACGGCAAAGGCGGCGAGTACGAAGATGTTAAACCGCCGTAAGCGGCGCTTCAGGCAGGCCTCATAAAGAATGAACGCTGTTATCAGGGATAGTCCGATTGCACGAGTGCCGTACGCCAGCAGCATCAGGCCCGAGGCGGCTGCGGCGGCGCGGCCGGGACGAGACTCGTCCCAGCGCTTTTGGTAGATATACACCAACGCGACCAGAGCAAGACCGCCGAAGAAAAGATACGTGCTGTCGGACAGGACAGCGTCCTTGATGCCCAACACGATACCGCTTAAACCGAGGGCGCCGGCCGGAAGGACGGCTGGTAGAGGAGCCAGGCCACGCAGCCGTCCCAGGACATAGAGAGCGATGGCAGCGAGAACGAACATCAACTCGGGCACAAATTTCAATGCGACGTAGTTCAATCCAAAACGGGCGTAGACGGGCGCGAGCAATAACGGGAAAATCGGCGGGTAGGAGGCCGGCATATGGACAGCTGCTTCGGGAAGAGTAACGACGTAGCGTGTTTCCAAATAAGGCCGGCCACGCGCGATATTTCGTGCGTGATTGATGTACTGGCTGAAATCGCCGCCCCAGTCCTGGCCGGGCCTAAGCGTAGCGTAATAGACGCCGCCGAGCAGCACAGCCAGCAGGAGGATGCAGAGGCAGTCGATTCGAACACTGCGCTCCATGGTTATTCGACGAAGCGAAAGCGAAGGAGCGTCCAGACCGCGATCAGTCCATCCCGGGGTTTGATCTTCTTGCCCTCTTCCGCCGACCGCGGATAATATTCGATCGGCACCTCTACAATCCGCAAACCGCGGCGGATGAGCTTGGCGGTGATCTCATGGTCGGTTTCAAAGCCGCTGGTACGAATCTCCATCTTCTTGACGACCTGGGCAGGATACAGCTTGTAAGCCGTCAGGGTATCTGTGATCCAGCGGCCGTAGACTATAGCTGTCCACAATGTGAGTAAGACGCCCGCAACCCATGGGCCTACCTTTTGCTGCGGGTGTTTTCCCGGAAACGCCGACCATCCTCTCTGCCGGACCCGCTGACCCATGGTCCGGCTGCCGTAGACGACATCCCCGTGCGATAAGCCTTTCAGCAGCAAGAGATAATCCTTGGGTTCGTACTCGAGATCGGCGTCCTGTATGAGGATGTAATCGCCGGTCGCCTCCCGAATCCCGCGCCGCACCGCCTTTCCTTTTCCCTGATTGGGCACCTGGGTAAAACAGCGAACCTCGGGATGGTCTTTGGCAAAGCTTCGGGCAATCTCGCCGGTGTTGTCTTTGGATCCATCGTCGACGACGATAAGTTCCTTCCGAAATCCTACGCTTTCCACCGGAACCGCGAGGATTCTTTCGATCAGAGTGCCGATGAAGGCACCTTCGTTGTACGCGGGAATGACGATCGAAAGAACGGGCATAACAGATGCGCTACTTCTTCCTCATACGGTACCGCACCAGTGCGAGGATCGCGCGCAAGCCATCGGTGGCCCGGATCTTCTTTCCGGCGGAACGAGGGCGCGGCTTATATTCGACGGGCATTTCCAGCATGTATTCCCGGCGCTTGGCCAACTTGGCGACAATCTCCGTCTCCAGGTCCAGGCCGTTGGATTCGAGCGCAAGGGATCGCAACAGGTGGGCGTCATATCCTTTTATGCTGCTCAGGACGTCCGACACATACCGGTTGTACAGGAGAAGCGCCATGACGCTCAGCAGCATGCCGCCATATTTACTGGTAAGGTACAGGCGCCAGTTATTGTCGTAGATTTTCTTGAGGCGCTCGGAAAGGTCGGTGCATTTGACGGCGCGCGTGCCGAGCACCACACGAAACGAGGAGTTGACCAGGGACTTGACGATATTGTGAACATCCTCAGCCCTATACTCGTCGTCGCCGGGGAAGAACACTACGAAATTGCCGCGAGCCTTCTCCAATCCGAGGCGCATGGCCCCACCGCGTCCAAGCTGTCGGGGAAGCGAAAACACTCTGACGTTCCGCACCGAGCGCGCGCGCTCGACGGTGGCATCGGTCGATCCGCCATCGGCAACGATGACCTCCTTGGCGAGGCCGTGCGCCTGGAAGTCGAGGGCAGTTAGCGATTTCAGCACCTGCTCAATGGTCGCCTCCTCGTTCAATACCGGAACGATGATCGACACCATGTGGTGGACCTGCGCCAGTTCAATATCGATACGGGACTGCACGATCTGGCGTAGTTCGTCGACCACATAGCCGCCGGAATGGCGCCCTTCCTGCGCTTCCCAATCGCGCACCTTGACGGTCTCGAGCGGAAAGCTGAAGCGCGCTTTATCGAAGGGAACGTAATTCGCTTTGCTGAGCGTGTTCTCGTCGGTTCCTTGAACAAAGAAGTGCGAAACCACGTCGAGCCAGTTCACCTGCACCCGGCCTTTGCGGCTCATCGAGGCGAGGAGTTTGCGCGCGAGATCGCCGGCGTCGTCCTCCTGGATGTCGAAATCGCGGAAGATATTCCCGATGAAAACCTTGTCGGCGTGGGCGTTGGCGGCAATGGCTTCCGCCACGCCTTCCGTCATGTAGGAGGGGAAGAGCGAAGAATGCTGCGTACCCGGACCGTACACGATGACATCCGCCTCGGCCAGCGCGGCGCGAGCCTGCGGGCACAGCCGAGGCACCTGATGCGCCTCGCGGAACAGCTTCCCCCATCCGCCGTCGGGCTCCTGGCCTTTTTCGACGCGGTTGAGATACGTGTCGGCATCGACCAGGAATAGTTCGCTGATTTTGGCGGCGTCCTGCGCGGCAACTATGTCCGCCTCGTTCAGCAGGACGGCTCCGTTTTCCTTTTCCGCGACGAGGAATAGATTCTCGCCACAGGTGATATTCAGCAGGACGCCGCGCGGGACCTCGTAAAAGTCGCTGAATGCGTCGATGGTGCGATTGAAATCCTGACCTTCCTGCAGATAACAGCCGGCGAAGAGCAGGTTGCCGAGGGCGCAGTCGGTAAAGTTGAAGGTGCGGCCCAGGCGCTCCTGCTCATGGAAATATGTGCGGAAGCTTTCCAGAAACGAGCAGAGCTGCCGCATTTGCCAGAAAGCCAGATAGGGAAACGCTCCAGCGAGCGGCTCGGGAAGGGTTCGATAGCTGCCGTCGATAATTCGATCGAGCACTTGCAGAGCGTCTTCCCGGGAAATACCAATGGGGAGCCGATGGTCGGAGATGATTTTCAGGTTCTTCTGGCCACGCTCGACGGTGGGCATCAACCGGTTGATATTCTTGCGAACATCGGATGGGCCGAGCATTCCGGGAAAGAAGCGTCGCAGGCGGCCGGTGGAATGGCCGTCATCATACGCATTGATCAAAATTTTGAGCGAGATTTGCGGATGCCGGCGGAAGGCGTCGGTTATGCTGCGCGTGCCGCTGCCACCCGAGAACAACACGACGTTGATCTGCGCCCGCGGCTCAGGCTTTTCAGGTGCGGGCGTAGCAATGGTTGGTGTGGCCTTAGCATTCATCACTGGCATGGGTCCTCCGCAAAAACTCTTCTAATCCGCCGGCATCTTCGGCTGAGTTGACGCCGACTGTTTCTTCCACGCTCATTAGGCGTGGTGTTATGACGGTTCCCTGGCGTGCAGCCATGGGTATGACAGGCAGAAAATTAAACTCGCCGGTGCCGCGGCCGTTTGCCGGCATACGGCGTAGATCTTCGAGCAGGCGGACCAGCACGGGCGTACGAAAACAAAAAAAACCTGTATCGCTCTCGCCGCGGGCAGGCATGACATCGCCCTCCCGCGCTTGCAGGAGCGCTGCGATGCGGCCCTGTGCGTTCCGCTCGAAGTGAATGTAAGGTCGGTCGCGCATGACGGTCGGACACGTCATATCCGGAGCAAGCGGCCCCTGCTGAAGGCGCAGGCAGGCCTCGACGGACCAGCGACGCAAGGCCACCTGGTCGCCCCAGACGACAACGGTGTGTGGCGTCCGCACCACCGGAAGCGCCAAGGCCACGGCGTCTCCCATTCCCGTGGGTGTTTCCTGGATGACGACCTTATACCGGCCCGGCAGACGCCGAGCCAACTCGGAGGACACGTCTGCCGCTCCGTCCGGAGACAGCACGAACACCAACTCCGAGCAGTTTGGCGAAAGGAAATCGAGCAGCCAATCGAGGATGGGACGGCCGGCGACCGGGTAGAGAATCTTGGGCCGGTGAAAACCGAGACGGGAACCGCGACCGGCGGCGGGAATGACCGCCGTCCATAGTTCGGAATCCACGCGGGGGGCGGCGCTCTGTTGCCAGTTATGGCATCCGATGTCGGGGAGAACGCCGGTCATAGGGACGTGAGTAACTCGGGCAGTTCAGGCAGCCGGTGAATAATGTAAGCGGCGCCTGCGTCCTTTAGAGCGTCCAAGCGACAGGTGCCCGCCAGGCCGACCACTGTGGCGCCGGCGGCGCGGGCAGCCTGTACGCCGGCGACCGCGTCCTCGACCACGAGACAATGGCTCGACGGAATCCCCAGCGCCTCCGCACTGCGCCGGTAGATTTCGGGATCGGGTTTCGCATAGGCAACGTCTTCGCCACTGAGGATGGAGCGGAAGAGCGGCCGGCAGTCGGTCAGGTCCAGAAACATCTCCAGACTGGGACGCGAGCCGGACGTCGCCAATGCCAGAGAGTAGCGGCCGGCGAGTTGCTTCAGGATCTCCGGGCAACCCTCCACCAGCGGTTCCTTTTCTCCCAGGAACTGCCTTGCCAGTCTGCTCTTTTCCTGGGCTGTTTGGGCGATGACTTCGGGGTTGGCCGCGATTCCGGCCCGGCGGAATATCTCGGCAATCACGTCCGGAGTGCGCTTCCCTGCATAAGTCGGGTAATCGAAGTCGTGGATACCGTAGGGGGCAAAAACCGCCTGAAACGCATCGCGGTGACAGACCGAAGAATCGATCAACACGCCGTCCAGATCGAAAATGATCCCTTCCACCATCCGCCAGTGTAGCCAGCCTGTGCTTAATCTACCATACCAACATACGTAGGAGCTTTAATCTGAGCAGTATACGCGAACGTACAAATGGATTAGACCGGACAGGAGAAGCTATGCGATCCCAAAACCGACATAGAATTTAAGACGAACATGGCATACTAAAGGGAATGTATTCACGGCAATGATAGCCACCATCGTGTTCCTCGCCGCAGCGTCGGCTGTAATTTATGTACTGATCGGCTATCCGCTCCTGCTGGAAGTTTGGGCCCGCTTTTTGCCGAAACCCATTATCAAAAGGGAGCATTTTGCACCGGTAAGCGTGATCATTCCGGTTCGCAATGGCGAGCGGTGGCTACGCCGTAAGATCGAGTCGGTACTGGCGCAGGATTATCCGGCGGAACTGCGTGAAATCATTATAGTGTCGGATGGGTCCACGGATTCGACCGAGGCGATTGCCACTGAGTACGCGAACCGGGGTGTCAGACTGCTCAGCGTGATCGCAGGCGGCAAACCCGCGGCACTGAACGCCGCCGTACCGGCTGCACGGGGCGAGCTACTCTTTTTGACCGACGTCCGACAGACTTTACGCTCCGACTGCCTGCGGCGCCTGGTTGCCTGCATGGCCGATCCGGCGGTGGGCGTTGTCAGCGGCAATCTCCAGATCAGGACGGGGACGACGGAAGAGGAGCACAATACGGGTCTTTACTGGCGCTATGAAAACTGGATCCGGCGGAATCTGGCAAGAGTCGATTCCATGCTCGGCGCCACGGGTCCGGTGTGCATGGTCCGGCGCAGTCTTTACGTCCCGATACCGCCGGATTCGTTGCTGGATGACGTCTATCTGCCGCTGTCGATTCATCTGCAGGGATATCGGCTGGTGCTCGAAGAAGAAGCTATCGCCCTGGATGAGCCGACGAAGCTAGACTCCGAGTTTCGACGCAAGGTTCGGACTCAAGCCGGGATTGTGCAACTAATCGGGAGCTTCCCGGGCCTGTTCAGCTCGCGGAATCGCATGCGATTCCATTTTCTGAGTCTGAAGGTAGGACGCTTGCTGTTGCCATACCTATTAGTAATAACGCTGGTCTCGTCGTTGGCGCTTCCGGCGCCATGGCGCTGGCCGATAGCTACGCCTCAGTTTGTTTTCTGGCTTCTGGCTGTGTTCGACCCTTGGCTGAAGCCGGGCAGCATCCTGAAGAAGATGACCTCTACTCCGCGCGCCTTCGCGGTACTGGTAGTTTCAGCCAGCTGCGCACTTCAAATTCTATTCGTTCCACCGCGCAAGCTATGGATCGAAGCGCGGACGAACACCACGACCAACGCCGAATTTGTGAACCGGTCGGGCGCTTGATAACTAAAGTTACAATCTTTTGTTAACAAATTCTGCATCTCCAAATGTAAATATTAGCAAAGCGCAACTTGTTACAAAGTTTACATACTGATATTCTGTGTGAAAACTGTCTTAGTGATCGGATAAATGTGCTTCTAAGATCAATTGTTGCTCTTGTCGTCTTGGTTGCCTCCAGCATCCCTGTTTGGGGTGCCCCAGAAACCTATAACGGACATCAAGTCAGTTCTGGACGGATACTGATGAAAGTGCAGAGTTCCTCCAGTTCCGTGCTGCAGCAACTACAACAGCTCGGGGATGCCGACGACTTTCGCGCCCTAAGCCGCACATTGAATCTATATGTGCTCCACTCGCGTTCGGCTAATGTTACCGCTCTGATTAATATTATGAAGAACGCGCCTTTCGTCCAATATGTCGAGCCGGATTACATCGTGAAGACGATAGCTACTCCGAACGATCCGAACTTCTCACAACAATGGTCGTTTCTGAATACGGGGTCACCCGGGGCTGACATCAGCGCCACGTCTGCCTGGAATATATCCACGGGTTCTACGGCGAACGTGGCGGGCGTAATCGATACGGGCGTCGATTATACACATTCTGATCTAGCGGGTAACATCTGGAGCGCGCCTGCCCAGTTTGCCGCGACTCTAAGTTGGGGCACGATTACTTGTCCCGCCGGCTCACACGGTTACAACGCCGTTATGCGTTCGTGCAACCCCGCCGATGATAACGGACACGGCACGCACGTTTCCGGCACGATCGGCGCCATCGGCAATAACGCCGCGGGTGTGGCGGGTGTCAATTGGACCACTCGCATTATGGGACTCAAGTTCCTGGACTCAAGCGGCAGCGGCGCGACCTCCGATGCGATCGACGTCATGGAATTTGCGGTTCAGGCCAAGGCCCAGTTTGCCGCGACGGGGACGCCCGTGAACGTACGGGTTTTCTCAGCCAGTTGGGGCGGCAGCGGTTTTTCTCAGGCGCTCTTGGACGAGATCAACAAGGCCAACAGCAGCGACGTCCTTTTCGTCGCGGCCGCCGGCAACAACGGCAGCAACAACGACACGTCGGCTTTTTACCCGGCGGCATATAATGCACAGAATCTGATTGCAGTTGCCGCGACGACCAACACCGACAGCCTGGCGTCGTTTTCCAATTACGGAAAGGCCACCGTCCATCTGGCAGCTCCCGGTGTAAACATCCTCTCCACCGTGCCGGGCAATTCATATGGATTTTTGAGCGGCACGTCGATGGCAACGCCTCACGTGTCCGGAACGGCCATGCTCGTCCTCTCCAGGTGTTCCCTGAATACGGCCGCTCTCAAGAATACGTTGCTTGCCAACGTGGATCCTATTGCCGCTTTAGCGGGTTTGACGGTGACTGGCGGCCGGCTCAACGCTTATAAGGCACTGAATAGCTGCGCGGGCGGCGGCGCGACGACTGGCACGGCTTCCTTTGTCAAGACAGATACGACCACACAGGGGAACTGGAAGGGTACTTATGGAGCCGACGGGTACAACGTCATCAACGACACCGTCAGATACCCGACATATGTGGGTGTGACCCCATCGGGTAACAGTTCCTACACTTGGACCAGTTCCACCGCGGACATGCGTGCGATGCAAAAAGCCTCTGCCAGTGATCGGATCGCGTCGTGCTGGTTTACTCCTGCATCGTTCACCATAGACCTCAACTTCACTGACTCCAACACCCACCAGGTCGCGTTATACATGCTCGACTGGGACGGTTGGAACGGGCCCCGCTCCGAGCGCATCGATATCCTCGATGCCGGCAATAACGTTCTGGATACGCGCTCGATCAGTTCGTTCGGCAACGGCATGTACCTGGTCTGGAATCTGAGTGGGCACGTCATTGTCCGCTTCACCAATACCAACCTAGCCTCAAACGCGATCGTCAACGGCATTCTGTTCGGCGGCGGTGGCGGTACATCATCATCCGGCAGTGCATCGTTTCTCAAAACGGACACGACCACGCAGGGGACTTGGAAAGGAGTCTATGGCAACGATGGATATAACATTATCAACGATAGCGCCAGTTATCCCGCTTATGTAACCGTCACCCCATCGGCCAATGCTTCGTACACCTGGACAACTTCCACCACCGATCGGCGCGCCCTACAGAAAGGGTCCGCCAGCGATCGCATCGCTGCCTGCTGGTACTCGTCAGGTTCTTTCACGATCGATCTTGCCTTCAATGATTCCAACCCCCACCAGGTCGCGTTATACATGCTCGACTGGGACGGCTGGAACGGGCCCCGCTCCGAGCGCATCGATGTCCTCGATAGCAGTAATAATGTCCTCGATAGTCGCTCCATCGCGTCCTTCGGAAACGGCATGTACCTGGTCTGGAATCTGAGCGGACACGTCATCGTCCGCATTACCAATACCAACCCACTTTCAAACGCGATCGTCAATGGCCTTCTGTTCGGTGCCGGAGGCAGTGGCTCGGCTGCCTCTTTTCTCAAAACAGATATCACCACCCAGGGCACATGGAAGGGCGTTTATGGAGCTGACGGATATAATGTCATCAATAACTCCAGTAGCTATCCCGCCTATGCTTCTGTCGCACCGTCCGGCACCGCTTCCTTTATCTGGACCACGTCCACAATCGATCCGCGCGGGTTGCAGACATCGTCGGCGAATGACCGCATCGCCGCCTGCTGGTATTCGCCCACCGTGTTCACGTTGGATTTGAATTTGACCGATAGCAATACCCACCAACTCGCGCTCTATATGCTCGACTGGGACGGCTGGAACGGGCCCCGGTCCGAGCGCATCGACATTTTGGACACAAGCAATAACGTGTTGGACACCCGGTCGATCAGCTCATTCGGGGGTGGTATGTACCTGGTCTGGAACCTGAAGGGCCATGTCGTTATCCGTGTCACAAATACAAACTTGAATTCAAATGCGCTTATCAGCGGCATCTTTTTCAAGTAACAAACAGGGGCGATCACCTCAAGGGCCAAAACAAACACGCGAGAATAATCGGCTGTCCCTAACCTCTTAAGCTCTCTAAGAGCAGCGTCTGCACGGGCCCAAAGCAACTGTTTGGAGAGGGGCCGTTTCTAAAAGAGTTTAAGATTACGTGCAACGCACAAAGTTGTCATTGTTCAGGCCTTGCATAAAGTCGAAGCTCCCAGGTACCATCTTTTTTGAACGACCACACTGTTTTCCAACGTTCAGCAATTATACCGCGCATCGGTTGCTGAGGCGGCATGTATTTGTACACAAATTCTGGCATCAAGACGTATTTGACGTCGGGAGGAAGGGGGATGGACTGAGTCGTCCACGGCACCTCACTTACATCCCAGGCAATGCGGCTCCCGTGCTGGTGAGCATAAAAACTGAGAACAGGTAGCCCGGAGACAAGTGCCTTACATCTTTCATTTAGGCGCTCTCCTTCTGCTCTAACAAAAGCTCGGTACCCGTCCGTTGCAAGGTATGGTATGTAACGGGGATTGTGCGAGAGCCATATGAAATTTAATGCGGCGAGGGCAACTGCGCCAGCGGATAATCCCAGGCGGACTAACCGCGGTGCATAATCTAGCGCCTCGTCAAATAGCGCTCCGATTGCAACACAAAGCACCCCAATCACCGGAAGCAGATTTCTCGCGCCTGCCAGATACGCAGTCAAGGCCGTACCTGAGAAGAACACCAGACAAATTGCGATGTAGGCATGTTTCGACCATAGGCGACCCTTTCTCAATCCCATCCATAGCGCAGCTATGATAATCGGGAGAGAAAATGAGACAAGCGGCGCTTCCAGGTATGCCAGCCAGTACGCAGCGGCCCAGCGCGGGGTGGATTCAAAGATCCGATCCCGGACCAGCGTGGGATGATGCCCGTAGTTCAGGAGAGCCCTTAAATCAAGAAATAATTGGCGCACGCCAGGAAACCACAACGCGGTAACAATGATTGCGGCCGTTATCAAGATGACGGCAATCTTCCATGAAATCTTTAGGTGTGTCCGATCCCATGTGATCCATCCTGCGCCTGCCAATGCGACAGCTACGGCCCAACATAGCGCAGCCGGTATTACATATGTCATCGAAAGCGCGCCCCACGCCATCATCACACCGAGCCCAACGGCGGCCTGTAATGTGGGTCTTTGACGCCAGTAATAGCCCAACGTAACGATCCCTAATACACAGGCGAGCATTAAGTGATGAGGGCCGATAATGTTCGTTTCTTTGATACGAATGACACTGAAAAGCAATAGGCTCGTCCCAACGAGCGATGCCTCCCAAGAAGTTCCGAAGAAGTATCGAAACGCCCAAAAGAGGAATCCGACCGCGACAGAGCCGATGAGTGCTGCGAAGAAGCGTAAACGGCATTCGGGTGAACCTATCCCGGCGGGTAAACGTTCTTGCCCCAATTTGGCGAGATAGATTGCCATCGGACCATGAAAATGACGGGTATAGTTGGCCGAACCCCAAAGAACGCCCCAGTGCGTAGCTGTGTTTGCGGCGTAAGCGGCCTCGTCCCAACTCAATTCCGGCGAAGTGTACGACAGCATAAGAGTCAACGACAGTACAGTGATGATCAGGCCGGCTGATAAGCTTATTAACCACTCTGATGAAGGTCGTCTTTGGGAAACTCCGACCATCGGTTTACTATCAGCCCCGTTTAAAGAGGCCCTTCCATGAAAGCTGCCTGGAATCCATCAGCCCAAATATGTGTCGGCGGTTTCAACCAGAAGTTTCATGATCGATTGTCCCAGGCAGTTCAGTATATATCGAACGCCTTCCATCGTTGGATCCTGTTGCCGCTTTAGCCAATGTTGACGGTGACTGGCGGCCGCACAACGTTTTTAAGGCGCTGAATAGCTGCGCGGATAGCGGCATGACGACGGGCACGGCTTCCTTTGCCAAGACAGACACCACCACACAGGGGAATTGGAAGGGTGCTTATGAAGCGTTCCGGCAATTCACCGAATAGGAACATAAACTCTCACCTCATCGAAACACCAGCCACAGGAACTGAATCGTTGCGACCCGACATATCGGAAACGGCGTTCGATGGGAGCGATTATTCCACTTGATAATCGCTGGTTTGGCTCGTAAAGCAAAAATATCCGGGCGCCAGCGGCATGGGCGGATTCTGTGACCGATTCAGCCTCGCGCCTGGCAGGTAGCTCTTGAGCATAGTTACGCCGATCGTCCTCCCACCCCATGTGCTGTTCGACCTCGGCGGGATAACTCACCTGCTTGACCTTGGCGCTACATCCTAACCGTTGTAAGTAGAAGCTGACTGCAGCACGGCTAAGCCCTGTGTAAACGACAAAATCGCCCGGCGCAATTGCGCCGCATATGGCCATAGCCGCGGCGCGATCACCAAGCGGTACCGGGTCGAGCGTCGCCAACCAACCCGTACTTTTCGAGGACTGTACTGCTTGAACAAAATAAATGGCGCAGCAGCCGACCATTAAGCACTGGAACAGTCTTCGAGGTGCGATCGGTACATAGAGGAGCACGGCAGCCGCAAACAGTGCGAACAAGGGAGTGGCAACGATGTCGTATCTACCAGCCCAGAATATCGGTTTCTTAAGAGAGATAAGGAAAGGAATACCTAACGCGACAGCATAAAGAAAGCCAAGCAGCAAAAGGATGTGTCCGCGAACCGCCTTCCAGTTGCACATCCGCGTTAACATCGAGCCGATTATTGGAGAAGCCAGCACCAGTCCCCTTAGGATGACAGCACGGCTTTGCAGGGGGATCAACCCGAAATGTCCCGCAATAGACCGCAACAGAGTGAACCCGTTTGGCGCCGGTGTCCATAAAGTTGCTGGAAGTCTGCTTTGGCGTAGAAAGAGATCAAGATTGATGAACAAAAATGGAAGTACCGCAGACACAACAAAAAGGGCGGCTTCTTTCAAACGCCAGGTACGCCACTGGATGCCGATCCATCCTGCATAAGCAATCAGGACAAAAGCGAACCAATAATGGGTGTTGAGTCCGACGAAAGAGATCACACCGAATAGGGCAAACCAGCCTGTCGTCCGGCGACTTCGGTCCTCGGCCAGATTCAGGAAGACAAGCAAGGAGAGAGCCGCCATCAGACCGAGCATCGTATACATTCGGGCGTTCTGAGCTTGTCGTCCAACAACGGAATCAACGGCATACATGAATGCGGCGAGCCCTGCGCCTTCGATTCCGAGCAGTTTTCGGCCGAGCAGCCACATCACACAGATTCCAGCGAGATAGAAGATGACGGACGGCAGCCGAAGAGCAACTTCAGAGTAACCAAATAATCGGATCCAGCCCGAGAGTAAAAGGTAATATAAGGGAGGACTTACGTCGCGGGAGAGCGAAGCAATGATTTGCCGCGGTGCCCCGGTGGAGATGTGGACAGTGTTCGCCTCATCGAGCCAAAGCGGACGGTCGATGCCGTACGTCATATATATGCAGACGAGGAGCGCCGCTGCCAAAACGGTCGTGATTTGCAGCGCTTTCACGAAGGCGGCCCGGTCGGTTTTCAGGATTGCAGGCATGTTTCAAACTTCGCAGTTTTGCGTTGCCCGCAAGGTTCGTTGACACCGGCAGGCGTTCCCTTCGCTGCGGTCTGTAAAGAGATAACGTAAGCGACAACTCTCCCGAGTGAAACGTCCCTCACTGGCGCACATACGGAGTAATCGATTGTGTTGGGCCGTCGGGTTGAACGAGCCACACCATTCGTGTTGGATAATATGCGAACAGACGCTGATTTTCAGTGCTGCCACGATCCAGAGCCCACACGATTTTCTGCGCATCGATATCAGCGCCGTTATATACCATCTCCTGGTGAGGGTCGTGATGATCTGTATACCTGACCATAACGAGGTGCAGCCCCGGTTCCGCATTCAGTTTTTCAATAACCTTTACACGAAAAGCAATCCCGTATGGCAGCGGCTCCTGGTTGATAATCTTCTCCGCGCTGGCGCTGATACTGGCGGCGACGGAAATGACCAGAAGGATCGCGACCAGCACCAAGCCTATCTGTTGGCCTCGAACCTTCAAGATTCGAAACAGGCGTAAGCCGAATAGGGGGATGAGGAAAAAGAGGCTCGAAACCGGGCCCAGGTAATGGGCGAGAATATACCGTTCGGAAAGGAGGACACATAGGAAGCCCCCGAGAAGACAAAACGCAAGTCGGACCTGGAGCACGGACAGGAGCAGAAGCGAAGCCAGTGCCAGCAGGGCAAATAGCCAGCCTACCCCAGGGAGAAATGTATTGTAAATCGATTCGCACATCATGCGCACAATACGCAATGGCCTGTAGCGACTCCTGACAGTCTGCCAGCGATCCCATTGCCACAGATGCTCCATGGCGGTGTCACGGAACCTGGAGGGAGGCGTGGATGGAGACGCCAGCCAGAATGCCGAACTCCATCCGTACTGCTGCTGGTTGAGGACATAAGGTAGTTTCAGAGGATGGCCCGTGACGCGCCAATTGTAGTAGGCTATTGCTCCGGCCGTTAGCAGCAAACCGACCATGAACGGCATCACTACGCGTCGATCAAGTAGACCGCGCAGTCGCTGCAGTTTATGTGCCCACCAGAGCAGGGCCAAAAGTGAGAACAAAACTGTCACACCGCCCTCGAATGGCCTGGTATTGGCCAGGATACTCACGCCGAGAACCGCGGCGACGGCCGACTTAGTACTCGGGCGATGTGCTAAACGTGGCAGCGCGCCCAGAACCAGTGCTCCCCCGCAAGCTCCTACGGCGCCGCCCCAGTAACTGTTCACCCAATAAGTGCTGACGCCCAGTTGCAGCACCGCCAGCAGGCCGCCGATCAGAGCGTACTTTGGCGGGATCCAGCCCTGCAGCATCCAGCAGATGCACCCACAGAGCAGCCCCATACTGAGCCACACACCAAACCAGGGATGACCAAACAGTCGAATCCCGAGCGCGAGGAAGACTGCCTGGCCGGGTGGGTACTTGCTGGCATAAGCCGGCTGCATGTTGACGTGCATGGTTTCGAAAAATCGCCACATTGGATGTGTGGGATTTGCCAGCCTTCCTTTGGCCAGGGTTTCGCCGCCAAGGAGATAGCTGTACTCATCCTGAAACACTGGCGTGGGTATGGGCAAGACAGGAAGCAGGGCAATTCGTAAGCCCAGTGCCACCAAGGCAACGACGAAACAACTCAAAACACGCCGCCGCGCTACCCGCGTCAGGAGACACTCGGCGCCTTTGAGCCAACGGACCAGTGGATACCTCGCCGTGTGAGTGGCCTCGGCGACAGCGCCGGTCATAAACGTACTCCGACCGTGATGTGCTGCCGTTTATGTTTCACTTTGTTGCTATGGCAAGCAGGGTCATGCAGGCGGCCGTGTATCGCAACCTGATACGACTTGGCTTGAAACCGGCGCTCACGAGGAGCGGCCACAAATCGCGCTTGGAGTAATACATCTTGTGATCATCCATCTCACAAGCGGGACTGGTTTTTAGGCGGAAAGCGGATAGCTCCAGTACTGGTTTGGCGTACCAAGTCGGCACATGCACGAAAAGCACGCCGCCAATCTTGAGAACACGGTTACAATGCCCTAGCCAGAGTCCCGGGTTCCACATGTGCTCCAAAACCGAAATGAACAATACGACATCATAGGCATTGTCAGGTTGTTTAGGCAATTCGGATTCGATTGAACCGAGGTCGAATCGCAAGCGAGGTGTACTCTTGCTCTGTTCACTTACGCTGGTGTCGATCCCCACGCCTTCTGCCAGCCTTGGCAGAAGGTTGTGCAGAAAGGTGGCGTGATAACCGCAGCCCAGGTCGAGGACCTTGAGACTGCTCGTTTTGGGTACGCGTCGCAGCACTGATCTGCAGACGAGTCGTGTTCGAAGCCGGTCTACAAAAGTGGATTCGTACTCAAGATAACTCTGTTCTCTTACCGGCGCGACCGGTGATACGGTTTTCTGTCCACCTGCGCTGGACGCTGTTTCGTTCATTTCAGCGGCCCCTTTGTAATTGGCGATATCCCTCGAGTATTACCTGATCTTCTGGATAGTATCAGGCGTGTAAGACGCAACTGCAATCGTCTGCCAGCCCCAATGCATGAAGTTAAAACGAAACAGCAGGTCTAGCGCGAAACTCGCAAACCGGACCAGAGCGGAAGGGGACCCGGTGACACTCGGTAAAAACTTATCTCCACGCCAGGTCAGAAACAAACGAAAGAGGTTGAAGAACGGGAATCCCGCGCCATATGTTCGATCGACACGAAATCCAGCTCTCTCCAGCAATGCTTTCAACTCTGCCGGTTTATAGTGGCGCCGATGGCCAATATGGCGGTAGAAGGCATTCATAGGGCCGCCTGGAACCGTCACGATCATTCGACACCCTGATGTCATGTACGCGGAGGCGTGCTTGAGCAGAGTCGCCGGTTCTTCCAGGTGCTCCAAGACTTCAGTGCACAGCGCATGGGTTGCCCGAAAATCCGTGAAGTCTTCCGGACCAGCCGGCTGTAATAAATCGCGCTGTACAAATCGCGCAGCGGGAACACGACGAGCCGATAACTGAACGCCGATCTGGCTCAATTCAACTCCGAGATAGGTACTGGACGGATAGCGGTCGAGAAAGGTCAGCGCAAATTCTCCCGTGCCGCTGCCTATCTCCAGCATGCGCACCGATTCGCCCTGACGAGGCAACCGCAGCAATTTGAAAATCAGGCGTCGGCGATATTTTGGTGTCGGCCCAATCTCCGCGACGGGACCGAGCTCAGCCCAATGTTGATCCCAATTATCCGCTGCCGCCCCACTCATGCGATCACCTCCAGGACTTTACCCTTATCTACAGCCACGAACCGCATGCCACAAATCTCGGCCAGCTTGCGATCCAATGCCGAATCTCCAATCATAAGCGATTGTCCAACATCGATGTCCCATCTTTTGGCTGCTTCCAGGACCATGCCCGGCTTGGGTTTACGACAGTCGCATGCGCCTTCTTCATGTACACAGGAAAACACATCGTCGATACGCGCCCCGGCCCGCGCCAACTCGGCCCGCATCCTCTCGTGTATCCGGTCAAGATCTGATTGTTTCATGATGCCACGCGCCACACCTCGCTGGTTTGTAACGACAATCACGAGCAGCCCGAGCGCGTTGAACAGCCGGATCCAATCCACTACCTCCGGAATCAACTGAAACTCTTCCCAAGTGCGAATGTACTCGCCCGGTGTCGGCTTGACGTTAATTACGCCGTCACGGTCGAGAAAGACGCACTGTCGCATTGCCAATGATCCTCGCCGACGTAAATCACCTTGGTCCCCTGCGGGTCAAAGCTGAAGGGTATCTCTTCCAAAGGAGCCAGCGCCTGTCGCAGCCTGTTCTGATAATGAGGTTCGCAATAAAATACGATGAAGCCGCCGCTTCCGGCGCCCAACAGTTTGCCGCCCAGGGCGCCCACTTTGATGGCCCGGTTGTATATTTCATCGATCTGGGGATTGCTGATCGTCTTTGTCAGGGATTTCTTGACTTGCCACACGTCGTTCAGTAAATGGCCAAAACGGTTCAGGTCGCGCCCTACGGTAAGCACTTCCCGCATATCGCCGGCTAGGGCGCACAGGCGTCTGAGCGCATCCATGTTTGCCGAGGTGCGGGCGTTCTGTTTCTTCAGAACCGTGCGGGCCGCCCGGGCGCCGCCGATATAGAACAGGATAAGCCGCCGTTGCAGTTCGTGCTTGGTTTCCGGCGTACAGATCACCGGATCGGCAAAAACCTTCCCATCCGGCTGAAAACGGAAGAACTGGATACCGCCATAAGCAGCAATGTATTGATCCTGTTTGCCGATCGGCTCGCGCAAGCGTCCAATCTCGATCTCGCAGGCTTCCCGGGCCAATTGTTCCTGAGAAATGAAATGACCCTGCAGCGCATGCAACGCGTGCAGCAACCCCACGGTGAAGCTACTGGAAGAGCCCATGCCGCTCTGCGCCGGAAGATCGGCAATGGAAACGATCTCCAGACCTGTTCGCACCGAGAGGCTGCGCAAGCATTCCTTCACGATCGGGTGCTGCAAATCTTCGGTCCGGTTGCAGATTTCGGTCTTCGAGTAACTGACGCGGTAGATTCCGCCGAAACTGCGTTTGACCGTCAGATACATGTACTTGCTGATTGCGGCCGACAATACGGCGCCGGGTTCCTGCGAATAATAGGCGGGAAAATCGCTGCCGCCACCTGCAAAGCTGATACGAAACGGGGTCCTGGTGATGATCATGCGAGCAATGCCTCTATCGCCTGCAGACGCTCTGGCGTGCCGATGTCGTAGAAGCGCTGTTCGGTCGGCAAGCCGAGGAGCAAACCACGCTGGATGAGTTGGGGAAAGACTTCCTGCTCCAGCGAAGCTTTTCCGGAAGATGGTATCAGCGAGATCGCTTCCTTGCGCAGGGCCAGCACCCCAGCCTCGATGTACTGCAGGGTCGGATCGTCAACCGTTTTATCATAACGGCTCACCACGCCGCTTTCGGCCAATGCCACATTCCCGCGGACGCCGGTCTCTTCGCGGATATCGCGATACACTACCAGCACTCCGAGTGCTTCTGAATCCGACAGGTATCGCCCTACAGACGCATAGTCCATGGGTAGGTAAGAATCGCCGTAGAGAACCACAAACACATCTTCCAGCAGGTGCTTCGCTTCGCGAAATGCGCCGCCTGTTCCCAGCGGCTCAGGTTCACGGGAGTAGCGGATCGAGAGGCCGAACTGCCGTCCGTCCTGAAAGTAATGTTCAATCTGCTCTCCCAGGTAGGCCGTCAGAATCAGAATATCCGTGAGTCCCTGCCTGGCCAGCAAACGCAACTGGTGCTCGAGATATGGCAGGCCTGCCACAGGGACCATCGGCTTGGGAACCTCTTTGGTCAGCGGCCACAGGCGGGTGCCCAGGCCCCCTGCCAGGATTACGATCTGCATCCGGCCTCCGCCAGAACCGATCGGATGGATTGCCAGACGGCCTGCTCGGAATTATGCTGCGCCCGCCAGCCCAGGCGATTCACCTTCGTTACATCCAACCGGAACCGCGGCACATCACCAGGCCAGCCGCCTTCGCCGCCGGTGAACTCGTAACGGACATTCCTGAGTCCCATGGCCTCTACGACCATATCCGCAATGCGGTGCACGGGCAGGCTATCATCGCAGCCCAAATTGAAAATCTGGAGTCCGCGGGGTGCGTTCTGCACAACGAATAACATGGCGGCAACACACTCTTCATTCAGAAGATACGACTTCGCCTGCTGCCCATCGCCCAGAATACGTAACCGACTGGGATCATTCTGCAAGCGGTCGATGAAATCGCCCACTACCGTTCGTCCTGTCTTACGTACTTTGGGACCGACGATATTGGCGAACCGAAAGATCCAGCAGTCCATATCGAACAAGTGCTGGAACGCTCCGATCATCCCCTCGCATGCCAGCTTGGTGGCGCCGTACAAGGAAATCGGCCGCGTCGGGTTGTCCTCTGGAATCGGCTGCCGCTCGCTGGGGCCATATACCGCGGAAGTAGATGCGAATCCCAGCCGGCGCACACCGCGCCGGCGCATGCCTTCCAGAACGTGATACGTACAGATTGTGTTCTGCTTCAGGTCTTTATCCGTGGCATCACCCGGTGCGAACTTCACGTCCGGGTTTGCTGCCAAGTGATAGACAATGTCCTTTCCCGCCACGACGGACTCCACCAGGTCCGGATCAAGCAGATCACCTTCTATGAAGTGAAACCGGGCATTTGATCGCAACGCTTCTACATGCTCTTCTTTGCCACTACTCAGGTTATCTATGACGGTGACCTCATGGCCGCAGTCCAACAATGCCTGCGCCAACTCCGAACCGATGCAGCCCGCACCGCCAGTTACGAGGATTTGTTGAGTCATTGGCGCCTTCGCGGGCGTAGCCGCATCGTGGAGGCATTGAGCACGAGCGTGGCGCCGAAGGTATGAAACGCTGCAATCATCCAGAATAGTCCGGTTACAGCCAGATGAGCCGACGTGCTGGCGCGGGGCAATAAGAGGCCGGCCCGCACATAATCGAGAACCAGCGGGACGGCCAGGGCGGCACCCACTACGAGCATCAAACCGACCGCGATCATTGCACGGTCGAACCGAAACAGGCGCAACCATCGGGCGGACGCAGCCGCCGAATAGTTATAGACCACTTCTATAATGCAACCCAAATAAAAACTCTGCACACCCACTACCGACATGGTCAGCCCCAGCAGAGACCAATACAGGGACAGATGAACCGGCCCAATGGAAACAGGGCCGAAGGTTTCCGGCAGCATAAGCAGCAACCCGGCTAGTAACAAGACCAATCCGGGTTTTAACAGAAAAAAATCGGCGCCATATAGCAGCATGGCGCGAAGGTTGATCCATCCGGCACGCCACGGTTCCAGCCAGCCGCTGCGCTTCATGTGGCTCAGTCGGCCCTGCTTGTCTTTTAAGAACCGGACCGGCACCTCGGCTGTCTTCAGTCCCAGGCACACGGATTTCAAGACCATTTCCGAGGCGTACTCCCAGGACTGAGACTCCAATTCGATGCGCGTCAGAGCTTCCCGCGTTATACCGCGCATACCGCAGTGGATATCAGAGTAGTCCGTCGAATAGAGGATGTTCAGTATCAACGTGGTTAAAGGTGTTCCGAAATATCGATGCAACGCCGGCATCGCGTTGGGCTCGATATAGCCCTTGAACCGCGAACCCATGATGTACTCGTTGCCCTCCCGGAATTTCTGGACGAAACCCGATATATCTCGGAAGTCATAGGTGCAGTCGGCGTCTCCCATCAGGACATATTTGCCGCGTATGAACGGGATAGCATCGATGTAAGCCCGGCCCAAGCCTCGCTTTGGTGTCCGGAGCACTCTGGCGCCGTGCGTCAGGGCCAAATCCGGCGTCTCATCTGTGGAGCTGTCGACGATCAGGATCTCTCCCACCACGCCGGCTTTCGACAGTCCCTCCTTGCACCACAACAGAAATTCGACGATCGTAATCCGCTCATTCATGGCGGGGATGACAATCGACACTTCTGGATCGTCAACGTCATCGGCCGGTATGGATAGATGAACCTCCGGATCCATCGGAGCCGCAGTCAGACGATATGCACTCCCAACGCTCGACATCACAATTCCCTTGCGGTCAGGTTGTAGGTAAACATCCTCAAGCTGTACATCCCTATACCCTGCTCAATGATAAACCAGCGTAGCTCTTTGGGCAACGATCTGAAAGGTCAGCTACGCATTGAACTGCAAAGCCTCGCAACACTTGCTGACCAGCTGTATTATCGTTTACATTTGTCCGGCTGACGGGATTTCAGTTTTACTAGCGTCCAACCAAGGCAGCCCGAGGCCCAGAGGGATGCGGCATTGCCAATCCTTCGTCTTTGCGCTCCTGCACTTCTCTTCTTACGGCCAATGCATTCGCCGCCGTCAAGCCCACCAGGATTGGAAAGAGCGAAGTGAAGGCAAAATTGCTGAAAAGGATACCAATTGCAAAGGTCACCGTAGCCACCAATAAACAAACCGACTGTGCATACGTACTCTGGTGTTCAGGGACACCTCGGCACGCCTTGGCCGAGCGGTAATTCAACCTTACACTAAGCACCATGCATGTGACATACAAGATCAGCGCTGGAATTCCCGTCTCGGCAGCTATTTGCAAATAGACGTTGTGGGGATTCTGCCACGACGATTTCCGCCCCGTCTGCTCTCTTACCATGCTGTCCGCAGCATCGGCGAACATCAGTGGGCCGACACCAAGCACCGGATGGCGGATCGCAATCTCGAATGCGCGCTGTTGCAGATTCATTCGCGCCATCTGGGATTCAACCGCACGCCGCAACTCGTCATCATCTACCTTCAAGTACTCAGCCCGAGGATTCAGCGTAATCATGGACAACCTTTGCCATGTTCCGTGCGGCAGCATCAAAGCCAGCAGAACCGCCGCCATAGGCGTGCTGGCCAAAATCAATATACGCGAAGTAGGAGATGACGAGACAACGAGCGCTATCGCCATAATTACTAACCCGACCAGGCCGGCGCGCGATGCTGTTCTTGCTACAAACAGAACCGAGACGCCGAGAATACCGAATGCCAGGAGTTTCGCCATAAACGAACGAAGAAAAAACAACAACAGCACGAAACACGAACCGAAAATCAGACAGAGAGCAAGATCATTCGGATTTTGATAATCGTAACCCGGAATACACAGGCGGCCGTCCATCAACTGTCCGAATTTCGCACAAAGGAGCAGCGCAGCGACATGTGCGCCAATGATCCAAAAGATAATATGTCGGACCTGTCGCGTCGTGACAACAATGGCGCAGATCAATATCGGCATGGCCTGAAAACGGATTAGATATCCGGCAATGAACGACGTGCTGGCCCGAGGATATAAGCCCAGGACACTCGCCAAAAAGAACGGTATGGCCATCAGTACCCATGGCACACCCAGGCTTGCTTCAAAAAACCGCTGCAGCCGTGCGGTGAACGGCGATGCCAACGTAATCAGTGCGCACATCGCTGCCACAATTGGAACTCGGAGGTGGAAATGGACGGTGGTAACCTCGGCAAAGGGCAACACATGCATGAAAAGATAGATGCCCATCAGGGTTGCCAATAAGCCGATACGCTGCGGTTCGCTCTGGAGCATCAGCCCGACCGGCATTCTCCCGATAGGCACACCGGAGGTTTGGCTATTTGGCAATGCGGTCCGATCGCCGTGCCTGATCCATTTTTCTGCGAGAGCGCCTTTGACGGGAAAGGAGGGCATCTTCACTAGGATCGCATAGAAATTCGGGTGATTTCTCGCCTGCATGGAACGGCTGGGCGGCGCCGATTCTTGCGGAAGGAGTTCGAGGCTATTCGGCCAAAGTGTTCGTCACTCTAGTCCATCTGAGTGCGAGAGAACCACTTTGCAAGAAGTCCAAGGCGGGCGCGTTCGGAGACACTGGAAATACACGCACCGGTTGTATTCTGTCGAGCCTTTTGTAAGATTTAGAACCGCCCGGCACTATCCTTTGGCATACCACGGCACCTCAACAGAAGTTTGCAGTAATATGGACATTTGTCGATGCATCCCGGACTCCTGTCGGTTCTCATTCCTCTGTATAACGAGGAGGCCTTTATCTCCGCCCTCCTCGATCGCGTTCTTGCGGCTCCCCTGCCGGACGGAATCGATCGCGAACTCATCGTGGTAGACGACTGCTCGACCGACGGCTCCTTCGAAATCGCTCAAGCCAAAGCTGCGACCATGCCTGACGTCATCAGGGTGTTGCGTCACAGCAAAAATATGGGGAAAGGGGCCGCCATTCGCACGGCTATCGAGGCAGCCCGAGGCAATATCTCTATTATTCAAGATGCAGACCTGGAGTACGATCCCCGCGAGTATGCATCACTGATCACCCCCATCCTCGAGGGCAGCGCCGACGTAGTCTACGGATCGCGTTTTATGAACGCCGGGGCCAGACGTGTCCTCTATTATTGGCATACCGTTGCCAACGCCTTCCTGACGGGGCTCTGTAACATGGTCTCAGACCTGAACCTCACGGACATGGAGACCTGCTACAAGGTCTTCCGTACGTCCTTGTTGCGAAGCATTCCGATTCGGAGCAACCGGTTCGGAATCGAGCCGGAGTTGACGATCAAAGTAGCGCGGCGCGAAGTCCGCATTTATGAGATGCCCATTAGCTACCACGGACGTAGCTACGACGAAGGCAAGAAGATCGGTTTTTGGGATGCGATTCAGGCGGTCTATATTATCCTTCGGTATTCGTTCACTAAGGACATATATAAGGGCACCGGTCCTGAAGTTCTGGACGTATTATCAGGAGCCCGCCGCTTCAACAAGTGGATGGCTGATACCATCAGACCGTACGTTGGGAAAAGAGTGCTGGAAATCGGGGCCGGCATTGGAAATCTCACAGGTCAGTTGGTCAGCCGGCGTGATCTATATATTGTCGGCGACATCGACGAGGAGCATCTGGCGCGCCTCAGAACAAGATTCCATCACCGCTCGAATCTCCGGATCTGCACCTGCGATTTGACGAACCCTGATGACTTCGTGCCCTTTCGTGAGAGTGTGGATTCGGTGATCTGCCTGAACGTCCTGGAACACGTCGAGGATGACCTACAGGGCCTACGGAACATTCACTCCGCGCTTAGACCGGGAGGGCGGGCCATCATTCTCGTGCCTCATGGTCAGGAAATCTTCGGGACGTTGGACGTCGCACTGGGCCATTTTCGGCGTTATAAGCATTCCGAGCTGCAGGAGCGCATGGAAGCCAGTGGTTTCCACGTGGACGAAATCCTGGAGTTCAATCGCATCTCGCGCCCGGGCTGGTATCTGACAGGCTGCATCCTGAAGAGGACCACGTTGAGTCCACTCCAGCTCAAAGTGTTCGATCGTCTGGTATGGCTGTGGCGGCGCATCGACGCGCATCTGCCCTGGCCACCGACGTCGATTATCGCCATCGGTGTAAAAAGGGAGTGCAGTTTACTTCAGCTCTCCCCCGGTATCTAGCGAACTTCCGATCTTCCGGCTCAGGTCGACACCGAAATGCACCGGGATTCCCACAAGATTCCGACGGCAGCGATAAATCTGAATGTCGTGCGGTTTGTCCAACATGCGCCGGCTCTCGTAGATCTTCTCCCATTCCGCCGGCGTGTCGGCCAGTAAACGCTGCAGAGCTGCATGGTGCGCATAGACCCTGTCGGCTGGAGTTGTATGCACGATAATGTACGAGATCGGCACCGAGTCCAGGATACGCAATCCTTCCTGCTCCGAATGGAACGCAACCACCATTGCACCCCGCGGTTCGAACTCCGCGGCGACGATACGGATCAACAATTTGGTCCCTCGCACCAGGTAGGTTCCGGCCTTTCGTTCTCTGGAAGCCCATTCCGAAATAATGGCCGCCTCTGCGTCGGTCATGAATCCGTTGGACGATATCAGGATCGCCGCGTCCCGGGTGTCCTCCCGCCCGATCAACTTCTCGACGGCAGGCCCAAAGCCCGGCGTAAACGGCGACAGGAAGTGAAAGCCGGTCGCCAGAAACAGCACCGCAATTATCGCGGCGATGGCGGCGCCGGCAGGTTTCGGGCTGAAACGCGGACTAAGGCGTCGAACAATTGCATCCGCCCCCGCCACCACAAACAGGCAAAGCACCGGAACAATCTGATAGATCTTGCGCTGCTCGATGCTGGTGGGGACCAGGGTATGGAATACAACGATACTCGCCGCGTATAGCGCTAAGGCGATCCAATAAGCGGAAGCCTTCCGCCGCACCAAAGGCAGCAGCGCGCGATCAATAAGACCGATTATGGCAAAGCATGTGACAGGCAGTCCCAGAACGTCGCCCACAAATTCCAGATGTTTGACCAGGGAGGCTCCCAGATAATCGATCTCCGGAATCGACGTCGTATCCCAACCCTGCGAAGTGATGCTGAGCGTATATAAGTTGTAAGGGACGGTTAAAACCAGCACAGCGCCAACCGCCAGCCAGAAATTGCGATTTCGGAGAACGTCATAGCGTCCGGTCAGCACTACCGTGCCGGGCAGGACAGGTACGATCGCCCAGGCATTACCTTTCGTCATCAACGCCGCCACTATCCAGAACGCAAACCAGAACGCATCTCTTTCCTGTCCCCGCTCCAACAACCGGACCCACGCGAGCACAGCCAGAAAGCTGAAAATGGCCAACGGTATTTCGGCCATAACCATGGCGGTCTGTGCCTGGGTGAGCGGGCTGGCAATGAGCAGCAGCACCGCCAATACCGCGTATATCCAGCTACATCGCTCCTCCACTTCGCGATAAACCAGCGCCGCCAAAGCCGCTGTGAGGAGCACCATAAGGAACAGCAGCGACTGCCTCGATACTCCGAAGATGAGTGTCCAGGCGGTCTGCACCAGATAAAACATCGGCGGCCACTGGCCCAGGCCGACCTTCGGAAAGTGCAAGTAGTATTCCTTGGCAAATGCAACGGGATGCAGCCAATGACCGGAAAGCACGTAATCGTGCACCATCAGGCCGGTCACGTAATGCATACCTTCGTCGGCGTATCTGCCGAACTCACTATGAAAAGTGCCTAAATGCCAGTGGAACAGCGCCGTAAACGAAAACAGAGCGGCCACTAACAGGATGTCCCGCCTTGTCACACCGTACCCTCCGTACGATCCAAAACTCCTCCATAGATTTCACCCATTCTTTTGGCGGCAGCCGAGATCGAAAACTGTTCGCGCATACGCTTCGCGGCCGCGGCAGCCATTCTTTTGCGGAGTTCGGGCTCGCCCACCGCGGTGCGCAACGTGAAGGTCAGTTCGCCTGCTTCGCCGGGCTTGAACAGTAGTCCATGCACACCGTGATCGATCAACTCCGGGCATCCGCCCACATTGCTGGTAATCACCGCGCATCCGCACGCCATCGCCTCCATGACTGCGTTCGGCAATCCTTCGGTCATGGATGGATGAACGAAAACATCTATGCTCGACAAAGCAGCCGTCACATCAGGCGTGCTCGGCAGAAACACGCATTGCCCCGCAATCCCAAGCTTTGCCGCCGCCGCATGCAAGGCCTTCTCCTCCGGCCCGCTGCCCACCACCAGCAATTTCATTCCCGGTGACGCGTTCCGCACCGCCGCGAATGACTCCAGCAGCAGGTCCAGCCGTTTCTCGGCGCGCAGGACACAAACCGTTCCGATCACCAACGCGGCATCCTGTACCTCATCCAGTCGTTTTCTTTTATCCGCCTGAAAGCGCCGGGTATCAATGCCGTTCCAACAGACTTCGATCCTCGATGCGGGATACTTATACGTATCGTGCAGATGGCGGCGTAATGCCTCGCAATTCGTTACGACGCCATCCGCCATCCAGTGCGACGCCATCAGCAAATGCCTGTACTTTCGCGGCACCAACTCCATGTAGCATCGCTGGCTGGAGAGGACACGGACGCCGGGACACAGGCGCGCCGCCGCCACTCCCAGCGGGCTCAGGCTGTAGTCGAAAGTGTGCACCAACGCTACCTTCTCTCGCATGATATACCGGCACAATTCGCGAACGGCCCGTATCGCACTCGGGCCGACGTACGATCGGAATGGCAATCTCCACACCGGTATGCCGTCCTGGCGCAGTTCATCGGCACGAAATCCGTCCAGGACGCTCACTGCATGCGGCTGGAAACGCCGTCTGTCCAGGGCCCGCGCCACAGTCGCGAGTTGCCGCTCGCTGCCGCCTTGGCCTAACGAATGGATGACATAGAGCACCGGAAGGGGTTGCATTACTCATCCAATCGCAATGCCAAAGCAAGATCTTCCACCTCGGATTTTTCCACGTGCCGCTCGTGCAGGTGGAACCTGTCCGCGGTCCGGACGAGAACCGACGCGTGATGCACCGGCGGGTCCGCTTCGATCGTGCGGCCCACAATCCACACACCACCGGGTTTCAGGCTGCGCCAAACGCTTTGAGCGCCCTGCCGCAGCCGCTCCTGCTCGAAGTAACCGGTGTTGAAAATATTCATGGTGCGGATCACGTCACACGGATAGGCCAGGGACTCAAAGACGGAGTGCCGCTCGATCCGAAACGCCGGATTCGACCGCCGCAGCAACTCCGCCGTCGGATGAACCATGGGAATTTTGCGAAAGCTGTACGGCGGTTTGTGCAACTCATCGCTTTCACCAAAGTCCAGCGAGGCAACGTTCGGCAGACCTTCCTGTCTCATTCGGGCCAGGCGATAAAGGGCGCTCCTGCGCAGCAACCGGTTCGCGAGAAGAAGCCGCGGCTCTGGCCTGCTGAGCCGGATCACGAAGGGAGGTCGAACATACTGCAGCACTTCGCCTGTGGCATCGAAGATGTAGCAATCGTCCGCTGAGGCTCGCGCTTCAACCAGGTACAGGCTCAGGTCGGAGGCCGTCAGCCGTGCATTCGGAAACGAACGGCGCAGCGTGTGGAACCACCCGGCCGACGCGCTGGCGTCGGATGCGGCCCAATCGTGCACTTCCAGCACGTTCGCTGCGGGAAAGATGCGAGTCAGAATGCCGTTCAGAAATGTGTCGAATTCCCGGAAACGACTCGGGGCCGTGGTACGGAAGACTCCACTGGGGAGCCGCATCTCCCGCATGAGATATTCAAAGCGCGCGATCTCTGCTTCTGACGGCGGAATCGACGTGCGTAAGAGCTGATAGGAGATTCGCGGCTCCGGCGTGTTTCTGTTCACATACTGATCAGGCCGGCTAACACCGAAATCAACCAGGAAACGATTCATTGACGAGATAATATCTCCCGAGTAGCACGATCGTTACCTGCCGCGGCAGCCCGCATCACGATTAGTGTAGCGAGAATGGCGAGCTTTCCGTAACCAATGCGATAATAAACAACTATGTGCGGGATCGCGGGTGCAGTTGGTTTTTCTGACCCTCGCCAGGCTCGGGCCGTCGTTGCCGCGATGGTTTGTTCCCTGGCTCGCCGCGGACCGGATGCAGAGGGCATTTCCAGTTGGGACGGCGCAGTCCTGGGACATCGCCGCCTGTCAATTCTCGACCTCAGCGATGCCGGCAAACAGCCCATGGTTTCCGACGACGGCGCCGTCGGGCTGGTGTTCAACGGCTGCATTTACAATTTTCAGGACCTTCGACACGACCTCCAGCAGGCTGGGCATGTTTTCCGTTCGCAGACAGATACGGAAGTCCTCTGGCGGGGATATCAGCAGTGGGGCATCGATCGGCTGGTCACGCGCCTCCGCGGCATGTTTGCCTTTGCCATATGGGACCAGCGGTTACGCAAACTATACCTCGTGCGCGACCGCCTCGGCGTAAAACCTCTCGTCTACTCGGCGCAAAACGGGCAGATCGCATTCGGGTCAACGGTCACATCCCTTCGTGACGCAGGCATGGTTCACGAGATCGACCCCGATGCCATTCTGGAGTTCCTTGAATTCGGCTGGGTGAGCGACGACCTGACCATCTACCGGAACGCGCGCAAGGTACCTGCTGCGACGCTCGTCGAATGGCACGAGGGACAAATCTCGGAACGTTGCTATTGGACCCCGCCGGAGCCCGGTTCACGCCCTATGAGCTTCGAAGACGCCGTGGCGCGGACAGAGGAACTCCTTCTCGAGGCCGTCAAGCTCCGGCTCATTGCCGACGTGAAAGTGGGTTCGCTGCTGAGCGGCGGCATCGACTCCACTTTGATTGCCTGGGCCCTGGCGAAACTGAATGCCAACCTGGAGACGTTTACGGTAAGCACGCCGGGTCACCGCGCCGACGAATCAGCCGCCGCTGCGGAGACAGCGGCCATGCTCGGCATCCCGCACGAAGTGATCGAGCTCTCACCTCGGGAGCAACCGGCATTGAAGGATCTCACCTGCGCCTACGGAGAGCCGTTCGCATGCCCATCGGCGCTAGCCATGCTGGAGGTCTGCAAGGCTGTCAAGCCCAAAGTCACCGTTCTGCTCACCGGCGACGGCGGTGACGATGTCTTTCTTGGCTACACGCATCACCGGAACTTTTGGAGAGCTCAGCAAATTGCCAAACGGATACCGCGAATATCCGCACGTATCTGGGATTCTGTCCGGCCGATCGTCGGCCGCTTTCCTGCCCTGCGCCGGCCCATGCATCTCACCGACTATGCCGTCGGCGGCCTGGGCGCCGTCCTTCGTACGCATGACGGTTTGCCTTACTTTGAAGGCTCCGGCATGCTCGGGGACGCGTTCAGCGGCCGCCGGCTCTGGCATCGTCAAGTCGAGCTTTCGATCGCTTCCGGACGCCGGCTGATGGAAGAATTCCTCGATTACGAACGGCGCACCCGTTTTGTGGCCGAATACATGACGAAGGTCGATGGCGGCGCTATGTTCTACGCCATCGAAGCACGCTCGCCTTTCCTCGATCACATTTTATGGGAACATGCAGCTTCCCTGCCTATCGGATTGCGCCTCCATCGCAGCGAACTGAAAGCGATTTTGCGGGCGCTGGTGCGGCGGCATGTCGGTCCCCAGGTGGCGGCTCGCAAGAAGCAGGGCTTCACTGTGCCGGTCGGCGCCTGGCTCCTGTCAAGATGGAGGCCTCAACTGGAATCCATCTGCGACGATCCCATCCTCGAAAGGGATGGTTGGGTCTCACCGGGCAGCCTGCGCCGAAGCGTCACCACGGCTATCGGCAAGGACCAGGCTCCCCTGCAGTTGTGGTCCCTCGTCGTTCTGGAGAGCTGGCTACAGGAAAATCGGAAGGTGCGGGAACCGGTAGCTTCCGCCTAGCCGCCTCCTTACGATGGCCCGTGCACTCCTGATCGTTACGCTACTCATCTTATACGGATGCCTCTATCCGTTTCACTTTCACGCATTCCCGCCTGATGCGTGGCGTATCTTCTGGCAATGGCCTGCAAAGATCGACACCTTCACCCTGCGCGACGCCCTGCTGAATATAGTAATGTACCTGCCTTTTGGGACCTTGGCGTTCCTGGCAATGCGCCGTGCTCGAAATCGGTGGATGCCACTCTTGCTGCCGCTCGTTTCAGCCTTATTCCTTTCCACAGCCGTCGAATTCTTGCAACTGACGGACTTCCCGCGGATGTCGAGTGTCTTTGACGTAGCCTGCAATGTTACAGGCGCTGCGATCGGAATCGCTGCCGCCCGTGCCTATACGGATTCTCTACTGCGCGTCGCCGTTCGCACCGAAAACCGGTTGCCCCAGGCTCCCAGTCCATGCCTGATGCTCCTCGGTTTGTGGCTGGCGTACCAGGTATTCCCGTTGTTTCCCTCGATTAGCTTTTATGTCATCCGAACGAAAGTGCGGATACTGTTTTCACAACCGTCCTTTTCTCTTTCGGAAGCGGCTGTTGCTGCGGTCGAGTGGCTGTTCGTAGCGGCCATCCTGAGGATGTCTTTCCCCGCCACCTCCTCACGCCGATTATCGGCCGCCCTTCTCCTGCTGTTGCCTTCACGGTTCTTGCTGCTCGGACGCAGTATGAGCTTATCGGAATTCACCGGAGCCGTCGCCGGCTGTATCGTATGGTGGCTTTGGATCGAGCGTGCAACTCACGCGGCCGTCGTACTGGCCGGTCTGATGGTTGTCGCCCTCATACATATCGAGCTATCGCCATACCGGTTCAGCGCCACACCTCGCGCTTTTTCCTGGATTCCCTTCGCCGGCTTTATCGAAACCGGTCCGGATTGGGGGGCCGTTGTTTTCCTGCGAAAAAGCTTCTGGTACGGCGGTGCCATCTGGAGTCTGCGGCAAGCCGGGGCCGGCTATTTCAAGCCGGCGTTAGGTATCTCGCTTCTGCTCGCCGTTCTCGAATGGGTTCAGCGGTATCTTCCCGGTCGCACCCCGGAGATTACAGACCCTGTGCTGGCGATTGTTCTCGCTTTATTCCTGTATCTGTTCCAACAGTACTCAGAAAGCGTGTCAACGGCCGTCCGAAAACGTAAGCTCTTGGACCCCTCGCCGGCGGGCTGAACTCATTCGCCTCTTCTCCTCATCACCGCTGACCGCCAGCCTAATATCGGCGAGATAGGGTCCGTACATTGGACAGTTCCGTCTGTCTCCGGTTTTCCCACAGACTGCTCTCTAGCCTATAGCCTAAGCCTAGCGATGCTCTCCTCCAGGACGGAGATCTTCGGGAACCAGCTCGCGTGGCGGCAAGCCTGAGATCGCTCGTGCGACTACCTTGCCATCCTGATCGAACCAGTTCACACTGTCATACGACCGCTGAACCTTGGCGTACACAATATTAGGAGCCATGACCGAGATCGTCAGCCTGCACCCGTTGGCGCAGTCAGGAAGGATCGCCGGTCGCTCACTTTCCCAATTGAAGGGTATGCCGGTACTATTACAAGCTTCATCCCGTGTTGAGCATCGGAGATGATCTTTATCTCCGAACCGGGAATACCCAAAGACCAACCGGGCGTATTTCGCGCCAGGCGGGAGCAAAAACGGCAATTTGACAAAATCGTTTGCGATAGGCGGATTATCGGACCACGGCGGCCGGCTGATAATCCACTGCGGATTGATGAGGCCTTGTACCCGCGTGGGCGGCCCCCAGATTGCCGTGGAGCTGAACGGTTCGGCGGTCGCGTACGCACATTGTTGTCCCGGAATGTCCTGCAAATACGACAGGATCCGCGTGTTCGAGCCCTGCGGGTCGGGCGCTGTGATGCCTTGCTCGCGCACGGCACCAATACTGGGCCAGCCGGCCATCAGACACGGAATCTTGGCGTAAGGGACATCCGCATGGCAGGTCCCATCACCGTCGAAGGCTGCCGTCACGTGAACATACCCGAATCTGTGGCCGTGCGATCCGACAGCCGATACAGACGAACCCGCATAGCATTCTCCGTCGTGCAAGGGGATGCACTGCGTCTCCGGTTTGACCGCCAGGTTCGAAGCAGGACCGGTTGGCGGCTTCTCTGGCCCGGAGACATCCTCAAGAAGCCAATACCCCGCCCATCCGTGAACGAAGAATGATTTCAGATCGGAGTCATCGCCGATCAGCTCGATCTTGTAAATATCGGGGGTATTGGTCGGAATGAGGTCACGGCCGCCGCCTATCGGCGGATGACTCCAGCCGCCGTTATTGTTGAGCGTATTGTAGTCAACGGCCGTCGGTGAGTCAGGAACCGGTATAAAGTAGCTCTGGATGCTGTCGTTTCCCACCGGTAAGGCTTTGCTGTGAAACTGCGGCGTGGAGAAGGCATACTCCTGTACGGGAACATCGAAAATGTGGGCCAGCGGTTTCGGCACTGTTGCCCCATTGCCCGAAGCTACGACGTACATGCCCGGAGAGACCTGCGTGAATCCTACGTGGCCCGCAGAAGCCTGGCCAGCCGATTCCTGTATTGTGAAGTTTTTGGATCCAGTAATGAGGTAGCCGCCCTGTTGCCAGCCATTGATGCCGCCGGACACAGCGACAGCCGACCATTTGTCCGGATGCCAGTTCTGATTCGGTGACATGACGCACTTGCTTCCAGGAAGAGGGCCGGGCGATACGCACTCATAATAGCTTGTGGCGTTCCGCTGCCAGATCCACCTGTCCTGGCCCCCCGCTTCGGTACCTGGGGTGATTGCCAGAAGGCGAAATGTCTCACCGAAAATGCCGTGAAGACTATTGGTGCTCTCCATGAACATATCTCCGACCTTGACGCTGAATGGCTGGCTGTAGGCTGGGTTCCACGGGCATGTCCATCCTGGGTGCGCCAGCTCGGCCGGATGAGGGAAGAGATTGCAGACGCCGCCATGCGGGACCCTGACTGCCACACAGTTGTGACCGGTCGCTCCGGCAAACTCATACGGGTTGTTTGGTGCAAGGACAGAGCAGTCGTCGTCGGGAGGCGGGACGCCAGGACAGCCGCTGGCGTCTCCAGCAGGCCAACTCAGGCATGTGTTGCTGCTCCAGGAACCGCCGCGGAGTACGGCATCAGGACTAACCTGAAACGGGCCTCCAAACTTGATCGACGGATTGCCCTGCAGCATATCATGAGTGCTTAACGCCATGCTGTCTGGCAAATCCATAAGCGGAGTAAGATTATGGACGCCGGCCCAGCCTCCCCATAAGTTTGGAGAGTCGGGATTCTGTATGCCGTTCATGCTCGAAATAAGCGTGACCTCTTTAGTGGTAAGGTTCTGCACGGCAATCAGTGACGGACCGTTTTGAGGCAAACCGCTGTATTGGTTCAGAAAATAGGCGGTACTGCCTGAAACACCCTGAAACTGGAACGAGGTCCCATAGAAGTTGACGTCGTAGTCCGGATATTTGATCTTGATTTTCGCGAGCAGATCATCGTTACTGCCGAGGATAACGGACCACTTTTGTTTATCGAATAGTTGTCCTTCGACTCCGTACTGCGGGTAAGCATCCCCGCCGATCAGGAGACGGTAATCCCAGTCACGATTCTCCGTGGCGTCGCCCATATATCGGACTTCCCACAGGCTCGAACTGCCGGCTCGATTCGCGGCGTAGACGTACCAGGAACGCGCGTCTTTCGGAAAGTAATACATTTGGCCACAGCACCAGCCACGGACATTCTCGTGTGGAGCCTCACTTAATGGCCAGCCAAGTGTGTCTGTGAAGTAACCGACCGGAGGGATGTCCGCTATCGAATGAAATGCACGCGCGGTACCGTCGTCCGCAAGAAAGTAGAACAAATCCACGCCATTTTTCGGAACGCTGCACACTTTCATATACTTTGGCGGGTTGTCTCCCGAAGGAAAGCCCGGCCCCGGCGCACATTTTGCGTTCGCGGCGCTGGATATGGCTAAATTATGCGCTCCCGCGGCGCGCCACTCAACGCCAATTTGCATCGTGCGACCCGGATCCGCATTCCTGATGCGCACGCCGAACCCCATCATCTCGTAGGCTGTTCCCGATCGGACCGTGATTTGCTCCACCAGGGCTACTTTATTGGCGCTGATCACGTGATCAACCGTGCATAAGTCATTGGCGCATGGGGGATTCAAAGCATGCGCGCCGGCAACATACATTTTCGCGCCGCGCTTTATGGTAGGCGAGATGTTATTCGTGTCAGTAACGTTTCCATCGAGTGTGACCACACCGGCGGCCGCGCCCATAGTACCCCAGGTGAGCCGGTCAGTCGCCCGGATCACGACACCCTTGCCCCAACCCGCGAACAGCGCCTGCGGAAACTGGTTTGGCCATGGGTGATCGGGGTCTGCACTCGTCGAAGGCACATAGCCCATCCCGGAACTGCGGGTCAAGTCTATTTGGAATCCCGAAGCCGGGCATCCATCGACCGGGTTCACAAAAATGCAGACGTTGGCGTGCGCCCCCGATCCCCAGGTTCGAAGAGCAAAATCCAATAGCGTCGTTAGATACCAGGCTCGATCAAGATCAGTACTCGTAACACCGATATACACGTCGATCGGATTGCTGTTACTGGTACTGGCCGCTGACTTTGCGCCCGCAAGGATGCTACCCGGGTTTGACCAGTTGAGTCCGCCATCCCAATGTGCAAACGGCAGAGCGCCATCGCCAATTGTATTGGCCGTATTCCAGGCGGGGTACCGCCACGTCCAGTCCAGTATTCCGGAAGGAGTCAGCAGAGCGCCCGTGAGTGCATCGGGAAACGACGTCTCGGCCAGCAGGTCATTGACGGAGATCTGGTTGCCGCGGTTGCCGAAAACCGCGCGATCTACCGGTATAGGAAACGCTTGGGTGTAGCCCTTTGATATCGAAGCCGTCGTGAACGTAATCGAGCTGCCATTGACAGTCAACCGGTAGCTGGCACCCGCCTGCAGAGCACGATTGCCAGTCTGATGCCCGATCGTGAGAATCTTGGTTCCATCTGGCCAGATAATCGTGTCCGGTCGCGCCGAACATATGTTCGCGTCGGGATATCGAAACGAGTCGAGGTCTGGAATTGACGGATCGGAAGCCATGATGCAATCGCCAGGTAGTCCCTCGACTTTGATCAGGGCCTGCGTTTGCGTGGCGCCGATTACAGACAGCCGGATCGCGGCCGGATCGCGGTGAAAATCCGGATTCTGCGGACGCAACGTTTCGGTGAGCAAAGACACGCACGAGCACAGCGCAACCCAAGCGCAGAACCGATTGTTACTGTAGGCGAACATTCAGACCCATCCGTGTCCTACGCGCGAGCACGTGTGCTCCGGCGAGCACACCCCCCGGTGCTTTCTTGCCTTCCCCGTGGAGCACAGACATCCTCTCTGAAACGCGAGCAGCTAGTCCTTCCGCGAACTCGCCCGTACCATCGGTGGAATTGCCTTCAACGACCAGGATATAGAAATTGCCGGGCTGTGCCAGCACCAGGTTCGTGCAGTTCTCGCTTTCCTTGTAGGTCGGGACCATCAAGACCGCCTTCATGACTGTTCTTTTGACTTTAGCCGCATCCCTTAAGAATGCGCAAGTATCTCAAGTATCTGATGATGTAAACACGTATCGAAACGGAGCAGAAACATTAATGCGCAGCCGGCAGGAGGAGTGCGGAAATGCCGCCGGAAGCCATCTGTCCGAACGCCCTTTAGGCCGATGCAGGGGAACAAAATACCGACACTAACCAGAGACAGGAAGATTATTGTTAACCTTGTGCAGGAAGACGCACGCACGGTTGAATATAATCGATCCTTCGGCTGTGCCGGCATCTTAATTCCTGAAGCGAGAAGAGATATCACTCGTTAGTTTAAAGGGTTCTCCGCGCTCGTCATGCGCCGATTTTTCAACAGCCTCAATTTAAAACCGCCACTGCAGCGATGTGATTGCTGTAAAAGCTCCCGCCATATGCCATACTGGGCAGTTTGGCGGTCTGTGCATTACGTTTCGCAAAATATGCCGTTCGGACCTCTTTTACAGACACGCCGGTTTGGTGGACTTTGTCACTATGATCAAATCCGCATTCCTTCTCGCGGTGCCCTTGGCTTTGTTGGCCCAAACGGATTCGGCGCAAACGGAGTACGAGGGGCCCTCTATTCTTAGCCGCGGTGGTCCGGCAAGTTCCATAATCCGCTTGCCCGATATCTCCTTTCGGCCGTATTTAGGCTTGAACGCCCTGTACGATACTTCGCTACGTGGTGTTACGGTCGATCCCAACGGACGCCTTCGTAGCAGCAATGAATTCGGGCTGCAGGGCACAGCTGGCATTTATGGACGCCATAAGTTCAGGCACAGTGTTATCGGCCTCGACTACAGAGGCAACTATAATCACTATCCAGGTAATCACTTTGCCGATTCCACCGACCAGATGTTAACTCTCGAATTTGATCATCAACTAACACGGCGCCTTTCTTTTGGGTTGACCGAGGCGGTTGGAACCTACACACGCAATTATCTCTATACTTCCGCCTCGGGCCTGATCGATCCCGGCGCCCTCATTCTCCCTCAAAACGGTCTCTTCGATAATCGCGTCATCTACGGCCAGACCGGCGGCGCGATGACCTACCGCGCCAGTTCCCGGTTATCCTTCAACTTTGGCGCGGCGGGATTCCTGACTCGCTACCGCTCCTCCTCATTGTTCGGTCTGACCGGATACAGCGTAACAGCAGACGCCGGATATCGTCTCACCAGATATACTACGCTGGCGATGTTTTATAACTTCAACCATTTCGAATTCACCCACTCTTTCGGCGCCAGTGACATTCATACCGCCGGTTTAGGAATCTCCTCGCGTCTCAGCCGCAGTGTCGAATTCTCCGTTCAGGCGGGCGGAGCCCGTGTAGAGTCGCTCTTTCTTTCCGCCGTACGTCTCGATCCTGTGATCGCCGCTATCACCGGCCAAACGACAGGTGTGCAAGCTATTTACGATGTACGTTATGTCCCGACTGTACGCGCACGTCTGACCAAGCAGATGCAACGCTCACGGGCGGAAGTAAGTTATGGCCGGTCAGTCAACCCCGGCAATGGCATTTTCTTAACTTCCCGGACCGAAGAGGCCACCGGCTCGTTTTCTTATCAGGGCCTCCGCCATTGGTCGCTATCCGCAAATGTGGGTTATATGAAGTTGGGGGCTCTGGCTCAAGGCATCGGCACCTATACGGGCTACACCGCCGGTTTAGGCGTATCCCGCGATTTAGCCCACGGCTTATATTGGGTTCTTCGCGGCGATGAACTCCACGCCGCAACGAATAATACCATCGCCAACCGTAATGCCACCAGGGTCACTCTGGGTCTTTCCTGGAGCCCTGGCGAGATTCCGCTGACTCTCTGGTAATATGACGTTCCAGTCACATAGGCTAGTGGGCTGTGTCACTGCCGCATGTCTCGCCGGGATTGGTCACCTCCCCACGGTGTCAATAAGGACTCGGCTAAAGTCGATAGTATTCCGTGCCGGCGCCGCGCCGTTATATGAGCCGCGGTGGCAAGCTCATTTCCGTATTGGGTGAGGCCGACATTGCGCTCATCTATGTCGGCACTCCTTCCACGCGGATGGCGACTCATCGCTTGCGTGAATGGACCGTGTCCTCGGGAATATTCGGAACTCCATCGCCTCCAGCGAGCATCCGCTAATCATCGATATCCGGAGTACGGTGTTTCCGGGCACGACAGAGGAACCGGCCCGCCATTGCTTGCCGAATCCCATTCTTTTGTAGTGTCAAATCCCTGAATTTCTCCGCGAGCGCGTGGCGGCCCGCGATTTCATGGAGCCATTCCGTCTGTGGCGTCTCTCTGTTCTCCTCACGGTGTGGAGCCCTGTCCGGTGAGCCTTCTGGCTGCTGTTCTCCGATCAGCCAGCAGCACCTGCAGCGTGCAATCAACGGGTGCTCGAATTCCGCGGCTCTCGCATAGGTGATTTCGTCCTTGCGTTTAACGAAGGCGCTGACGATGTGCGCGAAAGTTCCGGGTTTTCGCTTACGAAAGATGGCTGGCCGAAGGTAAACAGAGCCGTGTTTACTACCCGCATACGGCTCGATCTCATTTACGGCAGCAACCGGCAGTTCGTCGTGAAGCGCATTGTCGCTTAATGCGGAACGTGCTTTCCAGCGATTTTGACGACATGCCTGGCTGGTCTGACTGCGTGGTAATAACTCAGGCCGCTTGGCAAAGACGCGAACCGGATCGCGGCTTCAGGTAAACCCGTGATCGGCCTCGCGGTACGCGATCAATCGCAAGCGCCGTAACAACCTCGGTCTTTGCCACAACTGGTACTGCCGCTGTATCAAAATTTCAGCAAAACTGAACTTCAGACAACTTCCATTAGGCCACAACCGGATGCTAATCTCTCTTGGTCATGACGGTTGCAAAAATACAGTCAAATTCCTGGCCTGCTTTTCTGACGATCGTTCTTCTTTTCCCCGCAGTGGCCCTTGCCGATAATGTCGTCCACCCGTCCACGCCTCTGTTTGATCGGCCGACCCTGACGGCACTTGGGATCCAACTCCCGATTACCGGCGACGATAACTTCAATGCCAAGGTCACGGTTCGTTACCGCAAGTCCGGAACAACCTCCTGGTATGGCGCCCTCCCCTTATTCCGGGTACATCCCGAGAGCGTCGCAGGCTACACGGTGATTCCACAATTCGCAGGGAGTATCTTCGATCTCCGTCCGGCCACATCGTACGACGTCGAATTACACCTTACGGATCCCGACGGACCCGTGGACACGACGTTCACGCTGACGGGGTCCACCCGGCCGGTTCCCAAGGATCCAGTTACGCCCCATATCGTGTCTGTGCAGGATTCGAATTCGCTGTCCGCAGCGCTCGGCGCCGCAAAACCGGGCGACATCATCACTCTTGCCAACGGCAGCTATCCCGGCGCTTTTTCTTTGTATGCTTCCGGGACCGCGACCAACCCCATCGTCATCCGCGGCGTGTCACAGGACGGTGTCGTGTTGGATGCGGGGGGCTGCACCGGTTGCAACGTCCTCGAGGCGTACGGAAGTTGGGTACACATCGAGAACCTGACGCTGCAAAACGCAGTTCAGGGCCTGCGCTTCCAGACGGCCGGCGCACAGGGCAACGTTGTGCGGCGTGTACATATCAAGAACACCACCATCGGGATGGGAGCCCGGGATAATCAGCTCGATTTCTACATAGCGGATAACATTCTGGAGGGCCGTCTCGCCTGGCCACTCAACGCTTACGATGACAATCTGGCGCACACGGACGACGAAGGCATCATTATCATGGGGCAGGGGCATGTCGTCGTACACAACCGCATTTCCGGCTATTCCAGCGCGGTCAACAATTATCAGACCGGCGCTCGTGCATTCGACGTCAACAATAACGAAGTCCTCTGGACATATAACTGCGGCGTTAAATTCAGCTTTGGCGAGGGCAATATTCGCGCCCTTCGCAATCGCTATACGAACGTCTTCATGGGAATGGCTGTGCAGCCGGTCTACGGCGGGCCCGCGTACTTCATCCGCAATGTGGTGGTGAACTCAGTCAGCGAACAGATGAAATTCCATGCGAGTGCCGGTCCCGTGCTGCAGGAGCCAAACGGCGTCTTCGCTTATAACAACACTTTCGTTTCACCGTATAACGCCCTCAATCTGCAGACGGATGCTTTAAGCCATCATTTTGCGATCGAGAATAATCTGTTCGTAGGCCCACTGTCGGAATCTCGTGGTGTCACCGTCGACTGGGAAGGCTTCATCGACGACGGCCTGTTCGACTACAACGGTTATTTTCCCGACGGTGTTTTCGCCTTCAATCGCGTAGGGCTGCCGAAGTTGAACGTGCCCAATTTTGCCAGCATGCAGGCGGCGGCCTGGGAGCCTCACGGCGTATTGTTGAACGAGCCTATCTTCGCCAGTGGCCTGGTGGGACCGGTTACCCACGTTCCCCTGCTGCTCCCGCAGGATGTTTCTCTGGCGTCGAATTCCCCGGCGCTTGATAAAGGCCTGGTTCTTCCGAATGTCAGCGACGCCTACTCCGGAAGAGCTCCGGATCTCGGCGCGCTCGAGAGCGGATGCCCCGCGCCGATCTACGGTCCACGCCCGGATGGCATCGACGAAACGAACGAGCCGTTTGGCTGTCCCGGCCCGGCTCAAACAACAGTTCCGAACGTAGCCGGCCTTACACAGGCGCAGGCCAACAGCGCGGTCACCGGCGCCGGCCTGGTACTTGGAACGCTTACCCAGGCGTCCAGCAGCACTGTTCCGAGCGGTACCGTCATCAGTCAGAATCCCGTTTCAGGGTCGCCCGCCAACCCCGGCTCCGCCGTGAGCCTAGTCATCTCTACCGGCCCTGCAGGGTCCACGGGCGGCACAGCTTCGTTTGTCAAGGTCGACACAACCACCCAGGGGACTTGGAAAGGCACATACGGCGGCGATGGATACAACATTATCAACGATACCGCCAGCTATCCCGCTTATGTCACGGTCACACCCGCCGGCAATGCAGCGTATACGTGGGCTCCCTCCACGGGTGACGCCCGCGCTATACAAAAAGTCTCCGCTGGCGATCGCATTGCTGCCTGCTGGTTCTCGTCCGGCGTGTTCACCATCGATCTCGCTTTTAAGGATTCCAATGTCCACCAAGTCGCGTTGTACATGCTCGACTGGGACGGCTGGAACGGACCCCGCTCGGAACGTATCGACATCCTCGATACCAGCAATAATGTTCTCGATACCCGCTCGATCTCATCATTCGGTAACGGCATGTACCTGGTCTGGAATCTAAGTGGACACGTCATCGTCCGCGTTACCAATACCGACCCGTCTTCCAACGCCGTTATCAATGGTCTGCTGTTCGGCCCTGGGCGCACTACGCCCTCAGGTACTGCTTCGTTTATGAAGACCGACACGAGCACACAGGGTACCTGGAAAGGCGTGTACGGCGGCGACGGATACAATATTATCAACGATACGACCAGTTACCCCGCTTACGTCGCCGTCACGCCTTCGGGCAATGCTTCTTACACCTGGACAAGTTCCAGCACCGACCTGCGTGGGTTGCAGAAGGGCTCAGCCGGCGATCGCACTGCTGCCTGCTGGTTCTCGTCCGGCTCGTTCACCATCGATCTCGCGTTCAACGATTCCAATACCCACCAGGTCGCGCTGTACATGCTCGACTGGGACGGCTGGAATGGACCTCGCTCGGAGCGTATCGATATCGTTGACACCAGCAATAATGTCCTGGATACCCGCTCCATCTCATCATTCGGGAACGGCATGTACCTGGTTTGGAATTTGACTGGTCATGTTATCGTGCGCATTACCAATACCAACATGTCCTCGAACGCCGTCGTGAGTGGTCTTTTGTTCGGCGCTGCGGGTAGCGTAGCGGCTTCGGCGACCTTCATCAAGACCGACACCACGACCCAGGGTACGTGGAAGGGAGTATATGGAGCGGACGGCTACAACGTCATCAACGACTCAGCGAGTTCCCCCGCCTACGCCTCTGTCACACCGTCTGGCAACGCTTCCTATACCTGGACCACGTCGACGATCGATCAGCGCGGGTTGCAAAAATCGTCTGCCAATGACCGCATTGTTGCCTGCTGGTATTCGCCCACTGTGTTCACGTTGGATTTGAATTTGATGGATAGCAACACCCACCAAGTCGCACTTTATATGCTCGACTGGGACGGCTGGAACGGTCCGCGCGCTGAGCGGATAGACATTCTGGATACAAGTAACAATGTTTTGGAGACCCGCTCTATCAGCTCATTCGGGGGCGGCATTTACCTGGTCTGGAACGTGAAGGGGCACGTCGTTATCCGCGTAACTAATCTGAATCCAGCGTCCAATGCGGTGCTGGGCGGCCTTTTCTTCAGGTAGCCGTGGTAGTTGGCGTTTTCCCGAGGCTACCAGATTACCCCGAACGCGGATAAAACGCGATTGTCGACGATTCGTAAGCACCGGCCCCCCTTTGTGGTCGCAGGTGCAACCAATATCCAGTCAAACGTCTCGTTTCTGCTACGATCACATTCCGGCAAAAGGCCCCGCTTCCTTAACGTCCCGGGCGCGGATCTGGGGGTCGTGCCGGGCGGCCGATGGAGCATTCGGCCTGAATGATCTCGTGGCAGTTTTCGAGGCGGCTTGAGAGACGTAGGGGGGCCAAGCGTGCCTGGGCTTCGGCGATTTGCTGTTCCAGCGTGCGTTGCTGCTTAGCGCGTTTTCTCTGGCGCGACTTTTCAGCACGCCGGAGGCGTACTTGTGTTGGCCCGCCGCGCTGGTTCATAATCCCGTACATGGCGACCGTTGGCGAGCCGCGGCAGCACGAAGTGCGGCAAGCGCACTTCCGGAACCTAGACCAGCGACGCAGCCGTGACCAGGAGCGTGGTAGTGGATGGAGCCGGTAATCGCCGCGGGTTCTCGACGCTTACGGATGAAATTATGGGATGGCCTTCCGACTCTCATTTGCACCGCCGTCTTGTGCATTATTCTCAGTTTGGGTCTTTGGCCCTTTCATCGTGTAGGGAATTCCGCCACTTGGCTCGAAAGCCGGAACGGTGTACGCTTCGGCGGACACGGCAGTCTAATCAGCTTGACGAACTTTTCGGCTGGCAACTTGCCCCCTCAGAGCTCTTTCGCTATTGAAATCTGGGCGCAACCGAAATGTGTTTGGTACAAAGGTACCTTGTTCGCATTCACAACCAAAGAGGATCTGTTTCATCTGGCTTTGTATCAGGATCAGACTTCTCTCAAGTTGTTCACGAGCAGAACAGAACGCTTCCATCTGGACGACTTCTTCCCCCGGAAAGGTCCGGTTTTCATCACGATCACCTCCAGCCAGCAGGGCACTGCCGTTTATGCGAACGGCCGACTCGTGAAAACACTGCCTCAGCTTCACGTACCCACGGAAGCGCTGGACGGGCAACTGGTCATTGGCGATTCTCCCTGCCGATTCCGGTGATGTGAATCAGTATTCCGGTGGGATGTGAATCAACGTCGGAGCGTAGCGACGCTGGCTTCTCTATCATCGGGTAACTGATTCACATCGTCAAGGAAAATGTCGAGCAGGGCACGTCAGCGACATCATTTCGTCTCTCTGCTCTCTCCCCCTGCCTGAGCAAAGTTTGCACAGGCAGCCCGGCGTTGCGTTTTCAGCCACCGTGCCTCCAGTGGCTTCAGCCGGAACTCCAGATAGCGGTAGTAGTCTGCATCCACCTGGGTGTGAGCCACTTCCTCGATCGGGCCGCGGAAGTACTGCAGACTCGTAATTGGGCCGCTCACCTGGCCGTTGCACCAAGATACGTGCTTGCGTGTGCACGCCAGCACGATGGCGCGCTCAATCTGCTCCAGCGGAACCTGCTCGGCCCATAGCGTGGCCGCCAGTTTCTCATCTGCCGGCGTGAAGGAGATCTCTACGCTTGGGCGCGCCGCTAGCAGCTTACGGATCTGCTGGACGTAGCCGGCCAGGTCGGCAGAAGCCGCTGGTGTCGCCATCTTGTGGTAAGGCCAGAAGGCGTCACAGATTTCGATCTGTCCGCGACGATGCTGATTGAGGGCAGCTTCGATCTGGCAAACCCCGTGCGTTTCGAGTTCGTCCAGATAACTAACAATGGAGCGGCGGCTCTTCTGCAGCCCCACCGTCAGATCGCGATCATTGACTTCCATACGACCTGTCTCCCGATCCGCCTGCAAGCACAAATACACGAAAAGCTTGAAGGCACCATCCGAAAGCAAGGTCATTGCCCGCGCCATCTCCGGGCCGGCAGCGAACCAGCCGTGGGGATGCTTCAGTTTCATTTCCCTTCTCCTGCGCCGCGGGCTTTCCGCATGGAACCGCCTTTCAGCGCCAGGCAGTAAGCGTTGTGTACCAGGCGATCCAAGATGCTGTCCGCCACGGTAGGATCGCCTACCTGAGCATGCCAGTTCGACACGGGCAACTGGCTGGTCAGAATGGTGGAGTGCAAGTCGTAGCGGTCGTCGCAGATCTCCAGAAAATCCCGGCGTTCGGGGTCGCTCATCGGCGTCATGGCGAAATCGTCGATGACCAGGACATCGATGTGGGCCAGGCGACGCAAGAGACGGCCGAAACTGCCATCCGCATGGGCTACGGCCAGATCGCGAAACAACTGGGGGGTGCGCAGGTGCAGCGCGGTGAAACCGTCCCGGCATGCTTTATGGGCAAAGGCGCCGGCCAAGAACGACTTGCCTACACCAGTGGGACCGCTGATGAGGAGATTGTGATGTTGTCGCACCCAATCGGAAGTGGCCAGACTGCGCACCTGAGCGCGATCCAACCCCCGTGGTTCGCGCCAATCGAAATCTTCCAGACAGGCTTCGTGGCGGAGCTTGGCGTTGCGCAAACGACGGGCCAGCGCCTTGTTTTGCTTCCAGGTCCACTGTTGGTCGATCAGTAAGCTGAGTCGTTCCTCGAAACTCAACTGGCTGGTGCCGGGGTCCGCCATCTGCTGGCTCAGAGCATCGGCCATCCCGATCAGTTTCATGGCATGGAGTTTTTCAATCGTTGGTTGCATAAACATGGATTTCCTTTCTGCGGACAGATGGGGTTACGGCCGCGGCTGCGAACTGGAATCGAAGTAGCCGGCACCGCGGAGATTGGGGTGATGGATCGGCGGACAGGACGGGGCCGTCTCCGGCAACGGCTGCCGATCCAGGCCGCAGGCCAGGATGGACTTGATGCTGGGATACGAGCAGGCGTGCAAATGCAGGGCGCGCACAGCGGCGGCTTCCAGCCGCTGCACACTGTATGTCTTGCCCAGGCGGATCACGCCCAAGCATGCGCGGTAGCCCGCTTCCGGGTGTGGTTTGGATGCCAGGATCATCTCCACCACCTTGGCCGTTGCCGGGCCGGTGGTGGCAGCCCACTCAATGATGCGCGACGGTGTCCACTCCAGATGCGCCCGATGGGATTTCGGCCGGTGCACATCCTGGGTGGTCGCTGCATAAGGAACTGGATTGCGCGCATGACTGGCCACGCGCAGACCGCGATGAAAGATCTCCACGGCGGTGGCGGTCCAGCGGGCGTCCACCTGCTGCCCAATCAGTTGGTAGGGCACGCTGTAGTAATGCCGCTCCAACTCCACGTGGTAATCGATATTCACCCGCAGGGTCTTCCAGTCGCCAAAGCAGTACGGCTGGGCGGGCAGAGGTCGCAAGACAGGGCGATCCAACCGGCAGAACAGATCCCAGCGGCTGCCCTCCCGTTTCTTGAAGGGCCGATGATTCAGCCGATCCCGCAGTTCTGCGATGGCTTGGTTCAGAGTTCCTAGCTCGAAGAACGTCCGGTGACGTAGGGCGGCAATGATCCAGCGTTCGGCTAGCAAAACTCCCTGTTCCACTTTGGCCTTGTCTTTTGGTTTGGCTGGACGAGCTGGAATAACCGCGACTCCGTAGTGCTGAGCCATTTCGGAATAGGTCTGATTCAACTCCGGCTCATAACGGCAGGCACGGGTCACACCGGTTTTCCAGTTGTCGGGGACGACGATTTCCGGGCACGCTCCCAAGAACTCGAAGGCGCGCACATGCGAGCCGATCCAGTTCGGCAGATCGCGGTTCAGGGTCGCTTCGGCATAGGTGTAGTTACTGGCGCCCAACACGGCCACGAACAGATAGGCCGGCACGATTTCACCCGTCTGCGGATTGGTGAGGGGGATCGTGTCGCCGGCGTGGTCCACGAACAACTTCTCGCCCGCGCGATGCTGCTGGCGCAGAACGATATCTTGTTTGTCCAGCCAGTCGCGGTAGAGCTGGCAATACCAACTGTAGCGGTACCCTTCGGGGTGGACCTTGTGATACTCCTCCCAGAGCAGTTGCAGGGTGACGTGCTTGTGGGTGGTCAACTCCCGATGCAGCGCTACAAAATCCAGTGGCGGTAGAACAGCCCGCTCGGCGGGTGCCAGCGGGGACGGAAACAGACGCCGCTCCAGTTCCGCGTCGTCGATTTCTTCGGCCAGCGGCCAACTGATCCCCGCTCCCGCGGCCCGCTTCAAATAATGATGGACAGTACTCTGGCCAATGGCGCAACTGCGGGCGATTTGGTGCTGATGCAGCCCCAGGGATCTCAGCCGCAGCACCTCTTTGATCTTCTTCATGGACAACCTCGGTTCCGGCAAGATAAGCCCTCCACTTTCCAGTGGAGGACTTCTTCCCGGCTGATTGTCCAGCGTCGGATCGCCCGCCTTAATCCATCCTTAATAATTCCATTCCGGCAATCGAATCACGATTCCGGTGAAGACGAATTCTTGATTCGCATCAGACCGGAACAGCGATTCGCATCGCACCGGAATCGCGATTCACATCCCACCGGAACGCTGATTCACATGGCCCGGAATCCGCA
>Ga0070741_10001676_pt1 | contig 65126 bp, 58 predicted proteins | sample Coa_R1_4_FD_66440 | JGI IMG/M metagenome (GOLD analysis project Ga0070741, IMG submission 66440) | Surface soil microbial communities from Centralia Pennsylvania, which are recovering from an underground coalmine fire - Coalmine... | ecosystem: Environmental > Terrestrial > Soil > Unclassified ...
AAACGCGGCGCGCCCTTGAAGCGCGGGTGGCCCGGCGTCTGCCCGGCCTTCACCCGCCGGAAGAAGGCCGCGTAAGCCTTGTCTACCCGGCGCAGCGTGTGTTGCAGACTGCTGGCATTCAGGATGAGGTCAGGAAAGGTGTTGCGCCAGTCCCGGAAGTACGGCCACTGGCTGAGGGCGCTCTGGTGCTGGCCCGTCGCCTCATAGGCGTTGCGGCACTGCGCCAGCGCCGCGTTGTATACCTCGCGGTGCTGCTCAAGCAGCCTCGAGAGCGCCGCTTGTTCAGCCGGGCGCGGGTACAGCCGATACTCGTAAGTGCGCTTCATGCCCTCAACCCAAAGACTCTACCCGTGCGTTTGCCAGATGGGTTCAAGATCAGGCGAGTGTGGCACGGGTGCAGCCCTTTGCTGGCAAACAAAAACGCCCGGCCTGTTGATCTTGAGATTTTGTTCTACCATAATATTCGTTCTGCCTGCAAGGGTCAAGAGAAAGGAGACAGGGCGCATTCCTCACCGGCTTGAAACCCGGTGTCCCCTGCGCCGAGTTTTATGGTCGTCCGAGAAGCAAAAACCACAGAAACCGTCGAAGTTCCTGGCCCGCTGCGCCGCAACCCCGGGATGCCGCTCGATCTGGGATGGGTGAACGAGACGCGCATCAATCGCAGCGCTGTTGAACGCCGGGCAGCGACGCTCGGCACTCGGCGCACCGTCAAGAAAGACTGGCAGGCGGCGTGGCTGCTGCGCGCCGTGACCTGCATTGACCTGACTACGCTGGCGGGCGACGATACGCCCGGCAATGTGCGGCGGTTGTGCGCCAAAGCCCGCCAACCCGTCCGCCAGGACATCCTGGAGGCGCTGGGCGCTCAGGGTTTGCACATCAGGGTTGGCGCAGTCTGCGTCTACCACAATCTGGTTCCGGTGGCCGTCGAAGCCCTCGAAGGTTCCGGCATTCCGGTGGCGGCGGTATCAACGGGCTTTCCGGCAGCTCAAACCCCCCTGCGACTCAAGATCGAGGAAATCAAGGAGTCGGTGCGCGCGGGAGCCAGGGAGATCGACATCGTGATCTCGCGTGCTCCGGTGTTGACTGGCAACTGGACGGCGCTCTACGACGAAGTGCGCGCCTTCCGCGATGCCTGTGGCGAAGCGCACATGAAGGTGATTCTTGCCACCGGCGAACTCGGCACGCTGCGCAATGTCGGCATGGCGAGCCTGGTGGCGATGATGGCGGGCGCAGACTTCATCAAGACCTCGACAGGCAAAGAAAGCGTCAATGCGACGCTGGCCGTCGGTGAGGTCATGACGCGCGCCATCCGTGCCTATTACGAGCGTACCGGCTACCTGATCGGGTTCAAGCCTGCGGGTGGCATTCGCACTGCCAAAAATGCGCTGGACTGGCTGATCCTGATGAAAGAGGAACTTGGCGACCTGTGGCTGCGCCCAGCCTTATTCCGCATCGGGGCGAGCGGGCTGCTGACGGACATTGAGCGGCAGCTTTCGCACCACGTCACGGGCCACTACTCGGCAGCGCATCACCACCCCATGCCATGATCTGGCTCCTGGGGCTGCTCTCTGCCTGACGGATATGGCTGTAGGGCTGAGGCAATTGGCCTCAAGACTCGATGATCTTGTCGTCGATCAACTGCTGCTGAACGGCCTGCCCGCGTGGGTCGAAGGCGAAATAGGGCGCGTGGAGTTGGAACTCCATGTCCATCATGGCGCGGCCTGCCCGGTTCTTCTCCACCGTGAAAACCACCCAGTCGCGGTACTGCTTGGCCTTGTACGGGTTGAACGAGACGTGATCTTTGGCAAGGATGTGATACTTGTTGTTCATGATCACGGCAATGTCGCATTCATAATCCAGTGCCGAACTGCCGCGCAGGTGGAACAGGTGCAGCCGCTTGGATTTCAGGCCCTCTCGATCAGCGGCGACAATGGCGAACACTGGCACGTCCAGCGCCAGCGCAATGTCTTTCAACCCTTCCACGACAATCGTCACTTTCTCGTTTTCGTCGGTGGCCCGCTCCGGGTGGATCGCCACTTTCTGCAGGTAATCAACGAATACGGTCACGTTGCCGTTGGTCGCTTCGCACAGGCGCGCCGTCATCTCGCGGATGGCGCGCAGCGTGGTGACAGCCGGGCTGGCCTTGACCAGTATCATCCGGTCTGCATACTTGTTCATCCGGGCCAATGCCATGGACGTTTTGGGGTTCTCCCGCAGGATCGTTTGGAGCGACCCGGCAGAGTTGCCTTCACGGCCCAGGAATTCACGGGCGCGCTGCGAGATAATCACGTCATACAGGTCTTTGAGTTTGATGCCGCCGCGCGTGTCGATGGTCGGCGGGTTGACACTTTCCAGGCATAACAGCCGGTTCATCAGGTGCGTTTCGGTATGTTCATAGGACAGGTAAAACGCGAACTGGTCGGGGTGCATGGCAACGTTGCGGGCAATCTGCAGCGTGGCAATCGTCTTGCCGATGCCCTGCGCGCCGCCAAGCAGCACCAGTTCAGTCTTGCGCAGTCCGCCGCCGATCATTCCGTCCAGAGGGTCAAAGCCGGTAGGCAGCGGGACGTAATCGGATAGATCACCGCGCACGACCTGATCGTTGGCATCGTTCATGACCTGGGCCAGGGTGCGCGGCAAATGCGACGTGTTGCGGCGAGACGCGCCGGTGTTGGAAGCTGCTTGCTGCGCTTGGGCGGCTGCCTGTGCACGAGGAGGCCGCGCAGGTCCCGGCGTCGGCGCGGGCGGTGGTGAATCGGCCATGTCATCCTGGAAGCGTCGTGTAGACATCGGTTTTCTGACCTGCTATACCCTGAAAATTGTGAATTTGTTGGCTGGCATTGTATATCGTATCTGGCTGTGGCGCAAACCTCAGCTTGCGGAGGATGTGCCTTCATATACGATACAATAAGTTCCCGGTAAGATTGTAAACTATCGATGCGTCGATCAAGTGTTGAAAAACAATAAAAATCAACGCTGCCGCGTTTGCAACTCTCATATACTTCTAATTGCAAAAGGCTTCACATTCGATGAGAGTTGTGTTAAAATAACAATGTTTGATGCCCAATTGGGTGATTGATTAAGCGGCGAATAATTTCGGCCCGCACCTTTTTGTTGTCTGTACCCAAACCAAGAGGGGGGCGGGAGTGGTGACTGAAGGAGCATATATCCGGTGATACAGGAACTGGTGAATCGAGCAGACAGGCGCGGTTACGTGACCTTCGAGGACGTTCTCGAAGTCCTGGAAGAAGAAGGTGACGACCTGACGACTCTGGAATCGATCCTGGATGAGCTGGATGAGCTTGGAATTGAACTCCGTCAGGAGGAAGTGGCCCGTGAGGAGGTGGAAGAAGCCGAAGACGAATTTGAGATGGAAGCCGAGGAAATACAGGACCCCGGTATCGGCGACATCAATGCCGTATCCGCCGATGACCCGGTTGGCCTCTACTTCCGCCAGATGGCGCAAGAACCCCTCCTGACCGCCCACGAAGAAGTTGAACTCGCCAAACGTATTGAACTCGGCAAGGAAGCCCTTGCCAGGCTTCATGCGCTCCGCCGTCCGGACCGCAACCAGCGCCTGGAATTGCAGGAACTGATCGCGGACGGACAGGCTGCCCGCGAACATCTGGGCCGTGCCAACACGCGCCTGGTGGTCAGCATCGCCAAGCGCTACATGGGCCAGGGTTTACCCTTCCCCGACCTGATCCAGGAGGGCAATGTCGGCCTGATGCGCGCCGTCGATAAGTACGATTACAAACGGGGAAATCGATTTAGCACCTATGCCACGTGGTGGATTCGACAGGCCATCACACGGGCGCTGGCTCAAAAGACGCGCACCATTCGCATCCCGCTGCACATGACCGAGCGCATCCGCCAGATGTACCGCACGGCGCAGGTGCTTGAGCAGAACCTGGGGCGGCGACCCACGCCCGAAGAAATCGCCGCTGAGATGGAACTGCCCGCCGAGAGCGTGCGTGGGATGATGGACGCCAGTCAGCACGCCATCGCGTTGGAGCGCCCGGTTGGCGACGACGGCGACAGCGAGTTCGGCGACTTCATCGAAGACCAGGATTCACCCAGCCCCGTCGAGTCGGCCACGCAGCACTTGCTCCAGGAGACTATCGAGGAAGTCCTGAGCGAGCTGACGCCGCGCCAGAGCCATATTCTGCGCCTGCGCTTCGGGTTGGGCGGCGGCGATCCGCATACGCTGGAAGAGATTGCCAACAAGTTTGGCCTGAGCCGGGAGCGCATTCGCCAGCTTGAAAAGGAAGCGCTGCGCCGCCTGCGCCACCCACGCCTGGCTCACAATCTGCGCGACTACCTGAGCTAACCAGCATTAACGACAAACGAAAATCGTAAAGCAGCCGGATCACCCGGCTGTTTGTTTTGGGCCACATATCAGTTACGGTCTGCAAAAGTCCACAAATCGTGTACCAGAAATTGCTGAAAGTCATGTATTTGCTCTCGAAGGCGTTCGTTCACCACCATTTCAGGACGTGGATCGACGTAATAAACACCATCCAGACGATTCAATGCTACAGTGTAGCCCAGGAAGTGGTTATTCTTGAATGTGGAATTGATAGCGAAAATGCTTGTTCCACGTACTGCGCGCTGTACATCGTGCAAAAAGATGGCAACAACAGGGATGTCCACACCCATCAACTTTGTAAGCAGATATTTGTCCAGAAATATCTTGTCGATCCGATCCTTACTGGTTGTTTTCACCGATCCTACAACTTCTGAAGGATGGATCAATGGAGATTCCGCTGTAAAGACGGCCTTATTCCGCGAGAACACAAGATCAAGTTCATATGGCATAAAAGAGCCAGGATACTCTGGAATTGGCAGTCTGATGGTGCGCGGTTCGCACACAAGCCCAACTTCCTGGATGACGAGTTTCACCAAACGCTCAAATAGCTGCCCGATTCTTTTACGAGCCTGATTTGGATTGGCAAACGAGTCTCCAATGCTGCCAATGGCTTGCTGAATGGTATAGACTACTCTGTTGATTTCATTGGCTGCGAGGTACTTGCCGTAATTTTGTGCCTCTACTGGTTGCTTGTACTTTTTCAGGATGGAGAGAAAATCGATGAATCGGCCAAAGGCAGCCTGGAACTGCTTACTGGACTCAATGAACAAATCGCTGTTGAGCGGACGAGTAATGCGATTGCCGTAATGCTGGCTGTATTGATAAAAAATGTAGTTGGGATGGGAGGTTGAGATAATTCGTGTAGGGGATGTTTCTTCGCAAAAAACTAGAAATGCCTCGCCCAGAGCGAAATAATCCTCCAATGACGTAAAGGCGCTCCTGTCTTGCACACTGGCCTGTAAATCTGAAAGGTCAAAATCCGTCATCGAATTGATTTTCTACGGCGAGCGTTTTCCCTATCGTAGTCAATCCACTGTTGAATCGACCAGTCTTCGACCAGGCTAATGCGTTGTGCTGCCCATTGGCAGTATTCCGGTGAAATCTCGCAACCTAACCAGCGGCGTTGAAGCTGCTCGGCGACAACTGCTGTCGTACCTGAGCCGAGAAATGGGTCAAGCACGATATCGCCCACATTAGAAGATGCCAGAAGTATCGTTCGCAGCAGTTCTTCGGGTTTTTGCGTAGGATGAGGTGTCTTCTCATGCATCCCATTACATGTTGTCGGAATTTCCAAAACATCTTTCGGTTTAGCACCTGATGGGTGAGGCTGCCAGATGCGGTCCTTGTTCCGTTCACCGCCATATTGACTAGATTCCGCCTGTGGATGGTCTGGATATTTCAGAGTATGTTCACCATACGGAATACGGATCTGGTCGAGATTAAAAGTGAACATCCTGCTTTTTCTGAAATGGAGGATACTTTCGTGTGAACGTCCCCAATCTGATCCAAGATTAGCTTTGTTCTTATAATGCCACACAAGCCATCTACACCCTTTAAAAAAGCGCGAGGCAGGCAGTTTAAGATCGGCAAGGACTTCGGAGAATCCGCAAATGTACAGGGTTCCAGTTGGCTTTAGAATACGTGCTGCCTGTTCAATCCAAGCCAATGACCATCTGACATAAGATTGCTGTGATTCAAATGTGTCCCATTCAGCTTTTTTGATGTTATAAGGCGGATCAGCAAAGACAAGATCAACTGACTCATCGGGCAAACTTTGCAACCAGATTAAGGCATCGCCTACCCATATCGTGCCGTTTGGATGAGTAAGAAAACGGCGTGGGTTTAACGGATTGAAATCAGCGAGGTCCTCCTTAGATAATATTTCGAGTTCTGGTTCCTCAAATAAACCTGGCAGCATATTCCCTTTTTCAGGTTGCTTTTGCCGCTTCATCTTCACCATCCCTATCGATTAGACATCTGTCAATTATAGCCACTTTTTGGCTGTTTACTGGCTCTTCATTACCACAAGAATCTGTGCACCATACCCAGGCAGTTCAACGGGCAGACCGCCGATCAGTAAGTCATCCCCTGTCCGAAGTACAGGATTGCCGGGGTGCAACACATCATCGAAACGCCAGGATGCCAGCCCCGCAAAGGCCGGACGCGGCAGCAAGATTCGACCCTTAACGGGCTGGTCACTGTAATTGACGACGACGATCCGCCAGTCCTCGCCCAGCGCCCAGGCAAAGGCCAGGATATTCTCGTGGCCCGTGTCGCTGCCCAGGATCGGCTGCGCCGCCAGCGCCATGAAGACCCCCTCACGGTACGATGCGGCGCTGACTTCGGTCAGCAGGCGACGGTAGAAGGTGATGAGGTATTCCAGCGGCGTCTCGGCAGGGCGCTCGCCAAGCTGAACCGGGATACGCACCCGCCGCCCCTCGAATTGCCCGTCGTGAAAGAGTTTCGCGCCAGGCAGGGCAGCGATGATCGTCGCAGCAGCACGCGATCTTTCCAGGCCAAATGCAGTCAGGGCGCGTGCCTCGTCATGATTTTCGATGAAGCGCACACATTTTCGCTGGTAGCTGCTGGCCGCCAGCAGGTGATCGCGTACCGTATGGACGTTCTCGTACAGCAGCCTGTCGTAGAGGCGCTTATCGTAGGTGAAGTCGAAACCGCGCGCCTGCAGTTCGGCTTCCATATCCCAGTACACTTCGGCCATCAACACAAAGTCGGGATATCTGGCTTTGACAGCCGGGATGATCTCGTCCCAGAACTCTGTATCCGGCACGTCGGGCCGATCCCACACGCGGCTGAAGACACTGTTGAGCACGAGCATCGCCATATCGCAGCGGATGCCGTCGCACTGGCTGGCAATGTCCAGCACGATAGCACGCGACTGCTCACGCCCCTCGGCAGAGAACGCATCGACCTGCGCCGTGTCCGTCCAGGCAGGCCAGTACGGATCGCGGCCATGCGCAAAGATCAGCCCGTTCTCCGGCACACGAAAGTACGAGCCGGAGCGGGCAGCCAGGTCGTCTTCCGTGCCTTGAACCAGAGCCGCCGGATGTTCCACCGTCCAGGGGTGATCGACGGCCACGTGGTTCGGCACGTAATCGAGGATCAGCCCGATGTTGCGCTCATGCAGCCGCGCCCGAAAGGAGGCCAGTTCGTCGCGCCCGCCGAGCCGCGTATCGACGGTGTAGCGATGGACAGCATAGGGCGATCCCACCACCTGTTCAGGTGTGAAGCCGGGCAAGGCGCGCTCAAACTCGAATTGCAGACCCGCATGTTCCAGAGCGATCTGCCGTCCACGCGGGCTGCGCTCCCAGACGCCCATGGCCCACACCAGGTGCAAACGCCATGCCATCAATTCGTCAAAAACCTCGGAGGGCACAGTGCCGAGCGTCATCGGACGGCCAAAACGCCTGCTCAGGTCGGCCAACCAGACCCAGGTGTTGATTTCGTAGATCAACGGATTACGCGGTATTCGCATGGATTCTCGAACCACTCCGGTTCTCATTCAGACAGGCGCTGCGCACATGGTTCTAACATACTTCCGGTCTACTTACTATGCTGAGAGTTGACACCTGGGTTTTTCGTCCCACAATAGTGTCAGGATCGATCAGCGGCGAAGGACTGTCATGGACAAGCCCAAAGGAAACCCATTGCGCCCCCAGACGACGCTCGAACTGCTGGATCGGGCGTTCAACATCTACCGCGAGAATTTTGTCGCCTTCTTTGGCCTGGTCGCGGCAGTCACGATTCCGATTACGGTCATCAATCTTGCCACTAACTTCTGGTACACCAACCAGTTGTTCTCAACCAGCATAGACGGCTCCTCCTTCCGTTCTGGCCGGGCCGATGTCTCGGCGTTGACGGCTTCATTGGCACTGCTGCTCGTTTTGCTTCTGGTCACGATTGTAGTTGCTATCATCCAGGGAGTGGTCGTCAGCAGTGTGCTCACCTATATGACCTCGGAGCGACACCTGGGCCGCGTCGCTGGCGTGCGCGAAGCCTTCGATGCGGTGCGTCCCCGGCTGGCGAACGTGGGTGTGGCGCTGGTGCTGTTCTACATCATCCTCATCCTTGTGGCCCTCGCCCTGACCGTTGTGTTGTGGCTGTGTGGGCTGGGCTTCGGCCTCATCGGCTACCTGGGCGTGACGCTGTATGCCTTCCTGGTCCCCGTCCTGGTTCTGGAGCAGACTGACCTGACCACCGGCATGAAACGCGCCTGGATGCTGGCAAAGGCACGTATCTGGCCCGTGTTGGGCCTGATAGGCGCTGTCGCGCTCATCAACTGGGTTCTTGGACAGGCGGTCTCCTGGACGGGGCTGTTTGTGACCCGCCAAGCCATCGCGCCCGCCTCATTTGGCGCGGCGCAAGCCCTTCAGATCCTCGTGCAAGCCATTGTGCAGATATTCCTGGCCCCGGTGTTGCCCATCGGCCTGACGTTGCTGTACTACGACGCGCGCGTGCGGCTGGAAGGGCTGGACATCGCGCTGCAATCAGCCAATGTGCCCGACCCGCGCCCGGAGGATGTGCCATCGCCGGAGCCGCCGCCGGGTTGGTTCATGTCGTCGGACGATTACCGGAACGTCGGCCTGTTCATGATCGGCGGTGTCGTCGTGGTGGGCGCGCTGTGCGGACTCAGTTTCGTGCTGGTCGGTGGAGCCTCAAGACTATTCTTCTGAGAGTGCGGCTGCTGGTCGTGATAATCGCGCTGGCCGGCCTGTTTTCGGGCAGGGGCCGCGCCGGAGCGATGGCCCTATCCGAGCGCGATTTCTGGTCACGCTTGCAGCAGACGGATGGGCTGTTAGGGCAGGCTGCGGCGCAGTCGCTCTCCCAGCGCGGCACGATCCTGGACGAAATTCGCGGTTTGTGGGCCAGCGTGGACGCCGTGCGCCTGGCCGATGGGCGCGTTGTGGCTGTCGATATGCGCTGGCTCGGTGTGGGCCTCACAGCGACCAACATCGAAGAGCGCCAGCGCTGGGTCAAGGCACTGCTGGCCTACCACGCGCAGCCGGGACAGGCGGCCAGCGACGGCAGTGGATCGCTGGCTGTGCTGGATCGTATCCTGAAAGACCCACGTTTCCGCTACCCGGACATCACACCGACCACGCCGCCGCCAGAGCCGACGCCACAACCGCAGCGCAACACCCGGTCAGGCGATCTGATCCCGGCGGGGCTGGCGCAAGCTGTTCTGGTCGTGATTGGCATCATTGCCGTCATTGCCGTGCTGCTGTACATCGGGCGTACATTGCAAGTGCAGCGGGCTGCCATCGCGCCGGTTGAAACGGACAGTGATCCGGCCACCTCGGAGGCTGCCGATACGCTGGCGGCGCAGTCCGAGGCGACCCTGGACTACCGCCAGGCCGTGCGCTACCTGTACCTGTCCAGCCTGCTCATGCTCGACGAACGCGGGCTGATCCACTATGATCGCGCGCTGACCAACCGCGAACATCTGCGGCTCATCGTCGATAACCCGGCCCTGCTCGAAGCGCTGGGCCCGGTGGTCGACACTTTTGATCGGGTCTGGTACGGCTTCGCGCCCGTCGATGCGCAACTTTACCAGGACTACCGCCAGGCTGTCGAGCGCCTCAGGCAGTTGGAGGCCGTGCGTGAGCGCTAACCTGCGGCTGGTGGTCGGTTCGCTGATCGCGCTGGGGGTGCTGGCTGTGATTGCCACGCTGGTCGCGCCCGCGCCGCCCGCACCGGCGCTGAGTGTGCGCAGCACCGACGCGGACGGGACGATGGCGCTGCGGCAGTGGCTGGAACAGAGCGGCTACGCGGTGCGCGAAGTCCTCTCCAACCCGATCCAGACCGACGGCCTGAACGTGCTGTTCATCCTTGATCCTTTCATCCCGTACAGCAGCGACGAGGCGGCGACCATCCGGGAGTGGGTGCGGCGTGGCAACACACTGATCGTGGCCGGGGAACCTTTATTCCTACGCGAACTGTTGGAGCCATACAACGCATCCGTCTCCTACCTGGATCACTATGTGGGTACACTTTCGCCCGCCAGCCCGACGCTGCTGCTCCCGGCCTTTGAGCGCGTGCGCGTCGATACCTATTACGGCGTCGAAACCAGGCGGCCCGATGTGCTGGTTCATCTTGCCACCGAAGATGTGCCCGTGCTGGTGTCGTTCCGCGAAGGGCAGGGGACTGTATGGGTGACGAGCGCGCTCAGACCGTTCACCAATCGCGGCCTGAGCGACCCCGGCAGCGCCCGGTTGGTGCTGAACCTGCTGGCGCGCGTGCCGCGAACGGCGGTGATCGGCTTTGACGAGGCGAGGCACGGCTTCGGTACTGCGCCGAGTGTGTCCGGCTGGCTGTTCGGCACAGCGGCGGGCTGGGGTCTGCTGCTGGCCGTCGGGCTGACGATGGTTTTCCTGGCGCTGCGCGGAAGGCGTTTCGGACGGGCCGTGCCGATCCCGGAGGAACGGCTGCGCCGCGAGCCTGTCGAGTACATTCAGGCGATGGCGAACCTATTCCGCCGATCCGGGCATCGAGTCGAGATGCTCAGGCACTATCGGGGGCAGCTTCGGCGGCGGCTGTCCGAGCGCTACGGCGTCGATCCGCACCTGAGCGACGTTGAACTGGTCAAGACGGTGGCCTTCCGCGAACCGTCGATTGACGAAGCGGCACTGCGCGGCGTGCTGCGTCGACTCTCGGACGAGCGGGGCAGCGAACAGGACTTGGTGAGCGCGGCCCTGGATGTGGACGAATGGCTGAGGAGATTAACGTGACCGACACGACCAATCCGCAGACGGCGGACGGAATCAAGATGCTGCAAACGCTGGCGGCGCAGATGCGCGAGCAGGCGGCGCGGGTGCTGGTCGGGCAGGACGAAGCGATTGACCTGTTGATCGTTGCCCTGCTGACGCGCGGCCACGTGCTGCTGGAAGGCGTTCCGGGCACGGCCAAGACGCTCATGGCGAAGACGCTGGCCCGGCTGGTCGAGGCCGAGTATCGGCGCATCCAGTTCACGCCCGACCTGATGCCCTCGGACGTGGTGGGGACGGTGGTGTTCGACCTGCAATCGGGACAGTTCAACCTGAAACGCGGCCCGATCTTCACCCAGATTTTGCTGGCGGACGAGATCAACCGTGCGCCCGCCAAAACGCAGTCGGCGCTGCTGGAAGCGATGGAGGAGCGGCAGGTCAGCATCGAAGGCGATACGCAGGCGCTGCCAGAGCCGTTCATGGTCATTGCCACGCAGAACCCAGTGGAGATGGACGGCACGTATCCGCTGCCCGAAGCGCAGTTGGATCGCTTCCTGTTCAAAGTGAAGATCGGCTATTTGCCGCAAGCGGAAGAGGTCGAAGTGTTGAAGCGCTACCATGCCGGGTTTGATGCGCATGATCTGGCCGCTGCTGGCCTGACACCGGTCATCAATCCGGGTCAACTGGCCGCCTTCCGGCAGATGATCCAGGCGGTGCGGGTGGAGGACGGCGTGTTGAACTACATCACCACCATCACCGACGCCACGCGCCGCAGCCCCGACCTGGCACTAGGCGCAAGCACGCGGGCGGGCGTGGCGCTGCTCATGGCCTCCAAGACGTTTGCGGCGCTGCGCGGGCGCGATTACGTCGCGCCGGACGACATCAAGGCGCTCGTGCCGCCCGTGCTCCGTCACCGCGTCTACCTGCGCCCGGAGGCCGAGATCGAAGGGCTGGATACCGACGCGGTGTTCAGGCGCATTCTGGCGCAGTTGGAAGTGCCGAGATAATAATTCTGGTATTACACGGCTGCGCAGACCGCCTGATCACCTGTTTTGCAGGCGAAAACAGGGGTACGTTCTGGCTGATACATGGGCGATCATGCTTGCCTGATCACCTGTTTATCAGGTGAAATAACAGGTGGCAGGAACCATGATGATGTTGGGATGGGAAGAAATTATAGAACATATGAGCTAATGTGTCAAGAGGCAAATCGAAGGCCCGGTGCTTCAGCGCCGGGCGTAGCTGTTGAGGTTGTTTCCCTTACCCCCGCATCCGCAAGATTCAAGCGTCCGCTCCTTGCCCTGAAAGCCGTGCCACGATTCGATCCCCGGCGACGAACGCGACGGGCAGGTACTTGGTGTTGTGGGCAATCCCGATGCCGCCCTGCTTATCCAGCATGATCAGCCCACCGACGCCGCCGAAGCGGTGGGTGAAGATCGACATGGCCTGTTCGGCGGCAGCCTGCGCGCTCTCAGCATTTTCGAGCGACTGCACTGCACGGAAGGTCAGCAGGGCACGCATGATGCCCTCTCCGATGCCCGTTGCACAGGCCGCGCCGAGGGTGTTGTCGGCATAGCCGCCTGCGCCCGCGACTGGTGAATCGCCGACACGCCCCGGCAACTTGCCGTCCAACCCGCCCGTCGAGACGGCAACGGCCACATTGCCCGCGTGATCCAGGGCCACCGCGCCCACCGTATCGTGCTGCTCGGTCTCTCGGGCGGCTCTGGCGGCCCGGCGCGGCGAGATCAGGCTTTCCGGCGCAACCAGACCGAAGCCCTGCTCGACGGCGAAACGCTCTGCGCCCGCCCCGACCAGGAAATGGTGTTCGCAGCGTTCCAGGATGGCGCGCGCCAGCGACACCGGGTGCTCGATCTGCTGCACCGCTGCCACCGCGCCGAAGCGCTGCGTTCGCCCATCCATCAGCAGGGCGTCCAGTTCGACCACCCCGTCCCGGTTGAGCGCGCCGCCGTAGCCCGCGTTGAGCAGCGGGTGGCTTTCCAGGACACGCACCGCAATCTCGACGGCGTCGATAGCCGAAGCTCCCTGGCGCAGCGGCTCCAACGCCGCTTCGACGGCAGAACGGCAGGCCGCAACCCGCTCCGCATGTTCGTGTGGTTCAATGTCACCTGCTCCGCCGTGTACGATAAGACCGAAAGCCATGATTTCTCCTGTTTGTTGGTCTGCTGGCATTCAACCTCACCCCCTCCCCGCAAGCAGCGAGGGGTGAGGTCAATCCAAAACGTGCCTGATCCTATTATGGCACACCGCCCGGCTGCTGGCGACGCTGGCGACGACCTCCGCAATTCACTCAAATTCGGGGGCTGTGCAAATCCGGGATTGCGTTGATAATTTATTTCAAAGGGCAATGGAGAGAAATCGCTACCGTCTCGCGCCCGTCAGATAGCCGTCAGGCATGGCGCTGCCTTCCGCTTACACTAATGATCATGGCCTTATCGTATGGAGACAAGCCTATGACCACCGAGCCATCAGCGACTTCCACAAGTTCGAGCCTCGTCGGGCAGCACAGCCCCAATCCACCTGTGCTGCCGGATGGCTACCATATCGAAGAGGGCCGGTTGCACCTGCATGGCCTTGACCTGGCAAGCCTGGCTGACTACTGGATGACCCGTGCTGGTCAGGAAGATGCGCCGCTGACCATTCGCTACATGCCGAGCGTGCGCACCAAGTTTCAAAAGGCGCGAGATGCTTTTGAACAGGCGACCCGCCAAACCAATTATCCTGGCACGGTGCGCCTGGCCTACGCTTCCAAAGCCAACCCGAACCACGCCGTGATCAAGGCAGCGATGGGCGCAGGCGCAGATTACGAGTGTTCCAGCCGGGTCGATGTCTCAATCGTGCGGTATGCCATCGAGCAAGGCTGGCTGACGCCGGATCGGTTGATCATCGCCAACGGCTTCAAGACGCCCGGCTATGCCGACGCTTTGATCGGCGTGGCCCAGGCCGGGCATCCGGGCGTCATCCCGGTCTTTGACTCCATCGAGGAAGTCCAGCATTTCGCGGACAGCGGCATTCCGCTCAACGTGGGGATGCGCTACCGGGTCAGCGGCCACAACGAGCGCTTTGGCATGGACGAAGCGGAACTCTTTGAGACGCAGCAGTTGATCGCGGAGTCGCCAAACCTGACCCTGGTGTTGTTTCACGCGCTGCAACTCTTCCCGGCTATCGACAACCCGGAGTACGTCGCCAGCCTGGAAAACGCTATCGAGGTCTTCAAACGGCTGCGTGTCTGCTGCCCGTCGCTGCACTGGTTCGACGTGGGCGGCGGGCTGCCTACGCAGCTTGCCGAGCCGGACGATCTGCAAGAATGGATGGTTTCGATCCAGCAGATGGCCCTGCGGCACTGCGGAATGGAACATGCCCCCGACCTGATCATCGAATCGGGGCGCTACCTGACCGGCTCGCACCAACTGGAAGCCTTCAAGGTCGTCAAGACGAAGGTCGTCAACGGCGTGACCTATTACGTCCTGGGCGGCGGCATCATGTCCAACCTGCCGGATGCGTGGGCACTGGGCGCGGAATTCCCGGTGGCAGCGCTGAATCACTGCGACGCGCCGTACCACGACGTGCGCCTGGCCGGGCTAACCTGCGACCCGGACGATGTATACCCGCCCAAGCGCGACAAATTCGTGTCGCTTCCGCAGGATGCGGACGGCTTGCTGGTGGCCTTTCTGGAAATCGGCGCCTACCAGGACATGTTGGGCGGCGAAGGCGGCGCGAAGCACTGCCTGCTCTCTGAAGGTGCAACCATCTTGATCGGCGACGATCCGGACTACCCGACGCGCATCACCTACCAGCCGCCGCAGTCGATAGAGTCGGTGTTGAGTCATCTGGGGTATGGGCAGGAACCCTTTAGCGCTTTCTAACGTACTGAATAGTGAACCTCACCCCCAACCCTTCTCCGCAAGCAGAGAGGGGTGACAGTCCTGAACACAGTGCCCACTGGTTCCCCCTCTCCGGTTGGAGAGGGGATCAGGGGGTGAGGTTAACACAGGAGGATGAGATGGCGTTTCCACAAACGATCAGGCGCGGCGTGGCGCTGCTCCTGATCGGGATATTTGCGCTGGCGGCGTGTACGTCCCCGGGCAGCAGCTCGATTACGGCAGTCACCTCTGAGCCAACGGCAGCGCCAGTCGCCAATCTGCCCGCGCCAATCACAGCGGGTGCGATCAACGATAAGCTGCCGACCTATACCTGCGCCGCTGACGCCTTCGCCAGCTATTACACCCTGCAAGTGATCCAGCAGGCCAAGCTGGATGTGGCGCACGGCTTCCACCTGGCGATTGTGCCGTTTCTGCTGGACGGCGAGGGCAAATCCTACGACATCAGCGAGGACAAGCGCGTGGCGGCGCTGGCGGCGGGCCAGTGGGACTGCCTGCTAACTACGCTCGACTCCGTCGCACTGCACGGCGAATCGGGCCAGATCACGGCCATTGTGGACGAATCGGCGGGCGCGGATCAACTGTGGGCCAGGCCCAACATCGCCACCCTGAATGATCTGCGCGGTCAGAAGATCGCCGTCACGGAGGGGTCGGTCAGCGAGTTTTTCACCTATTACATCCTGAATGTAGCAGGCATCACTGTTGACCCGAAGACCGGCGCGGAGATCGTCCCGGCCAGTTCGATTGCCGACGCCATTGATGCTTTCAATTCCGGCAAAGCCTCGGCGGTCACGGGCTGGGAACCGGACATCGAAAAGGCTGCCCAGGGCCAGGGGCGCAAGCTGGTCGGCTCCGACACGCTGCGCGTCGTGGTGGACGTGATCGTCACGTCGCGCCAGTCGATTGCCTCCCGCCCGGACGTGGTGCAGTCCTTCCACGACGCCTGGTTCGAGGCGCTGCGCATGTCGGCTGAGGATTTCGGCAAGTTCGCCGATTACGTGGCGGCTTGGGGCCATAACGATTGGTCGGGTATATCGGTAGAGAAGGCCAAAGACGATCTCGGCTTGGCGCTCGACTCAATCGCCCAGGCGTCGCTGGACGCCAACCGGATCGCCATGCAGGATGTGAGCATTATCCAGGAGCGGATCGATCAGGCCAAACGGGTCTGGGCTGCCGCCGGGCGCACGCCATCGGATGTGCCGGGCGCGCTGATCGAGCCGAAGTTCGTCCTGGCGGCGACGGGCAAAGCTGCCTTGCGTACCGACAAGCCGCTGCACAATTCGTCGTTCTACATGACCGCGCATCCGTCCTTTACGGCGCTGACGGCGGAAGAGGCTGACAAGGCTCAGACGCTCGCCATTTTGCCCTGCCGCACCTTTGAATTTGAACCCGGCAAGGTTGATCTCACGCCGGTGTCGCAGCAGACGCTCAACGAGTGTGCCATACCGATCCTGCGCAGCAGCCCGGACATATACATGACGGTCCTTGGCTCGGCGGCGTGGCCCGTCGGCGAAACGGAGCAGAGCACGCGCGATTTTGCGATGCGGCGCGCCCAGGCCGTCGCAGATTACCTGGTGGCGCAGGGCATCAACCGGGAGCGGCTGGTGCTCAAGGCGACGGTTCCACCCCCGGAGCGGCGCAATCTTGGCGATGACCGCGAGGCAGACCGCAAGAAGGATCGTTTCGTTCAGTTGACGCTTATCCTGACGGGCCGGTAGCCCGCCTGGAAGGAAAAAACCCGTATGTCCCGTTCACGCATTATCTTCTTTCTGATCATCGGTGCGGCGATTATCGTGGTGGTGGTGGCGCTGCTGGTGCAAAACATCCAGACCAGCAACCAGATTGCCACGCAGACGGCGGTAGCCCAGGCCACCATGACAGCGGTCAGTGTCCAGACCAGCAACCAGATTGCCACGCAGACGGCGGTAGCCCAGGCCACCATGACAGCGGTCGTAGCCCAGGCCACCATGACAGCGGTCAGTGTGCCGGGCAACACCAACACCGGCTCTTCCGTCGTGCCGGTCTTTGCAGGCGGCACGACGCCGACGGACTCGCTGCCCAAATACGTCTGTGCGGCAGATGCCTTCGGCAGCTACTACACCCTTCAGCAGATGCAGGTGGCGGGGTACGACGTTCAGTACGGCTTTCACCTGGGCCTGGTGCCCTTCCTGCTGGATGGCCCCGGCGGCAGCTACGACATCTCTGAGGAGGCACGTGACAGCCTGCTCGAAAACGGCAACATCGACTGCCTATTCACGACGCTGGACGCGGCGGCGCTGTCTGGCGCGGGCATCATCACCGCCGTCGTGGACGAGTCGGCGGGCGCGGATCAGCTCTGGGCGCGCTCCACTGTCAAGACGCTCAACGACCTGCGCGGCAAGAAGGTGATCTATGCCAGCAACTCGGTGGGCCAGTTCTTTGCACTGTACGGCCTGTTTGTGGCGGGGCTGAACCCACGAACGGATGTGACCATGATCCCTGCCGACAGTGTGGCCGACGCCGTGAATCGCTTTAACCAGGGGCAGGCCGATGCCGTGAGCGGTTGGGAGCCGGACATCCTGAACGCGGCCAAAGGGGGCGGCGCAAAGTTGATCGGCTCGGACAAGCTGCGCGTGATCGTGGATGTGATCATGACGGCGCGCCAGTCGATCCAGTCCAGGCCGAGGGTCGTGCAGGCGTTCCACGACGCCTGGTTCCGTACCCTGAAGGCGCAGTTTGACAACTTCGCGCAGGCTGCGCAGCAGATCGCCGCGTGGGGCCACAACGATTGGTCAGGCATCAACCTGAAGACGGCGGAAGCCGATCTGGGCAAGGCGCTTGACCACATCGCGCAGGCCGGATTGACCCAAAACAGCGCTGTGATGAGCGATACGTCGGTGCTGGTCGAACGCCTCGATCAGGCGCAACGGGTGTGGGCTGCCTTTGGGCAGAGCGCTTACACGGGTCGCACCTCGGACCTCATCGATCCAACTTTTGTGCGCCAGTCTGCGACCCGCAACGACCTGACGACTTCCGGCTCACCGCGTAATGCCAGCTTCTTGCTGACCTCGCGGCCCAACCTGAAGGCCATCGCGCCCAACGAAGGGGAAACGCTGGCTGTGCTGCCCTGCCGTAAGCTCAACTTCATCCCAAACAGCACCGAACTGACCTCCGACGCGAGGCGTATTCTGGATAGTTGTGTACTCCCGGTGCTGCACAGCAGCATCGGGTTGTATTTGAAAATCGTGGGGTCGGCGGCCTGGCTGCCGGGCGACACCGAGCAGATCAACCGGGACTTCGCCATGAAGCGTGCTCAGGCCGTGCAACAGTACCTGGTCTCAAAGGGCATTGATCCCAATCGCCTGACGCTGGATACCGTCCTGCCGCCCCCGGAACGGCGCGGCAGCAGCGAAGGTTCGGTGCAGGAACAGGATCGGTTTGTGGAGATGTCGCTCATCACCGTGGGGCGCTGAACAATGCGGGACTGAGCGCCCGGCTTCTTTCATGCAGTCCTTTCGCCCCGCGTAAAAGGTAACGGCGGCCTACGAGCCGCCGTTACGTCTGCACTATTCTTCGGGGTGGCCTACTTCTTCTTGCTGCTCACGGCTTCCCGGAGCAGCGTCCCGGCGCTGAATGTCGCGCGCCTGCCTGCCGCAATCTGAATCTTCTGCTTGGTGCGCGGGTTTGTCCCGGTGCGGGCGGCAGTGTTGCGGACCTCGAACGTCCCGAAACCGGTGAGGGTCACTTTCTCCCCCGCCTTCAGGGCGTCCCGGATGACGTCAAGAGTCTTGTTAATGACCTTTGACGCCTCAACCTGTGAAACACCTGACTCCTTTGCGACGCGGGCAATCAATTCGGTCTTCTGCATGGTAAACTCCTTGAATAGTGAGAACGGCACAAAGTATACACGGATCCGCGCGGCGCGCCAGTGCAAGCCCTCAGGTTAAGTTAGAATCAGGTTGTATTATGTGCATGAAAAGGTCACAACCATCGAGAATCCGGGCAAAAAGCTAACGAATCTCTAAGGAATCGAGTGGTAGCGCCGAGGAATGGGATCGAAAAGAACTGGCCCGGTTCTCCCTCCTCGATCCAGCAGAGGGAGAACCGAGGGTAACACACCGTTTACTGTGGGAAGCCGCCTGGGAAACCGCCCCCCAGCCCGCTGCTCAGACCTTCCGGCAGGCCCAACTCGGTCAGAGTCGGGTTGGTTGGCACGCGATCCTGCCAGATGTCGTAGGTTTGCACGTTGCGCTCCGTGCGCTGCTTGGTCAGCCAGTCGTCAAAGGCCTTGTTCTGCACATCCGTCTTTTCGCTATCCGTCAACGTGCGCATTTCGTGGCCTTCGATCTGGATGATGTGGTAGCCATATTGGGTCTTGATCGGCCCCAGCACATCACCCACTTTGGCTTTGTCGCTCCAGATTGCGGCTTCAAATTCGGGGACGTAAGCGCCTTTGCCCTTCCAGCCCAGTTCGCCGCCCTGGGAGCCACTGCCAGTGTCTTTGGAACTGGCCTTGGCGAGTGCCGCAAACGACTCGCCGTTCTGTAGCGCCTTCAGGATGTCTTTGGCCTGATCTTCCGTGTCCACCAGGATGTGGCGGGCCTTGATCTGATCTTGCTGATCGGGCGGCTTGCCGACGACAATCTCTTTGACCTTGTCACGCAGGGCGCTTTCGATGAGGATCTGCCGGACTTCGGCTTCGCTCAGGCCGGTGGCTTTGGCTGCACGCTCGTAGTAATCCGCGCTGTTCTTGTCGTACTGCTGCTTCTGCTCGGTTGGCCCAGGCGTGGCCGTCGGGATGCCCGTCGGCAAGGGCGTGGTGGTCGGCGTGACCGTCACGGATGGAACGGGGGTCACTGTGGGCGTGGTGGTTGGCGTTGGCGAGACGAGCGGCGTCAGCGTGATGGTTGGTGTCAGCGTTGGCGTGGCTGTCTGAGGGTTGGGTTCGTAACCAAAAAAATCGTAAAGCCGTTTATTGATGTCCGACTCATCCAATTTGATGTTGTTTTCTTTCGCATACTGCTGGATGACCAGGTTATCGGTCATATCTTTCAGCACCGCGTTGCCCATCGTCAGCGGCGAGGATAGCTGCTGGTAGGCCTGGGCGTAGGGGCTGCTCTGCGTATCAGTAAAGAGTTGTTGGGCGTATTGTGGGCCGAACTGCTGGTAGATGGTAGCCAGCGTCGTGCCAAGCCGCCAGCGCTCAAAGACGACACGCCGCTGGAACTCCCGGCTGGTGATGTTCTGCCCGCCCACGCTGGCAACCGCCTGGTTGGGCTGGATCACGTTATCGATCAGCAGGGCGACGGCCAGGATGAGCACGATGACTGCGGCGATCACCCCCGTCGTAATCAAGACGATGCGCGTATTCCGGGCTTCCCGTTCGGCGCGGGAGCGGTACTTGCGGGCGTCAATTGTCCGCTTGGTCGGGGCCGGAATGCCTGTCGTCCTGCTTTTGCTTTTGGACATGCACCTTGTCTCCTCTAGGACGGGAACTGAGATGAGACAAAGACTGAATTCGGAACGATAAGTTCAGCCTTCAGTCCTCGCCACTCAGCCCTGTTCAGTTCATTGTGCTATTCGCCCCGGATGTGTTCAGCGGTGAACGGGAGCAGCGCCAGGTGACGCGCGCGTTTGACGGCGCGGGCCAGGCTGCGCTGGTGTTTGGCGCATGTTCCGGTCTGGCGGCGCGGGCGAATCTTACCGCGGTCCGTCAGATAGCGGCGCAGCAGGTCGGCGTCCTTGTAAGGCACTTCCGTGATCTTGTCCAGACAAAAGTTGCACAGCTTGGCGCGGCGCGGGCCAAAGCGCCCTGCAGCAGCGCCGCCACGCCCCCGACCTCTGCCACGATCTTCTAATTCGTCAAGCTCGGTATCGTAATCGCTCATGTTCACTCCCTATCAACCACGCTCAGAAGGCGTAGTTGCTGTCATCAGGCTGATCTTCTTCGTCTTCCTGGGAATACTCGCTGCCCGGTATCCGGCGATCCCCCAGCACGATCATCTCATTGGCGACCAGTTCCGTCCGGTAATGGCGCTTCCCCTCTTCGTCTTCCCAACCGCGTGTCTGCAAGCGTCCTTCGATGTAGACCTGCTGGTCTTTCTTGAGGTGCGATTTGCAGATTTCGGCCAGGTTCCCCCAGGCCACTACATTGAACCACTCAAATTCCTCGCGGCGTTCGCCCTCGGCGCTGACCCAACTGCGGCTGGTCACGACGCTGAAGCTGGTCACAGGGCGTCCACTAGGCGTATAGCGCATCTCTGGATCACGGCCCAGGTTGCCGATAATCATGACTTTGTTCAAGCCTCGACCCATAACAATACTCCTTGCACTGGACTCGCCTCGAGCAGCGCCTGATGAGAACGGCTAGTTGCGTGGCGGCCCTACCCCCTTGTTTTACCTGGCCCTGGCAGCAGCTTATTCGTCCTGGCGGACCAGCAAGTAGCGCAAGACTCTATCCGATAACTTGAGATTGCGCTCAAGTTCCATTGTGGCCTGCGGATTCAGTTCCAGGTTCAATGCAACGTAATGGCCTTCGCGGTATTCCGCAATATTGTACGCCAGGCGGCGGCGGCCCCAATGATCGATTTTGTTGACTTTGCCCTGGCTGCTCTCGACCCAACCCTGGACCTGAGTCACAACCCCATTCAGGTCCTCATCGGTCACGTCGGATGGTACGATGAAGGTGAGTTCATAGTTACGCATGTGGAAACATCTGCCTCCTTTCCCTGGGATTGTCCCTGATCACGGCGTGCGCCTGCACAGGAACGGAAAGGCGTTCAGCCGTGTACTGAACGCTTTAGCGGGCAACAGTGTACATCTGATGAGGGTAGATTGCAAGGGTCGAACCTCGTGTCCGAGCGAACGAGAAAGCAGTTCCTTGCAACGCGCCGCGATTCCCGTTATGTTCGTGGCCGAACTTTCTCAGGGAGACGATCCTTATGTCGAGCCAAGCCAACCCACCAGGACGGGCCATTGCCGTCCGGCTCAACCGTTGGACGCTGTCGCTGTCCCGCCACTGGCTGCGCACCCTGCTGGTCGTGATCGGCGTGTACGTGACCTTGCCTTTTGTCGCGCCTACGCTGATGCACCTGGGCCTGACCGGGCCGGCCAATTTTCTGTACACGATCTACAGCCCGATGTGCCACCAGTTTGCTTTCCGTTCCTGGTTTCTGTATGGCGAGCAACCGGCCTATCCGCGTGCGGCTGCCAACTTCCCCGGTTTGCAGCCTTACGAGGCGTATGCTGCTGACGTGAACAAACTCAGCAACCCACCCATCGACCTGCGGCAGTGGACGTGGGAACTCGAAATCCTGTCACGGCAGTTCGTCGGCGACGAACGTATGGGCTATAAGGTGGCGCTCTGTGAGCGCGATATTGCTATCTACGGGGCGCTGTTCCTGGGCGGCCTGATCTATGCGATCCCAACGGTGCGGCGGCATCTGCGCCCTGTGCCGATCTGGTTGTACCTGTTACTGGGCGTCGCCCCGATTGGGTTGGACGGCTTCAGCCAGTTATTGGGCTACCCGCCCTTTAGCCTGTGGCCGATCCGCGAAACGACACCGCTCTTCCGAACGCTGACCGGTGCACTGTTCGGGATCATGAATGCGTGGCTGGCATTCCCGCACCTGGAAGCCTCGGCCCGCGAGGTCGTGATCGAGCTGGAAAACAAGTTTGCAAGAGCGCGACGTCGGCAGGCGGAAGCGCGCTAGGCCCAATACCTTTTAGATAAGGATGTGAAGGACGGTAGTTTGCCTCACCCCCAACCCCTCTCCACAAGGTGGAGAGGGGAGTCTGGACCGGTCGGTTCCCCCCTCTCTGCGCAGCGGAGAGGGGGGTCAGGGGGTGAGGTCAATCTCCTTAACTTAAAGGTATTGTCGTTAGGTCAGTTCGACCCCACTCGGCACCTGGTCATATTCAGGCTGATGCCAGCGTCGTAGCGGCCAACAACCTGCGATAGTCGCCCAGGTCGAACCGCCCGCCGCCCGGTGTCAGGGCATTAGCCGCGCCGGCTGCCACGGCCCGCCGCAGCGCTTCGCCGGGCGAGCACGGTTCGAGCAGCGCGGTCAGCAGCCCGGCGAAAAAGACATCACCGCTGCCGACGGCGCTGACCGCCTGCACAGCGGGCGGTTGCGCATACCAGCGGCCCGCCTCGCTGACCATCACAGCGCCCCGGTCACCCAACGTCAGCACAACGCTGGCCGGGCCACGCCGCTGCAACTCAAGCGCGGCTACCAGTGCCGTCTCAACCGAGTCCAGGCTGCGTTTTAGCAGTGCGCCCGCTTCGGCGCTGTTGACCTTGATCCCGGTGGGGCTGGCTTCCAGCGCGCAGGCTAAGGCTGTGCCGCTGGTATCAACCCAGGTGGGTTTGCCGCTCCGGGCCAGTTCCTGTACGATCTCGCCGAATCGGTCTGTGGGCGAGCCGGGCGGCAGGCTCCCGGAAAAGCTGACTGCATCGGCCTGGGGAGCCACGCGCCGAATGTCTGCCAGCAGTTTATCCCAATCGTCGGCGCTCACCTGTGGCCCGCCCTCATACAGCGTCGTCAGTTGGTTGCGCTGCGGATCGACGACGATAATGCACGTGCGCGTTTCGGCCTCGATCCAGGTCCACACCCCCCGGAAGCCGTCTTGGGCGGCCAGTGACTCCAGCAGTTGGCCCTTATAACCGCCGACGAATCCGGCGCAAGTCACCTCCTGGCCGAGAATGCGCGCTGCCCGTGCCACATTCAACCCCTTGCCACCCGCCGCCGTGATGGCCTGGCTGGCCCGAAACACTTCTCCGGCAGCGAAGCCGGGCACGATCAGTGTGCGGTCAATGGCCGGGTTAGGCGTTACAGACAGGAGCATGGGCGGTTCTCTGTGAAAAGTAGGGAGGAATTATAACCTATTCGTGGTGAGGATGCGAATGAGCCGGGTATTCGCAATCGGCCCGCGATTTTGCCGAAACGATCACTTTTTGCAGCAGCGTGATCAAGATTTGCCGTTCTTCTTCGCTCAGTCCGGCAAACAATTCTTCCACGTTACGTTTATAGGCGGGGCCAACTTCGTGCAGCTTTTCCTCGCCGGCCCGCGTGATCTTGATGATGTGTTTGCGACGGTCTTGAGGGTGGTCGATCTGCTCGATCAGGCCGCTTTCGCGCATACTGGTCAGCAGCGAACTCATGGTATTGGGTGTCACGCCATGAAAGCGGCTCAATTCGGAAGGCAGCAGCCCGCCGCCATCCGTGCCCTCATCAGCCCGCATCTTCAGCCAGAACAGAACGCGCAGTTTGGAGGTCGAGAGATTGTACTGGGCCATCCGTTTTTCCAGCGCGCCGCTCAGGAGACCATGCGCCATTGCCATGCAGCGCCACAATTTGAGGGCGCTCATCTCCACAGGCCCATAATTGTGTTCCAGCATCGCGCGGAAGCGGGCATCGAACTCGATTGGAGAGCGTCTTTCCATACAGAATCCCTTCGGAATCGTTCTATATCGAATAATACGCTGCTGAACAGATTCCGTCAATACATATGCAGGATAGCACTCACCGTTGTGATAGCAGAGAGCGGATGTGCGCGATCAATTCAACGCTGGGTGCGGAGCCGTCTTCTCCCCGATAGGCCAACAGGCGCAGGCCGTTGCTGACCACGATCAGGGTGCTGCCCTCGTGCCCGACCACGCCAAAGGGCAGTGGCAGGTTTAGCCCCAGCGCGCTGACCACCAGCACGGCAATGACAGCCAGTGAGAAGGCCACGTTTTGCAGCACAATGCGCCGCGCGCGGCGGCTGAGTTGCATGGCGTAGGCAATGTTGCTCAGGTCGTCGGCCATCAACACCACGTCAGCAGTTTCAAGGGCCACATCCGTTCCGGCGGCGCCCATCGCAATGCCAATGGTCGCGCTGGCGAGGGCGGGCGCGTCGTTGACGCCGTCGCCAACCATGGCCGTTGCGCCAAACTGCGCTTCCAGCGCTTTTACAGCATTCACCTTGTCGTCTGGCAGCAGGTTGGCCCGCACTTCGTCTGCCCCGACGCGCCGCGCAATCGCCTGCGCCACCCGTTCATTGTCACCGGTCAGGATCACGACGCGCTCAATGCCCGACTCGTGCAGCGAACGCACCACCTCGGCGGCATTGGGGCGCAGTTCGTCGGCTACAGCGATTGCGCCCAACCAGCCATCCCGATATGTCAGCAAGACGGTTTTGCCCTCGGCTTCCAGCCGAGTCCGCACCGCCTGCAGGTCGTCGGGAATGGGCAACCCTTCGGCTGCCATCAGCCGCTCGTTGCCGACCAGGACGCGCGTGCCTTCCACCAGGCCGCGAGCGCCCAGGCCCGGAATGGCCTCGAAGTTTTCCGGCTCACCCACGTGCAGGGTTTCACTGCGGGCACGCTCCACAACGGCCCGTCCCACCGGATGTTCCGAGTGGGCCTCGACAGCCGCCGTCAGGCGCAGCAGTTCATCACGAGAGACATTTCCATAGGGGATCACATCTGTTACGGCGGGTCGCCCGGTGGTGATCGTGCCGGTCTTGTCGAAGGCAATAGCCTTGATGGTCGCCATCTGTTCCAGATGCGCGCCGCCCTTGAACAAAATGCCGCGCCGCGCCGCGTTGGCGATGGCCGACAGGATCGAGGCAGGCGTGGAGATGACCAGCGCGCAGGGCGAAGCCACCGTCATCAGCACCATCGCCCGGTAAAAGTTGTCCTTGAAAGCCGGGCCACCAGGCAGCAGCGGCGGGATGACAATGAACAGCAGGACAGCCCCGATCACAAAGGCGGCGTATTTTTGCTCAAATTCGTCTAGGAAGCGCTGCGTGATCGCGCGCCGCCCCTGCGCCTCTTCCACCATCTTGATGATGCGGGTCAGTGTCGTGTCGTTGGCCGGGCGTGTCACCTGCACGTCCAGGCTGCCGTTCTGGTTGACCGTGCCCGCGAAAACGTCGTCGCCGGGCGCTTTGCTGACCGGCATCGACTCGCCGGTAATCGGCGATTGATCGACAGTGCTCTCGCCGACGGTGATGCGCCCGTCAATCGGGAAGCGCTCGCCGGGCCGGATGACCACCACGTCGCCGACAGCCAGCGTCTCAACCGGGACGACGACCAGCGCCTTACCCTGGCGCAGCGTGGCCTCATTGGGGCGCAGCTTCAACAATGCCTTGATCGCGTTGCGGCTGCGATCCATCGCATAAGCCTGCAAGACGTTGCTGAGGGAAAACAGGAAGAGCAAGATCGCGCCTTCGCGCCACTGGTTGACCACCGCCGCGCCTGCCGCGGCCAGCACCATCAACAGATCGACGTTGATCTCGCGCTTCAGCAGGCTTCCGATCCCGGCTTGCAAGCCGAACCAACCGCCCGCCACGTAGGAGATGACGTTGGCGGCGAGAATGATCTGCGGCGGCCAGCCTAGCTGCTCGCCGAGCCAACTGCCCACGATGGCCGCCGCCGTGATGACGACCAGCAGCGGCTCGAGCCGCTGCCGCTGGAGCAGCAGTGCAATTGTACTGGTCGTTTCCCGCTGTTCAGATTGCTGCCCGGCCTGCCGTTTGGAAGCCGCAGAGCGGGCCGTCTGCGCTGAAAGTTCCTGGCTCATGATCGGGGGGTAATCTCCTCGTTGTCCTGTTGAGGCAGACTTTCGAAAATCTGGCGGTCAGGCGGGTCGAGCCGCGCCAACAGGTCGTTGCCAAGCCGCATGTAGACGCGCTGCGTGAATAACTCCATCCACACAAACTGGCGCGCAATGAACACCAGGTTATGATTGCGCGTGATGGTGGCAGATGTTTCCAGGCGCGTGCTCATGATCAACACTTCACTGTCGTCGGCAATGACCATCGACATGTCGATAAGCTGTTGCAGCTCGCTTTCCAGGGGAGGATGCCGTGCTACCTGTCCGAGGCCAAGCTGCCCCTTGCCAGTCAGCAATGTACTGAGCGTCACGCCGCGCTGGTGTGCGTGCATGATTTCATCGCGCAGCGCGTCCAGTTCGGGGTCGGCCAGCACCAGGAGCAGTTCGCGCGTCGCGGCGCGGATCATGTGTGTGGCATAGGACAGCACCGTCGCCCGCCCGTTGATCGACCACAGGTGATCTTCTTGCTGTGCGGCGTAGAGTTGACGCAGTCCTTCGCGTAATCCGTCGAGAAGCCGGCGCTGTTGCTGTTCGTGGGTATCCAGCAACACGTCGGGCGGCAGAGGACGGTAAAGCGTGGCCCGCGCCTCGATGGTTTCCAGAACCGCTCCCCGGTTGCGGAGCCGTCCCAGTGCCTCGTAAACCATCGAACGCGGCACACCTGCCTGCTTGCTGAGTTGGTAGCCCGTCGCGGGATGTTCGCGGAGCAGTTCCAGGTAGACTTTGGCCTCGTATTCGGTGAAGCCTACCGCCATCAAACTCGCTACCAGCTCCACGCCGCCTCCGATAGTAGTTTTATTCCAGTATACTATTGTGATGATAGACGACTATGCGCGGGATGTCAAGAGCCGAATGTGTGAAGTGTACCTCATTGGCAATTTGCCCTCCACCTGGCAGCACTAGATCAGGTTCAACACTCGCTGAACGAATCAGCGCCAGAGCAGTCCGTTTGGGTGACTGCCCCGGCGCTCTCGTTTCACATCGAAAGGGAGGGATCGAAGGGATCGTGAACTTACATCGGGAACCAGCTTTGCAGTTTCATCGCCAGCCCCATATTGCCCTGCACTTTGATCTTGCCCTGCATGAAGGCTGTCATGGCGTTGAGTTCGCCGTTCGTGACCTTCAACCAGTCTTCTGCACTGGCGAGCAGAGTCATGTCGGCGGTATCGGGGGCCAGGCCGTTGCCGGTTGAACACGTTCCATTGACGACCTTTACCCAGTATTTTCCACCGTTTTCACCGGACAGATCGAACTGGATAGTCGCTGTATCATTCTGCGCTTTTTCGGCTTTGAAAGCCTTGCACATGTTATCGAAGATTTCCTGTACGCTGGTAAAGGTGGGCATGAAGCGCTCCTTGAGCCGCCAATCCAAAAGGGTCGGCAAGGAGTATATATCGCCAGCAGTTGCCCTCACAACAATTCCCGCGCGGATTCCGCCGAGACTGGCATTCCCATCGGGCCTATGTTAAGCTCTGCGCAGCGTGGCTGCACTCCCACCCAATCCATCCGTGAGGAAATGAACGACCAGGCGTTGATTGAGCAAATCAAGCTCAGGGATCAGGAAGCGATGGTGACGCTGCATTCACGCTATGCTGATCTCATGTACAGTATTGCCTACCGCATCCTGGAAGATAGTCTGACCGCTGAAGAGTGTGTCCAGGATGCTTTTATGAAAGTCTGGCAAAGCGCCAGCCAGTATGACACACAACGCGGCACGCTGGTGGCCTGGCTGATCGGAATCACCCGCAACGTTGCCATTGACCGGCTTCGGCAGCGCGGACGCCAGATGCCCACGCCGCCGCAGCAGTTACCCGACGACAGCGAAACCGAACTGGCCTACAACCTGCCGAACGATTGGCGAGATCGAGAACGGGCGAATGGTCTGCGCTTCGCCGTGCAGAGCCTCCCGCCCGAACAACGGCAGGTCATCGAACTCAGCTATTTCGGCGGCATGAGCCAGTCGGACATCAGCGAGACACTGAAGCTGCCGCTTGGCACCGTCAAGACGCGAATGCGGCTGGGGATGCAAAAACTGCGTGACGCATGGCTGAAAGAATCATGATCAGGACATGACAAACGCTAACATCTGTTGGAGCCTGTTCTAACGTAGTGATAGGTACGTTGCCAACCATAGCGAAGGCGATGTCGCCCGGCGAATGAACGTCTGTTATGGATAACCCGAGTCTGTTTGATCAACTGCCCGCTTATGCACTGGGTGCGCTCTCCGAGGAAGAACGCGCCGAAGTCGAGGCGTTCCTGGCGTCTTCTGAGGAAGCGCGGGCAGAATTGCGCACCTACGAGGCCATGCTGGCCGGGATGGCAACGCTCGTGCCCGCACGTAAAGCGCCCGCACATCTGACCGAGGACTTCCGCAAGCGGCTGGCAGCGACGGCGTTCCCCGCAGCGCCCGCAATTGCCCAGCCGCGCATCCAGTCCCGGCGGCAGTGGAACCGCCGCACACCGCTCCTGCTTGGGCTGGCGGCCCTGGTTGCCGTCGCCATTGGCGTATTCTTGATCGCCCGGCTCGTCGTGAGCGACCCGGAAGCGCAGGCGATCCAGAACATTTTGAATAATCCGGCGGCTATCCGTGTGACCTTGAACGCACAGCAAGGCGCAACAGGCAACGTCTCATTTGTCGCGCTGCCGGACAGCAAAGTCGGCGTCCTTGTGGCCGAACTGCCGCAGTTGCCAGACGAAAAACAGTACCAGTTGTGGTTGCTGAACGGTAAAAACCCGGACAGTGCCGGAGTATTCAGCACGACTCAGCCCATTCGCCAGGTGCTCGTGAACCTGCCCGGCCCGCCCGGCGACTACCAGGCGGTGGCTATCACCGTCGAGCCAAGAGGCGGCAGCCCTGGCCCGACCTCTGCGCCCATCTTTGTGGGGACGCTGACACAGTGACGCTGTGACACAGTGACGCTGACACAGGGGCGCTGACACAGGGAGTTAACGCCAATAGTTGGCCTCGATCTGGCCGATCCGGTTGTCGTCGGGGTGGCGGCGCAGGTGTGTGGCCTACCGGGTGTACAAACAGGCACGTTCAGAAACACACATAGACATATGGGGTGCTGTGAGTACTGCCCGGATGCAAACAGGCTCAATCGTTCCTGAGCATTCAACGGGAATGAGGTCAGCCGGGTTGTGCAATCCGCACAAATCTGGCTGTTGACGATCTCTCTGAACGGTGCTACCTTATTGCGCATGAACGTATGTGTCCTGTTCCCGAAAAAAGGCGGCAAACGATCCCCCTGACCTGGGAGGATGGCTTGCGCTTGGGAACCTGCCAGCGTGTCAATGCCCTTCCAGGCAGATCAGACCGGAAGGGTTTTTTGTTGTCCGCACCTCGGAAATGTGGAGGAAATAGATCATGACAGCGACCTGCCCGGAATGTGAAGCGGAAATTTCCCTGGACAAGCCCATGCGCGGCGAGATCGTGCCCTGCCCCGACTGCGGCGCTGACCTGGAAGTGACCAGCACCAGCCCGCTTGTCCTGGAGCTTGCGCCGATGGAACAGGAAGACTGGGGCGAGTAACGCATGGCGATTCGCGTCGGCATCATTTTCTCGCGGCCCCGCGTCGAGGAAAAACATCTCTTTGCATCGTTTGAACAGCGGGGCGTCACCGTCACACCTATCAACGACGACGAACTCATCCTGGACGTGGGCATGAAGCCGCTGCCCTTCGACGTGATCCTGGAACGTTCGGTCAGCACGTCACGGGGCTTGTACGCGCTGCGGATGCTCGAAGCGGCGGGCAACGTGACCATCAACCGCTTCCACACGGCCAACACCTGCGCCGACAAACTGCTGACGACGGCAGCACTGCAAGAGGCGGGCGTGCCGCAGCCGAAGGTGCGGGTGGCCTTCACCCCGGAGACGGCGTTGAAAGCCATTGAGGAGATGGGCTACCCGGTTGTGCTCAAGCCCGTGATCGGCTCGTGGGGCCGCCTGCTGGCGCGCATCAATGACCGGGACGCGGCGGAAGCCGTCCTCGAACACAAAGAGGTGCTTGGCTCATACCAGCACAGCATCATCTACATCCAGGAGATGGTGCGCAAACCGGGCCGCGACATTCGCGCCTTCGTGGTCGGCAACGAGTGCATTTGCGCCATCTACCGCAGCGCCGAACATTGGATCACCAACACGGCGCGCGGCGGCAAAGCATCTAACTGCCCGGTGACACCCGAACTGAACGATCTGTGTGTGCGCGCGGCCAATGCCGTCGGCGGTGGCGTGCTGGCCGTCGATGTATTCGAGGACCCGGATCGCGGGTTGCTGGTCAACGAGATCAATCACACGATGGAGTTCCGCAACAGCATCGCGCCGACGGGTGTGGATATTCCGGGCCGTGTGGCCGATTACGCGCTGGCAGTCGCCGCCGAAGGGATCGGGGCGCAATGACCGACGCGGGCCAGAGCCGGGTACGAGTCAGCATCGTCGGCGCTTCGGGCTACACGGGCGGCGAGGTGCTGCGGCTGCTGCTCGGCCATCCGCACGTGGAGATCGGGCAGGTTACGTCCGAATCGAGCGCAGGCAGTTACGTCCACGCGCTGCATCCCAACCTGCGCAAAGTCACCAACCTACAATTCGTCTCCGCAACGGCGCTTGAACCTGCCGACGTGCTGTTTCTGGCGCTGCCACACGGCGAGGCCCAGAAGCGGATCGACGCCTACAGCCAGTTGGCAAAGTACATCGTTGATCTCTCGGCGGACTTCCGGCTGCGCGACCCGGCGGTCTACCAGAAATACTACGGCGAACCGCACGGCGCGCCCGACTGGCTGGACAAATTCGTGTACGGTCTGCCGGAGATCAGCCGGGAGGCGCTGCGTACTGCCCGCTTCGCCAGCGGCGTCGGCTGCAACGCCACCGCCTCGATCCTGGCCCTGCTGCCGCTGGTTCGCGCCGGGCTGGTCGATACGGCGCGCCCGGTGATCGTCGATCTGAAAGTCGGCTCGTCGGAAGGCGGCGCGACGGCTTCTGCATCCAGCCACCACCCGGAGCGCAGCGGCGCAGTGCGTACCTTCGCCGCCGTCGGCCATCGCCATGAGGCCGAGGTCGTGCAGGCGCTTGGCCTGAAAGACGTGCACCTGTCCATCACCTCCATCGAGATGATCCGGGGCGTGATGGCGACGGCGCAGGTCTTTGCCGCACCCGGATTGGAAGAGAAAACGCTCTGGAAAGCCTATCGCGGCGCATACAATGCGGAGCCGTTCGTGCGCATCGTCCACGAGAAGGCAGGCATCCATCGCCACCCCGAACCGAAATGGCTGGCCGGCACGAACTATGCCGACGTGGGTTGGGAGATGCATCCCGAAACGGGGCGCATCGTGTCGCTGGCGGCGATTGACAACCTGGGCAAAGGGGCAGCGGGCAGCGCCGTCCAGTGCATGAACCTGATGCTCGGCTTCGAGGAGACGGCGGGTCTGACCTTTCCCGGCCTGCACCCGTAGCCATTACAGCCATGCGCGAGTGGTGTGGCGAGCCAGGGAGCAGACATGGTTGCAAGCCCTGACCTGAACGCTGAAATGCTGCTCACCGGGGCGGGCGCTGCCCCTCAACCGTCGGCTGAATGGTCAAAGCCCACATACAGCAATGCAGAGCGCGGCAGTGCCGCGCTCCGACTGCGGCTGGCGGTGCTGACCTGCCTGTTTGTCGTGATCTTTGCCAGCCGTGTCATCCGGCTGAACACCCTTGAGATGGACAAGGACGAAATCTGGTCGGTCTGGCAGACCTTTGGCACGCCTGCCCAGATCGTCAGTTGGACGCCCTACGACTGGTCGCCGCTGTTTTACTTGATTGTCGGGGCCTGGCACAGCCTGGTCGGGATTCACCCTTTTCCGTTGCGCCTGCTGGTCGTCTTCGGCTTTCTGATCGGCGCGGCGATCCTGTACCGGCTGGCACGCACGCTCCTGCCCGAAAACGCCGAGGCGGGAGCGCTTATCACGGTTGCGGCCTGCGCTGCAATGGGCTATGCCATTCACATCGGGCTGCTGCTGCGCGGCTACAGCTTGCTGTTTACGGTGACACTGCTGGCCTGGTGGATGGCGATCCGCTATTTCAGGCGGCCTTCCGTCAGGCGGGCCGGGGTGCTGGCGGTATGCCTGGCCGTCATGATCTACCTGCACATCACGGCCCTGTCCACGTTGCTGATGATCGGGCTGTTTACGCTGGTGCTGTATGGACGGCAGGTCTGGCGCTGGTGGCTGCCGGGCATCATGACGCTTGTTCTGGCCTTTCCGGAGATCAATTCCAAACTGCTGATCGGGGCGGGGCGGGCCTCAACCGGGCTGCCCGTCTTGCAGGCATGGCTGGCAGGCGGCGCGCACATCTATGTGCAGGTGCTGGAAAACCTCGTGCGGGACTTCGCGGGCTATGGCCTGATGATGTGGGCGGCGTTCATCGGCATCTCGGCAGCTCTGATCCTCGGGCGTTATGGCGTGCAGCGCCGTACCCTGGCGCTGATCCTGTGGATGCTTGCGCCTATTCTCTTTTTCTTCGTGCAGTTGTGGGATGCCTTCACCAACCGCCACCTGGCCTGGGTGATGCCAGGCGTCGCGCTCTGGATCGGCTGGGGATTCGCCCAACTGCCCCGGGCTGGCATCGCCGGGCTGATGGTGGTGCTAGGAGTGGTCATGTTCGGGCCGGTGCCGATTGCCGAGCGCTACAAGAAGGTCGATGCGCCGCTGGTGGCCGCTTTCACGTTCCTCACCGACCATTTGCAGATCGGCGACGCCTTTCTGATCGACCCGAACTACAAGGACGTTCCACCGGAGGAATGGGATTATTACGTGCGCGCCTATCTGCCTTCGGGGCTGAGGCTGGTCAGCGACCCGGGCCGTTACCAGCGGGTCTGGTACGTGGCAGCGGACGGCCAGCAAGACCCGCCCACCTTCGCCGCCGTGCAGCGACAGCGCGCGCCGGGCATGGCCCTGACTGCGCCGGGCTTCACCCTCCGCCTGTACGAAGCACCGCCCGACATCGATGGGGTGGCGTTTGAAAACGGAATGCGTTTTCATGGCGTTGAAAGTGTGGATAACGGCGGGCCGCTTCCCCTGCACCGTCCAGGTGAGAACCTGCATTTGCGCTTATGGTGGTCGGTGGATAGACAGGTTCCACTCGATTACAGCATCGGCGTCTACGTCCTGGGCGAAGGTGGCCTGGTCGCGCAGTACGACGGACCGCCGCAGCCGTCGGACGCGCCACAAGAGACGAGCCGTTGGGTGCAAAACCGCTACTACGTGCAAGACCTGGACGTCGCGTTGCCCGACACACTGGCCGCAGGCAATTATGCGGTTAAACTGGCAGTCTATTACTGGCAGGACGCCAGACGCCTGTCCGCGTCCGGCGTCGATGGCGACCACCTGCTGCCACTGCTGACGATACCCGTCAGGCGTTGAACGGGCGAAGGACAAATTAAGGTGCGTGATAGGATTCTCCTGCTGGTCGGGTTGCTGCTTTTGTCTGGGCTGGCAACGCTCGGGCCTGGACTGATCACGCGGCGGGGCAACGGCCTTGACTGCCCGCCCGAAAAAGTGGGCTGTGGGGCTGCATCCGGCCAGAATACCACCTTCGACTACCGTCCGGGCGATGGCCGAGTCGAGGGCAACGCGGGCGACCTGATCGCGCTCTACTGTCAGCCCAAAGACCGCAAGATCGACGTATACGGGATTCAGAACAGCGCCGGGCGCTACCTGGCCTCGTTCGAGGTCGATAAGCTGCGCGCCGCCAGACCATCCGGCCTGAGTGTCGATCTGGGCCAGCAAGGGGTCGTCTCGATGGCCGCGCTCGACTCCGATCAGTTTTACGTCGTCCTGAAAGGCGGCGGGATCGCGGCGGCTGGTCTGAACTACTACGCGAAGGTGTTCACGTGCAGTTTTGAGGGAAATGTTCATGGCGGATAGTTTGCGCCCGACGCTAAAGCATCGGGCTGAATCAACAAAGTCGGCTTTAGCCGACTCGAAATGCGGGCCACACGGGGTTTCTCAGACCTGGCGGTGTCGCCTATGAGATCACGCTGTTGTGCACACTCGACGCTGCGGGCACGTGGCCCGCTTCAGCCAGCTTCGTATTTTCACCCCGGTGCTTCAGCGCCGGGCGCGATAACTTACCGTCATGTTTTCTAAACGGTTGGGGCTGGTCATCGTCCTGGTCCTGCTCATCCTCCAACTCTTCCTGCGCCTGCACCACATCACGGCACAGGGAGCCTACGTCGATGAAGGCGTTCACAGCATGCGCGGCGCGACGGCCTGGAAGCTGGAGGCGAATCCGGGCCGCGCCTCCGACGGCAAATTCCTGCTGTACTACTACCTGGGGCTGTTCGAGGCCGAAAGCACGACGGCCCTGTTTGCCTCTCGTGCAGCTATTGCCCTCTTCTCGCTGATCTCCGGCGCGGCGGTGTACCTGTTCGGGCAGCGCTTCCACAGCCACACCGCCGGGCTGGTGGCGCTGGGGCTGTATGCTGTCCTGCCTTTCACCTTCTTCTACGAACGGATGGCGCTGGCTGATCCCTTCGCGGCGGGCTTCGCCTGTCTGGTGGCCTGGCGCAGCCTGGCGTTCGGGCGGTGTCCTCGCTGGCGCGATGGGCTGATCCTGGGCGTGCTGCTGGCGCTGTCCACGATGGCAAAGCTGACGTTAGGACTGCTGCCGCTGCTGCCCGTCATGGCCTCGATCATCTACTTCCCGCAGTTGCCCGGCGCGCTGGCAGACCGGGTGCGCTGGTGGCTGCGCGGCTACTTCCCGCCGCTGGCGCTGGCGGCTGCGGTCATGATCGGGCTGTGGCTGCCGATCCTGATCCCGGCGCTGCAAGCCTACGGGACGCCGCAGCAGTTCGCCCTGCTGGACTCGATGGTCATTGCACCGTCGGGGCCGAACAGCAGCGGCCCGCTGGCCTACATTGCCTCGACCCTGCACGACGGGATGGAATACGTAGGCGCGGCCTTCTACGCGGCGGTGGCGTTGGCGACGACCTACCTGCTGCTCAAACGCAGATATGTGCTGGACACGTTTTTCCTCATTTTCTGGGTGGCGTCCACGACATTCCTGACTTTTGGCTTTGCGTCCATCGTCGCGCCGCGCTACGCCTTGCCCGCCATTGGCCCGTTGATCCTGGTCGTCGCCATCGCGTTTGCCGACCTGTGGCCGCAGCGGCAATTGTGGCTGCGCGCCGGACTGATCGTGGCAAGCGGCGCGTGGCTGATCACGTTTGCCCTGCCATTTCTTTATATCGGCATGACGAACCCCACCAAACTGCCGCTGACCGGGGCCAACTACAGCTACTATCTGGGCGGGACGTTCAACGCCGACGACACGACCATCCAGGCGGCGCGCCTGCTGGACAACCGCGATCCACTGATCGCGCTTGATCCGTCGGTGAAGGTCGTGTACGGCGATTGGGTGGTGTGCCGCCTGGTCTACTACACCATGCGGCGGCCTGTGACGTGTCTGCTGGAAAATATCTACAAGCGGCAGCTTGCCGACTTCGTGCGCGCCGACCTTGCGCCGGGCGAATCGGCCTACCTGATCATGGTCGATACGGGGCCGAGTCCGGCGGGCGTGGAGGGGGTTTGCCCGACGCCGTTTGTGAAGTATACGCACGCCAATACGTTCTCGCTGGTCGTGTGGCGCTTGCAGCGGGAGCCGTGCAATGCCGCAGCTAATTAGGCGGAGGCATTGATGCCTGCCCCGGAACTCGTGTCCAGGGCAAGTAAAATGCATCGGATCAGGAGTGGAATTACAGCGGCTCCAACCAGTACACGCTACTGGCTCCCTCGCGCGTCCAGCCGACGACGCCGTTGTAGTTGACCTTCCACCAGGCCGTCCGCCAACCGCACACCGGGCCGCCAATGACGCTGAAAGCTGCGCCACCGGGGATCAGCGCCAGCGTGGGGCCATCCGGGACGGTGCGCAGGCGATTGGGTGTACCCGGCGTGACACGGCCCCACCCGCCGACAGCCAGACGGGACGGCAGGAAACCAGGGCAGGTGATCCCAATCGGGCCGATGGGTTCCAGGAAGTAGGTGTAGCCGACGCCCTCACTCGTCCAGCCCACCAGGCCGTTGAAATCGACCAGCCACCAGGCCGAGTTGACACCGCACTGCGGGCCAGCCAGCACCCTGAACGTCCCGCCGCCGGGGATATAGCCGATCACGGCGCTGCCCGGTGCAAAGCGCACCCGGTTCGGCAGGCCGGGCGTCACCCGCCCGTGCTGCCCGGCAACCAGCCGCGAGGGCAAAAAGCCAGGGCACGTCATTACCGTATTCGCTACACTGAACTTCTCCGGGCTTGAGGGCGCGGCATTGGCCGACGACAGATTCGCACCGAAGACCAGCATTGATAGAACAGCAGCCCACAGTGTCAGCCGGGCTGCGCGTTTCAGAAACTTGGATGTGTACATGGGACATTCCCTACAAGGTTAGATTTGCGCGTAAATTCACATTATAGGGGTGTCCGCCTGCCGAGATTGACTGTAGATCGACTGCCAACCTACGCTGACCCGGCTGGCAGGTTGGGATTCGGTTAACGTCAACGGGCCGGGTTGAGTGCCTTCCGGTACAGCCCGGATTGGCCGGGCGTTTCCGCCACCTGGACGGCAATCGAGGTCAGGTTGGTGTAGCCCATCGCTGCCAGCCTGCGCTCAAGCTGGTTGCACAGGTAGTAGGCCAGCATCTCAACGCTGCAATTCGGCAGGTCGAGCAGCACTACATCTTGCCGGGGCAGCGTGTATCTGCGTTCCTTGAACTGGATGGTCACGTCCGAACCCGTTTGTTCGATGCGCAGCAGCGGATTCTGGGCCGGGACGAGCAGGTAATTGTTCAGCCCCGCGCACAGGCTGCGCAGCAGCGGCTCCAATTCGGACAGATCGACCACAAAGCAATCCTGATTGACCGTGCCTTCCAGTTCGACGGCGACTTGGAAGTTGTGGCCGTGCATCCGCGCGCAGTTGTCCTTGTAGACCAGTATCCGCGCGCACGCGAACAGCATGTGGGGCTGGTCAACACGCAGCCTGAAAATCCCCGACGGCCTGTCCATGACGACTCTCCTACTGTGCTTTGTCCGTGCTGTTCCCCCTCGCCAGTTGGAGAGGGGGCCAGGGGGTGAGGTCAACTAAAATCCCAGATAGCCCACCGGGTTGACCGGTTCGCCGCCGCCGGGCCGCACCTCGAAATGCAGGTGTGGGCCACTCGAATTGCCGGAACTGCCCACCGCGCCAATCGGTGCGCCCGCGCCGACCTGCTGTCCGCAGCGAACGGTGATGCGGCTCAGGTGGCCGTATAGCGTCAGCATATTACCATGCGCCAGCACGATGCTGTTGCCGTAACCCCAGTTGCTCCACCCGGCGAAAATAACCGTGCCGCCATCCGCCGCGAAAACCGTTGTGCCGATGGGCGCAGCCAGGTCGATTCCGGTGTGGCCGGGAAAGAAGCCGCGAATGACGGTATACACGCCCACTGGCAGGGGGACACGCAAGGTACCCGTTCCGCCACCGTTGGGCTGGAAGCCGCACGAGCCGGACTGGTCGCTGGCAAAGGCGATCTCACCTGCGGCGTTGCTGCTGGCCCCCGACCCACCCGTAAACAGCTTTTGAGCAGGCCGCCGTTCGATCTTGGGGTTCCAGTAGCGGGCCTTCTGCTTGCTCGTGCCGCCCGGAATCATCACCATCATCCCGCTGGGCAGCAGCGTGGTCGGGCTGGCGTTTTGCAGCCGGTTGTATTCCGAGTCGATGATCGCCCAGGGCGACACTTTGTAAGTGTCAGCCAGGGCCTGGATCGTTTCGTTGCCCGTCGTCTTGTAGTAAATGCCGTTTTCGGGCGGGATGGTCAGCGTGTCGCCGGGCAGCAGCCGGTTCACGTAAATGTCATCATTGTTCCAGACTAAGGTATCTTCGGTCAGGCCAAAACGCTGCGCAATCTTTTGCAGCGTGTCACCCGCCTCGATCTTATATTCTTCCACGCCCGCACGGGAACGCACCGGCGCAATAGTATAGGCGGTCTGCATCCGGTAAATCTGGTCAGGCGGCGGCGCGGTATCGCCCGGCTGCCGGAGCATCTCCGCCACCACGTCGGCGGGCACGGTTGTATCTGTGCTGTCTTGCAGCGGTGCGAGCGACGGGATGGCTGTCGGCGGCACAGTCGGAATCAGCGTTGCAGTGGCCGGAATGTCCGTTGCCAGTGCTGGCAAGGTCGGTGGCACAGCCGAGCGGTTATTCTGTTGGATGTATAACACGGCTGCCACCAGGGTGATCAACCCTGCCACGCCGGAGAGCAGCCAGTTCAGCCATGGTCCTCCGCCGCGCCGCACCACCTTGTCGGTAATGGGCGCGGCCCCCGCCTGGCGGACGACCCCGGTTGGGCTGGTATCTTCGGGATCAAAGGGCGGCTCCTCAAAGACGGCCATCGGCTCGGGCGGTGGGGCATTGTATTCGTCGTACTCTGCCATGCACAGTTCCTCATCAACGAAGCGGCGCAATACTAGCGTGATCAGCTTGCTCGTGCAACCGCGTCGAGTTTTGTCAGGCTTTTTACAGAACTGTAATGAGTCGTTAATAGATTTTCAGTAAAGATTGCCCTATAATATCAATCAGAATTATGGGATGGTTGATGGAGCGCGAAAGCACGGGGTTGTAGTGTTAGTGTGAGGGTTGGTTGCTGTAGTGATCGCTCCTACTGTGGCGGGCGGGTGAGATTTCACCCGCCCGCGCTTGTTGTGTAGACAACGCTAATGAATTTCTAATGCAAATTCTGCTATGCTATCCGTGTCAGAGTTCTGGAGGTGAATTATGCCACTTTACGATTACCAGTGTAAGGACTGCGGCGTCCGCTTTGAGCGTATGCAGTCGTTCCACGATGCGCCCCTGACGACCTGCCCCGAATGCGAAGGCGAAGTCCACCGCGTGATCGGCGCCACCGGCATTATTTTCAAGGGGTCGGGCTTCTACATCACGGACAGCCGCAAGTCGAGCGACAAGGGCAAGGATAAAGACAGCTAATTCAGTGTCTTTCAGCCCTCTCAGAGCGTGCGCCGGACGGATGACCCGCCCGGCGTTTGCTTTTAATGACAGACTTATTGCCAAAACGAGTAGACCAGGGCACATGCGGATAGCACGCATCGGAAAGGAGCTTACGCGGCTGGCGGGTTGGACGATCTGGCTGGCTGTTGTCGTGGCCTGTGCTGCCCAAAGCACGCTGGTTCCCCTGGCATCGCTGCCCTCGACCCGGCTGGATCAATCGACGGGCCTGACATTGCCCGACGGCTACCGATCCGAAGTCGAGGTGACGGGCCTCAATTTGCCCACGCACATCGCCGTCGGCCCCGACGGAGCCTGGTATCTGACACAGCTCAACGGCGGCGAGAATGAAGGCAGGGGCCAGGTGGTGCGCGTCAAAACGCCCGGAGCCGATCCCGAAGTCGTGCTGGACGGCCTGTTCAAGCCGACAGGCCTGACGTGGGCCGGTGGGGCGTTATACATCATGTCGGGCACGTCCGTACTGGTCAGCCATCTGAACGACAGCAGATTCGAGCCGCCCACCGTACTGTTCAAAGACTTGCCGTTCAATGGGCGAAGCGAGGGGCAGATTTTCACCGGGCCGGACGGTCTGCTGTACTTTGAGAGCACCGGCAACGAGGGCAAACCGCGCGACTCCGGATTCATCTACACGGCCAGACCGGACGGCTCCGAGTTCAAGGTCTACGCGCGCGGGCTGAAGAACGCCTATGCGATGGCCTGGGATGCCAGGGGCAAGCTGTACGCCACCGAGATCGGCGACGGCATCATCCAGGACGTCGGCCCGTTCCCCGAAGAATTGAACATCATCCATCGCGGCGGGGATTACGGCTGGCCGTACTGCTACGGCAACCAGCAGGAAAATCACGGCGCGGGTGGCAATCGCAATATCTGCGCAGATACGGACGTGCCGCTGGCGACCTTCCCGCCCGGCACAACGCCCACCGGGTTAGCCTATTTCGACGGCAGTCTGATCGTGGCCCTCTGGAACGGCGACCCGCCGCGCTTGCTGCGTGTCGATCCGAACAGCGGACAGGTTTCGGAATTCGCCTCCGGCTTCAAGCACCCGATTGCACTGCTGGCCGTTCAGGATCGGCTGCTGGTCGTGGACATGGAGGGCGGCGTGGTGTACCAGATCAGCAAAGCCGCCGGATAAAGACGCGGCACGGCGATGAACCTCACCCCCAACCCCTCTCCACGCTGTGGAGAGGGGCATCCTGGCCCACCGCTGCCCCCTTGCCGGGTAGGAGAGAAGCCAGGGAGGTGTTGTTTCACGCTTCAGCCTCGTCTTTCGAGTCGGATGCTGGTGTTTCCTTCGATGGGCCGTCCAGCGCATCCCAGATGCCCTGCGGCAGTGATCGGCCCTTTTTCGCGCGCGGCGTGAAGGCGTTGTGCACGTTTCCGATCTTGCGCCGAAAATTCACCCGGTAAGTCGTCAGGTTTGCCATGTCGGTCTTGATCAGCCAGTGCTGCTCGATCAGCGAGCGCAGTGCCTCCTCGGCTTCGGCCTTGGTCAGGCGTTCGGCCTCCGGCAGCGCCTCGATCACCTTCCACAGTTGGGCGAAATCCATTTCGACGTGGCGCAGCATCAGCCGCATGATCCGGTAGAGCGCTGTGGGCAGTTCCAGCAGATCGACTGCCGCCAGGCCGTTGTCCTGGTCGTTTTGCTCTGATTGGCCGCCCGATGGATCGAACAGCATAGCAGCACCTTGTCCCTTTCTCAGGATTCCATGCTCAGAATTCCAGGTTGAGCAGCTTAACAGGCGTATTCAAGAACGCCCGCACGTAGCGCTGCGTGATGTCGGGCGTCTCGAACTGCGGCCAATGGCTGGCTTTGGGGATGATGCGCAGATCGGCATCTGGCATTTCGTCGGCCACCACACTCGCATCGCGGAGCGGCACGGTGTTATCCTCCATACCCCAGATGACCAGCGCGGGCACGGTGATCTGGCCGAGTTTGCCGCGCAGATCGCCGTTGCGCATCGCCCAGAAACACTCGGCGCGGGTGCGACCCTGCCCGCGCCGCCGGACGTCGGCCCGCAGGCGTTTGTAGTCCTGCTCGGTCACGCCGCTGCGCTCCGCAAATGAGGACGGGCGCATCAGGCGATCCGTCAGGCGCAGGAACTGCGGTTCAAACAGGATGGCGATGCCGCTGGCGAGGGGCAGCCGTTCCGCCAGGATGAGCGGCGCGACGAACATGTTCATGAACATCGACAGGTGACCGCTGATGGTTGGGCACAGCAGCACCAGCCGTTCGACCAGTTCTGGATGGCGCAGGGTCAGTGTCAGGCTGATCATGCCGCCCATCGAGTGCCCGACCAGCACGACGGGCCTGTCCGTCACCTGCCGGATCAGGGCAGCCATCAGGTCGGCGTAGCCAGCAATCGTTGCCGGTTCACGTCCCGGCGGCGAATCGCCATAGCCCGGCAGATCGACGGCCAGACAGCGGTAACGTTCGCCGAGCTGCGGCAGCAGAGGCGACAGCGCATACCACGAGCTTGACCATCCGTGAATCAGCAGGGCGACCTGCCCATCGCCCCTGCCTTCCTCTTTGACGTGAACGGGGTGATCGTTGACGGTGTAGATGGTCATACGGTTGATTCTCCGCTGCGCTGGCTGCCATCCACACTATCTTACTGGAATTTCAAAGTTTTGCAGGCAAGGGAGATCAGTTCAGATCGATATTGATGTCGATCCAGTTGGTACGGCCCGGATAGACGTAAAACAGTGTTCGGAATTTCAGCCCGCCGTCCGGGAGTTTGACGAAAATCGTGTAGTAGCCGGGCGGTAAATCTGGCACGGCGAAGTTTTCGCCCATCGCCAGGTCGCCGTTGACGGTGTTGTCGCCGTAACTGTAGGCGAAGCGGTACACGTCTGGTGACTGCACCTCGACTTCAATGCCTGTGATAGGGATACCGTTCAAGTCCAGCACCCGGCCTGCCAGCACGCCGTAGCCCTGGTAGGGCATGATCCAGAGTTCGGGGTTGCGGGTGCTGTTGTAGTCGTTGGGCTTGCCAGACCGCACCTCAAAATGCAGGTGCGAGCCGAGGGCGACGCCTTCCGAACCGACCAAGCCGATCTCCTGACCTGCCTTGACCAACTGCCCGTTTGCCACCTCGATTTTGGACAGATGCCCGTACAGCGTGTAGATCGTCTGCCCGTCGGCGTCGCGCAGTGGGTGTTCGATCACGATGACATTGCCATAAAAATCGGGCTGCGGGCCGAACAGAATGTCTTTATCCGGCCCCGCATAATAGATCAGGCCGTCGCCCGCCGCCAGCACCGGCGTCCCCGTCTCGTTGGGAATATCGACGCCGTGATGAATCGGGCGCGTGCCACCATCCGTCGAGCCGTAAGAATAGTTGCGCGCCCAGTAGTTGGTGTAGCTGTCGCCAATGGGCCGCCGGAAGACGTAGTGATCTTTGAACTTGCGGCCCGGCGCGGGCGGTGTCCAGGTGGCGGCACTGCCCCCGAACGGCCCCGGCACAAGGGTGCTGATGGTGGTGCGCGCGATGGTCGGGACGAGCGTAAAGGTCGGACGGGCGGTATTGGTCGGGACTGCCGTAATTGGAAGGGCCGTCGGGCTGGGCACGAGCGTGGCCTGTGGGGTGGCTGTCGCCGCGAGGGTGGCCGTCGGGGTCAGCACGGTGGGCACGCTTGCCGTCTGTGTCGGGATCGGAGAGTTCTCGATGGCAACGACGGGTATCGGCGTCCACGAAGCCCGTGCCCTGGCCGTTGAAACGCCGTCCGGCGTCAGGGTGGGCGCCAGGGCGCCCACCGACTGGCAGGCTGCCAATAGCAACAGCACAGCGGGGAATATTGCGGCCCGGTTAAGCAGTCGAAGGGTCATGATTACCTGTTTATTGGGGAGTGAGGTTCAGTGAAGTCATGCGCTATTTCAGCCCGGCGCGGGTCTCGGCAATCGAGAGGATTTCGGCGCTGAGAACGCGCGCCTCTTCGGCCAGCGCATGTGCAGCATCGGTCAGGTGACTCGCCACATTGGTGTCGGTCAGGCTGTGCGCGTTGATGCGCACGTTCAGCGCAGCGCCTTCGATGGCAGCCAGCGCCATACGCGCCGCTACCGCTGCATCGGTCACGGCGTTGGCATTGCCCTGGTCAGCGACTTTACGACCCAGGCGCATGGCTTCCAGCGACAGGCGCATCACCTCCAATGGCACGTCGGCGGCCTCGCGCATGGCCGTCTGTACGGCTTGTTCGCGGCGCGGGTCGGCCCTGTCGATCTGGTAGGCCTGCATGACGGCGCTGTAGGCCGCCACGTCGCGCTGGATCGCGTTCAGCAGCCGCCGGCGCAATGACTCAGCCGCCGCCGCCGCAGCCGTCATATCCGCTTCCACCATCGCGTATTTCTTCTTGCCGATGGTCAGGCGGGCAACCATCTCCGCCAGAGCGGCGGCCAGCGCTCCGGCCAGCGCTGCTACTGCGCCGCCGCCGGGGGCAGCAGTGCCCTGCGCCACCTCGTCCACGAATCCGTTCAGGGTCGGCGTACCCGGCTCCGGGACAGCAGCATGGGCAGGCACGGTGGAGGCCAGGATAGTTGCACCCTCCGGGATGGGCGGTTCGGGCAGCTTCGGCCCCGGCTCCGGCACGCTCTGCAAACGCCGCTCCAGGAGTTGATCGGGCTCGAAGGCATCCAGTTGAAGATACCAGCGCGCCGTGTCGATCAGAGCATCTTCCGGGGCAAGGCCGATCAGTTCCGTGTAGGCAATGCCGACGCCGTAGCGCTCTGCCTCGCGCCGGATCATCTCGACAGCACGGAAAATGGGCGTCTTCTCGAAATTGGTCAGATTCATCGATACCTGCGCCTTGCCTTCGACCAGCAGGCCGAGCGCTTTGACGTAGCGCAGCCCGCCCGTCGAAAAGCGGATGGCTTTGGCGATCTTCCTGGCGATCTCCACGTCGGCGGTGGTCAGGTAGGCGTTAAAGGCGATCAGCGGCGGGCGGGCACCGATGACAGTCGCCCCGGCCTTGCCCAATTCCGCCGGGCCGTAATCCGGCATTCGGTTGGGGTCAGTCCGAATGGCGTCTTTGAGGCCCTCGTATTCGCCGCGCCGGATGTTTTCCAGGTTTTCGCGGTCAGGGCGGGTCGCGGCAGCTTCGTATAAATACACCGGAATACCCAACTGGTCGCCGACGCGCTGACCGAGCCGCCGCGCAATCGCCACGCAGTCGGCCATCGTCACGTCGCGGATCGGCACAAATGGCACAACGTCCGTCGCCCCGATGCGTGGATGCTCGCCCCGGTGCACGTTCAGGTCGATGAGCGCTGCCGCTGTCTTGATCCCGGCGAAAGCTGCCGCCTCGACGGCTTCCGGTGACCCGGCAAACGTGACGACAGTCCGGTTGTGATCGGCGTCACTGCTGGTGTCGAGCAGGCGAACCGCCCCGGCGCTGGTGATAGCGGCCACAATGGCCTTGATTACGTCCTCGCGGCGACCTTCGCTAAAATTGGGGATACACTCGACGAGTGGATTGACCACAGCCCGATCCTTAGGTTAGATTGTCTGGCCTGAGCAAGACCGCAATAGTATACCATCCAGGTTTTTTTGAGGAGTAATCATGGCCCAAACGCTCTTAGGCAAAATCCAGATCCTGATCGCCGCGACGCTGCACAGCCTGCTGGATCGGGCACTCGAATCGAACTCGCTGGCCGTGTTCGACGAGTACATCCGCGATGCCGAACAAAGCATGGAGACCCTTAAATCCGCGCTGGTCGATCTTTCAGCCACGATCAAGACGCTGCGGGCCAAGTACGACGAAGCCTCCAACGAGGCGGCCAAACTCGATCTGCAAGTCGATGCCGCGCTTCAGCAAAACAAAAACGTGCTGGCGAAGGTGGCGCAGTCCAAGCTGAATCACCAACTGGACATCGCCCGTACTTACCAGGATCAGTACGAGAAACAGAGCGCTACCTACAACACCCTGCTCGAAGTGGTGCAGGTGCTCCAATCGAAGGTGGACATCCTGCATTCGCAGCGCGATCAGGTCGCCACTCTCCTACAACTGATCAACAGTAAAAACGTGATCGCCCACTCGATCAAGGACGTGGAAACCATTGCCGATGATCGCACGGCGCGCATCGTCGAGAACGTGCGGACGCAGCTTGATACTGCCGATGCGCGCCTTGAAGTGGCGACCAGCCGCCTTTCCGATCAGCTTGATCAGGAGATTGGGGATGCGACTCTGAACGCCCAGCTTGAGGCGCGGCGGCAGCGTCTTGGCCTGACGTGATGAGGAATTTGGAACCATCGCTCGTAAGATCAATCGCCGTGCAAAGGCGATAAACACCGAGGCCGATTACGACGAAACGTGGACCGGTTCCGGGTCATACAGCACAGCCATAGGCTCAGGGTACGGCGGCACTGGCTGCAAAGCGCGCAACAGGATCGCAAGCACAATTTGGTGAGAACGCCAATAATCGAACCACGTCATGCGGTTTTCTGAAGAAGTGGGAGTCAGCCCGTCGATTGCAGCAAGCCGATCTCGACCACCGCCATATTGTGTGTGGACTGCGGCATGGGCACGACCCCGACAAAGCGCGACGTGATATTTCGCAGCCAGAGATAATCCACGCGCGATGTGACTCCGTTGACCAGGTTCCAGGTGACCGCCTTCTCGGCTTGCAGCCCGGCAAAGGGATCGATGTAGCTCTGCGCCATGTACTGGTAAATGTCGGAGAAAGGTACGTTGTTGAATGTTCCGCCGACGACGGTGCGGCTGGTCAGTGCCGGGTCATTCTGGTTGATGAAGCCAAAAATCTCCTGAATCTGCTGTGTCTGATCCTGCTCCTGAGCCTGTACCGATTGGCCGCTGTCTTTCAATAAGAAGCCCAGCTGTGTGTTGTAAACGTGCAGTTCGGCCCGGTCAGGGGCCATCAGGCGCAGAAATTGCACGCCCATTTGCTTGCCCTGGCTGGTGAGCAGCAAGCCCTCGGCCTGCTGGACGGGCAGCCTGGTCAGGACGGCCAGGCCCTGCAAGCCCTCGTTGGTCGGGAAGTATTCGACCTGCATGTTCAACTGGCGGGCCAGCCAGGCCGGTTGATCGACCCCGAAGCTGACCAGCCGCCCGGCCTCGACCTCTTGCAGCAGCACCACGTCCACACCTGAAGCGCGGATTTTCTGCTCGATCTCGTTCAGGTCAGAATTGAAGTACAGGCTGTAGCCGCCATGCAGGTTGAGCGTGGCGATGCGCAGTTGATCGGTGGTTGCGGGCTGGCTCGCCACAATCGGGTGCGCCAGGGAGGCCGCCAGCACGCCCGCCCCCACGACCAGAGCCAGCGCCGCCAGGGTCTCAATCAGGCGGCCACCGCGCCAGGGCAGCCGCTTGCGGGCCAGGATGGCGGGCAGCCCGCACAGCAGCGTCGCAAAGAGCACGACCACCCATCCCAGGCCCCGGAAAGCCCGCAGCAGCGAGCCATACGGCTCCGGGATGCCACGAATGAAGGCGTATTCGTAGGTAAGAAAATCGGCCCCGGTCAGCAGCAGAAAGACCATCACGCCAAAAATGACCCCGATGGCGGTGAAGTTGCGCCTTCCATCCGAGGGCTGGACGACCCACCACCAGGACAGGCTGATCATCAATTGGGCCACGATCAGGGCCGCTGCCGCCAGCATCCCCGTGAAACGGAAGCCAAGCACCAGCAGCAAGCCGATCATCAGGAACCAGACCCAACCGCGATACTGCCCGTCAAAAATGCCCAGGAAACGCCGCGCCAGTTCGCGTATTTCAGCGACCAGGGGCAGAAGGGTGGCGACGGTTAGCCAGGGGGCAACCGTGATGTAATCTACCCCCGCCCGGTGCGCAACGGTGTTGGAGAGGCCAAGCACAGCAAATTCAAGGTAGAGCAGCCCGCCGAAAGCAAAGGCACTCCAACCGCCGATCTCGCCGCGCGGTTCCTGGGTCTTTTCCTCGCTGGCGGCGATTCGCTCGAAGATGACCGTCAGGGCAGCGATGGCGAACAGCATCAGCGAAATGATGGTCTGGGTGGGCAGGAAATCCGCACGCCACGTCACATCTGCCGTATTGCCGTACAGCCGGATCATCTGATCGCCCGCGAAGCCCAGGATCAGGCAGACAGGCAGCATTCCGGGCCGCCGTACCGCAACGATGGCGAGATATAGCCCTGCCGCGCCCGCCGCAATGGCCGCGCCCGCGACGCCGAAGGTTGTGCCACCATTGGCCGTCATGAAAACGCGGCCCGCCGCCACGACGATAGCCGCGATGGCCGGGCTGAACCACAGTCTCCCGAACAGGACAGCCAGCAGGGGCATCAGCGCGGCAGCCGCCGTCACCGCCAGCTCAGTCTGCACACTCGCCATGTCGACGACGCCAGGGACACCGGCGATCAGCGAAGGGTCGTTGGTCTGGGCAACGAGGTTGGCGCTGCCCACGTGCGCATAGAGCGTTCCGTACAGAAAGCGGACGGTCTGGACAAAGAACAGCCCGACCAGGGCAGCTTCAACAAGGCGGAAAATATCGCGTCGGTATCGGGCCATGCGGTTGTCGGTTTTTATCCCTTTACCCCGTGCGTCGGGCAAGTAACGTTCCGGCAAGCAGCCACAATTGTACGCGATTTGCGCGGGTGCGCTATACTGATCCAAATTTCTCCGCGTCGTAGTGCCACAGGATGTTTTCAGTGAGGGCGCATATGGAGCAAGTCGATAGAATGCTGGCGGGTGGAATGGTGCTGACCGTTAACCAGGACATGGACCTGTACCAGAACGGCGCGGTGGCGATTCGCGGCGATTCGATTGTCGCTGTCGGGCCGTCCGAGGCGATTCTGAGGCAGTATACGGCGGCTGAAGTGGTGCGCTGCGACGGGCAGATCATTATGCCAGGGTTGGTCAATGCCCACACCCACGCCGCCATGACACTGCTGCGCGGCGTGGCGGACGATCTACGGCTCGACGTGTGGCTGATGGGCTACGTGATGCCTACCGAGCATCGATTCGTCAGCCCGGAATTCTGCCGCCTGGGAAGCCTGCTGGCCTGCGCCGAGATGATCCGCTCTGGCGTCACCATGTTCGCAGACATGTATTACTTTGAGGCGGACGTAGCGGCGGCGACTGCGCAGGCCGGGCTGCGCGCCGTGTGCGGCCAGACCATTCTCAAGTTCCCCGCGCCCGACGCCGACAGTTACGAGGAAAGCCTGGCCCATACCCGGCAGTTCATCGAAACCTGGAAAGGTCACCCGCTCATCGTGCCTGCTGTTGCGCCACACGCGCCTTACACCTGTACCGATGAAATCCTGAAGGCCTGCGCCGAGCTGGCCCTGGAATACGACGTGCCTCTGCTGACGCACATTGCCGAGACACGGCTGGAAGTGGAGGACAGCCGCCGCGATTTCGACATGCCCGTCGTGCCGCGCGTCAAGAAACTGAACGTGCTGGATGCCAAGACTCTGGCCGCGCACTGCGTCCACGTCGATTCGGGCGAGATTCGCACCCTGTTCAACCACAATACGGGCGTGGCGCACTGCCCGACCAGCAACCTGAAACTGGCGAGCGGCATTGCGCCCGTCGCCGAAATGCTCGAACGCAACCTGAAGGTCGGCATCGGCACGGATGGCCCGGCCAGCAACAATGACCTGGACATGTTCGAGGAAGTGCGCCTGGCGGCTATCCTGGCGAAAGGCGCAACGCTTGACCCGACCATTCTGCCTGCCAAGCAAGCGCTGACAATGGCAACCCGCCTGGGCGCGGAGGCCATGCACCAGGCCCATCTGACGGGCAGCCTTGAGGTGGGCAAGCGAGCCGACCTGATCGTCGTGGATCGCAGTCCGCTGCACAACACGCCCAGCTTTGAGCGTGACTCGGATGCGGTTTACAGCCAGATCGTCTATGCGGCCAAGAGCACCGACGTGGCGCACGTGATGGTCAATGGCGCCTGGCTGATGCGAGATCGCAAGGTGTTGACGGTGGACGAAGCGGCAGTCATGAAGGAAGCAGCAGCCATCGCCAAACAGATCGACAGCTTCCTGATCGCGCGCGAAGGGAACGTCCTGAACAAGCTGATCGCTATCGGCGGCGTGGAGCAGGAGGAGAGCTTTGAGATTCAGGTCAAGGCGCGGCTGCCTGACCCCACAAGCATCGACACTCTGCTGAAAAACCATCTGGTGCAGGTTGTGCGGCACACGCACTACCGCCAGTATGATACCTATTTCCTCTTTGCGGATGAAAGCCAGGGCCGCGTCCGTTACCGGGAGGACGATCTGGTCAATGCCCAGGGCGAAGTGGCGAGCGTGCGCACCCGCCTGACATACACGTCGCCCACCAAAGAGCGCGAATTTGACGATGCGGTGCTTCTCAGCCGTTCGCAGTTCATCGCCCCTGCTGACCGCCCGCTGCGCTTCTACCGCGAGTATTTCCGCGCCAGCGAACTGCGCGAGATTCACAAGGAGCGCCTGCGCTGGCACATCCTCTACAAAGGTGTACTCTTCTACGTCAACATCGATACGATGATGCTGCCAAAGGTTGAGGGGACGTTTCTGGAAATCAAGAGCCAGACGTGGTCTAAGCGGGACGCCGAGTACAAGGCGACGCTGCTCAGTGAAATTCTGGTGGACATTCTGGGCGTGACGCCCGAAAAGCGCGTGCGCAAGGAGTATGTCGATTTCGCGCTGGCCTGAGCCTTGCGGGGGCCTGGCGAGGCCGGGAACAACCCTTGCTGTTCTGAATCTGAAGCGTACATCCCCTTCCCAGGGTCCAGGGCGCGTGCAAAGTCGTTGACCTCACCCCCTGACCCCCTCTCCGCAAGCAGCGAGGGGGAACGGGTCGGCAGTGAAAAGGATTTTTGGCTCCCCTCTCCAGTTGGAGAGGGGTCGGGGGTGAGGTCAATTCATCGAATCGACCTGACTTTGCACGCACCCTATTCCAGGGTCGAGTCGCCCTTGCATATTTGGCGCGGCGCTGCTAGACTGAACAGGTTTCATTGCGTGTACAGCCAGAGTCATCATGCGTCGTTTTGCCGGGGTTTTCTTCAGCCTGATCCTGATCGCGCTCGCCCTAACAGCCCGCACCCGCGCGCAGGACAACAGTTCCGCCAAGATCACCACCCCTAAAGCGGGCGATCCGTTGTTCGGGCTGGTGTCGATCCAGGGTACGGCCAGCAACCCGAACATGCAGCGCTACATTCTGGAATTCGATGCGCAGGATAACGACGTTGACCGCTGGTTTCTGATCGCCGGGCCGATCACGCAGCAGGTGAAGGATGGCGTGCTGGCGCAGTGGAATACCACCGCCGTTCCGGATGGTCGTTACCAAATACGGCTGCGCGTGGTGCTGCGCGATGGCACGGTGCTGAGTGACATCGTTCAGAACTTGCGGGTGAACAACACGCAGCCGACACCGCTGCCCACCGGCTTGCCATCGGCCACGCCTGTCCCACCAACTGCGCCGCCCACCGCGGGGCCATCGCCGACGCCGTTCATCCAGCAGCCACCGACCAACACGGCTCGCCCGGCCCTGCCGGCTGTGTTGCCGACCAGCGCGCCGCCTGCTTCAGGCGCGTCGTCCGTGCCCGATGCGCCGCAGAGTGTGCTCGCGCTGGACGCGCTGCAGAACGCCTTTTGCAGCGGCGCGTCTCTGGCGATCATTGCGTTTGTGGTGCTCGGCGCATACAGCCTGGTGCATGTCCGGGTGCGGCGTTTTATCCGCCAGATTCGGAATGGTTAGAGGCGGCATGACGGATCGGTATCTGATTGTGGGGCTGGGCAACCCTGGCCGGGAATACGAGAACACGCGGCACAACATCGGCTTCCGCGTCGTTGATTCCATCGCAGCAGCGCACGGCATGACCTTTGCCAAGCGGCAGTCGAAGGCGCTGGTCGCAGAGGGCGTGATTGCCAACCAGAAGGTGCTGCTTGCCAAGCCACAGACCTACATGAACCTGAGCGGTGAAGCGGTACGGGGCCTCTTGACGTTTTACAAGATTCCGCTGAACCGTCTGCTGGTTATCAGCGATGACCTGGACATCCCGCCCGGCACGCTGCGCATCCGCGAGAAGGGCGGCGCAGGCGGGCAAAAAGGTCTGAAAAGCATCATCGAACACCTGGGGACACAGGAATTTGCCCGGATGCGGATCGGCATTGGACGCCCGCCGGGACGCATGGACCCTGCCGCTTATGTCCTCCGCGATTTTGACAGCGACGAATCAGCCCTTGTTGTCGAGACGGTGGATCGGGCCGTGAAGGCCGTTGAGACCTGGATTCGGTTCGGTATCGCCATCATGATGACCCGCCACAACGGGACTGCCGACGAATCGGCACGGAACGCCGCCAGCCTGCCTACACTGCCTGCCCCCAATACGCCCGACGCATAGCGAGGCGCAACGCATGAATTTGCATGGTTTGCTTTCTTTGATGCGGCAGTCGCCGCTATACCGGTCTGTGCTGGACGATCTGCAAGCGCGACGCGAGACACCCGACCAGCGCTTGCTGCGTTCGGCGCGTCCCTACGCCGTGGCCGCGCTGGCGCAAGACTTGAACCGCCCGGTGCTGGTGGTGACGGCGCTGGTCGAGCGGGCCTATAATGTCGCCGAACAGCTTCCGGCCTGGCTACCGGGCCGCCCGGTGCTGCGCTTTGCGGAGCCAAGTTCGCTCTTTTACGAGCGTTCACCCTGGGCAGCCGCCACCATTCGCGCCCGGTTGAGCGTGCTGGCGACACTCTGCCCGCCCGCCGGGGTGAATCCCGATCCATCTGCTACCCCGCCGATCATCGTCACCTCGGCACTGGCGCTGATGCAGCGGACGCTGCCCGTCCGCGAATTCCGTGCCGGTTCGCGCGTGCTCAAGGTCGGCCAGGTGGCCGATCCGGATAAGCTGCTGCGCACCTGGCTCGGCATTGGCTATACGCCTGCCTCTGTGGTGGCCGAGCCGGGCACGTTTAACCGGCGCGGCGGCATCGTCGATGTTTTCCCAATCAGCGCCGGACGTCCGGTGCGCATTGAGTTCTTTGGCGACACGATAGAAAGCCTGCGGGCCTTCGATCCGGCCACGCAACGCTCGGCGGAAAATGTTGCCGAAGTACTGATCAACCCGGCGCGCGAGGCACTGCCTCGGCTGGCGGGCCACGTGGCCCGCCACCTGCACGACTGGTTTGAGCAGCAACCGCCCGCCGACGAGGACGTGGCCTCCGCCCAACCGGACGAGGCTGATCTGACCAGTGAAAGCGCTTTCCCGCTGCTCGAATTTTACCTGCCTTACTTCTACAGCAGCCCAGCCAGCCTGCTGGACTATCTGCCCGACGACACGCTGATCGTGGTCGAGGACTGGAACGCGCTGTCGGACTGCCTGGCGGAACTGGAAGCGCAGGCCGTCGAGCAGCGCGCCGAAAAGCACAACTCGAGCCAGCTTCCGGCGGATTACCCGCTCCCTTACCTGACCTGGGACGAACTGCACGAAGCGATCTCGGAGCGCCATCCATTGCACCTGGGCGGTTCCCAGTTGGAGGAGATGGCCGAGCGGCCCGCCTATCCGCACCTGGGCGAATTGTTCGCACCGGGGCCGCGTTATGGCGGTCAGCTTCGGACGGTCATGACGGCCCTGCACGATCTGAACCTGACACAGGACCGGGTTGTGGTCGTCAGCAATCAATCGCTGCGTCTGTGCGAACTGTGGGAAGAGCAGGAACGCACCCCGTCCAGGCCGCCCGTCGAAAACCTGCCTACACTGCCTGAAGGCGTGAGCTTTGTCGAGGGAGCATTGGCCGAGGGCTGGACGTTTAAGCCGGACAGTGGGGAACGTCCAACGCACCTCTTCACCGACGCGGAGATTTTCGGCTGGAAGCGGCCCGAACCGCGCCGCCATCGTGTGCCGCGCGCTGTCTCACCGGAAGCCTATTTCGCGGACATGGCCCCCGGCGACTACGTGGTGCACGTCGAGTACGGCATCGGGCGCTTTGTCGGGCTGAAAAAGCGCACGATGGAGGGCAGCGAACGCGAATACCTGGTTATCCAGTATGCCGGGTCGGACATCCTGTACGTGCCGATCCACCAGGCGGATCGCTTGTCGCGCTACGTGGGGGCGGGCGACGCGGAACCGGCCCTGAGTCGCCTCGGATCGCCAGAGTGGGCCAAAACAAAAGAGGCGGCGCGTGCCGCTGCCGAGGAAGTGGCACGCGACCTGCTTGACCTGTATGCGCGGCGCGAGAGCATTCACGGCTTCGCTTACAGCCCGGATGCGCCGTGGCAGCACGAACTTGAGGCGTCATTCCCTTACGTCGAGACGGAAGATCAATTGCGCGTGCTGGCCGAGGTCAAGGCCGACATGGAATCGCCGACGCCGATGGATCGGCTGATCTGCGGCGATGTGGGCTACGGCAAAACTGAGGTGGCGCTGCGCGCGGCCTTCAAGGCGGTCATGGACGGCAAGCAGGTTGCCATCCTGGTGCCGACGACGGTGCTGGCGCAGCAGCATTTCACCACCTTCAGCCAGCGCCTTACCCCTTTCCCGGTCAAGGTCGAGATGCTCTCGCGCTTCCGCACCCGCCAGGAGCAGAAGGAAATCCTCGAATCGACGGCGGTGGGCGGCGTGGACATCCTGATCGGGACCCATCGCCTGTTACAGCCGGATGTGGCCTTCCGTGACCTGGGACTGCTGATCATCGACGAGGAGCAGCGCTTCGGCGTGACGCACAAGGAACGCCTCAAGCAGATGCGCACCGAGGTGGACGTGCTGACGCTGACCGCCACGCCCATCCCACGCACGTTATACATGAGTCTGTCCGGCATCCGCGACATCAGCACGATCAACACGCCGCCGGAGGAGCGTTTGCCTGTGCTGACTCATGTCGGCCCCTACGACGACAAGCTGGTGCGGCAGGCGATCTTGCGCGAGCTTGACCGGGGCGGGCAGGTGTTCTATCTGCACAACCGGGTCTCGACCATCCGGGCTATCGCGCGCCGCCTGCGCGAACTGGTGCCGGAGGCGAATATCGTGATCGGGCACGGCCAGATGCCCGAAGAAGAGCTTGAGATGGTCATGGCCGAGTTCGCGCGCGGCGAGTACGACGTGCTGCTGTGCACTACCATTATCGAGAGCGGCCTGGACATCCCAAACGCCAACACGATCATCATTGACCGGGCCGATACGTTCGGGCTGGCGCAGCTGTACCAGCTTCGCGGCAGGGTCGGGCGCGGCGCGAACCGGGCCTATGCGTATCTGTTTCACCCGCGCACAAGCCGCCTGACGCCCGAAGCGCGCGCCCGGCTGGACACCATCGCCGAGCAAACCGAACTGGGCGGGGCCATGTCCATCGCTATGCGCGACCTGGAAATACGCGGCGCGGGCGATCTGCTTGGCACGCGGCAGAGCGGCTATATTGCCTCGGTAGGCTTCCATTTGTACACACAGTTGTTGGGCCAGGCCGTGCAAAAGCTGCGATCCGGCGAGTCGGGGGGCGCGGCGCTGCCCTCGCACACCGTGACCGGCCCGGCGGCCACCATCGATCTACCCCTCCCGGCCTTTATCCCGGTGGACTTCATCCCGGAGGTCAGCCTGCGATTGCAGCTATACCGCCGTCTGGCCGACCTGCGCGATGACCAGGCCATTGAGGACATGCGTGCCGAACTGACGGATCGTTTCGGCCCGCTACCGGAGGCCATTCAGGGCCTGCTGTTCCAGCTCAAGGTCAAGCTGCGGGCGGCACGGGCCAGCGTCACGGCCATCGCCTCGGAGGACAGCCAGATCAGCATCCGGCTGCCCTATCTGGCGGAAGTGGATCGCGCTGCCCTGCAACAATACCTGGGCAACGGGGTACGTGTCAGCCGGACGTCGGTCTGGCTGCCCCGCGAGCAAGACGACAAAGTGTGGCAGACCCGCCTGCTCAATGTGCTGGACAGGCTGGCGAACAATACGGCAGCCGTCACGACACCGCCCGCAGCAGCTTCGGCGGGCTGACTTCAACGCCACTATTTGACTGCCACGTCCAAGCCTGCGGCATTGAACAGCGCGTGGATCAATTGCTTGCCAAAATAGAACGTATGTGCTAAATTCGTGATTGGCAGGTTATTCCATTTCCTTCCAGGTAGCGTCACATCGTTCACAAGAGAATTCACCTACTTTGCGCTGTAGTCTGGCGAAAAGGCAGCGCCTGAGTGCTGTGGAGCAACGTATGACCATTATCTCTGAGGAAAGATTATCGGACTCGCCCTACATCGAAACCATCACACGCGGCTGGACGTTAAGCGATGGCTCCACCATCCGCCCCGCCGAGAGCCACTGGCACATGGTCTTCGTGAAACTGAATGGCTATATACGGCCTTTGGTTGTCGGCGCATTGCCAACCTCTGGTATTGCGGCCTGGGGCGAAGGGGCCGAAATTCTCTGGATCAAGTTCAAACTTGGGACATTTATGCCCCATCTGCCAGTAAAAGGCTTGCTTAACAAGGAGACGCTCCTGCCCGGTGCGGGCAGTCACGCCTTCTGGTTGAAAGGCTCTGCGTGGCAGTTCCCTGACTACGACAACGTGGAGACGTTCATAAACCGGCTTGTGCGCAATGACGTGCTGGTTCGTGATCCGGTGATCGAGGATGCCTTGCAGGATCATCCACTGGGCATATCGCCCCGCACCGTGCGGCAGCGCTTTTTGCGGGCCACCGGCCTGACTCAGAACTACATTCGCCAGTTCCAGCGTGCGCACCGTGCGGCGGCACTCCTGCGGCAGGGCGTTCCGATCCTCGACACCGTTTATGAAACGGGCTACTTCGACCAGCCACACCTGACCAGATCGCTCAAGCAGTTTATCGGGCATACGCCGGCTCAGATCGCACGGATGAGTGAGCCTGAGTAGCTTGCCATTTTATACAAGACGGCCTCCCGGTCTTTGTCGTATGATACACATGTTCTAGCGATAATCCGATCACGAAAAGGGAGGCAATGATGAATGTCCAATCGAAGAAACGCGATCTGGTTGTGACCCATATTCTTGGTGCGCCCGTTGAGCAGGTCTGGCAAGCCTGGAGCGACCCCGATCTGGTGATGCGCTGGTGGGGGCCGCATGGCTTCGTTGCGCCGCTTGCCAAAATGGATTTCCGTGTGGGTGGGACATCGCTGGTCTGCATGAATTCACCACAATTCGGCTTCGGCGACCAGTACAGCACATGGCACTACGAGGAAATAGTTCCGATGCAGCGGATTGTATTCATCCAGAACCTGACCGACAAGGACGGCAATAAGGTCGACCCCGCACAGATGGGCCTTCCGCCGGATTTTCCACAGGATATGCGGAGTACGGTGACGTTCAAACCGATGGACGACCAGACGACAGAAATCACCGTCGTCGAACACGGCTGGCAAGAGGGCCAAATGATGGAAATGTCCGAAATGGGCATGAAACAATGCCTTGAAAAGATGGCGGCGATCTTCGTCAGGGAATAGGCGCATAGTGTATGGCGTCGTAACGCAACGCTGAAAGGTACGTGGGGAGCTTGTCGACCAATGAACCAGGGCAAACTTCCCACGTAGCCATCTCACTGCGCCAGTTCTCCGCACGCTCCTCCCATGGACCTTGCTTGCCGGCAATTTATATGCCATAATGGTTATATAACTTGACAGTTATATAAAAGCGTGGTACAGTTGTTCTATGCCGACCATATTTGAAGTGTTGGCAGACCCGACGCGCAGACACATTCTGGACTTGCTCCGCGAGCGCCCACGACTGGTGGGCGAGTTGGTCGATCAACTCAAGATCAGCCAGCCGCTCATGTCGAAGCATCTGCGGGTGCTCCGCGAGGCGGGGTTGGTACACGTGCGCCAGGATGCGCAGCGGCGCTGGTACGAACTGCGACCCGAACCGCTGGCGGAGGTAGATACCTGGCTGGCATCCTACCGCCACCTGTGGGAGGCCCGAATGGATCGTCTGGACGACTATCTGCAAAAACTGCAAGAGGAGGAGCAAAAGCATGACCAGGACCAAACTCATCGCTGAACCGGACAAACCCATCCTTCGCATGACACGGGAATTCGACGCGCCGCGTGACCTCGTGTTCGAGGTCTGGACGGCCCCGGAACATATTCCGCAGTGGTGGGGGCCGGGCTATCTGACAACTATTGTGGATAAGATGGACGCGCAAGCGGGTGGCCTGTGGCGCTTCGTCCAGCGCGACCCGCAGGGGAACGAGTATGCCTTTCACGGCGTGTATCACGCTGTCGTGTCGCCCGAACGGGTGGTCAACACCTTTGAATTTGAGGGAGCGCCGGGCCAGGTGGCACTTGAAACGGCAGTCTTTGATGCGCTGCCCGATGGCAAGACCCAGGTAACAGCCACCTCAGTCTTTCAGTCGGTTGAGGATCGGGATGCCATGATCGGTTCGGGGATGGAAGACGGGGCGAAGGAAACCTGGGAACGTTTCGCACAACTTCTGGCGACGATTCAGCAAGCCACGGCCCGCTAATCACCCTGAGCAGAGACTTTGCTCAGAAGGAGTCAACACATGACAGACAGTACCTCTCAAGCTACAGAACAACTACCCACGCCGAGCCCCGCGCTAAAGCGTCTGGATAAGTTGGTCGGCACGTGGAAAGTGTCCGGCGACGCCAAAGGGCAAATCACCTTCGAGTGGATGGAAGGTGGCTTCTTCCTGATGCAGCGCGTCGATATTGAACACGGCGTGCACCACATCCGAGGCATCGAGATCATCGGGCACGAGCGGAAGTTTGGCGAAGCGCCGAGCGAGGACATTAAATCACGCTTCTACAGCACTACGGGCGATACCCTCGATTACGTTTATGAACTGGAAGGCGACACCCTCACTATTTGGGGCGGCCAGAAGGGTTCCCCGGCCTATTACCAGGGCAAGTTCAGCCAGGATGGCAGCACGTTTGCCGGGCGTTGGGTGTGGCCCGGCGGCGGCTACGAGGCGAACGGAATGAGGGTCAAATAAGTGGACAAAATCACACAAGGACAGGGCAGTGACGTGAAAGGGACTGTAATGAACAAAGTACAGTCAGCCGATGGCACAACCATCGCGTTCGACCGGGTTGGTAAAGGGCCGGCGCTCATCCTCGTGGGTGGCGCGCTAGAACACCGGATGATGGACTCGGAGACCGCCAGACTGGCAGCACTGCCACGCCTGACGCAGCACTTCACGGTATATCACTATGATCGCCGGGGACGAGGCGACAGCACGGATACACAGCCGTATGCGGTAGAGCGTGAAATTGAAGACATCGAAGCCATCATCGACGCAGCGGGCGGATCGGCGTTCGTGTTCGGCATCTCTTCCGGCGCGGCCCTGGCGATGGAAGCAGCCGTTGAGCTTGGCAGCAAGGTTAAGAAACTTGCCATGTACGAAGCGCCATACAACGATGATCAAGCGGCCCGGCAAGCGTGGAAAGAATACCGAAAGCAGCTCGTTAAGCTGCTTTCGGCAGGGCGTAGGGGCGATGCGCTGGTGCTCTTCATGATGTTGGTCGGGATACCCGCCGATCATGTTCCGGCGGCTCGCCAACACCCCATGTGGCCGACGTGGGAAGCGGTAGCCGCTACCCTGGCCTACGACGCCGCCGTCCTGGGCGAAGATGCCTCAGTACCCACCGGGCGAGCAGCCCGAGTCAGTATACCTGCCCTGGTCATGGACGGTGGAGCCAGCTTTCCCTTTATGCACGTCGCCGCAACAGCCCTTGCAAAGGCTATGCCCAATGCACAGCTCCGCACCTTGGAAGGCCAGACGCACGAGGTCGCCGTGGAGGTGCTTGCGCCCGTGTTGGTGGAGTTCTTCAATTCCAGCGTAGCCTTCAGGTAGGAGACACCATGCTAAAGGCACAAGGCAGTGACGTGAAAGGAACCGTCATGAACAACGGCTCGAAAGGCAACTATGCTCAGGTGAACGGGATCAACCTGTACTACGAGATTCACGGCACGGGTGAACCGCTGATTCTGCTGCATGGCGGTATTGGCGCGATCGAGATGTTCGGCGAAGTCCTGCCAATGCTGGCCAAGGGCCGCCAGGTCATTGCCGCCGACTTGCAGGCACACGGACGTACCGTTGACATTGACCGACCATTGTCTCTTGAAGGGATGGCTGACGACATCGCCGCGCTGATCCGGCATCTTGGCCTCCAGAAGGCCGACGTGATGGGTTACTCGATGGGCGGTCACGTCGCGCTGCAAACGGCCATTCGTCACCCCGAACTGGTGCGCAAACTGGTCGTCGTGTCAACCACCTTCAAGCGCGATGGCTGGTATCCCGAAATCCTGGCGAGCATGTCCCAGATGGGGCCTGCGGCGGCAGAACCCATGAAGCAGACTCCCATGTACGCGCTTTACGCCCAGATCGCGCCCAGGCCAGAAGATTGGGTGGTGCTGCTCACTAAGATGGGTAACATGCTGCGGAAAGACTACGACTGGTCAGAGGACGTGGCGTCCCTCAAAGCTCCCACGCTGATCGTGATCGGCGACGCGGATAGCGTCCGTCCCTCCCACGCCGTGGCGCTCTTTGAACTGCTTGGCGGTGGAAAGCACGATGGCGGGTGGGACGGATCGGGCATGTCAAATTCCCGTCTGGCGATCTTGCCTGGGATGACTCACTACACGATTTTCAACTCGCCCGCATTGGCAGCCACCGTCATCGCGTTTCTCGACGCGCTCATGCCCAGGTGAAGAAGGACAGAAAGTGCTATGGGAAAAGTCATTACGGCGCTCGCCATGTCCCTGGATGGATTCGTCGCGGGGCCAAACGATGGCCCCCAACGCCCCCTCGGCGACGGCGGCGAACGACTCTTTAGGTGGTACTTCAGCGGCGACACCGAAGTTCACATGCAGGGCGGGCCGGTGCTCAAGGTCTCAAAGGAGAGCGCACAAGTCCTTCAGAACTTGTTCAGGACGCTGGGGGCCAAAGGTTGCTGGTCGGAGAATGTTCGACATCGCCAATGCCTGGGACGGGAAGCCCCCCGGCGCGCCTTGTTTTATTGTGACTCACCACCCGCCGCCGGAATGGGTCAAGCCAGGCTCACCGTTCATTTTCGTCACCGACGGCGTTGAAAGTGCCATCCGGCAGGCAAAGCAAGCCGCCGGGGACAAGAGTGTTGCCGTCTCCAGCGCGAGCATCGCCCAACAGTGCCTCCAGGCCGGACTGCTTGACGAAATCCATGTCTACCTGGTTCCGCTATTGCTTGGAAGTGGCGTCCGGCTGTTCGAGCGTCTTGGCATTGAACCAGTTGAACTGGAATGCACCAGAGTGGTTGGAGCTACCGGCGTTACCCATCTTCAATACCGCATTCTGAAATGAGGTAGGCTAACCAACCAGCGTGCCCGGTCACCATCGCGGATTGGCGGGCACGCTCAGTTTGTGCCCCTGTTCAAAGCTTTTCGCAAGGCGACCTCAGCCGGCAACTAGCCCAGTTCACCGAATGGATCACCTGCGGCGCGGCGGGCAGGCGATCCATCGACCCCTGCACGAGCACACGAACAAATCCCCGCCTGGGCAGTCACTCTGGGTGTCTGTGCTGAAACAATCGAGGTAAGCCACAGCGAGCTACATCGTGCCCCGCCGATTGTCACGTTTATTTTTGGCATTTGGCATAATTTTCACCAGATTCTTGCGCAAATTTACTTTTTTGATATATGATTTTCAGGTAGTGAAGTTATTACTGTACTTAAACGTCTTAGCGCCTTCACGTCAACCGGAGTCGCGCTCATGTGCCCGGCCCGCTCAATGCAAGGGGAAATCGTTCCCCGCGGCATCATCGAACGCCCACGGCTGCTGCAACGACTACAAAGTGCATTCGATCACAAGCTCACTCTCGTCACCGCCCCACCGGGTTTTGGCAAGACAACCCTGGTCGCGCAGTTGGTGCGCGCCGCCCAGGTTCCGGTAGCCTGGCAAACCCTTGACGAGCGCTCCCGCGATCTGCCCAATCTATACAACCAGGCCCTGAGTGCCCTCCGTGCAGTGATGCCGGGCATCACCCAACTGGCTCCACCCTACGGCTACGGCTCTGGCGAACTTGCTACCCTCATCGCCGATCATCTGGCCGAAAACCTGACCGACGAAATTATCTACGTCCTCGATGACGTTCACCAGCTTACCGGCGCAGCCCCGGCGGAAGCCTGGCTGCGCAGCCTGGTTACTGCCCTACCGCCGAACTGCCATTTGATCCTCGCCAGTCGTACCCTGCCGCGCCTGCCCCTGGTGGAGATGATCGCGCGGGGGGAAGTGCTGGCGATTGGCCTGGACGAACTGCGCTTCACGCTGGAGGAGATCGCCACACTTGGCAGAGAGCTGCTCGGACACCAGCCCTCGGAAGAGCATGTCCAGCAGCTTGCCGCCCGGCTTGAGGGCTGGCCTGCCGGGACGGTGATGGCCTTCAACCCGCTGCCCTCCGAACTGGAGCAGGCAGCCCTGAGCGGGCAAGGTGGGCCAGAAGCCCTCTTTGAAGCGCTGGCGCGGATCATGCTCCAGACTCAGCCGCTCAGTATCCGCAATTTCCTGCTGGCCTCTTCCACGCTCAACCGGCTCACCCCGGAAGTCTGCACCTCGGCGCTTGGCCTCGCCAACAGTGCCCAGATGCTCATGGAAATCCAGACCCGCAACCTGTTTGTGTCCAGGGTGCCGGGTGCGCTGGTCTACCACACGCTGTTCCGCAACTTCTTGCAGGCCGAACTCAAGGACAGCGATCCGGAGCAGTTCACGGAGCTTCACGCGCAGGCGGCCCGCTGGTTCGAGGCCAACGACCAGCCCGACGAAGCCTTTGATCATTACATCAGTGCGGGCTTGCCCGCCTCCGCCGCCGCGCTGGCCGAACATCTGGCCGTCGCCTACTTTGCCCAGAACCGGGTCGAAACCCTGCTGGCCTGGAATAACCAGCTTCGACAGTCTGGCACGGCTGCGCCCCGGCTGGCTTTCCGCTGCGCCATCATCTATACGGATCGCTACGACTACGACGCAGCAGAAGAGCGGCTGCGTGAGGTTGAGGCCACCCGCCTGCCCGACCAGGATGACATCAGCGCTGCCGCAATCGCCATACAGTATGGCCGGATCAACGTTCAGCGCGGGAACTACGAGGTCGCCAGCAAGTATGTTTCCGACCTGACGGAAGCCGAGCCAGAACCGAGCAACATTCGCGGGCGTGCGCTCAATATCCTGGGACGGGCGGCTCTGCAAATGGGCCATACCGAGCAGGCTATTGGCTACTTTGAGGCGGCCCTGCCACTCTATCGAGCCTATGCCGATCAGTACGCGCTGTCCCAATTCCTGCAGGACCCGGCTGCCGCATACTGGCGTGCGGGTCGTCTGGCCGACGCGCTGGCCGCTTTCCACGAACTCGTCGCCTTGCAGCGCTCTCTGGGAGGGGCCGCGTCGCTGGCCCTGGCGCTCACTAACTTGGGCTACGCTTACCACCAGCTTGGCGATTTCGAACATGCCGTCGCCGTTCTTCAAGAAGGCTTGAGCGCGATTGCACGCTTCCCCAACCGGCGCGCCGAAGGTTACTTGATGTTCAACCTGGGCGACGTGCGGCGCGACCAGGGCGAGATGGAAGCAGCCCTCGACCTGTACAACCAGGCGCTCAACGCCGTCGGAGACAGCGAGCCCTCGCTGACCTGCACCATCCTGTGCGGCATTTCAACGCTGCACCGCTGGCAAGAACAAATTCCGGAGGCCATCGCTGCCGCGCAGACCGCCGACAGGCTGGCCCGCAAACATAATATCGGCATGGAAGGGCGAACGGCTCGCCTGGCGCTGTGGGCGGCCTGTACCCACGATCACTCACCGGATGAAGTGCTGCAACAACTTGATCAGATCGCGGCGGAACTCGAAATGCAGCAGGAGCGCTTTCCGCTGTTGCAAGCGCTTGGCCTGTGCGCCCAGGCTGCGATGCTTGCCAGCCAGCCAGAAACCAGCGAGCTGTACCTGGACAGGGCCGTACAGCTCGCCAGGTCGATCAACACCTTCACGCCGCTTGCCATCGAAATCCTGCATTTGCCCGCGCTTGAATCCTGCATCCGCCAGAAAGCGCGCAAATACGCTGCACTCCTGAGCGCACTTGAACAACTTCGTGCGTCTCAGAGCCAGCCCGAGCAGGAGAAAGGAGCAGGCGACGAGCGCGTGCCGGATGTCATCTACAGCCTGCGCATCGTCACACTCGGCCAGGCCCGCGTCATCCGGGATGGCAAAAACATACCGACCTCGGAATGGCGGCCCGCCGCCCGTGACCTGTTCTTGTACCTGGTCTTCAACGGACAGGCCACCCGCGACCAGATTTGCCTGACCTTCTGGCCGGACAGCCCGGAAAAACGCGCGCGCGACAGTTTCCATTCCACCATGTACCGCATCCGCGAGGTGCTGGGCGAGAACACCGTCATCCTGCACGATGATGGCACCTACCGCATCAACCCGGACATCAGCATCTGGTGCGATGCCCACGAACTCGAGTCGCTTGCTGCTCAGGCCCGCGTGCTGCCCCTCTCCGACGCCCGAACGGAAGACCTGTGGCGTCGCGCTGTCGGGCTGTACAACGGCGATTTCCTGCCGTCACTCGACAGCCAGTGGGCAATCGAGTACCGCGAGCAACTACACGAGACATATATAGAAGCCCTGGTCGGCCTGGGGCGCTGCACGCAGGCACGCGGTGATTACCGGGAGGCCATCGAAGTCTACAAACGCGCGTTGGAAGTTGAGCCGTACCGGGAAGACATTCACCAGGCTATTATCACCTGTCACGTCGCCAAAGGAGCAAAGCATAAAGCGCTGGCGCAGCTTAATCAGCTTCGGAAGCTGCTCCGCCAGGACCTGGGCATTGGCCCTTCGCCGGAAACGCTCCAGCTTGCCAAGACCCTGCTGACCTAGTTCGCCCACCTCAGCCCCACTGCCGCGTCACCGCCTCACCAACCTGCACACTTAGCCTGTGTATCCTCACCGTCAAGGTGTAAAGGAGTATTACCTATGCAAAACCGTTATTCACCCTCTACCGTCGTGGATGTCCTGCCCTGGCCGAATGGCTACGGCTTCGCCGGAGCCGACGCCTGGTGGCAGCACAGCCTCAACCAGAGCGAACGTGAACGCCTGGATGATCTGATGGGCCTGGCCCTGCTCGACCGGGATGTCCGGGAGCGGCTGATCGTCCAGCACGACACGTCGCTGTTCGACGCTTTCGGCTTGTCCGAAGATACGCGGCAATGGCTGGCGAGCCTGCGGGTCAACACTCTGAAGGAGTTCGCGCAGGCCATCGTCGCGGCCTCCAATCCCTACCGGGGGCGAGCGTCCTCCGGGGTTGCCTGAACAGTCCGCGCCAAACATCAAGAGTTGCCGTTTGCCAGCGGCAAGCTGCTGGCCCTGGCGATCCCGGCAGAGGCTGTCGTGCCCTATCTGCGTCAGGAATCGGACTCTGACTCGTTATCGAAAGCCAATTTTGGCCGCAATGTGCATGTTTCTAGGGGGAAACCATGAAAAACCAATTTGCTTCACTCATCCACTGGCTGTTGGCCGTCGTCTATGGGCTGTTGAGCAACCCGCGCCGCCTGCGCCTGGCGCTGACCGTCCTCGTGGTCTGCCTGGTGCTGGCCGCACTGCTGGTTCCCGCGCTGACCACCTTCGCCGACGCCCTG